>JACZKY010090632.1_pt1 | contig 12927 bp, 16 predicted proteins | sample 8237611 | NCBI WGS metagenome assembly JACZKY01 (sample SAMN16148055, study PRJNA663545) | marine sediment metagenome | biome: sediments and biomass from bioreactor inoculated with such sediments; feature: coastal sediments; material: methane- and iron-fed bioreactor; isolation source: Bothnian...
CCGTAAATGCGCTAATCCATGATTTAAGCGCTTTTCCGTCATCATTTTTAAGCAACAAACCCGACCTGGTCGAAAAGGGTGCACAAACCGCTCCGGTGCAAAATATACAAACCCATGCGGACCAATTTATTCTAAAGCATTTTTCGCCTCCCAGTGTTTTGGTTAACGAAAATGGAGACATCATTTACTTTGGCGGACGCACCGGAAAATACCTTGAACCGGCAGCCGGAAAAGCGAACCTGAATATTTTTGCCATGTTAAGAGAAGGTTTGCGTGCCGAATTTCACATGGCCTTTCTTCAGGCCAATAAACAAAGTGAACCTGTGGTTCTGCGCAATCTCAAAATTGGCACAAACGGAAGTACTCAAACGGTAAATATTACCATTCAAAAAATTGAACAACCGGAATCATTAAATGGCGCAATCATCATCGTTTTCAATGATGTGCCCGGTATTGTTGCCAACACGTCAGACTCCAGGTCAGATACAAAAGATTTGGTTAAACTTTCCAGATCGGATTTTGAAAAACAATTGCAGCAAGCCCGGGAAGAGCGACAAAGCCTGATTGAAGAAATGCAGGCATCGCAGGAGGAACTAAAATCGGCCAACGAAGAATTGCAATCTTCAAACGAAGAATTGCAATCCACGAACGAAGAACTCACCAGCTCGAAAGAGGAGATGCAAAGCCTGAATGAAGAGTTGCAAACAGTGAACGCAGAACTTCAGATAAAAGTAGATGATTTTGTAAGGGTTGACAACGACATGAAAAACCTGCTTAACAGCACGGATGTTGCCACCCTGTTCCTCGACAGAGATTTAAAGATCCGACGCTATACCAATCAGGCAACCAAGTTTTTTAAATTCATCAAAAGCGACATCGGACGCCCGTTCACCGATCAGGTTTCGGACCTTTTATATCCCGAAATGGCAAGTGATGCACTTAACGTATTGAAAACCCTTATTTTGGTAGAAAAACAAATTCAGGGGAAAAACGGACAATGGTTTTCGGTCCGCATTATGCCTTATCGAACCTTCGATGACAGAATTGACGGCCTGGTCATCACTTTTATCAACATCACCGATTTGAAAGAGGCAGAGGAGAGATTAGACGAAACAGATCAGATACAGCGTTTGCTCCTAAGTGCTTCCAACTATCTGATCATTAAATTATCAATTGATTGGAAAATACTGGAATTTAATCTGGAAGCAGAGAAATTTTTCGGTTTAAAACGTAAGGAAGCATTAGAAAAAAATTACATGGAATTGCTTATTCCTGAGGCGTTACGGGTCGAAACTCAAAAAGCATTGAACAAGATATTGAACAACCCCAGGGATGGTAAAATTAAAATGCGGGTAACAGATGCCAATGGTGAAATTCAGGTTATTGAATTTACCCACAAGGTGTTAATTAACAAAATGAATAAGGCAACAGGAATGGTTCTTATGACAACCAACAAAAACCCGTATTGCTGAACTTAAGACCAATTTGAAAATAAATAAACTAAAAAAGCCATGAACACTGAAGAACATGATTTCACGGACACTCAGGCGCTCCGTTTGAAAGCTGAAGAATTGCTCAAAAGAAAACAACTCGAGGCAGATTTGCTGATTAAAGAAACCGACATGAAGAAACTTGTGCACGAACTGCAGGTGCATCAGATTGAACTCGAGATGCAGAACGAAGAGTTGCGTCAGGCTTACGAAGCGGAAGAAGCAGCCAAGAAAAAAGCCACGATGCTTTACGATTTGTCGCCCCTTGGTTATCTTACAATTGATCAAAACGGAACCATTGAAGAATTGAACTTCTCTGCCTCCGATATGCTTGGCGAAAAACGCTTTGGTGTGGTTGGGAGTAACTTCAAGCTTTACCTTACCGATGAATCGAAAGCGGTATTTAGCTATTTCCTTGAGAAGGTTTTCATAAATAACGAAAAGGAATCATGTGAGGTGATGCTTGGCTATGATGACACCTCATTGTGCCAGGTTTACATCGAAGGAATAGTTACCGGCGATGAACAGAAATGCCTGCTTTCGGTTGTTGACATTTCCAGCTTTAAAAAGTAGAGCAATAGTTTTTGCTTTTACAAATTTGAGGCTGCTACTTTAAATAACGAAAAAACTCACTACAATTGATTTTCAGGGGTTTAATCCCTTTTCCAGTTTAGACTCCTTTGACAAGGGCTTTGAAAAGAAGTCATTCTAAATCAAATGTAGGATATTAGTTGGTAAGCAATATTCTACGTAATGCATCATCGAAATTCTATGATTTCAGGCTTTCCAACAATAAAATCAGGGAATCCAAAATCGGTGGACTTGAATGAATTGGTTCTGAAGACGTTTTCTCCGAGACCGGGGATGGAAGGGTAAAATACAATGGAAAGCTGAAATGTATTGATCACCAGGTGGACATTTTTGATTAATACCCCAAAACCTACTTCAGAATACAATCTGCTTTTGCTGAAACCTTCTGTATCGTTGCCAAGCATGCCCAGCGAAATGGCAAAGAAAGGCCCAAAGCGAAATCCGATCAGGTTCCAGGGTGCGTAGGATTGTGTTTGAAAAGTGAGCAGGAGCCGGTCAGTTCCTGATAAACCTGTGCTGTTGAATCCGGGCAAACCATACCCGTCATTGAGTGATAAATAATCCTGGCTAAACCGGTTGACACCAATGGTGAGTTCCGGTTTGACAAATTGCCTGAATCTCCATTTGCCTATTTTAATCAAGCCCGAAAAATAACGAACACTTAGAGTAAATGCTCCTTGCTCAAACTTTTCGGCACGAATAAACGAACCAAACTCAAGGTTGGAAACCAGGTAGCCCCATTTGTAATAGTTACCAATTGAAAATCTTGCGCCAAAGTACATCCGGCTGATATCCCCCCTTGCCTGGTAACCCCCGGTTATGCCAAAAACCTTTCCGACTGGGACATCTTCGGTCAGCCCAAAATTAAAAATGTACTTGTCCTGAACATATTGTCTTGCCGAAATGGAAAGCCCTGCCATGTACAACTCCTCATCTGCAAACGACGGTCTTAAGGTATCAGCTTCCACAGGCGTTTCGATGAATCGGATACGCATGAACCGTGCTGTGGAAATGAGGTTGGTTGTACGGTGGCTCTCGGAATTCCCTTTAAAAATGCGCGTTGCCTTTCCCACCCAATAGTCTGTCAGTCTGTATTTATTGTTTTGCAGTCCTCCAAGGGTATCGTACTGAGGATAGTAATCCCGTCGAAAATGGTTCAGCATCAATACCCCTGCTCCCCATTTGGCTAAAGGGGAAAAAAACGGGCGGTCAACAGTAAAGATGAAATCGTAATTGCTTTGTTCGTCCCGGCTGTAAACCAAAGAGGAGTTGATATAGGTATTCCGGAAGTTTGGAACATAGTACCCTGTGTTGAAGGCCGCTTTTCCGTTTGAGCTGTTCCAGGTAGTTCCAATTTCAAATTTATGCCCCATCCCGACAAAATTCTGGTCGGTAAGCAAAACCCTGGCACGCTTACCGGAAAGTGAACCTTTTGGAACGATACTCCAGGCATCCAGCTCCCTGATGAAAATGTCAACCGAATCGGAACCTGGCGAGCTTTTTTTGATGTAGAACGAAACGTCTGTGATGAATTTATTGGCACGAACCAATCTTTCCGACTCCTTTACAAGCAGCGAGTCGAAAACCTGATTTTCCCTGATTAGCAGTAAATTTTTGATGATAAAGGGGTGCGTTTTGACATGCAGGCTGTTTCCGGTTTTCGACAGGAAAGTTGGTGAGGATACGATGGTGTCGCCGATAGAATAACCAAACGGATCAAGTGTTTCCACCTGAATGTTCCTGATAATTTTCCCTTCAAATGCACTGTAAGGCTTTTGAGTAGGTCTTTTCTTCGGTTTGTTTTTTTTTGTACTGGGTGCAACCGGTTTAAAAAACAACCGGTACAACATTTTTGTGAACTTACTTTTCTCAGAGTAGGTTTCGATGTCCGAATACAACTTCGTGGAATCGCTCTGGGAGGAAAGTCTTGTAGAATCGCTCCGGAAAAACAGTTTTGTGGAATCAGAAAGAGAATCAGCAGGCTGAGCTATCAGGGGGTAGCTGGCCAAAAGCAAAGAAAAGGTCAATATGTATGTTATTTTTTGCCACATTATTTCCTTAAAACACTGACAGGTCTTTATCCCGTACGTACGGGACTGTCAGGTTTTCTAATTCAACATTCAGTATTCAATATTTCTTTTTATCATCAATATGCTTCCAGCACTGGCCACCACTCCGCTCCTCCATCACTCCACCTTCACCGCTTTCTTCTCCTTTTTTCGAAGTGCTTCTTCATCCAATTTCGCTTTGGTCCTGAAGTACTTCCTGAGCAGAAAGCTGTGTTTGAGCCCTTCAACGCTTTCGTCCAGCCCCTTTGAGGTATTATTCAGGTTTAGAATTGTCTGGTTCAGGTTTTCAGCCATAATTGTATCCTGAATCAGCCTTCCGATGGTACCCTCACCGCTATTGATCTTTGTCATTATTTCGCCAAGTTGTTGTGAAGCGATCTCGGTTTTACTGGCTGTAACCTTGAGGCTTTCCATAAAGGCAAATACATTTTCTTTGGTTGCTTCAATGGTTTCATCTATCCCTTCGGAACTCTTTTTGAAATTGGCAATGGTCTCGTCAATATTTTTAGCAATCGTAGAATCCTGAATCAATTTCCCAAGTGTCCCTTCACCGCGGTTAATGGTCAGCATGACCTCTGCAAGCTCAGCGGTGATGATTTCCACGTTCTCGGCCGTTACTTTCAAACTTGCAATAATATCGTCCATTTCCACTGGCTCTGCGGATTTAAGTTCCTGGTCTTCTAATACTTCACCGGAGTCAAAACTTCCCTGTGTAATAATTAAAAGACGGTCGCCTATGAGGCCCTCTGAACCAATGGCTACTTCGGAGTCGGATTTGATGAACTGTTTTATCTCTTTCCTGACGATCATTTCCACCCTAACCGTGGAATCGTTGATTATTTTAATGGTGTTCACAGTGCCAACATTAATACCCGAAAAGCGGATGTTGTTGCCTACCTGCAATCCGCTTACATTGTAAAATGTGGTAGTAAGTTTGAATACCGGGTTAAAAAGATTTTTCTGTTTTCCGATGATGAAGATGGCCAGCACAAAAAGCGCAAGGCCTCCTATGATGAATAGCCCTAAGCGGACTTTGAAATTTTGTGAATGTGTTTTCATGATTTTACTGTGAATTAGATTTTTCTGTTGACCAACCTCTTAGCTCTTAAAGAAAGAATGAATGAGCGGATCCTCGGAGTTTGTGAAATTTTCCGGCTTTCCGTCCTGATAGACTTCACCTTCGTGTAACATAAGGATGCGGTTTGCGGTAATCAGCGCGCAACGGATATCGTGGGTAATGATCATCGAAGAGGTTTTGTACTTCTGCTGAACTTCAAGAATCAATGCACTGATTTCATCTGAGGTCACCGGATCGAGTCCTGTGGTAGGTTCGTCATAAAGCATGATCATTGGATCAACGACCATAGTACGCGCTAAACTGATTCGCTTGCGCATACCGCCGGATAGTTCAGAGGGCATTTTGTATAAGGAATCTGGCAGCCCTACATTTTCGAGTGCTTCATTGATTTTTTCACCCCGCTCTTTTTCGGAGAGCTGTTTTTTTAAACGTTTTAAAGGAAACTCAAGGTTTTCCCCCACCGTCATCGAATCGTACAATGCACCGCTTTGAAATAGAAATCCGATTTTTTGCCTTAGCTCTGCCATATCCCTTCGGCCCATGGTGGTTACATCTTCGTCAAATACTTTGATGGTACCGCTGTCAGCAATTAATAAACCGACAATACACTTTATTAAAACCGATTTTCCCGTGCCGGATTTGCCCAAAACAACAAGGTTTTCGCCGGCATTTAGCTTTAGCGAAACATCCTTTAGAATCTCCTTGTTCCCAAATGATTTCTTCAGATGCGAGATCTCAATAACCGGTTTATTGTTATTTGGACCTTTTGAATCCTCAGCTGTATTGTGTGTTGTTGGCGCTTTCATAATACGAACATATCAGTGATTTGTACGGCAATAAGGTCAACGACTATTACGAGAAGCGAAGCCACTACCACGGCGGAATTGGCTGCAACCCCCACACTCTCGGTTCCCCGGCCTGCGTTATAACCTTTGTAAGTTCCAACCATCCCAATGACTGCACCGAAGAAAAAGGTTTTGATGACTGCAGGAAACAAATCGATAAAACTTACCGCCCTGAATGCCTGTGCCATAAATAAGACGAAGGGGACTTCTCCCCTGATATTTGCCCCTGCCCAACTACCCAAAATCCCAAGTCCGTCAGCGTAAAGTACCAAAATAGGAATCATTAGCGTAGCTGCCCACACCCTGGTGACAACCAGAAAACGCATAGGATTGGTTGAAGATACTTCCATAGCGTCAATTTGTTCGCTCACTTTCATCGAGCCTAACTCGGCGCCCATGCCCGAACCGATTTTTCCTGCGCAGATCAGTGCCGTGATTACCGGACCCATCTCCCTGATCAGCGATACCGCCACCATGCCCGGAAGCATGCTCACCGCTCCAAAATCCAACAGCACGGGCCGCGACTGGATGGTCAGTACCAAGCCCATGATAGCACCCGTAACCGAAATAAGTGGAAGTGATTTGTAACCGATTTGAAAACAAAGGCGAAAGAATTCCTTAAATTCAAAATTGACTGAAAAAGTCTCTTTTCCAACCCGTGCAATAAACATAAATACATCAGCAACATCAGTTAAAAAATTGCCTGCTTCTTCTGTCCTGGCAAGAGTTTTTTCGCTAATCTTGGTTATTCCGTGCGTGGTTGCTTTTCTTAGCGTTGGAATTACCTTGGTTACCTGAATAATTTTTTTCATTCCTTCCCCTTCCAATGTTTATTAATATCAGGGCCTTGCTGATCTGACAATGTAGAAATTGTTTTACTTTTTTGAAAAATTCGTTGTAAAATATGGATTCCGAGTATTTTAATTTTTTCAGGATGTCTGGCAATAAAGTTTGTGACTCCAAATTGAACCAGTGTTCCTAAGACTCTTGTGATCACATTTCCAGATAGGCCAACAATCAATTTTCGTGTTAAATAGCCAGTAGCCAGACCTGCAACCGGTCCCACAATGCTGTTTGTGAAAGCCGGCATTGATGAAAGTTCTGTTAATGTGCTGGCTAAAAGGTTGATGGGCCTCAACTCTTCAAGGGTAGCACGCAATTGAGCTTCCAATAATTGTCCCTGGGCAAGCTTCGCAGCTTTTAATTCCCGTATGGCATACATGAGTTCGGATGTGGTACTTATGTTTTCCATGGGATGTTATTTAAGCAGCATTTTAATGATATAATTGCTGATGAGTTTTTTGAGTGGTTTGTGCATGAAGAAATGGAAAACAATCCCGATAACTCCATGAAAACCGGCAACAATGAAGAATCCGTAACTCATCTGGTTAAGCAGTTCGCCGATCCATAATGCGAATCCAATACTAAGGAAAATCACGAATGTTAATAAAAAGTAAAAAACAACCGAATGCGGTACGAATGAAGAGCCGATGTCGGAAGTTTTATCTACAGCCTTGAGCTTGATCAGCTCATAACTGGTTTTTCCATATTCGACAACTCTTTCATACAGCGATTCGATGATGTTTGGATTATTTTCCATGGCTTAAGCCGGGGGCATTTTTTGCATTTGCTATTTCTTTCTCCATTTTTGCCTTTCCATGTCTTGCAAAGTCGGTAATTCCTTCTTTTACCTTTTCATACCTTTCGGTGACATCGTCGAGCAATTCATCGAATTTGTCTTTTACTGCATCTGCGTAATCTTCCCCTTTCTCCACTATTCTTCTCCGTGTGACCGACCCTTTGTCGGGTGCAAACAAAATTCCCAACATTGCTCCGGCGGCCGTGCCAGCCAGAATTCCCAATAAAATTTTTCCTGATTTCATAGTCCTAAATGTTTAAAATTGATTTATAAATTGTGATTCGAATAACTTTTCTTTTTTGGATAAGTCTGATCGTTATAGCAATAAATGAAATGAACTGCATGATTTGGAGTTATCCACTGAAACCTTAATCTTAATAGCCAGATTTCCAAAAGGCTTAAAGATGGAAAACTTCGGTTGAGTAAAATTTTCATGATTTCTTCATTTTGTGTGTTTTATATCTGATGCAAAGGAACGGATGTCAGCAGTTCAAACCATTACACAACTTAATATTTAAATTACACATTTCACGCATTCGGTTGCTGTTACAAAGTTTGATATTACTTTGCCTGTTTGATGAGGTTTTTGATGATCGGCTTAATTTGGATCAAAGGTGAAGTGGGCATGGTGTCACCCAGCAGAAACCCCCAGGGTTTCAAAGGTTCGATATGATCACAAATTAGTTTTACGATGGCAAGAAGTGGTATGGACAAAAACATCCCGGCGATACCCCAAAGCGCATTGCCTGCAAAGACTACTATGATGGAGAAAAGGGCATTGATTTTTACTTTTGAAGAAACGACCACGGGAACAATGTAGTTGTTGTCAATCAGTTGGATAATATAATACAATCCCAGAACATACAAGGCGTACCATGCTGAGTCTTTAGTGGCTAAAGCAACGATCATTGGTAAACCTACCCCTACAATTCCACCAATATAAGGAATGAGATTTAGCAAGGCTCCAATGATTCCAAGCAGCACGGCATACTGAATGCCAAGAATTAAAAGCACGCTAGTATTTAAAATGGCAATGATGACGGTTTCGATAATCAGCCCCACAAGGTAGCTCTGGATAACTGTCTTTACCTGTGCAACAATTTTATTCACCTGGGTTTTATGTGCAGTGCCAAAAAGCCTGCGGATAAATTCAAGGATTAACGGCTTATAGAACATTAAAAGAAAAATGTAAACAGGGATCACCAATAGTGCCACTATGCCGGTACCCAAACTCGTAAGTGTTCGCCCAACCTTGTCCATATTTTTTTCGATGAGTTCGCTCTTTTCTTTTGTTATCCATTCGGTGATTTTTGCCGGTTTAATGTCGAAGTATTGAGATGCCCAGGTAATGGATTCATTAAACAGCGAATTAAATTTCTCCACCAGCGAGGGCCATGAATCGGTGAACCGGTTGACCTGTGACAGAATCAATAACGCAAATGAGGCAATTACGATTAATGTCAGCAACAACGAAATGATGATAGCCACGATTCTGTTGATCTTCCTTTTTGTCAGGAAATTGACAACAGGATGCAGTACTATGGAAATGATCACTGCGAAGACAAAGGGTACAATGATATCCTGAGCTATATATAAAATGGCAATGGATGCAAATATTCCCACCAGAATAAGGGTGATCCTTGCATAAAGCGGGATAATGAAATTTTCTTTTATCACTGGATTGGTTGCTTAAATCATTCTTTCCATTACACTATATCCGTCCTTATATGCTACTACTATGGAATCCAGATAGTTAAATGTTTGATTTCTATCCTGAATTGAAGTCTGAGGGTTTTCTTTACTCTTTTTGTTTTTTTTGCTGCTTTTGCTGTTTTTGTAGCCAGGATTATGGGGATTATTGGTGTTTTTAAACCATCCTTTGTGGTTTCCATTGTCTTTCTTTCCGGTTACATAACAACCCGTTACACCCAAAATCAGTACGATATACAAAATCAGCAAGGTGAATTTTCTTATGGTATTCATTATTATTCAATTTATTTTATGATCAGTGGTTAACAGGAACACTGTTTCTACATCATTACTTAGTTTGTAGGCTAATTTGTCGTAATTGATCAGCAATTGACCTTCATCAATAAATATTGATGTGTTATGGTTTAAAAAAGTAAGTGCCCCTTCGATTACATGAAAAGTAGTAGAGTAGCCACCCTGAAAGGATAAAATTTCAGTGTCAACGTGAATCATAGTCAGCACAATTTTTTGGTCGGAACTGTTTAGAAGGATTGTAGCATTCAACTCACCCTTTGCCCAGGCTTTGCTAAGTTTCATCTTTGCTATAAGTGCCGGCAGGTTAAAGAAATCTGATAGCGAACCCTGTGACACTTTATTGTTTTGGTTGGCCGGTTCAGTCTGATAGGTTTTGATTACCATTTTTCTGTCGTTTTAAAGGTCAAAAAATTGAGTCCACACTGTAAACATACACTCTGAAATTATTTTTCCTGCACGTATTATCGAAGTGGACCCAATTGTTGTGTAAATACCCCTGAAATCTGAGATCTTAGCAAATCTGAAAATGGTTTTGTTATTCAATCTGAAAAAAGGAGATGTTCTTCTTCATCATCAATTTTTATCGGATATGAAAAATAAAACTCAACGTCTTTCCCGGTTCACTAAATTTACTCCGACTTGTTTGTTTTTTCTTTCTTTTTCAGTGTTTTACGCCCTTTTTTGGTGGCAAATAATGCCCCCAATAAGGTACCGGCAGCAAAACCGGTCACCATACTTAATAAAGCTTTTCCAAGTTTCATGATTTCAACGATTTATAAGTTTTGAATGAATGGGGATTAAAGAGATTTGAAAATCGTATCCAACTCCTCTTTTGTTTTCCCAAGTTTGATTTGAAGCTTTCCAAGCATCACATCTTTTTTTCCTTCTTCATACATCAGGTCGTTGTCGGTAAGTGTTGCAAATTGCTTCTTCAACAAGCCTTTTTGTTGATTCCAGTTTCCTTTTACTTCTGTAGTGTTCATAATATAAAGTTTTAAGTGATGAGAATATTCTCATAGTGCAAAGGTGGGGTCATTTACTGTGAAAAGTGTTACACAAGTTCAGGGTTTAGTTACAACTTTCACATATTTTGATCAAGAGGTAATGCAAGAACAAAAAGGCTGGTGTTTCCACCAACCTTTTTTCATCATATCAATTCACTCAAAAACTACTTTGTGTCTGTCCATTATGTCCTTCGATAGACTTTCTGCAGGCTGAGTTTTTCAACAAACTCTATTTGCTTACAAAAAAATCATTCAGCGCTTTACCCAGTTCATCCATATCGCGACTAAACTCGGCTTTAAACAATTTCCAGTTCTCCTGGCTATCGTCTTTGTAGTCAGTCATTTTCTTTCTCATCTCGATGTTTTTTTGTTCAAGTTCCGAAATTCTCTTCAGATGAGCGGCTCTGGCCTCCATTTTTTCTTTGGCTACTCTTGTTTTCAGTTCTGCGATCATCTGCTCATTTGTTAACGTCTGAGCCTCTGTTTGCTTCCTGAAACTCTCCAAATCGGCTAGGTACTCCTGTCTGGCCTTAGCCAGGGCTTCATTGGCTTGCTCAACATTTTCTTCAGCATTTTCCACCTTCTGTGCGGGAGTGGTGCAACCCGTAAATGTAGCAGTTGCGGCAAAAGCCATTGCTGCTATGATCAAAATTGTCTTTTTCATGGTAATTGTCTTTAATTGGTTTTTAATAATTTGACTTTAAAATAAATTGGGGATAATATTTGTAAACATCATTTTGCAATGATCAGTCTGATGAAATGCGATGCGTCAAAGTTGGATTTAACCTTTCTTTGCCCCAACCAGGAGTATCCCTCCTCCGATGAGCATAACAACCACCCCGGCGATGGGCGACCATGCCACTGAGTGATTTTTATTCATTGTGATTTCCATTTCGCCCATGTCCACAACTTTTTCTCTGGTTACGTAGTTGAATCCGGTTATCAGTGTGATCATCAAGCCAATTACCAGGATGGCGATACCTAAATATTTCATTTTGATTGCATTATTTATGTCACTATTGACGATGCAAAGGTGCGGACTTTATTGAGGGGAAACATTACACACTTAGGGCAAAGTGTTACATATGTTACAGATTTTCAAGATTCCCCCGGCGTTTTTGCTTTAATTGCCTGTAAAAAGAAGGGGTGAGGCCGGTGACTTTTTTGAACTGGTTGGACAGGTGTGCAACACTGCTGTATTGAAGACGGTAAGAGATTTCAGTTAGTGAGAGTTCATCGTAAAGCAACAGCTCTTTTACCTTTTCAATCCGGTGCATGATGATATACTGCTGCAGCGTTATCCCTTTCACTTCCGAGAAGATGTTGGACAAATAGGTGTAGTCGTAGCCAATCTTTTGGCTGATGAAATCGGAAAAGTTGATTTTGGGCAACTCTTCGTCGTAATGAATCATTTCGATGACCACATTTTTTATCCTTTCGATCAGAATGCTTCGTTTGTCATCAAGTAGTTCCAGTCCTGATTTAAGTAGGTTTGTTTTTAATTGCTGGTGCAGTTCCTCAGTTAGCTCCCCAAGAATTTCAACAGTGCCCAGGTCAACAAACACATACCAAAGTCCCAGCTTTTTCAATTCCTCTTTCACCACCATCTTGCAGCGCAGGCTAACCATGTATCGGATGTAAAGAATCATTTGATTTATTTTAAATGTTTTACCTGTTTAACCATTTTTTTGAAATGGCTAATTATCCGATTTCAAATGCTCAATTTTACTGTTGAGCGTAAAAGTGATTTTGGCAAAAGTACGGAATAATTACTGATCCTTTACGATAAAATAATATTTACTGATATGTGCCAACCACAATAGCTAATAATATCAAAATCTTGCTATTCAGCCTCTGGAGAATAATAGAGGAACTAAAAGTTTCACAAGTTGAACAGGATTTTAACTGCGTTATTTTCGGGCCGATGTGATAAAAAAAATGGATAGCCTCCTCAAAAAGGTGGCTATCCATTTTTGTTAATGGAACTACGCACGGTCATTTGACCTGAGGAAATGCCCCTGGTTTAAATCTTTTATAACCCTGTAGAAATGAGGAAGGTTGCGGCAAAGGCAACGATTGCATACAACTCAGGAAATACAGCGAGGATCATGGTTTTTCCGAACACGTCGTAACCCGAACCGATGGCTGCGATACCATTGGCGCAGATACTACCCTGCCTGATGGCCGAAAAGAGCGCTACCAGCCCG
>JACZKY010067627.1_pt1 | contig 12916 bp, 10 predicted proteins | sample 8237611 | NCBI WGS metagenome assembly JACZKY01 (sample SAMN16148055, study PRJNA663545) | marine sediment metagenome | biome: sediments and biomass from bioreactor inoculated with such sediments; feature: coastal sediments; material: methane- and iron-fed bioreactor; isolation source: Bothnian...
CGGGAGGATCTTGCGGGCCGGAAATCGCGCGTTTCCTTCGCCGAGGTCCGGGAGAAGGCGGCCGCTCGCGGTCCCGCCCGCGAGGGGCTGCTTTCGATTCCAAAATCCCCGGGAATCATTGCCGAAATCAAGCGGGCCTCCCCTTCGCGCGGGTGGATTCGCCGGGATCTGGACGCCACCGCCACCGCCCGGGCATACCATGCCGGTGGCGCCTGGGCGATCTCGGTACTGACCGAGGGCCGGTTGTTCGGCGGGTCCCTTGCGGATCTGGAACGGATCCGCGATGCCCTCCCCGATGCGATCCTTTTGCGGAAGGATTTCCTGCTGGACGAGTACATGCTCGCCGAGGCCCGCGCGCACGGCGCCGATCTGGCCCTTCTCATGGTGAGCGTCCTCGGAGACCGGACGGCGGAAATGGTGGTCCTCGCACGGAACCACCGGCTGGAACCGCTGGTGGAGGTGCGCGACGCGACGGAACTCTCGAACGTCGGAGTGGCGAAAGCGCGGCTGATCGGCATCAACAACCGGGATCTTTCGACCCTGGCCGTCGACCTGCACACTTCGGAGCGCCTCCTCCCCATGATGCCGGAAGGCGCGATCCCGGTCGTCGAAAGCGGGATTTCGGAAACCGCGCAGATCCGCCGTTTCCACGCCCTGGGAGCTCGCCTCTTCCTGGTGGGAGAGTCCCTGGTAAGCAGCCCCGACCCCGCTGACACGATACGGCGATATGTGGGACAATAAACCGGAATTCCCGGAGAAGGAGCGAATGCGATGGATGTAAAGGTAATGCTCAAGGAGTCGGACATCCCGAAGACCTGGTACAACATCATGGCGGACATGAAGAATCCCCCCGCGGCCGTACTTCACCCGGGGACGGGAAAGCCCATCGGGCCCGACGACCTCTCCGTGCTTTTCCCCATGCCGCTGATCGAACAGGAAGTGTCGGGGCAGCGCGAGATCCCCATCCCGGAAGAAATCCGCCGGATATACGCCCTGTGGCGTCCCACGCCGATGTACCGCGCCCTCCGGCTGGAGGCGGCGATCGGCACGAAGTCGCGGATCTACTACAAGTATGAAGGGGTGAGCCCCGCCGGAAGCCACAAGCCGAACACGGCCATACCCCAGGCGTACTACAACAAGATGGTGGGGCGGAAACGGATCGCCACGGAAACCGGTGCGGGCCAGTGGGGCTCTGCCATGGCCCTGGGCGGAAGCTTCTTCGGTCTCGAGGTGAAGGTGTACATGGTAAAGGTCAGCTACAACCAGAAACCGTACCGCCGCATGTACATGGAGACCTTCGGCGCGAAGGTCGTCGCTTCACCCAGCCCCGACACCAATGCGGGCAGGGGGATCCTCGCCGAATTTCCCGAATCGCCCGGGTCGCTCGGCATCGCGATCAGCGAGGCCGTCGAGGACGCTGCGACGCGGCAGGACACCAGCTATTCCCTGGGTTCGGTCTTGAACCATGTCTGCCTGCACCAGACGGTCATCGGGCAGGAAGCCCTGGAGCAGATGAAGCTCGCCGGGGACTACCCGGACGTCGTGATCGGGTGCTGCGGGGGAGGAAGCAACCTCGCCGGAATCGGGTTCCCGTTTCTGCGGGACAAGATCGCCGGAAAACGGAACCCGCGGATCGTCGCGGTGGAGCCCGCCTCCTGCCCGACGCTCACCAAGGGGATCTACGCCTACGACTTCGGGGACACAGCGAAGCTGACCCCGCTGATAAAGATGTACACTCTGGGGCACGACTTCGTCCCGGCGGGAATCCACGCGGGAGGGCTGCGCTACCACGGAGACTCGGCGCTGGTCAGCCAGCTGTATCACGAGAAGCTCATCGAGGCCCAGGCGTACGGCCAGATCGCCGTTTTCCATAGTGCGCTGACGTTCGCACGGTCGGAAGGCCTGCTGCCGGCCCCCGAGTCCTCCCACGCCATCCACTCGGCCATCGTAGAGGCCAGGAAGGCCGACGAGGAAGGGAAACAGAAGACCATCCTCTTCAATCTCAGCGGGCACGGGTACTTCGACCTGACGGCGTACGACGACTTCCTCGGCGGAAGGCTCGTCGACTACGAACATCCGGCGGAGAAGATCTCGGAAGCGTTGAACCGGCTGCCGAAAGTCGAGGGCTGACACGGAAGGAATGTTCCGGATCAAGATCTGTGGCGTGACCACGGTCGCGGATGCGCAGGACGCCGTGGACCGCGGGGCCGATGCGATCGGACTGAACTTCTTCCGTGGATCCAGTAGATACGTACCGGAAGAGGCCGCCCGGGAGATCCTGGCCGCCGTCGGTTCCCGAGCGGCGGTGGTGGGCGTGTTCGTCAACGAATCACCCGAGGTTGCGGCCGGTCATTGCCTGCGGCTGGGGATCCGGCGAATCCAGCTGCACGGGGACGAATCCGCTTCGGATGCCGAAAAAATCGGCCTCTGGCGGATGAAGGCGGTGCACGCGGCGCTCCCGGTGGACCTGGGAAAGCTTCGTGAATACCCATGCGAGGCGTTTCTTCTGGACGCCGGGGGTCCGGGAGAGTACGGCGGAACGGGAAGAGAATTGCCCTGGGACGGGCTGGTCGAACGGTTTCAAGGGCTGCTGGCCACGCCGGGGACGCCAGCGGAAGGCAGACCCTGGATCCTGGCGGGGGGACTGACCCCGGAGAACGTGGAGCGCGCCATCATCGCGGCGGAGCCGTTCGGCGTCGACGTGGCTTCCGGGGTGGAGTCCTCCCCGGGAAGGAAGGACCCGGCGAAAGTGGCATTCTTCATCCGGAACGCGAAGGCGGGTTTCCGACATGTCGGGAGGTGACCGCGGGAAAATGCCCGACCCTACGGGTCATTTCGGTGCCTACGGGGGAAGGTACGTCGCCGAAACCCTGATGTCCGCCCTGATCGATCTGGAAAAGGCGTTCCGGGCGGCCAGGTCGGACCGCTCCTTCCGGCAGGAGCTCGAGGGGCTGCTCCGGCATTACGCCGGACGCCCGACCGCTTTGTACTTCGCAGAGCGGCTGACCGAAAAAGCCGGTGGGGCGCGAATCTACCTGAAAAGGGAAGACCTCGCCCACACCGGGTCGCACAAGATCAACAACACGCTGGGCCAGGGGCTTCTCGCGCGCCGGATGGGGAAGAGGAGGGTCATCGCCGAGACCGGCGCGGGACAGCACGGGGTGGCGACCGCGACCGTGTGCGCGAAGATGGGGGTTTCCTGCGAAGTGTACATGGGGGAAGAGGACGTGCGACGACAGGCCCTCAATGTCCTACGGATGCGCCTTCTCGGGGCCCGGGTCAACCCGGTTACCTCCGGAAGCCGCACCTTGAAGGACGCCATGAACGAGGCGCTGCGCGACTGGGTCACCAACGTGCGGACGACGTACTACCTGATCGGCTCGACGGCCGGGCCGCATCCGTATCCATGGATGGTCCGCGAATTCCAGTCCGTGATCGGACGGGAGGCCGTACGGCAGTTCCGGAAGGCCGAAGGGAAACTTCCGACGGCCGTGGTGGCGTGCGTGGGAGGCGGGAGCAACGCGATGGGGATCTTTTCCCCGTTCATCCCGTTCGGGAAAGTCCGTCTTTTCGGCGTGGAGGCGGCCGGGCTGGGACTATCCTCGGGCAGGCACGGAGCCACGCTGGGCCGGGGGAAGGTCGGGGTTCTTCACGGCAGCAAATCGTACGTTCTTCAAGACCCGGACGGCCAGATCCTCGAGGCCCACTCGATTTCCGCGGGGCTGGATTACCCGGGCGTGGGCCCGGAACACGCGTGGCTCAAGGACTCGGGCAGGGCGACGTACGCCTCGGTCAAGGACGACCAGGCGATGGAGGGGTTCGACCTGCTGTCCCGCCTGGAAGGGATCCAGCCCGCGCTGGAGTCCTCCCATGCCGTCGCCTACGCGTACCGCCTTGCCCGCGGCATGCGGCGGTCCGACACCGTTCTCGTCAACCTTTCCGGCCGCGGAGACAAGGATATGGGGATCCTCATGGCCCGCATGGGGCGGAAATCATGACGGCCATCGATGCCGCCTTCCGCCGCCTCGCGCAAGACGGCGAGAAGGGGCTGGTGGTGTACCTGACCGCCGGGGACCCTACACCCGCGGCCTCCCTCTCCTACCTGCGCGCGGCCGCGGACGCAGGTGCGGATATCCTCGAGGTAGGCGTCCCCTTCTCCGACCCGACGGCGGACGGCCCCACGATCGAGGCCGCGTCGCGCAGGGCGCTGGCCCGCGGGATGAACGTCGCCCGGGTGCTCGAACTTGTCCGGGAATTCCGGAAGACCCACCCGGGGACGCCGGTCGTGCTCTTCGGGTACTACAACCCGTTCCTTAGCTACGGCGAAACCGCGCTCTGGGGAGATGCCCGGTCCGCCGGGGTGGACGGGTTTCTGGTGGTGGACCTCCCTTTGGAGGAGACCGGCGACGTCCGGCGCAGGATGCGGACCGAGGGGCTTTGCTGGATCCCGTTGGCATCGCCCACCAGCGGGATGGGCAGGATCCGCGCAGCCGATCGGGCCGGATCCGGGTTCCTCTACATGATCTCCGTGACCGGCGTCACGGGAGTCCGGAGGAGCTTTCCTTCGGAACTGGTTTCCTGGACCCGGCAGGTGAAGTCGGTCGCGAGGCTGCCGTTGGCCGTGGGTTTCGGCATCTCCAGCCCGGCGATGGCGCGCGCGGCGACCCGGCACGCAGACGCCGCCGTGGTGGGGAGCGCATGCGTGAAGATCGTGGAACGGAACGGGCGGGACCCTCGCGGCCCCGCGGAACTGACACGGTTCGTTCGATCCCTCAAAAACGCGCTGAGGTAACCCATATGGCGATTCGACTGTTCCGGAAAAAGGACGAAAGCGAAAAGAAGATAAAGATTCCCGAAGGGGTGTGGATCAAATGCGATGCCTGCCTCGAGATCATCTACAAGCCCGAGGTGGAGCGGAACCTGAACGTCTGCCCCAAATGCCTCTATCACTTCCGGATTCCCGTGACGGAGAGGATCCGGTCCGTCGCCGACGAAGGGTCCTTCGCCGAATTTTCGGAGGAAATGGAGTCCACGGACGTACTGAATTTCACGGACACAAAGAAGTACGTCGACCGGCTGAAGGAGGCCCGGAAGAAGACCGGGCGCAAGGATGCGGTGGTCACCGGGAAAGGGAAGATCAACGGGGTCGACGTCGTCCTGGCGGTCCTGGACTTCGAGTTCCAGGGGGGCTCGATGGGAAGCGTTGTGGGTGAGAAGATCGCGATTGCGGCAGAGACCGCCCTCGAAACGCGCACCCCCCTGATCGTCTTCAGCGCCTCCGGGGGCGCCCGGATGCAGGAAGGCACCCTTTCCCTCATGCAGATGGCCAAGACCAGCGCGGCGCTTTCGCGCCTCTCCGATGCGCGTCTGCCGTACATCAGCGTCCTGACCGATCCCACGACCGGCGGAGTTGCCGCAAGCTTCGCGATGCTGGGCGATGTGATCATATCCGAACCCGGCGCACTGGTCGGCTTCGCGGGCCCGAGGGTCATCGAGCAGACGATCAACCAGAAACTGCCGGAGGGGTTCCAGCGTGCGGAATTCCTCCTGGAGCACGGGATGGTGGACATGATCGTCGATCGGAGCCGCCTCAAGGCGACGTTGACGCAGGTCCTCCGGTACCTCTCGGGATCCGGGGATCGATGATCCGGCCTGCGGGGCCGCTCGGCCCGGAAAACATCCGTCCGGGTCTGTCCCGCATTCTCGCTGCGTTGGACCGTTCGGGGCATCCGGAAACGGGGTTCCGCACGCTCCACATCGCCGGAACGAACGGAAAGGGATCCACGGCCGCCATCGCCGAGGCGGTGCTTCGGTCGCTTGCGGTCGGGCCGGTCGGCCTCTACTCCTCGCCCCATCTCGTGTCGCCGGAAGAGCGGATCCGGGTCGACGGCAGGAAAATTTCCGGACGCGCGCTCCGGGAACGGTTCCGCGCCGCGGAAGGCCTCGGCGATCCGTCCGATCCGCTGACATACTTCGAGAAGATGACCTGGTCCGCGTGCGACTGGTTCCGCCGGAAGAGAGTGTCCATCGCCGTGATGGAAACCGGGCTTGGCGGGCGTTGGGACGCCACCACCGCATGCCGCCCCGCTGTCACCGTCATCACCACCGTGGGATACGACCATGAAGAGTGGCTGGGGAGAACGCTCGGGCGGATCGCGTTCGAGAAGGCGGGGATCCTGAAGAGGGAAGTTCCCCTGGTGGCCGGGCGCCTGCGTCCCGCCGCGCGGGATGTCGTGCTGGCGCGCGCGCGCACCCTGCGGTGCACCGTCCGGGAACTGGGGAGGGATTTCGACTGGAAGGAGCGGCGCGACGGTACCGTCGATTTTTCCTTGCCGGATCTTCGGATGGCGGGGTTGAAGGTGGCCATGGTCGGCCGCTTCCAACGCGACAATGCCGCGGTCGCCCTGGCGGCGGCATGGCGGTGGGCGGCGGAGCGGGGGATCGATCGGGAATCGTTCGTCAAGGCGGCCGTAATGGCGGTGGCGAACGTGCACCTGCCCGGCAGGCTCACCTCGCTTCCCATCCCGGGAGGATACCGCGGCTGGGTGGACGGGGGGCATAACGCCGATGCGGCGCAGGCGCTGGGCCGGGAGATCGCCACGTTTCCCCCGTGGGGCAGGGGAAGGAAAGTCGTCGCGCTGTGGAGCATGCTGGCGGACAAGGACGCATCGGGATACCTTCGCGGGATTTCCGCGTTCCTTCATGGCGTCGTGACGTACCCGCTTCCGCATGAAAGGGCCGCGGAGGTTTCCACCCTCGAGCGGCGATGCCGCGAAAGGAAGATTCCCTTCCGATCCGCAGGCGACTTCATGGAAGGGTGGCGGATCGCCCGCCGCTGGGCAGGGAGGGGCGGCGTGGTGCTGGTCTGCGGATCGCTGTTCGCGGCGGGGGAAGCATACCGGCTTCTGGTCGGATCCGTCCCGTGAAACGGTCCCTGCGATCGGTCCTGCGGGGATTCCTTCTGCTGGCGATTATCGGAACGGCGGCGTCGGCGGAAGTCCGCATCCCCGGCGGGATCATTCCCCCCAAGCTGGGAGCCGAGGGTTTGCTGCTGAACGGACCGGTCCAACTGACGGCCGATACCCTCTCCTTCGATGAAAACGACGGGGTGGCCGTTGCCGAGGGGAACGTGGAGCTTTCCCTGGGAAAGCGGACGATGCGGGCCGACCGGATCCGTTACGATTCCAGGACGGGGGAGGCGGAGCTGTCGGGCATGGTGCGGTACAAGGATGCCGACGAGGAGTTCGCCTTCGACCGGATCACGATCAACCTGAATTCCGAGACCGGCGTGCTCTACAACGGCAGCATTCGGATCAGCACCAACAATTACCTGATCGTCAGTGAAAAAATCGCCAAGACGGGAAAACAGTCCTTCACCATCGACAAGGGGTCCTTGACCACGTGCCCCTGCGACCCCGAACCCGACTGGAAATTCGAGTTCCGCCATACGCGGGTGGTCCTGGACGGGTACGCCTTTGCGAAGGACATTACCTTCCGCGTCCGCGGCGTCCCCGTGTTCTGGCTCCCGTATGGTGCCTTCCCGGTGAAGCTGACGCGGCAGAGCGGCCTGCTTCTTCCGAGTTTCTCCAAGGGGAAGTCGAAGGGATACACGATCAGCGTGCCTTACTACTGGGCGATCAACCGGTGGAGCGACGCGACGCTGACATTCGATGCGATGAGCCGCCGGGGATACAAGCCCGAGGGCGAGTACCGGTTCGTCCTGAACGGTGAATCCACGGGTGCGATCCGGGGGACGTTTTTCCGCGACAAGGTCGACGATCAGGAGAGGTGGCGCGTTTTCGGGGAAAACGTATTCCATTCGGGTGAGTGGACGGCAAATGCGCAGATCGAATTCCCCTCGGACAACCAGTATTTCGTGGATTTCGCGGACACGGACCGCCTGCGATCCGCCAGGCACGCCAGGTCCACCGGGTTCGTTGCGCATTCCGGCGAGAACCATTCCCAGCACCTCTCCGTCACCTGGGACAAGGAGTTGGAGCAACCCGGGAACGACAACACCGTCCAGCGGCTTCCGGAATATTCCGCGGCCCTGCTTCCCCGGCGCACGCCGGTGGGGGGCATCGAAGTTTTCGGGGAGATGGCCGGGACCTGGTTCTACCGGCGCGAGGGGAGCAACGACCTCCGGGGAAGGGGGTCGGCCGGCATCTCCCGGTCGTTCACGCTGTATCCCTCCGTTTCCCTGACCCCGAGAGTATCCATGTACTTCCTGGGGAACAGGCATGACGCCTTCCACGGGGAAACGGAAGACACGGGGCGCCTGGTGCCGGAAGGGCGCGTCACGCTTGCCTCCGAGGCGCGCAAGGATTGGCTTCGCGCGGGGCAGGGATTCGTCCACATCGTGGGAACCGCGCTCGGATACCGGTACGTCCCGACGGTCGAACAGGATGCCGTTCCCGTGGTCGACCGGTGGTCGAGGCTGGCGCCTCAGAGCCAGATTCTCCTGACCACGACCCAGCGTTTCCTTGGTTTGAAAGACGCATCGTCCCCCCGTGAACTGGCTTCCCTTCATTTGGAGTGGGCGTACGATATCGGCGGGAGAAAGCCCGGGGAAACCCCGTATGTGGATCCCCTGTCCCCCTTCGTCCGGGCGCTCCGGGACCAGGTCGACCTGGGAGCCGGACGGAAACCGGATACGAATGCATCCTCCGACATTTACGGGAAACTTAAGGTGAATCCGGTGGACCGTTGGTACTTCCAGGGGGAGACCCTCTATGACCCGGAGGTCAACGTGTTTTCGATCGGTGCCGTGAGCGGAGAGTGGAAAAAGGACGAGGACCACCGGATTTTCGCCGAGTACCGCGTGTCGAGGGACCTGGCAAACGACCTTCATGCGACCTTCGTCTGGCGTCCGGTACGGGTATTGCGGTTGAACACCCAAATGAACTATTCCTTGAGGAACTCACAACTTACGGACGGGGCCGCGGGATTCACGCTTCTGCCGAGGAGCGACTGCTGGAACGTGGGCCTCTCCGTGGAACGGAAGACCCAGCCCGACGACACCACGGTGAAGCTGATGTTCGGGCTCAAGGGAATCGGGTCGGTAGGCAATTAGGCCAGACATGGCCTTCGGCGAATATGCTGAAAACGGGGGGGTGATTCGATGCGGATCCTTGTAACGGGCGGAGCCGGCTTCATAGGATCCCACGTCGCGCAGGCGTACGTCGACGCGGGACACGAAGTCCTTATCCTGGACAATCTGTCCTCGGGAAAGAAGGAGAACGTCCCCGCCGGGGCGCGGTTCGTGTTCGGCGACGTCGGCTCGGATACGGCCACCGAGGCGGTTCGGACATTCCGGCCGGAAATCCTGAACCATCACGCAGCGCAGATCAGCGTGCGAAAGTCCGTCGAGGATCCCCTGTTCGACGCCCGGGAGAATATCCTCGGAACGCTCAACCTGCTGGAAGCTGCAAGAGGAAACGGCGTCCGGAAGGTCATCTTCTCCTCGTCGGGCGGCGCCGGGTACGGAGAGCAGGAGTACTTCCCCGCCGACGAAAAGCACCCCTTGCGTCCGGTTTCCCCGTACGGCGTTGCGAAAGTGGCCGTCGAGAACTACCTTCATTTCTACCGCGTGCAGTACGGACTGGAGTACACGGCGCTCCGGTATGCGAACGTATACGGGCCGCGCCAGGACCCGCACGGCGAGGCCGGCGTGGTGGCGATCTTCTGCATCCGGCTGCTGCGGGGACAGGCGGCCATCATCAACGGGGACGGCGAGCAGACCCGGGACTACGTCTACGTCGGAGACCTGGTCCGGGCGAACCTGGAGGCACTGGAGCGGGGAAACGGGCTGGGCATCAATATCGGGACGGCGCAGGAGACGGACGTGAATACCCTGTTCCGGAGGCTGCTGGACCTGTCGGGAGCCCGTCAGGAGGAAATCCACGGACAGGCGATGCCGGGAGAACAGCGGCGGTCCGTCATCGAAAACCGGCTGGCCTACGACGAGTTGGGGTGGTATCCTAATGTACCGTTGGACGATGGACTTGCACTCACGCTGGCGTACTTCCGAGACAAGGTGAAATCCTCCGGCAGCCGGTAATCATGCGCATAGAAAACATACGCAATTTCTCCATCATCGCCCACATCGACCACGGGAAGTCCACCCTTGCCGATCGCCTCATGGAGATCACCGGGACCCTCTCGGAAAGGGAAAAGGTCGACCAGTTCCTGGACAAGATGGACCTCGAACGGGAGCGCGGAATCACGATCAAGGCGCAGACCGTACGGATGCGGCACGTCGCGTCCGACGGCAGGGAATATATGCTGAACCTGATCGATACCCCCGGGCACGTCGACTTCTCCTACGAGGTGTCGCGGAGCCTTTGCGCCTGCGAGGGGGCGATCCTGGTCGTGGACGCCTCCCAGGGGGTGGAGGCCCAGACGCTGGCCAACGTGTACATGGCCCTGGACCAGAACCTCGAAGTCCTCCCGGTGCTCAACAAGATCGACCTCCCCAACGCCGAGCCTGACCGGATCCGTCAGGAGATCGAGGACATCATCGGCCTCGACACGCGGGAAATGCTGTCCGTCAGCGCAAAAAAGGGTACGGGGGTTGCGGAACTTCTTGAAAAGCTCATCCGGATGTTCCCCCCTCCCCAGGGGGATCCGGAAGCTCCCGCCAAAGCGCTGATGATCGATTCCTGGTTCGACAACTACGTCGGGGTGGTGGTGTTGGCGAGGGTGTTCGACGGTTCGATCCGGCCCGGACAGCGGATCGCCTTCATGGCCACCGGGAACTCGTTCGAGGTCCAGAAGGTCGGTGTTTTCTCCCCCCACCCGGTGGAAGTGGAGCGCCTGGGGACGGGGGAGGTGGGATTCGTCATCGCCAACATCAAGGACCTGACGGAAACCAAGGTGGGCGACACGATAACCGACGCCCGCACCCCCGCGTCCGTTCCGCTTCCGGGGTTCAAGGTGGTGCGCCCGATGGTGTTCGCCGGGATCTACCCGCTGGCCTCCGACCAGTACCCGCAACTTCGGACGGCGATCGAGAAATTGCGCCTGAACGACTCGTCGTTCACCGCGGAACCGGAAAGTTCGGTCGCCCTGGGCTTCGGATTCCGGTGCGGGTTCCTCGGCCTGCTCCACATGGAGATCATCCAGGAACGTCTCGAGAGGGAATACAACGTGGAGCTCATCTCCACGGCCCCCACCGTAAGCTACCGCGCCGTGAAGAACGACGGCACGGTCGTGGAAGTCGACAGCCCCGCGCGGCTGCCCGAACCCCTCGAACTGGATCACATCGAGGAACCGATGATCCTGGCGACGATCCACCTGCCGTCGGAATACCTGGGAGGCGTCCTCAAGATCTGCGAAGAGCGTCGGGGATTCCAGCGGCAGATGAAGTTCGCCTCAACCAACCGGGTGATCCTCGAATACGAGCTTCCGTTGAACGAGATCGTGCTGGATTTCTACGACCTCCTGAAGACCGCATCCAGGGGATACGCCTCGATGGACTACGAGTTCCACGAGTTCAGGCGTTCGGACCTCGTCAAGCTCGACATCCTGCTCAACGGAGACAAGGTGGACGCCCTGTCGCTGATCGTGCATCGGGACAACGCCTACGCCAAGGGGCGGGAAGTCACCGAGCGGCTAAGGAAGCTGATCCCCCGGCAGATGTTCGAGGTGGTCATCCAGGCGTCCATCGGCTCCAAGGTCATCGCCCGGGAATCGGTCAAGGCGATCCGGAAAAACGTCATCGCCAAATGCTACGGCGGAGACATCTCCCGCAAGCGGAAGCTTCTCGAGAAGCAGAAGGAAGGGAAGAAGCGGATGAAGCAGGTCGGCTCCGTGGAGATTCCCCAGGAGGCGTTCCTGTCCATACTGAAGGTAAAGGATTAGGGGGGAGGATGCGGCAAGAAACGGCAGCGGACCCGGCAAACCCGGCAGACGCGAACAAAGGGAAGGTCCGGGAGTATGCGGAGGCGTTCGGCATCGCCCTGCTGATCGCCCTGATCGTTCGCACCCTGTTCCTGCAGGCCTTCAAGATCCCCTCCAGCTCGATGGAAGACACGCTCCTGGTGGGGGACCACATCTTCGTCAACAAGTTCATTTACGGTTATCACGTCCCCTACACGAAGGGCCGCGTATTGCAGTTCTCGACGCCGGAGCATGGAGACATCATCGTATTCGTCTTCCCGGAAGACCCGAGCAAGGACTTCATCAAGAGGGTCGTCGGGTTGCCCGGAGACGTCGTGGAGATCCGCCAGAAGACCGTCTACCTGAACGGGGCACCCCTCGCGGAGGACTATACGAGATTTGCCGACGGGGCGGCCCCGGAAGGGAGCGTACCTTCCAGGGACGACATGCCGGCCGTCCGCGTACCGGAACGCCAATATTTCGTGATGGGGGACAACCGCGACCGTTCCTACGATTCCCGCTTCTGGGGGTTCGTCGACTCCGACGCCGTGATCGGAAAGGCCCTCTTCATCTACTTTTCGATCGACTGGAGTCGCGGGGGCAGCTGGATGGAGGTCTGGCGCTGGCCCGAACTCATCCGGTGGGGCCGGATCGGGCAGATTCTGGAATAAAACGGCTATGCCGTTGACGCCGCGGTCGTATAGCGGTAGCATTCGAAGTGGCCTTTTAAGCTAATCCGGCGAGGTTAGCAAAGGATGACCTTCGGGAAACGTCCCACGTGCCTCTCCAAACCGCAGGAGAGGCTTTTTTTATGCCCGGCCCAGGCAAGGCGGGCCGGCGAAAGCCCCGCACGCCCCGGCATGTGACCATCCGTGCCCGTCGGCGAACGGTGCTCCTGGAGAAAGGCGTATATCCATGAGAAAACCGGCAGTGAAGACCATCCTGGACGGAAAAGGGGTAGAGCGGGCGCTTTCCCGCCTCACCCATGAGATCCTGGAAAAGAACAAGGGAGCGGGGGAAATCGTCCTGGTGGGGG
>JACZKY010061063.1_pt1 | contig 12907 bp, 15 predicted proteins | sample 8237611 | NCBI WGS metagenome assembly JACZKY01 (sample SAMN16148055, study PRJNA663545) | marine sediment metagenome | biome: sediments and biomass from bioreactor inoculated with such sediments; feature: coastal sediments; material: methane- and iron-fed bioreactor; isolation source: Bothnian...
GACATAAGGTTAGCATTTCTATAAATTGCTAACTATAAGGGGGGCGACCATGGACAGGCAGGACGCTTTGGACCGAATCAAACTGATCTGCATAAGGGACACTTTGCTCCGGCGGTTTCTCGAAGACTCCATCGAGGAGCATGAACCTCCCGTCCGGGCCGGAACTCCGAAAGGGTCGCCGATTGGGATGAGCTCCCCAAAGTACCTTGCAGTCCTCCTATGCGGGATCACCGGCATGAAGGGGACCGACCTCGCGAACCTAGCGGGGATCAATTATGGTTCTCTCCGCCAATGGAAACTTGAGGAAAGTTTTCAGGAGACAGCCGAACGGGCGGCGGGGCAGTTCTGTGTAAGAGTCCTTTTCCGGCTGAAGGAAGTGCTCGAGGAGGCAGTCGGGCAGGGGGGTGATCTTGCCCAGTTCCTTGAAAATTACATCCCTCTGGAATTTGCCGATGCGGTCCTCTACTCCGAGGATCTTGTCCGCGCAATCGGAAGGGGGTATTTCGAGAGCCGCGACGACACCGCCCGGAACCTGACGTTCTGTTACAGGGACGAGTTTATAGCAATCGGCGAGAAAATCTTCGGCCAGTACATCCCGGACGTCGGACGCCTCTGGACGAAGGAATGGCTGCTGCGGGCGGACAACAGGTTACAGCATCTGAGTCGGAACACCTCCGACGAAGATCAAAACATACTCCTTCAGACGTTCCTAAACGTGAATCGCGCCTTCATCCGGGGAGGGGAATAATTTTTTCCGACATGGGTAACACGGCACCCATATGCGAATTTCCGGTCCGCTCAATGACCGCCGCGGAGGTGGCCGACACGCTGCGCTGTTCCATCCCGACTGTGCACAATCTTGTCCACCGCGGTGAACTTATCGCCATCGTCTTCGGCCGTCGGACTGTGTTCGACCCCCGGGAGGTACAGCGGTTCATCGATCAACACAGCACAAGGCGGGAGGCAAATTGACGGCCAACCCTTCCCGGGAACCTCGGGGCGTTCGAGCCTCCATGCCGATCGAGGTGATGCGGTTGAAACCCCTTCCCGCCCGCGACCGCGATGAAGTGCGGCGCCTGGCCCTGTTGATCCGGCGGCGGCCTCTGCCGAGGAGGAGGGCCGCGGGATGAACGACAACCTCGGCTACATCGTCGCCCGCCGCAACGTCGAACGGATCTACGGGATCGCCGATCTGCCGGGCCTGGACGATGACTTCATCGAGGCCGTTGTCACCGTGGCGAAGGGACCGCCTGGTAGGGAGCCACGAAGTGACAAGGCCGAAACACCACGGGGCGAAAAGATCACGGGAGGCCACGGCAAGATCATTAACCTCGCGAAGCGACTGAAGGGCGGCCGACCGTGACCCTCGTCGACATTCGTTCAACGCTTGCTCGAGTGCTGGCGGGGGACTTGGAGGGCGAGGCTCTTCAGGGCATATCGGCGGCTACAGTGTCGACGCTTCCTCTTCCTGTTCGACTCGCCTTCGATGCAATTACGGAAGATGTGCGAGAGCACGGAACGGCTGATGCAGACCGGATACTTTCAAAGGCCAACGGCCAGGCTGAACCGCTCCGGGAAATCTTCATCGAACTCCTCGAGCTTGTGGCAAAGGACTTGGCAATTTCCCCGATTATTGGGGCCGACCCGATGCCCGCCGACGTCCCAGACTTCGAGCAATTCCCTCTATCCGATGCAGGAAACGCGGAAGCCTTGGCGAAGCTGTACGGACAGGACCTAAGCTACGATCACGGCCAGCGTCGGCGTCTGGTTTTCAGGGGTCACTATTGGGAGGAAGACCGAACCGGGACGTGGACGCGGCTCGCGATTCAAACCGCCCGGAGCCGTTTTCGTAGTGCGCTTGATGCTCCTGAAAAGCGGAAAGCGTCGGTAGCCAAGTGGGCGCTCCGGTCGGAGGATCGCCCCCGGGTGACGGCCATGCTTGCCCTGGCGGAATCGCTTCCGTCGATTGCCGATACGGGCGACGGATGGGATGCGGTCCCGATGCTGCTGGGGGCACCGAACGGTGTCATCGACCTGGAAACCTGCAAGCTGCGCGACGGACGTCGCGAGGACAAGATCACGAAGACAACTCGCGTCCCCTACGACCCCGGCGCATCGTGGTCCCGATGGGAGCGGTTCCTCCTCGAAATCTTCGATGGGAACGCGGAGCTTGTCGATTTCGTGTGGCGTGCCGTGGGCTATGCCATCACCGGCCTCACGCGCGAGCAAGTCATCTTCCTTTTGTACGGCACGGGAGCGAACGGGAAGACTACCTTCCTGAACGGCATCCGCTGGCCCCTCGGGCAGTACGCGCATAACGCGCCTTTCTCGACCTTCGAGCATGACGGCCGATCCTCCATCCCTGCAGACGTCGCCGACCTCGAGGGGCGGCGCTTCATCACTTCCTCGGAGACAGGCGAAGCCTCCCGTCTCAACGAGGCCCGCTTGAAAGCGCTGACCGGTGGCGATCCGGTCACGGCCCGGAAACTATTCGGCAACTTCCGCACGTTCACGATGGTCGGCAAACCCTTCCTTTCCGTGAATCATCGACCTCGGGTAACGGACGACTCACACGGTTTCTGGCGGCGTGTGCGGCTCATCCCCTTCCTGCGGCAATTCGGCAAGGACGCCGACCGCAACCTAGACCAGATACTCGCAGAGGAGGCCCCGGGGATCCTCGCGTGGGCCGTCCGCGGCTGCGGCGAATATCTCCGGCGCGGTCTGGATCCGCCCGCCATCGTCGCGGATGCGGTCGAAGACTACCGGCGAGAGTCCGACCCCCTCGGGGATTTCCTGGCGGCTCGCTGTACCGAGAGCCCGAACTATGCGACGCCGGGCTCGAACCTGTACCACGAGTATCAGGATTGGGCGAAGGCGGCGGGACTGCGGGAGCGGGACACGCTGTCCATGACAGCGTTTGGCCGCCGCATGGGGGCACGGTTCAAGAAAGAACGGACGCGCAGCGGGGCCGTCTATCATGGCGTCGGCCTATCGACTGTGACGGGTTCGGGGGCTTTGTGACGGGTTTGGGGCTGTTTCCCATTAAATACCTTTTCTTGTTTTTCACGTGGGGGAGTTATGGAAAAACCCGTCACAACCCGTCACAGAAGGCAAACCCGTCACACAACCGAGGGGGGATTCCATGACCGGACTACTGCTCGTTCGCGGCGGGAAGAGTATACCGGCATCCCCGCCTTCGCTCGGGCTCCCGTGCGACTCCTGCGAATGCCGACGCAAAGCACCCATCGGATGCGTGGAGGACTGTCTCTTTATATCGGTCCGGCAACGGAGGATCAAGGAGCTAGTCAAGGCCAGGTCGCGTGGACGGAAAGCGAGGAGGACGATATGACCTCAGACCGCCCGGACCCCTGCATCACCACCGGCTGCGCCATGCAGACCGAACCTATCGAAACGTGCCGGGACCACCGGTGCCCGTTCCGCTGGACCCGGGAGGAACGGGAGGACCGGCAACGGCGGGAGGAGAAGGACCGGAGGACGGATAAATGAACGGAAACAAAGAGACACCCGGGGGCCTTCATTCTCTGACGGGCACACGGAAAAAACCGGCGCATGCCCACGCTTTTTACTTATTAATTGGCGGTCCAAAAAATAGTTGGGGGGAAGGATGACGGCACCGAAACCACCGAAGGGACTCTCCGTGGCCGCCAAGAAGGTGTGGCGGGACTTGACGAAGGAGTACGACATTTCCGACGCCGCGGGTCTGGCGATCCTTGCCGCCGGTCTGGAAAGTTACGACCGGGCGATGGAGGCCAAGCGGATCCTGGACGCCGAGGGGCCGGTGATGGTCGACCGGTGGAAGCAGCGCAAGGCTCATCCTGCGGTCAACGTGGAGCTTGCCAACCGTGCCGCCTTCCTCAACGCGATCCGGATGCTCAACCTGGACGTGGAGGTAAGCAATCGCGGGCCGGGGCGTCCTCCGGCGAATTGGGAGGAATAGCATGACGACGACGCGCATCCGCCGGGGCCGGAACTCCGGCTCGAAACTGACTCACGACCAGGTGCAGCACTTGGTCGAGGGATGGTGCATCGACCCCTGCATTCCCTTTTTCGGGAAGCCCGGTTTCCCTTTCAAGGATGCCGAGACGCGGCGGCGGCGTTGGGAGGAGCACCGGGCGGCGCTGATGAAGGCATGGGGGCCGGTCGAGCACATGGCGGCGTGGCGCGACTACGACGCAACGGAGGCGCAGCGGGCGGCCTTCGACCGGGAGAAGGTTCCCCAGGTGTGGGGGCGGCGTTCCATGCACGGCGACAGCGGGGAACTCCCCCGGAAGATCGCCGACGTGGTGCCGATGGAGGAATGCGACGAATGATTCTTTTAACGAATGATCGGCTCCGCGGGACGCGGAGGATCGTTGCAATAGCCCTGCGCGACGCAGGAGTGATACTGCCCCGGCTGCGGGACGCTTCCGGGGGATTGGAAGGCCGGTTTACCGACTGCGGGACGCTGACGAGGCCGGAGGAAAGGCACATAAAAAAACAAGAGGTGGAATATGAGCAGAGATACGGGTTTGGCAGGGGTTATCGCTGATGTGCAATCGGCCTTCGAGGACTTCAAGGCCCGGAACGACGCGAAGGTCAAGGAGCTTCGGAACGACATCGACCGGATCGAGACGAAGGCGAACCGACCCGGGGCGGCCGGATCGGATCCCGGACGGCACTCGGAGCACATGAAGGCCCTGGGGGACTACATCCTCCGCGGCGACGAATCCGGACTCCGGAGCATCCGGGCGGCCGTCACCACCACCAGCGATCCGGGCGGCGGGTATGCCGTCCCCGAGGAGATGGACCGGGAGATTTCGCGGCTGTTGGCGGACGCATCCCCCATGCGGTCGGTATCGACCGTGGTCCCGGTAAGCACTTCGGACTACAAGAAAATCGTGACCACCACCAGGGCGGGGGCGTCGCACGTTACCGAATCGTCTCCGCGTCCCGAGACGACAAGCCCCGCCATCGCTTCGCTGTCTCCCGCCTGGGCCGAAATTTACGCGGCTCCGATCGTCAGTCAGTACGCACTCGACGACATTTTCTTCGACGTGGGCGCCTGGCTCGAGGAGGAGGTTACCGCGTCGTTCGCGGAAACCGAAAACGCCGACTTCACGACCGGCGTGGGATCCGGCGGGGTTGCGAAAGGATTCCTCGCCTACGACACGACCGACGAGGCGGACGGCGTGCGGGAATTCGGCAAGTTGCAGTACCTCCCCTCCGGCGACGCCAGCGGGTTTATCGTACCGACGGCGACCGCCGGTCCCGGGGATTGTCTCCTGGAACTGACGTATGCCTTGAAGGCCGCCCACCGGATGGGGGCGATCTGGATGATGAACAAGGCGACGGCGGGTACGGTCCGGAAATTCCGCGATTACGTCACCGGAAACTATCTGTGGCAGCCCGGGATCGCGGCGGGTCAACCGAACCTGTTGCTCGGATACCCCGTCGTCGAGAATGAGGCGATGCCCGACATCGATGGGGATGCGTTCCCCATCGCCTTCGGGAACTTCAAGGCGTTCCGGATCGTGGACCGGCTCGGGATGCGGGTGCTCCGCGACCCCTTCACGGCCAAGCCGAACACGATCGTGTACTGCTACCGCCGCTTCGGTTCGATGCTGACCGATTCGGAAGGCATCAAGCTTCTGAAGATCGCGGCGGCGTAAGGAGGTGACTTGTGGGCGGATCGTCTTTCTTGGCGTTGGGCGGTCCGCCCGCTTTTCACATAGCGGTCCCTTCGAATGCGGGGGCCGCGAGCTTCTCCCCGGCTCTTTCACGGGCCGATGCAGACCGGCCTTCGGTGTGAGTCCGTTTACAAGCGCCCTCCATGCCGGGGCCTCCGCTTCCAAGCGGGGGAAAACTTTGGAAAGGGCGCGAGTCTGACAGGCAGGAGGGGCATCCCGGGGAGCCGTGAAAGCGGCTCCTCCCCCTCCCCCTTCTGGACCTATGAAAAAAAGAGGAGGATAAAAATATGCCGTCACGCTCCATCATCGTCGGCCTCGGGGCCGAGATAGCTAGGTTTCGGAAGGACTTTGAAGAGGCGCATAAAGAGACGAAGAAGTTCCGCGCCCGCACGGAGTCCGTGTTCAAGGGGTTGGGCGTGGCTGTAGCCGGGTACTTTTCTTTCCGGGCGATCACTGAGGGGCTGCGCGAGATCAATTCATTCATTTCGGATGTGACGGCAGCCGCTGGGGAAGAGGAGCTCGCGCAGAAAAAACTGGCAACGGCGCTCGGGTATACCTCAAAAGAGTTGATAAATTATACCAACGCCCTCCAGGAAAAGACCGCCTATGACAATGACGCCATTACCGGGGCGATGGCGTTGATCGCCGCATTCACGAAGTCGGAAGATGCAACGCGCAAGGCAACGGTGGCGACCCTGGACCTTGCATCCGGGGCGGGGATGCAGTTGAAGGACGCTGCGAATCTGGTGTCCAAGACCGTAGGATCCACCACGAACGCCTTGTCAAGATACGGAATCACCGTGGAAGGGGCGGTTGGTTCCACGGAACGGCTGAAATCCCTCATGGACGGGATATCGAAGGTGTACGGTGGGCAAGCAGCAGCGGAGGTTGAAACCTACTACGGGAAAGTAAAGCAACTGAAGAACGCCTGGGGCGATACGCGGAAAGAGGTGGGAAGGATCTTCACCGCAAATACCTTCATGGTGCAGTCTCTAGGATATGTGAAAAAAGGCATAGAGGATCTTGGCAAGTGGCTTAAAGCGAACCAGAGAGAAATGCAGGAGTGGGTAAAGGGCGCGGTATTGTTCGGCGCGGACGCCGTGATTGGATTCGTGAAGGTTCTAGATAGCCTTGCCGCTGGGTACGACATTGCGAAGAACTCCGGCGTGGCGATGTACGTCGCCTACAAGCAACTCACGCTGCAATGGACGCAGGCGGATGCCGACAACCTTGCGGAATGGATGGAAGGGGACAAGAAAAGGGCGGCGTCACGCAAGGCGCTAATAGCGGAACTGGAGGCCATCAGGAAGAAGATGGCTGCAACAGCGGTTGGGGACGCTAGTAGCGCAAGCGTAGGGAAGGGTGCCGGGAAGCGCCCAGCGATAGGAGACACCTCGGACGAACTCGCCAAGGCGATGGACTCGGAGATCAAGGGGTGGACCGCGATCGCGGAGGCGCGGATCCAACTGGACCTCGACCTTGCGAAAGTGCAGTCGGAACTGCTGAAACAGCGTACCGATGAAATAGAGAAGTACCAGCAGATGGAGGTTGACGGGGCGGTCGCGTCCGCAGAAGCGATCATCCAGGCGAACGAGGAAGAGGCCAGGGCGATATCCGACATCCTCCGCGAACGATTCAAGGAGCAAGAGAAAGACAGCAAGGCGCTGCAGAACTTCGTGGTAAACGGCTTCAATGACATGGCGGATGCCGTCGCCGCCTTCGTCACCACCGGCAAACTGAACTTCCGTTCCTTCGTCGATTCCGCCATATCCGACCTTGCTCGCCTATTGACGAAAATGTCCATGTTCAAATTGCTCGAAAGCGTCGGATTGGGCGCATGGGTGTCTCCCACTCCCATTCCGGGCAGGGCCGCAGGCGGTCCCGTATCCGCGATGACTCCATATATCGTCGGGGAACGCGGGCCGGAACTGTTCGTGCCGTCCACCTCCGGGTCTATCGTCCCTGGCGGCAAGGGGGGGAACGTCACCGTGAACATCCGCAACGAGTCCGGCCAACCGGTCGCGGCCCGTACCGCGTCTGCGTCCGTGGATCCTTCCGGGTGGGTGATCGACGTGGTGCTGGACGGGTTGCAGCGCAACCGCGGCGGTCTGCGGACTGCCCTCGGGGGGGCGTAGTCATGGCGTGGCCGTCTATCGCTGCGGTGAGACGATTATTGTCTGCTCACTGGAAGGGGAACCGATCCTCTCTTTCCTGAATCGATCCTCTCGACAGGGGAGGCTCGAAATCCATGCATCCACGGTGAGAACATGAAAAAATTATACGACCCCAAGGAAATCAGCATCGACGGGATACGTTTTATTTCCCTGAGGCGGTATGAGGAATCCGGTAAGGTCTGGCATCTATTCGCGCCAAACGTCAAACAAACGCGAAGGTTGAAGTCCCTAACGCAAAACTCAAAAGCGCATCTCCTGAATCGTAATTTTACCGGGAACCATACCGTGACGGCGGAAGTAATTGCGGTTTGGTTGACTCCGGAAGGTATCAACCCGGAAAGGAAAAACCATGAGGATATATTGCGGGAGGTGTGGGAATTCCCATACCGCTTTATCGTCCAAATATTGGGAGATTTGCAGGAAGCAGGAGAAGCTACACAAAAGAAATGACAAAGGGGGTGGAACCGTGGCGCAAGGCTCTTACCCACTACGAGGAGGAGGCGAGGAAAAGGATGTCGAAGGGCGGATCCGTTGCTGTTCGCCAGGGTAAGGAAAAAATTCCTGCCCCTCAGCAAGCACGGGACCACGCCGCGAAGGACTTTAACGTCAACTATCCCCTTGACACCCTGTTTTGTACGAATGTACATTACAGAAAAGAAAGGAGGTGTCGGGATGGTAAAGGGACGGAGGTTGCTGGCGGACCTGGAACCGGAGATAAAAAAGCGCCTGTTTCGGGTCCTCTTGGAAGAGGACCTGACGTTCACGGAGTGGCTTCGCAGACAGGTTGACGCCTACCTCCAGAGGAAAGAACCGAAACCCAGGGGAAAGGGGAAGGGGAAATGACGAAAGAGAGGAAGGAGAAGATTGACGGTGGAAGGAAAGAACTTATCAGCGCGTTCGAGGAAGCGGATTCTCTGATCTACGCGGCCATCGCAACGGCTCGAGATGGTGTGGAGGACTCTGCTGGAAAGAATGAACCCGTCAAGCATTTCCTGGTAATCGAGGACCTTCTCGAACAGTACCGGAAAACCATCTACGCGGTGATCGATGGAAAGGTGGCCTGACGATGGGGGTCTACAGGTACGCCGGCAAGAAGGGCGTCACCTACTTCATCGACTACTATGTCGGCGACAGGCGGGTCCGGGAGAAGGTCGGGCCGAACCGGAAAAAGGCGGTAGAGCGGCTCGGAAAGAAGCTCGAACAGGTGCGGACCGGAACCCATAATGAGAAGGAAGACCGCCCGATGCCATTCAGCGAACTGGCCGACGAATACGAGAAGGGGGCGAAGATCAAGAAAGGTTTCCGGGTCGAGAAATACTACCTTAAGGCCATCCGGAAGCATTTCGGCGTCCGGCTCCTCTCGGACATTACCGCCCTGGACGTGGAGCGGTTCAAGATGGAACGGAAGGAAACGCAGACCCGCGGGAAGAAGGAGCGATCCGGCACGGCGGTTAACCGGGAGCTTGCCTGTCTCCGGGCGATGCTGAACAAGGCGGCAGGGTGGGAACTGATCGAAAAGAATCCCGCGGCGAAGGTGAAGGACTTCCCCGAACCGCCCGGGCGGAATACCTTCCTTTCGGGGGAGGAAGCGGGGCGGCTCCTCGAATCCTGCCAGGCACACCTGAAACCGATCGTGCTATGCGCCCTAGAGACAGGCATGAGAAAGTCCGAAATCCTCGGACTCCGGTGGAGGGACATCCGGGACGGACAGATATATTTGACCGCGGACCGGACCAAGAACGGGAAACCCCGGGAGGTACCCATTTCCAACCGCCTGGGGGCCGAATTTAAGCGCCTGAAGGCCGAACAGGGACAGGGGCAGGTGGTAGCCCTGTCTGACCTTGTTTTCCGCGCACCACGGCAACGTGAGGCCCTAGTAGGGGGTAAGGTGAAGGTGATAACGGGGCCGATGGTGGATCTGCGGGCTGCGTGGGATACGGCCAAGCTCAAGGCGGGGATCCCTGCGGGCTTCCGGTTCCACGACCTGCGGCATACCTTCGCCAGTCACCAGAAGATGGCAGGTACGGACGATTTCACCCTCATGGAGCTTCTCGGGCATTCCGATTTTACGATGATGAAGCGGTACGCGCACCTGACGCCAGCGCACAAGCGGGCGGCGGTCAACCGGCTTCCCGAGTGGGGGCAGGAAATCACCGGTCAGAATTTGGTCAGAAATTCAGGAGGGGAAAATCACGGTGCCGTGTAAGAATGGTGCCGAAGGGGGGATTTGAACCCCCACGTGGTTGCCCACACTAGACCCTGAATCTAGCGCGTCTGCCAGTTCCGCCACTTCGGCACATCGTCCTCGCGAATGAAGAAGTATAGCAAAACCTCCGGTGGCGGCAACCCCCATTATCCTCTACCGGCAGGACCCTCCATGGCTTTTCCGGGGTGTCCGAGTATCATGGGAGAGGAGACCAGGGGAAGGAGCCGGCGCGGATGCGGGATCAGGCGTACTGGGAGCGTTGGCTCCGTCAGAACGCGGAAGGCCTTCGGGAAAGGCTCTCCTCGGTCAAGGATTGGTACCGGGAGGCAGGCGTGGAGAAGGGGGAGCGTCGCGCCTTCAAGGCGGCGCTGAAAGCCCTGGACCCGGAACGGATGCCCGGGAAACGGAAGGGGAAGATCCCGCGCAGGGGCGCGGCGCGGTTTTCCGCCGGGGAGACGCCTTACGGCTCGCGGCGGGCCGGCGCCGGGAAGGATGAAGGCCGCACCGTCGAAGGGCGCCTGCGGATCACGCGCGAAGGAAGGCCGATCCTCATCCCGGAAGATCCGGCGGCGCCGATCGTGCGGATTCCCGGGCACTCCCTGTCGGGCGCATGGCCCCGGGACCGCGTGCAGGTGCGCCTGGAGCGGCGGCGCGGGGGTGCGCCCCCGTATGGACGGGTCGAGCGGATCCTGGAACGCGGAATCCGGGTCTTCGTCGGCCGTTATGCTCCGGTGGGGAACCGCTCCTTCGCCCGCTTCCGCGATCGGGAGTCCGACCTGCTCCTGGAAGTGGACCTTCCGGAGGATTTCTCCGCGGAACCCGGGGACCTCGTCCTGGCGGAAGTCACCGGGTACCCCAAAGGGGAAAGGGAAGGGCGGGCCCGCGTCCTTCGCGCTCTGGGAAAGTCGCATACGATGGAAACGCTTTTCCTGGCGGTGGTCTCCACGATGGAAATTCCCGTCGACTTTCCCGGGGAGGCGGTCCAGGAAGCGCAGAGGCTGCCGCAATCCATCCGCCTTGCGTCGTGCGACGGGGGGGTGCTCCATGGGGAGGAGACGCTCCCGCGCAAGGACCGCCGGGACCTGCCCTTCGTGACCATCGACGGGGACGATGCGCGGGATTTCGACGACGCGGTCTGCATCCTGCCGGAGGGGGACGGTTTTCGACTCCACGTCGCCATTGCGGATGTCGGCCATTACGTGGAGCCCGGGTCGCCGCTGGACCGCGCGGCGTACTTGCGGGGAACCAGCGTGTACTTCCCGGACCGGTGCATCCCGATGCTGCCCCCGGAACTGTCGGAGGGGGTGTGCAGCCTGAAACCCGGCGTGAACCGGCTGACGATGAACGTGGAGGCAACGGTCCGCCCGGATGGAAAGGTGGTGCGCCCCTCCTTTTATCCATCCGTCATCCGCAGCCGTGCCCGGCTCACCTACGACGAGGTCCACGCGTTCCTGGCCCGGGGCAGGGAAGGAGAAGCGGAGCCCGGAAGCCCGGGTCGGAAGGTCACCGAAGAGATCGGACGGATGCTCCGCGACATGGCGATCGCCGCGGGGTGGCTTACGTCGGCGCGCTCCGGCCGCGGGGCCCTGGACTTCGACCTTCCCGAGGCGAAGATCGCCGTAGCGGAGGGAAAACCCGTGTCCGTGGGCGCCGCGCCGCGGTGGGAATCCCACCGGATGATCGAGGAATTCATGCTGGTGGCGAACACGGCGGTAGCCGAATTCCTCTCCCTTCGCGGAGAACCGTTCCTGTTCCGCATCCACGAGGAACCGGCGGCCGACAAGGTGGAGGATTTCGAAGCGGCGGCGGGACGCCTGCTGCGGCGTTCCCGGCCCGAAGGCCGCCGGGACGTGGCAACCCGGCTGCAGGCATGGGCGGAACTCGCGCGGGGCGGCAAGTACGAACGGCCGGTCCACATGATGCTCTTGCGCAGCTTGATGCTTGCGCGCTATGGTCCTGAAACAAAGGGGCATTTCGGGCTCGCGCTGTCGCGCTACACCCACTTCACCTCCCCCATCCGGCGGTATCCGGACCTGGTGGTCCACCGGGTCCTCCGGTCGGCCCTCGGGGACGGAAAGTTGTCCGCGTATCTCCGGAACCTCTCCGAGAAGGGACCGGAGATCGGAACCCATCTTTCCGGACGGGAACGGCTGGCGATGGACGCCGAACGGGCGGTCGAGCAGCGGGCAAAGGCCCTCTTCATGGAGGGGAAAGTAGGACGGACCTGCGACGCGGCGGTCTCCTCGCTGGTTTCCGCGGGGTTTTTCGTCCTGCTGGACGAATGGATGGTGGAGGGACTGGTTCACATATCCACCCTGCGCGACGACGAATACAGGTTCTCGAAGGACCGGATGGAATGGGTGGGGCTGTACCGGAAGCGCAGGATCGCCCTGGGGGACCGCGTGCGCGTGCGCGTGCGGCGCGCGGACCCGGACCGGGGGGAAGTGGACTTCCTGTTCGTCGAAAAACTCCCGGACCCGTCTTGAAGCGACCCCCTGGGCGGCGGGTGCTACTCCGGACAGCCCTTGTCGAGCCGTTTGAGACTCGTCCGTACGCGGGCAGGAGTCCACGGTTTGTCCGGCTTCAGGTCGGGTTTGAGGAGGAGCATCACGTCCGACACGACCTGCGCCAGGAGCGCGATGACGTGCACGAGCGGTCTTGAAAATTCCTTCCGGTACTGTTCCTGCTGCTCCTTTAGGAAGAAATACAGATCGATCTCTTCCGGTCGGTGCATTGCGGGGGGCCTGGATACCGCATCCCAGAAATCGGCCAACTCGTCGAGGGCTTCCAGGATGTCGGCGTCCGAAAACCGCACGGGCCTGTCCCTGCGCGCTTCAACC
>JACZKY010016408.1_pt1 | contig 12878 bp, 23 predicted proteins | sample 8237611 | NCBI WGS metagenome assembly JACZKY01 (sample SAMN16148055, study PRJNA663545) | marine sediment metagenome | biome: sediments and biomass from bioreactor inoculated with such sediments; feature: coastal sediments; material: methane- and iron-fed bioreactor; isolation source: Bothnian...
CTCTACCACAACTGGCAGTTACAATCCTGTCGACAACACCAACAACTCTGTTAACAAGACCAATAATGGTATTCTTGTCAAAGACAGCCTGAACAACAACAAGCTCAATTTTGGCGGTACACAGGTTAACGGCAACGGTAACAAAGTTAACACCGGCACGCAAGTGAACGGTGGTATTCATGTTAAAGGTGGTAAAGGTGGTGCCGGTGGTGATGCAACTGGTGGTTCTGTTGGTGACATTAACAACTACGATCCAAATGGTGCTGATGCAACACGTGATGCTGCTCGTGAACTTGGGAATGCCCAGCGCGACGCCGCAAACGCCAAGCAAGTGATCGAACTCAAAACGCCTGGTATTGCTTCGGTGCCTAACATCTATCCGACTTCACCTTGTATGGGTTCGACTTCGGCTGGTGTAAGCTTCATGGGTGGTGCGTTCAGCGGTGGTTCCAGCTGGAAGGATGACGATTGCTCGTTCCGTGAAACGGCTCGTATGTTCGACCAACTTGGCTACAAAACTGACGGCCTTGCCGTGATGTGCCAAAGCGATTATGCAAAAGCAGCTCCGTCGTGCAAGAGACTTGCCGGTGAAACTGCCAAGCAAGCTTCAATCGCTGAGGAAAACACTAAGCTGAAAGAACAGCTTGCTGCTCGTGACGAGTCACGTACATCGGAAGGCGACAAGCGTAAGACTGATGCGACAGTACGTGCAGAAGCTTCTGCTTCGTCCTGGGTTCAAAGTAACGCGTCTTACTAAAAGTTAATCGAGACAATATTGTTTCGGAAAGAGCGTCTTCGGACGCTCTTTTTTTTTCAACGGAGTAAGATCATGTTAAAGTGGATTATTATTGTCACGTTTGCTGCAAGTTCGATGAATGCTAATGAACCGGCAGGCTACACAAAAACACCTTATGCGAAACGCATGTTCACACAAGCCGTTGTAGATACGAAGGGGCGGCTCATTTGGTTTGATAATCTCGCTCTATGCAAGGCGCTCGCATCAAGAACTATTGATAATATGCTTCAAGATCCAGCCACTGTTCCTGTATCTGCGAAGTGCAAGCAGGTTGAGATCCAAGAATAATAGTCTTTACACAGCTGTTGTTTCAAAAGGGCATCTCACGGATGCCCTTTTCTTTTACCCTGTTCGAATAAATACTCCTGTATTCTTAGGAGAACGAACATGGTACAAAAAGCACTCATAGTTGGCATCAACAAATATCCTTCCTCACCGTTGCAAGGTTGCGTCAACGATGCAATGGACATGGAAGCAATGTTAAAGCAACACTTTGGTTTTTCAGACATTCAAATGCTGCTTGATGGTCAAGCAACAACAGCTAATATGAAGAGTGGATTGACTTGGCTTGTTACAGGTGCACAGCCTGGTGACGTCCTGTTCTTTCACTATTCTGGTCACGGTTCGCAAATTCGCGACACGTCTGATCCTGATGTTGAAGTTGATGGTCTCGATGAGATCATTTGCCCAGTCGATCTTGACTGGAACACAAAGCTGATCACCGATGATTACATGAAGTGGGTATTTGATCAAGTGCCAGCTGGTGTCAATCTAACAGTCTTCCTTGACTGTTGCAACAGTGGTACAGCCCTTGACCAAGCTGAATCGTATCAGCCGCTTGGTGTTGGAGAAGCTAGAGACGTAGCGGTTCAGAAAGGATCACGTTATCTTCCACCTCCAGCACATCTCATGCCATTGTTAGAAAATCGAGCACCAAAACCACGCATGGTTCAAAGTCGTCATGTCGATAATACCGGCATGTTGATTACTGGTTGCCAATCTCATCAAACATCAGCCGATGCATATATTGGTGGTCGTTACAATGGAGCTGCTACATACTCACTCGTTAGTTCTTGCAAAGTAGCTGACTACAATATCAATTACAAAACGTTGATTGAAAAGATGAACGACTTTATGGCACGTAGTGGTTATTCACAGCGTCCTGAACTTGACGGTTCATCTGCACTGTACGGTGACCTCTTCTTGAAAGGGATTCTTCTTGAAGGTGCAACGCCATATGTTGTAGCATCACCTCCTCCTCCACCTCCAACAACACAGAACAACACAACGGCGCTCGCGCAAGATGAGTCCAGCAAACAGAACAAGGTGTTGTTTATTATTGCAGGTGTTATTGCAGTAGGAATTGCCTTTCTAGCATTATCCTAAGCAGTAGACACTTCGTCTTCAGCATCGTCCCAACCAGCATTCCAAGCCTGATAAAAGTCAGGCTCGAATGCTTGGTCGTATGGGTTTGTTCGTTGCTCAGCAAAGCCGTGAAACGCTCGCCAACCGTCCCAGTACTGTTTCTTACAGAGAAAAGACTGTGGTGCCGAATGTTGAGACATACATGCAGGTTGTTGCTATAATTGATCCAGCAATAACATCACGCCACCAATGTTTCTTTGCAAGAACTCTACTCAAGCCCGTAAGAGCAGCAAGAACAAAAGGGACAGCTGCGACTACAGGTCCAAATGAAAACAGCAGGAAAGATGCGCCGAGAAATGCGCCAGCGGTGTGTCCGCTTGGGAAGCTGTTTTTGCCTCCGTCAGGACGCTCACCAAAAGGTGTGTAATTTGAGAGCGTCTTTAACGTGTGCACAATTAGTATAGATGCCAAACAACCATACAACCACGTCCATGCTAATTCTGCCTTACCTGTAAAGGCAACTGCGGCCAGTGCTGTCCAAGGCAATGCGTATTGAAGAATGTCGCCAATTCTCTGCAGCTTTGCGACGTGTCCGGGCACTTTCAAGTAATCCAATAGTTCGGTCATGTTAAACATAGAACTCTCCAATCTAAGGTTGACAAAAGCACCACTGTAGGGTATAATAATGGTGTGCGTATATTTACCTAAAAGAGGGTGAAATGTTCAAAAGTGTTTATGTCATCCCAAAGTACAATGCTGAAACTGATCCCCACGTTGTGATGATTGTTGAAGCGATCAAACGTACTGCGGAAGCTTGTCGACTTTTTATCTTGAATGACGCGAACCGATGTACTACCGGCACTCTTATTGTTGCTGTAGGTGGGGATGGCACAATGCTTGGTGCAATGCGCATCGCGGCGAAACACAATAGTGTCGCAATGGGTGTGAACCTCGGACGGATTGGGTTCTTGACTGACTTCGCTGGGTATCACGATTCAGATGCAGTGGAAGCGCTCTTCAGTGACATCTTCGAATACTCCCATGTTATCTATCCTGTCGAAGCACGATTGATGATTCGTGCATGGAGTGGAACCGAATCAGTCGTCGCTGGAAATGAAATCAGTGTTTCGCGTGATAAATCTGATTCAATGATCACATATCGCTTGATTCTTGATGATACTGACTCTGGTGTGTATCGTGCAAACAGCCTTCTTGTTTCCACCCCGAGTGGTTCAACTGCTTATTCACTCTCGGCTGGTGGTGCTCTGATGATGCCAGCCATTCAAGCCATGCAGGTCGTTCCTGTCGCTGCGTTGACTATGACCGCGCGGCCGATCGTGATCAGCCATGATACGAGCGTTGAAATTCAAGCATGGGGCGGTAAGATGACCGCACGATCGGATGGTTTGGAGTGGGTGAACTCGGACAAGGAATATACGAAGGAAGATCCTTTCACAGTGTTTGTGAAACACGCCGGCACTGTGAGCATTTTGCACAATAAGGATTGGAACTACTTTGACATGCTCACACAAAAATTGGGATGGATTAAAGAATGAAGAAATTCAAAACGCTTCTGTTGACTTGCTATAGAGAAGCAGTGTATACTTTGGTTTCTTTTTACCATTTCATCCTATGAACAAAGACATTCTAACCTTCTTTGGCAACTATCGCTTCTTGTCAAACTTCTATCGTGTGGATTTCGTGTGGGACAGCATTGTCTGGCCGCACAGCGAAGGCGCGTTTCAAGCTGCAAAAACGCTTAACCGAGATGCTCGCATTGCGATGGCCGACATTGCTGATCCGGCAGGAGCGAAAGCTGCAGGTAAGCGCATTGAACTTCGTCCTGATTGGATTGAGGTTCGTGACAACATTATGTATGCAGTCGTCACGGAAAAGTTTCGACAGAACCCCGACCTGTTAGCCAAGTTGATCGCCACAGGTGACGCTCAACTTGAAGAAGGCAACTCTTGGAACGATCGCTACTGGGGCGTGTGTCCTGTTGGCAGCGGTAACGGTGAAAATAAACTGGGACTGATCTTAATGCTTGTGCGGGAGAAACTACAATGAGAATTTATCTTTGTGGACCAATCAACGGTTGTACAGACGAGGAATGTAAAGACTGGCGGCTACACATCAAACAACAGATGGGAGCAGACTTGTGCATCGATCCAATGCGTCGTGATTATCGAGGTCGGGAAGATCAGTGCGTTGAGGAAATTGTCGAGTTGGACAAGATTGATGTGCTTCAAAGTACTCTCGTCCTTGTCAACTATGACAGACCGAGCGTCGGAACAAGCATGGAAGTCTTGTTTGCGTGGATGCACCACAAACCGATCGTTGTCGTTTGCAAGCCAGGCACAGTAATCAGTCCTTGGCTTCGTTATCACAGCAATTACATTGTCAATTCTTTCGAAGACGCGATCGCCATTATTGGCGTGTACGCAAGAGGCGAAGTATGAAAACATACGCAGGAATCGGTTCGCGAGAAACACCCTCAGAAACTCTTAGCGAAATGGCTTTGTTTGCATCGTACGCTGTAACTGCATCGATGGTCCTTCGAAGTGGTGCCGCACCAGGAGCTGATGAAGCATTTGAAAATGGTTGCAACTCACCAAACGTTGGTGAGAAAGAAATCTTCCTACCTTGGAAAAACTTCAACAAGCACCCTTCAACGTTGTTTGAAATACATCCGTCAGCGTTTACGCTTGCCGAAGGTATCCATCCCCACTTCAAATACATGAAGCGTCCTTCCAAACTGTTGATCGCAAGAAACATGCATCAGGTGCTCGGTAAGAATCTCAACACGCCCGTTGAGTTTGTAATTTGTTGGACGAAGGACGGTTGTGAGAGTCACGAAACGTATACTCCTTCCAAGACTGGTGGAACAGGGTCAGCGATTGCTCTGGCTTCAAAGGTTGGCATACCTGTATACAACCTGTTTAACCCCGATCGACTCGTCGCTGCTATGGAACATCTTTCTAGGTTGACAATCTGATGCACTTTTGTGGACAAGAGTTGCTCGTTCTGCTTACTTTGATGGATAATGTTCCTGTGGTCTCATTGTGGCTTACTAACATTAGGGAGAAAGCTCATGTTTTTTATACCGATTCTCATTGCACTATTAGTCCTTGATCTGCTGCTGTTCACGGTTTGGGCATTGCAGTGGCCGATCACAATCATCAGCACGCTCGTTGAAGACGTCCTGATCAAACTCGGTAAGCATCTGTCGCGCTTGTTCGACTATCTGTTCAACCGTATGGCACGCAAAATCATTACACGGGCATTTGGATAATCAATGTTAAAACACCCACTATATCCGAACGGCAACATTTACCTTTCCGGAGGCATGCAATTTGCACAGGGCTTGGGAGCAGGTTGGCGCCAACTCTGTAGTGAGAGGCTGAAGGATCTTGGATTCTTTCCGCTCGACATTGCCGAACTTGATATTGCGTACTCGGAAGCACACGGACACCTGTATAGATTCTTATCTGATGATGAGCTCCTACAACGTAAGTCCAACATCCGCAAACACTTTATCGAAACGGACATTAACCTCATTCGCAATGATAGCGATGCGTTGATTGTGCTGTACGATGAGAGTGTGCGGTTGGGAGCAGGAACGACAAGTGAAATTCACGAAGCGTTCATGCATGACATTCCTGTATTCCTTATCAACTCTTTCAAGGAACTAAATCAAGTTCCTGGTTGGATGCAGGCTGAAACAACAATGATCTTCAACGAATGGGATGCATTGTACAAGTACTTTGCGGAACTCCCACCTGCCATTTTGAAACGAGATGTATACGGCAACCGGCGATCTGGCATGCACTACCTGTGTTCATTGTGTGGTACGGTCGAAGAGAAACATAAGACGCACTATGTGTCAAAGGTATCTCCACTCTACTGTAAGAGCTGCGTCGAGCTAGTGAAAGCAACGCACGAGACACACTATGACCGATATCGATTCTTCCTCGATTACTTCGAGAAGACGTCTGTGCAGGAATGGTTGAATAGCAGACCGCAACCAACGTCCGAGGAGTTGTTTGCAGCGATTAGAGCACGAAAGGCTCCGATTAAGGTAAAGGGAAAGTCAAAAGGAAAGAAAACAAAGTGATCAAATATAGGAGAGAAGCATAATGCCATACATTAAACAAGACAAGCGAGACGTTCTAGATCCACACGTTGATCTGTTGCTCAACGAGCTACGAGGACTTGAAAGCGACGATCCTTCCAACAACATGGAGGGAAACCTCAACTACATCATCACTCGCATGCTCAAACGCATATACGTAGGTGGTGGTTATCGTGCCATCAACGATGCTGTTGGAATGTTGGAGTCATGCAAGCTTGAATTCTATCGTAAAGTGGCAGGACCGTACGAAGATCAGAAAGAGTTTGAAAACGGTAGTGTAGAATGAGTCTCACAGAACCATTCCGTGTCACAATGGCTTTGCACAGTGAAAAAGAAACTGCTGAATGTGAGATTGTATCAGCTATTGGTGATCGACTCTATCAAGAACTGTCTGATGAAGTGCAACGCAAACTCCGATATATGCTGTACGAAGTGATATTTGAGATCGAAGCTGATCCTCGGACGGGTAAGTACAAAATCCTTAGCATCAGCGATGGGGACGACGTCTTTGTTCCTCAAGAGTAACTGATTGCTCTCACAGTAGTTTTCCAGGTTCGTGCAAGCCCATAGTAAATAGGTTGCAATACCATTACCCTTTACTATGGGCGCCGCTACATGGAACTACATCAGTACGAAAATCTCCTCGACCAACTCGACGTTCTAATAGAAGCAATGAGTGAGCATGAAAGTGAGCTCTACGTTGCTATAGAACTCGCGCACCACCTGCGCGATGAAGTCTCTCAGGTTGAACCCGAAGAAGCCGAAGATAACGAATAAATAGCCCATAACTGGGAGTTATTGTTCGTGAAACTTAAAGACCTATTTGAAACCAAACTTCCTACTCTTGTAGATGGTCGTGATATATTTCTCCGTCAAGGAGAAAAGTTAATCCGTGTATCAATTGAACATGGCAACGATGCTTATGTTTCAACCGCATCTCAACCAATCAAACGAGGTGGTACTACGTCTATCAAAACGCTTGTGAAGAGATCAAACAGTCCAGAAGATCGTGATTATGCAACCATCCCAATGGATATCATTCATCCATATCCCGAAGATGCAGAGCTTTGGCATGCGACGTTTGGTAGCTATCTTGGAGAGATGTCGATGCAAGACTTGCGCGACGCTGAGTACGTCATTGAGTACCTGTTTAAGGATCTCGGCATCGATGTAATATGGACAACTCACTTCAAAGACCGCATTCAAGGTCGTGAAGACAGCGTCACTAAGTTCGAGCTAGCTGGTGCGTTCAAGAAGATGAAAGAACGCTATGGCGATCGTCTTGTAGCTGCAAGGAACAACCACAAAGAATTCGTTGGAGTCTTGAAAGACTTGGCGTCAGAACTTAACATTCCATTCTCAATTGAATTCGACCGCAGAAATCCCCCGAACAATAAATACAAATTACGTGGAATCACCATCATGCGCAAGGACCCCAAAAGGTTTCGTGCTAATGTGGGTGGTGGTACAGAACTACAAGTTTAGGGGCGTAACGATGAAACTTAATGAAATGACAGACAAAAGAGGAATTGGGCGTGAAGAACGCAAGATTTTGGAACAGCTTGACAATGACGTCCGGTTGGCCGTTCGTCGTATTGTAGCGTTAGGCGTTCCGGGAGATGAAGCTGTTGAAATGGTCCGGGACCATCTGCGACAGATCGATATTTCTGTGAGGAGCTAACAAGTGCCTTCAACGAGCAAATCCCAACAACGGTTCATGGGAATGGTTCATGCATACCAAAAGGGCGAGCTTGAAGACGCTCCTGAGAGCGTGAAGAAAGCGGCGGATTCTATGACAAAGAAAGCTTCAAAGGACTTTGCAAAGACAAAGCACAAAGGTCTTCCTGAAAAGGTTAAAGAGACACAAGACTTTGGTTTGGACATGACACTTGACCAACTAAAGCAAGAACTTGAAGACCTTGAAAAGGAACATGAAGAAACGTTAATGACTGGAGGAGAACCAGAAACGTTGGATGATATTGAGCAAGAACTTGAAAATATTCACAATCTAATTCGTCAAAAGGAAGATCAAATGAGTAATGTTAACGTTGCTGAAACATTTAAATCTCTTACCTTCAAGGATTACCTTTCCATCATTGAAGAAGCAGATAAAGCCAAGATCGGAAAGTCAACGCGTAGTAAAGTTTACCACGCGGATTACTTGAAGACCAAGGATGAAGCTTATCGTCAGTACGAAAAGCCAGTAAAGCGCAAGAAGAAGAAAAAGCGAGCTGTCTAATGCTGCTCGAACAAATCAATCCTGTCGCCCGCAACAAGTTGTGGGTTGATGACTTCCGCAATCCTCCATCTCCTGAAGGATATAGTATAGCTCGCTCCTACAAAGAAGCCATTGACAGGTTGAACAACTTTAAATATGATGAAGTGTTTCTTGATCACGATCTTGGTGACTTCGATGGTGATAAAGAACATACTGGATACGACGTTCTCAAGCACATTGTTCAAATGAAGATGGATGGTAAACCCGTTCCAACCAAATATACCCTTCTCACCGCTAATCCTGTTGGTCGAGAGCGCATGCAAGGGATGATCGACCGCTATCTTAGCAGTTGACCTCATTGTCCCCTTAGCGTATAATAGTCCTAGCAAATCAAAAGGACTTATATGAAAATTTACATGGTCGGCGGATGCGTACGAGACATGATTCTCGGTCGCGAGCCTGAAGACATCGACTACGTCGTAGTCGGTTCAACACCAGAAGAAATGCTTGAGAAGGGCTACACGCAAGTCGGTGCCTCATTCCCCGTTTTCTTAAAGGGTAGTGAAGAATACGCCTTGGCGCGCACCGAGCGCAAGACGGGCGTTGGCTATCAGGGCTTTGAAACTAAACACGATCCAACTGTGACGTTGGAAGAGGATCTCCGCCGTCGCGACTTGACGATCAATTCTATGGCACAAGATATCAACGATGTGATCACCGATCCATATGGTGGCCGCGCTGATCTTGAAGCTGGTATCCTTCGTCATACAAGTGAAGCGTTTGCCGAAGATCCCGTTCGTGTTCTTCGTACGGCTCGCTTTGCTGCACGCTATGGTTTCACCATCGCAGATGAGACGCTTGACCTGATGGAACGTATTGCTCCTGAACTCGACTACGTTCCCGCAGAACGCATTTGGGCAGAGATTGAAAAGGGCTTGATGGAAGAACATCCAGCTGAGATGTTTGTCGCGTTGGAGATGGTCGGTGCGTTTCGGACAGAAAGTATGCAACCATACAAAAACGCACACCCCAACAAATTGGAACTAGTGAAACCTGAGCACGATCTTGTAACGCGGTTTGCATTGGTGTGTACTGGTTTTGAAGACAAAGACTTTATTGAGTGTCGTGTGCCGAGTGACTGTGCAGTTGTCGGCCGCACTTTCAACAAATACTTCCCTCAGTTGACAATGTATGCGCACTACAAGAAAGAACATCGTCTTATGATGTTAACCGAGATGCGCTTTTTCAGTAATCGATGGCTGTTGGAAAAATGTATCGAGGTGCTTCGTTTCTACGGTACTATCACTCCAACGGAAGAGTGGATTGCCGAAGACTTAAAGCGGCTTAGTACGGTTGATGCCGCGGCAATCGCCGCGACGTGCAGCAACGGTCAGGAAATCAAAGACAAGCTGTTCAAAGCGCGGGTAGCGGTCCTTTGAGCTGTGAGGGTCCAGAACCCTCTATCTTACGTCTTTTCAACTAAATACAACTCTAAGGAGATACACCATGGCTTACAGCGCGAAAGTACTTGATCACTACGAGAACCCACGTAACGTTGGTTCGCTCGATAAAAACGACCAATCTGTTGGTACAGGAATGGTCGGCGCACCGGCATGTGGAGATGTAATGAAACTCCAAATCAAAGTCGAAGACGGCATCATTCAAGACGCCAAATTCAAAACATACGGATGCGGTTCTGCCATTGCTTCATCTTCTCTCATTACAGAGTGGGTGAAGGGCAAGTCGATTGACGAAGCTGGTACAATCCGCAATACTCACATCGCAGCAGAGCTCGCTCTTCCACCTGTTAAAATTCACTGTTCAATCTTAGCAGAGGACGCAATCCAAGCTGCGATTGCTGATTACAAGAAAAAGCAAGTTGATGGAGGTGGTGGTGTATGAGACTACACGAAATAACTACAGCCCCGGGAAATGACATGAAACGTTTGGTCATGCTGAGGTTGATGGTCGAGCGAGGTCACAAGCCTGAGATTGCTGATGCATCCTTCTCGAAGGGACATTTCTCTTGGGGTGATTTGGAGAAGCTCGGGTACGCCAAGCGTGAATCTGAAAAGAGTCGTCATGGTGCAAACGAACGGTGGATTTATACAGGTCCGACACCAATCGTTCTTATTCAGAACGTGAACGGCGACGAGCGCCGCATGGAAATGATTAAGGGCGATGTAACCGACGGCGTTGAAGTCGACTATTCGTGATCACACTAACACCCACAGCCGTTGAACATGCAAAATCATTCCTCGCCAAACGCGGCAAGGGAGTTGGGATTCGTATTAGTACAAAACCTAATGGCTGCAATGGCCTGGCTTACGTTCTTGAGTTTGCTGATCAGGAGCCAGAAGCATTTTTCGAATTCAACAACGATGGTCTCAAAGTGTTTGTTGGTCCAGAAGATTTTGTGAACATGAACGGCATGAAGGTGGATTATGTCAAGAAGGGCTTGAATGAAGGCTTTGAGTTCATCAATCCCAATGAATCCGGCCGCTGCGGCTGCGGTGAAAGTTTCAGCGTATAACCACTTTGCTGACATAAATAACCCCGTATATTGAGGGGTTCGCGCATGGAAGAACTGGTTAAATCGATGAAAGTAACACTGGCAACGGTGTTCAGCTTCTATATGAAAGCACAGAACTACCACTGGAATGTGGAAGGTCCTGACTTTTTCCAGTATCACGAGCTGTTCGGTAAGCTTTACGCAGATGTATATGGTTCGGTTGATCAAATGGCAGAAGAAATTCGTGCTCTTCAATCATATGCACCAAGCAGCTACAAGCGCTTCGCCGATCTATCCAAAGTGGAAGACGAACTCAAAGTTCCTACGTGTTCGACAATGGTTGAGCGATTGCTTGCTGATAATGATATTGTGATTGAATGTCTCAACGATTCATTCAAACACGCTGAAACACACAACAAACAAGGACTGATGGACTTCCTTGCAAACAGGATTGATCAACACAATAAGTGGGGCTGGTTCTTACGCTCCTCGAAGAAGGAAGACTAATATGGAACTCGACAGAGCAAAACAACTCGCAGGTATCACTGAGCAAACACACTTTCGTGATGCTGGTGAAATGCTTCAGCGATTGATCACAGACATACGGTTCGTGCGCGATCACTGGGCGCAGAATCGCGACAAGCCGGGATTCAGTGGCGCTGCCCAGTATGGCGGAGATGAAAATAACATTATCGATGATTTTGTATCAGACATCGACGACATGCTTAGAAAATACGCGAAAGCAGAAGTAACACCAAGGAGATAACAATGCCAGTAATCAACGTTGCATACGAAATTAACCAAGAGGTGTTTTATGTTACCTTGCAAGACGGTGTCCGTGAGGGCGTTGTCCGTTCATCTGCAGTTTCAATCACACCAACGGCAACTCTAATCACGTACGATGTTGCCTTCAAGATTTCAACGGAAGGAAGTTCTGAAGCCAACCAAGATGACATTTATCCTGACGTTGACCAGGCACTCACTGCTTACAAAGTATTGCTGGAGTGCTAAGACGTGAAACTCAACGAAGTATTGACACCAGCGCCGGCGTTACGCCCGTCGCTAGGGGAAAATAAATTTGTTGACCATTCGACTAAATAGCTGTATAGTGTCCCTAATGAATGACACTTTTGAAAAGAGAACACAAATGTTTGCTATAACGACCACCGTGATTAGAACAGCCAAGGCGATTAATAAATCGTCGGGGACGGATGTCGTTTAAGTAAAAAGAGAGATTAACGACAACCCGCCCCGAGAAATCGCGGCGGGTTTTTTATTGTCATGTGTTTGCGGAACGAGACTGCGGTCGACACATTAAAGATGACCGAATGGGCGGGGACTAGGATGAAAGTCGTGGTGAGCGATGAGTAAAAATCGTCAAGTGATGGGTTGGTCGTATAGTGGCAATTATATCTGACTCTTAATCAGAAAGACGTGGGTTCGAGTCCCACCTGACCCACCAACAATTCAATTCCGAGGTACTCTAATCGGTAAGAGGCTTGACTGTTAATCAAGTGCAATCCGTAGAAAGCACGGTATAGAGGTTCAAGTCCTCTCCTCGGAGCCAAAATACATTGGGGCTTTAGCTCAGTTTGGGAGAGCGCTTGGCTTGCACCCAGGAGGCCGTCGGTTCGATCCCGACAAGCTCCACTACCTACCGAAACCACAATGAAAGAACACGATTGGGAAAACACACTTTGGCTCAACCTTGATTGGGACGCACTTGGCAAGCTCGGAGCGATAGGACACTTCGACTCGTTGATCTGCATCCCTGCCAACCGAAAGGAACAGAACGATGGAGATCAGCAAAGAACAAGTAATCGAACACCTCGGTCAGATGACCGTCATGGAGATG
>JACZKY010081206.1_pt1 | contig 12878 bp, 13 predicted proteins | sample 8237611 | NCBI WGS metagenome assembly JACZKY01 (sample SAMN16148055, study PRJNA663545) | marine sediment metagenome | biome: sediments and biomass from bioreactor inoculated with such sediments; feature: coastal sediments; material: methane- and iron-fed bioreactor; isolation source: Bothnian...
CGCGAGCTGTATGCGATCGACGATCGGCCGAACCAGCTGTACATGGTCGGCTCGATGGGCTGCGTGACGCCGCTCGCGCTCGGTCTTGCGCTCGCGCGCCCGGACCTGCGCGTGGTGGCCGTCGACGGCGACGGCGCCGCGCTGATGCGCATGGGCGTGTTCGCGACGCTCGGCACCTATGGGCCGTCGAACCTCACGCACGTGCTGCTCGACAACGGCGCGCACGAATCGACGGGCGGTCAGGCGACCGTCTCGCAGCATGTGTCGTTCGCGGGCGTGGCTGCCGCGTGCGGTTACGCGTCGGCCGTCGAGGGCGACACGCTCGACGTGCTCGATGCGACGCTCGCGGCGCAGGCCGACGGCGCACAGTTCGTACGGGTCGCGATCCGCACCGGTGTGCCCGACGGGCTGCCCCGCCCGACCGTCACGCCGGTCGAAGTGAAGACGCGCCTGATGCGGCATATCGGCGCCGCGCAGGCCGAAGCCCACGTTGAAGGAGCCCATTGATGCTGCTGCTCAATCCCGGCCCGGTCACGCTCAGCGAACGCGTGCGCCGCAGCTTGCTGCAACCGGACCTGTGCCATCGCGAAAGCGAATTCTTCGATCTGCAGGACGAGGCGCGCGCGCGACTCGTCGCCGCGTATGAGCTCGATCCGGCCGAATGGGCCGCCGTGCTGATGACCGGCTCGGGCACCGCCGCCGTCGAAAGCATGATCGCGGCGCTCGTGCCGCAGGACGGCAAGCTGCTCGTGATCGAGAACGGCGTATATGGCGAGCGCATCACGCAGATCGCGACGCAGTACGGGATCGCGCACGACGTGCTGAAGCACGAATGGATGCAGGCGCCCGATGTCGCGGAAGTCGCCGCGCGGCTCGACGCGGGCGGCTATTCGCACGTCGCGGTGATTCATCATGAGACGACGACGGGCCGGTTGAACGATCTCGGTGCGATCGCCGACGTGTGCCGTGCCCGCGGCGTGAGGATGCTCGTCGATGGCGTGAGCAGCTTCGGCGCCGAGGCGATCGACTTCGGCGGCGGCGTGATCGATGCCGTTGCCGCGACCGCGAACAAGTGCCTGCACGGCGTGCCCGGTGCCGCGTTCGTGATCGTGCGTCGCAGCGCGCTCACGAAGGCCGCGAGCCGGACTTACTATCTCGATCTCGGCCGGCTGGCGAAGCTGCAGGATCAGCGCAATACGCCGTTTACGCCTTCGGTGCATGCGTATTACGCGCTCGTCGAAGCGTTGCGCGAGTTCGACGAAGCCGGCGGCTGGCGCGCGCGGCATGCGCGTTACAAGGCGCTCGCCGATCAGGTTCAGGCCGGGCTCGCCGCACGAGGGATGCCGCTGGTGTTGCCTGACGGTGAATCGTCGGTCGTGTTGCGTGCGTACCGGTTGCCGCAGGGCGTGGCGTATGAAGCGCTGCACGACGGGTTGAAGGCGCGCGGGTTCGTCATCTATGCCGGGCAAGGCGGGTTGTCGAAGGAGCTGTTCCGCATCTCGACGATGGGCGCGATCGAGGCCGCGGATGTCGAGCGGTTGCTGGAGGGGTTTACGGCGTTGACGCGGTGAGTGGTGGTTGCAGGTTGCGTCAAGGAAAAGGCCCGTGAGGGCCTTTTTTGTTGGGTAGTCGATCTTGAACGAATCGAGCAGACCGGACAAATACCTTGTTGCTCCCGCCCATTATTTCGACTATATTCGAAATATGGAAAACAAAGATGCTGTCCGCGCTTTCGCCGCGCTTGCTCACGAACTGCGCCTGAACGTATTCAGGATGCTCGTCGTCGCAGGCCCGGCCGGATTGACGCCCGGCGCCATCGCGGCGCAACTCGACATTCCCAACGCCACCCTCTCGTTCCATCTGAAGGAATTGACGAACGCGGCGCTCGTCACGCAGGAGCGCGATGGCCGCAGCCTGATCTACCGAGCTGCCTTCGAGCAGATGAACGCGCTGCTCGGCTTTCTCACCGAGAACTGTTGCAGCGGCGAGCCGTGCGTCGCCGCGGCCGCCGATTCCTGCAAGTGCTGAAGGATCACGTTCATGAGACGGTTTTACATTCGCGCCGACATCCGCGATCCGGCGGCCAGCGTCGCGGCAGCTCTGCGCCAACTTGTGCGCGACATCAGCAAGCGATAAGGCACGCCCGTGACGACGACCAACGTACTCATTCTCTGCACCCACAATTCCGCGCGCAGCGTGCTCGCCGAGGGCATGCTGAACCACTGGGCGCAGAAGCTCGGCAAGGATGTGCGCGCATATAGCGCCGGCAGCGCACCGAGCGGTCGGGTCAACCCGTTCGCGCTCGAAGCGCTCGCGAACGCGGGCGTCGATACGCGCGACTATCGCAGCAAAAGCTGGGACGAATTCGCAGCCGACGACGCACCGCGCATGCGCATCGTCATCACGGTGTGCGACAGCGCAGCCGCGGAACAATGTCCGTTCTGGCCGGGCGCTCCGGTCAAGGTCCACTGGGGCTATGCCGATCCGTCGAATGCGCCGGGCGGCGATGACGGCAAGCGGCAGGCGTTCGAACTCACGCGCGAGGCCATCGGCTATCGCATGCTGCAATTGCTCGCCCTTCCGCTCGACCGTCTGAGCGATGCCGAACTCCTGCACGCGCTCGACGGCATCCTGAAAAGCTGAGCGCTCCTTTTGCGAATCGCCCCATGACCGCTACCGACCTTACCGCTTCGAACAAGCCGCCCGCGAAGCCGCCCATCGGCTTCTTCGAGCGCTACCTCACCGTCTGGGTCGCGCTCTGCATCGTCGCCGGCGTCCTGGCCGGCCAGTTTTTCCCTGCGATGTTCCAGACGATTGGCCGCATGCAGTACGCGCAGGTCAATCTGCCCGTGGGCCTGCTGATCTGGGTGATGATCATCCCGATGCTCGTGAAGGTGGACTTCGGATCGTTGCACGAGGTACGCCAGCACCTCAAGGGCATCGGCGTCACGCTGGTGGTGAACTGGCTCGTCAAACCCTTTTCGATGGCGTTGCTCGGCTGGCTGTTCATCAAGCACCTGTTCGCTCCGATGCTGCCTGCAGCGCAACTCGACAGTTACGTTGCGGGCCTCATCCTGCTGGCCGCCGCGCCCTGCACGGCGATGGTGTTCGTCTGGAGCCGACTGACCGGCGGCGATCCGCTGTTCACGCTGTCGCAGGTGGCGCTCAACGACAGCATCATGGTGGTGGCCTTCGCGCCGCTTGTCGGCCTGTTGCTCGGCATCTCGGCCATCACGGTGCCCTGGGCGACGCTCTTCACTTCGGTCGTGCTCTATATCGTGATCCCGGTAGCCGTGGCGCAGTTGCTTCGCAAGGCGCTGCTCGCAAGAGGACAGGCAGCATTCGACGCAGCCATCGCGAAGATCGGCCCCTGGTCCATCACGGCGCTGCTCGCGACGCTCGTCCTGCTGTTCGCGTTCCAGGGCGCGGCCATCCTCGACCAGCCGCTCGTGATCGCGCTGCTCGCAGTACCGATCCTGATTCAGGTGTTCTTCAACTCGGCGCTCGCGTACTGGCTCAATCGCGCGGTGGGTGAAAAGCACAACGTGGCGTGCCCGTCCGCGCTGATCGGCGCATCCAATTTCTTCGAGCTGGCGGTCGCGGCGGCCATCAGCCTGTTCGGCTTCAATTCGGGCGCGGCGCTGGCCACCGTGGTGGGCGTGCTCATCGAAGTGCCGGTCATGCTGCTCGTGGTCCGTATCGTCAACCGGACGAAGGACTGGTACGAGCGGGGTGATAGATGCTGAAGCGGTCGAACATGAGGGGCAGAACGATGCCAATCTCGCCGCCCAGGACACGCGCCCGATGAGCGGCACGATCGCGAGCGATGCATCGCCATTCCGCATACGAATCATCACGGCACACTTGAAGGAGCGCGGTCATGAGTACGCCCGTTGACGAAATTCGCCGGGCAGTCGCCACGGACTTCGACCGCATCGTCGCGTTGCTGAACCTGTGCGGGCTGCCGGCCAGCGATCTCGCACCACAGAGCCTCGACGGCTTCCATGTCGCCATACTCGCCGGTGAGATCGTCGGAGTGGCAGGACTGGAACAATCCGGCGATGCGGCCCTGTTGCGCTCGGTCGCAGTTCGGCAGCAAGTGCGCGAATCCGGCCTGGGCAGCCGCCTCATCGACGCTTCCATTGCGCTAGCGCAAACGCGATCGCTGCGCGCGCTCTACCTTATTCCGAACGATGAACCTGCGCTCGCGTTCTTTGTGCGGCGCGGCTTCACGCAGATCGAGCGACGCCGCCTTCCGGAGGCGATTCGCGGTCTGCCCGAATTCACGCACCTGTGCCCACAGACGCATCCGTGCCTGTGGAAAGCGCTGAATTTCGATTGCCTTGAGGAAAGTGCCATGAAGAAGCTCGAAGTGTTCGATCCGGCGATGTGTTGCTCGACGGGCGTTTGCGGTGTGGACGTCGACCCGGTGCTGGCGCAATTCGCCGCCGATCTGAAGTGGGTCGAGGCGCACGGCGTGACCGTGGCCCGCTACAACCTGGGTCAGCAGCCGCAGGCATTCGCCGCCAACGCGGCGGTGGTCAAGGAAATGGAAGCGGGTATGGAGCGGCTGCCGATCCTCGCGATCGATGGCCGCATCGTATCGACCGGCATGTATCCGTCCCGCCAGCAGCTTGCGCAGAAGCTGGGCATCGCGCTGACGACGGCGGACAAGCCTCATGTCAAGGCCGGCAGTTGCTGCTCGCCCGGCTCCGGCTGCTGCTAGGGAGCGCACATGTCCCTCCCTGACACGCAGACCCGCTATCTGTTCTTCACCGGTAAAGGCGGCGTCGGCAAGACCTCGCTTTCCTGTGCGACCGGGCTGGCGATGGCGGATGCCGGCAAGAAGGTGCTCATCGTCAGCACCGACCCGGCGTCCAATCTCGACGAGGTACTGGGCGTCGGCCTGAGTCAATCGCCGACGGCCGTGCCCGGCGCGTCCGGTCTGTTCGCCTTGAACATCGATCCCGAAGCGGCCGCGCAGGCGTACCGCGAGCGCATGGTCGGACCGTATCGCGGCGTCCTGCCTGCCGCGGCGATCCGCAACATGGAGGAGCAGTTCTCCGGTGCCTGCACGGTCGAGATCGCGGCTTTCGACGAATTCTCCAAACTGCTCGGCGATCCCGCCGCGACGGCCGATTTCGATCACGTCATCTTCGATACGGCACCGACCGGCCATACGCTGCGTCTGTTGACGTTGCCTTCCGCGTGGAACGAGTTCATTTCGTCGTCGACCGGGGGCGCCTCCTGCCTCGGGCCGTTAGCCGGACTGGAGAAGCAGAAGGCGCTGTACGCGGCGACCGTCGAACGACTGTCGAGCGCGGTGGACACCACCGTCGTCCTGGTGAGCCGGCCGGAAGTCGCCGCGTTGCGCGAAGCGAATCGCACGCGGCACGAACTGGCCGAGCTCGGCATTCGCAACCAGGTGCTGGCGATCAATGGCCTCTTTGCCACCGAGCGGCATGACGACGCGATTGCAACCGCGATGGCCGAGCGCGCGCGACAGGCACTGGCCGACATGCCGCGCGAGCTGTCGGTGCTGCCGCAGACGCGCATTCCGTTTCTGCCGCGCGGCACGGTCGGACTGGACGCGCTGCGCGACATGGCGCACCCCGAACGCGTGCGCATGCCGACCGAGCGCCGCATGCCCGACACCGCATTGCCGCCCGGCCTCGGCGGGCTCGTCGACGCGCTGTCGGCTACGGGCCACGGCGTAATCATGACGATGGGCAAAGGCGGCGTGGGCAAGACCACGGTTGCGGCCGCCATCGCCGTCGCGCTCGCGGGGCGCGGACACGACGTGATCCTGTCGACCACCGACCCCGCTTCGCACGTGGCTGCCACGGTCGACGGCGTGGTGCCGCGGCTGAGCGTCACCCGCATCCACCCGGCGCGCGAAGTACAGCAGTACACCGAAGAGGTGCTGGCGAAAGCGGGATCGCACCTCGATGCGGGCGGCCGGGCCATGCTCGAGGAAGACTTGCGCTCGCCGTGCACCGAAGAAATTGCGGTCTTTCGCGCGTTCGCACGGACGGTGGATCAAGGCAAGTCCGGTTTCGTGGTGCTCGATACGGCGCCGACCGGGCATACCATTCTGCTGCTCGACGCTGCCGAGGCTTATCACCGCGAAGTGATGCGCACGCAGGGCGACATGCCGGAGTCGGTCCGCCAGTTGCTGCCGCGTTTGCGCGATCCGGATTACAGCCGCATCCTCATCGTCACGCTGCCTGAAGCGACGCCGGTTCACGAAGCCGAACGCCTGAGCGCCGACCTCGCCCGTGCCGGGATCACGCCATATGCCTGGGTCATCAACCAGTCGCTGTTGGCGAGCGGCACGACCGATCCGATGCTGTGTCAGCGCGGCACGTACGAGGTCCCGTTCGTGCGCCGCGTGGCGGACGATCTGGCGCAGCGCACCGCGCTGATTCCGTGGCTCGCGGAGGCGCCGGTCGGGCCAGTGGGGCTCGAGCATGTGATCAGGGCGGGGGCTGGTGCGTAGCGCGACGCGTCTGGTTGATTTGCCAACCGGCGAATGCGATGTGGACGCTGAGGGCCGGTTGGTGAACGGGTAGCTAAAGCGGGTTTTCCGGTTGGGTGAGCAAGCAATCTGTAGACGCACGTGCCGCCACCGCGTCCTGCCACCCCGCTTTTGCAACGCGACCACCGCGCGCAGGCCTCGGAACCGTTACGATCGACAGATTTACTGCGCAACACTGGCGTCGTCTGATCCGGTATCGATTGAATAGACGAGTCGCCGATGTCGCGTAGGCAGGCCGTCCCCGATTGCAACCAAAGATTGGCCGATCATCGATGACGGTCGGGCGCGGCTGCTATTTCACGCGAACGCCGGCTGGTTCTTGACGCTTGGGCGCTGCCGCATTCTCACGTACCAATCTACAAGGGCCTCGCACTCCGTAGGCACGGGCAACTTCACGATTGACGCAAAGACCAGTCCGCCGATAACGGTGATGTCGGCCATAGAGAACGCATCCCCAGCGACAAATGGCTGCCTTTTCAGAACGTCATTGAAGTAGTGCATGCCTCTCAGGGCTTTGTCGCGCTGACGAAGCCCCCATTCGGCGTTCTGATAGAGCTCGACGTTAGGTCCTAACCCCGGCGTGGCATGGTGGAAATAGACGCTGATTGCGTCGAGCAACTCCAGCTCGGCGCGCTTGCTCATCATGTGGATCACACCCTTTTCGAGTGGTGTCCGGCCGGTCAGCGTGGGCGCACCATCGAGCGTATCGAGGTATTCGGTAATGGCGGTGCATTCGGCAATGCACGTTCCGTCTTCGAGCTCGAGGACCGGCAGCGTTCCCGAGTAGTTTTTCTCGGAGATGAACTCGGGCCTTTTGTGCTCCCCTTTGTAAAGGTCGACCATCACGAACTCGACGCGCGATCGCAGACCTTTCTCGGCCAGGGCGATACGGACGCGTGTCGGATAGGGTCCTTTGGGGAAATCGTAGATCGTCATGATCGGAAGTTTGGTTACGTCGAAGTTCATGCTGCTGGAAGCCATGCGTGCCTCTCTCTAAGCGGTCTGTCACACGGGGGGCGGACGATATCCGGCCTGTCACCTACATCCAACCTAACGTTAGTTAGGTTTACGTTAGAGCGTATAATTGCTCGTGTCAACGGTCGCGGAGGCGGTAGCAGTGAAGAATGATTCAGGCCTGAGCTCCAGGGAGCGAATCCTGGTGGCAGCCACAAAGATTGCGCAGGCCCATGGCTACAGCGGCTTGAATTTCCGTGATCTCGCCGAAGCTGTCGGCATCAAGGCTGCGAGCATCTACCACCACTTCGCAAGCAAGGCCGATCTCGGCGCAGCAGTGGCAAGGCGGTATTGGGAGGAATCAGCAGCGACTCTGGATGCGCTTTTGGCCGAATCCGCAGATCCGCTCGATTGCCTGCGCCACTATCCCGATACGTTTCGCAAGGCGCTTGAGCGCGGCAATCGCATATGCCTGTGTAGCTTCCTGGCTGCCGAATCTGATGACCTACCGGAAACGGTGGTGAAAGAGATTCAGACTTTTGCGGATGTCAATGTTGCGTGGCTGAGCAAGGTGCTGTCCGCCGCGGCCGTGGTCAGCCCCGAGGATATCGAGCGGCGTGCTCGCGCCATCTACGCGGCCGTCGTCGGCGCTCAGCTCGTTGCCAGGAGTCGCTCGGACATTTCTCTCTATGACGGATTGATTGAAAGTTATCGCATCGCTGGTCTTCTGCCGGCATAGCCGCATCGAGCAAACCGGCTTTGCGGACTCTCGTCTCGGCGAGGTACGGACGACCGCTTGTTTCGCTGTGAAGCGACCTACGAACGTCGCATCAGGCATCGCTCTCGATGTCGCTTATGGGCCGACTTCCGCCCGACGCAGCCGGCAGAGGCCCACCCAGTCGATCGATGCACGCACGCTCATCACGTCGATGTCCCGAACCTCGACCGACTCTACCGCCGTGCGCCGTCTTTAACGAACACCAACCGCCGCCACGTCACCCCCGCACTCCGATTCCCGCGTTGCACGGACTCCGTCTCGACATTCAATACATTTCGCAAGCCGTGCGCGTCCGCAAGCCGAATAGTTTCTTCCGCTGAAACGTCGAACATCCGCCGTCCTTCCGGAACCGGCCCGTAACGTAACGACATGATGAGCATGGCGCCGTCGCACAGGAGCGCGCCGACGTTCGGCATCGCCCGACGGCGCTCGTCTTCGTCGAGATGCATCCAGACGGCCGACAGCATCACGAGGTCAAATTCTCGTCGCCTGGTATGCAAGCTCGCGAGCTGCGGCAGGCTGTCGTCCAGCCATTCGATCCGGGCGGACGAGTGCCGCTCGATGCCCGCAATGCGCAGCGCGTCGACCGGTTCGACGGCGACGACCGAGTGCCCCATCGCCGCGAATGCAGCCGCGTCGGTGCCGATACCGGCTCCGATATCGAGAATGCGAGAAGGAGATTGGGGAACGAGATGCAGGATGGGCTCATGGCGTTCCTCAAACGAGAGGTCTTTCCACCGCTCGATGAGCGAATGCGCATTCTCCGCGTACCCTTCCGTGCCGCGTACGTTGATGGACACCACCGCCCTCCCGATGCCGTGTTCCGCGAAGTTTGCCAGAGTGCCGGCGTTCCGCGCGACCGCCCCGACGTGCGGACCTCACCGCTCGATGGCATCCCGAAGCGCTTGAATAGCCGGTCGCCATCATGCCGCCGACGATTCTCTGTTTCGCTCCTCTGCTCGCATTCGTGACCGCTTGCTTGATTGCGACAGCCGACAACCGCTCTTGCTGCATCATGACGTCGGCGGCCGTCGTGGACGGGCCGGCACCGCCGCGCGCTCGCCGCGCCCCACACCACCCCAAATTGCACGGGCATAATGACAACCCGTACTCGCCGGCGGCCGCTTCGATGCACGCACAACGATCCGTTGCGGCACCGCAATATCACGCACTTTCGCCGATCCTCACCCGGAGCCTGCCTGTGTACCCACCGATCGAACCCTACGCCCACGGCCACCTCGACACCGGCGACGGCCATCGCATCTACTGGGAGCGCTGCGGCAACCCGTCCGGCAAGCCCGCGGTATTCCTGCACGGCGGCCCCGGCGCGGGCTGCAGCCCCGACCATCGGCGTCTGTTCGATCCCGCGCGCTACGACATCCTGCTGTTCGACCAGCGCGGCTGCGGGCGCTCGACGCCGCATGCGAGTCTCGACAACAACACGACCTGGGATCTGGTCGCCGACATCGAACGGTTGCGCGAAATGGTCGGCGCCGAGCAGTGGCTCGTCTTCGGCGGCTCATGGGGCAGCGCGCTCGCGCTCGCCTATGCGCAGACGCACCCGCAGCGCGTGAGCGCGCTCGTCGTGCGCGGGATCTTCACGATGCGTCGCGCCGAGCTGCTTTGGTACTACCAGGAAGGCGCGTCGTGGCTGTTCCCGGACCTGTGGGAAGAGTTTCTCGCGCCGATACCGGAAGCGGAGCGCGGCGACCTGATGGCCGCCTACCATCGCCGGCTGACGGGCGACGACGAAGCCGCGAAGCTCGAAGCCGCGCGCGCATGGAGCATCTGGGAAGGCCGCACGATCACGCTGCTGCCGAACCCGGCGCTGGCCGCACACTTCGCGGACGGCCACTACGCGCTCGCCTTCGCGCGGATCGAAAATCACTACTTCGTCAATCGCGGCTTCGTCGACGAAGGCCAGTTGCTGCGCGACGCACATCGCCTCGCCGGCATTCCGGGCGTGATCGTGCAAGGCCGCTACGATGTGGCGACGCCGGCCCGCACCGCGTGGGAACTCGCGAAAGCATGGCCGGACGCAACCTTCGAGATCGTGCCGGACGCCGGCCATGCGTACAACGAACCGGGCATCCTGAAAGCGCTGCTCGCCGCGACGGACCGCTTCGCCGCGTAAGCGGCACGAGGCGACATCGCGCGTGCACGCGCGACTGCGCTCACAACGCGGCTTCGACGATGGTCCGGCCGCTGATCGCCCGCTCGACGAGCCGTTCGTCGCCGACCTTGCGGATCGCATCGTCGAGCAGCCCTTCCGGCGCCTCGGTCGCGACCTTCAGCAGCCCCGACAAGCCGCGCGCGTCGAGCACCACCAGCGTCTCCATCGAATCCGCGCGGCTCACGAGCACGCGCCGAAATGCCGGGCCCGCGCCGAAGCTCGCGCAAAGCGCGATCGTCTGATCGTCGAGCGTGTAGTCGAAGTGCTTGATCATGGATGCCGCCCCTGCATTCGGCCGGCGACGCGCGTCGGCGCGCCGTCATCGCGGCGGCGCACCCGCACGTGCCACCGGCGCCGGACCAGCGTGCGATCCGTTCGCCAGCATCACCATGCTAAGCCGGCAGTATTAACGAAGACTTAAACGCAGGACGCGCGGCGCGGGCGGCCGATCATGCCGCGTCACGCTCCCTCGTCGAGCGGCTCGACCGTCACGCCGACCTTCAGCTCCTGATCCGCGCCGCCGCCGCGGATCACGCCGCGCAGCGGCGTCACGTCGGCGTAGTCGCGGCCGATCGACAGCATCACGTAGTCGTCGCCGGGCGCGCGGTCGTTGGTCGGGTCGAGCTGCAGCCATCCGCCATCCTCCGGCCACGCCGGATCGTACACGTCGACCCACGCATGCGATGCATCGGCGCCGATCAGCCGCGGCTGGCCGGGCGGCGGCTGCGTCAGCAGATACCCGCTCACATAGCGCGCGGCCAGCCCGAGCGAGCGCAGCGCGCCGATCATCACGTGCGCGAAATCCTGGCACACGCCCTTGCGCAAGCGCAGCGCATCGAGCGCGGTAGTCGTGATGTCGGTGCTGTTCGGTGTGTACGCGAAGTCCGCGTGAATCCGCCGCATCAGATCCCACGCGGCCTGCACCAGCGGACGCTGCGGCGTGAAGCTCACGGCCGCATACGCGGCCAGCTCCGGATCGCACGCGACATGCGGCGACGCGAACACGAATTCGCTCGCCGCATCGTACGGCGCACCCGCGCGGAACCGCAGGCGCTCGCGCACGGCCTCCCATGCGGTCGCATGATCGGCATCGGGGTTCGCGATCGCCGGCGGCGGCGCGCCGCGCGCGCCCCGCGACCACACGGGCGGCGTCACGCGCACGGTGCTGCAGCTGCGCACGAGCAGCGCATCGTGCGGCTGGTTCAGCGCGAACGAAGCACGCGCGTTGCCGAACGCGTCGACGTCGGTGCCGACCGTCTCGGGCACCGGCTCGATGTCGAGCGCGAACGCCAGCACCTGCTGGCGCGGCGTCGCGAGCGGCTGCAGGCGTGCCTGATGCTGCGCCGATTCGACGCGCGCCGCGTAGCGGTATTCGGTGTCGTGCGTGACGCGCAACAGGCGCCCGCGCGCGCCGGCCGATGACGGCGATGCTGCGACCGCAGCAGCCGCCGCCTGCTTCACGTCGACCGCAGCGCCAGCCTCGCCGTGCGCCTGTGCCTTCGCCTTCGTCTTCGTCTTCGCCGCATGTTTGCTCGTCACCATAGCGTCCTGCCCGCCTCGCGCACGTGACTGAAATAGCGCTCGCCGATCCGGTTCGACAGATCCCACACGGCCTTCACGGTCTCGTCGAGCGCGGCGAGCAGCCGCTCGTGCCGGCCGCCTTCGGTCTCGCACAGTTCGTGCAGCGACCACGCCGGCACGTCCGGGATCGTCTCGGCCAGCTCGGACAACGCATAGCCTTCGCTGCGCTCGACCTTCGTGAGCCGGCCGCGCAGCGCCTGCACGACCCAGCCCAGCGAGCGCGGGTTGTCGGTGTCGAGCACCAGCAGCGACAGCAGCGGCGCGATGTCGAAGCGGCGCTGGAACCGCGAGCGGAACGTGATCGTGCTGTCGAACAGCTCCAGCACGAGCTCGAAGCCGTCCTGCCGATGCACCGCGCCTTCGTCGAACGCGAACTTCAGCACGCTGCAGAGGAAGTCGAGCCGATCGATCTGCCGGCCGATCGACAGCAGGCGCCAGCCGTCGTCGCGCGTCATGTGGTCGGTCTGCGCGCCGGTAATCGCGCCGAGCAGCAGGCCGACGCGCTCCAGCAGCTGCAACGCCTCGTTGCCGATCTGCTCCTCGGCTTCGGGATGGTCGGCGCTGTCGGCGAACAACTGCGTCGCGTCGTCGATCAGTCGCCACTGCTCGCTCGACAGCCGCTCGCGGATCGCGGCCGCCGCGCCGCGCATCCCGAACAGGCAGGACGCGATGCCCGAGGTGCGATCCGCGCCGCGCGTCAGCGACGTCGCGAGCGCATGCTGGAACGCGCGCGGCGCCTCGACGGCATTCGGCGCATCGGCGGCGACCAGCCCGGTGTCGCGGCACAACGTGTCGATCAGCTCGAGATGCGCGGGGCTGTCGACGTCGTCCTCGCCGCGCAGGCGCTCCAGCGC
>JACZKY010060820.1_pt1 | contig 12863 bp, 16 predicted proteins | sample 8237611 | NCBI WGS metagenome assembly JACZKY01 (sample SAMN16148055, study PRJNA663545) | marine sediment metagenome | biome: sediments and biomass from bioreactor inoculated with such sediments; feature: coastal sediments; material: methane- and iron-fed bioreactor; isolation source: Bothnian...
CCTCAGAGGAGATCCTTCTTCTTCTCCTCGAAATCCTCCTTGTTGATCTCTCCCCGAGCGTACCGTTTCTTGAGGATCTCCAGCGGCGTCTCGTTGCGGCTTCCCCACTCGCCCTTCTTTGAGGTAGTTGCCACCCATCGGACGAGAAGGAAAAACCCTGCGATCACGGCTGCCCAGAAGACGATCATGAAGATGCCGCCGAACCACCCCATTCCATAACTTCCGTATCCGCCCATCATCGTCGGTGCCGCCTACGCGGCGTACCGTTCCGGTTCCTTCCGGAACTTTTCCAGGCATCCGGCGCTGCAGAAGAGATACGTGCTGCCGGCGCGTTCGATCCGGTGGGGACTGTTCGAGGCGACGGTCATGCCGCATACCGGATCCTTTCGTGGATCCTTGCCGGTCTGACCATCGGTCTTGCTTTCAGGATGCGTCATCGCACTTCTCCTTTCTCCGGTAGAGCGGTCTCATTATCCGTTGTTGGGAGGACTATGGGACCGCGCGTGGGGTTCCTATCTCGTTTTAGACTCGACCTGCCGCTTCTTCGTTTCTCCTGGGTTCCGCGGCAGCTTGCTGCTTCGGACTGGTGTTCATTCATCGCAGGCAAACGCCGGCCGACGCCGGAGGTCGTTCCGAAGCGGAGCCCCGGGGGAATGACTCCGTATGTATTTGACCTGATTGGTTTTTTTCATGATGCTTCGGGGGCCCTTTGTCTGCGAAACAGAAAGGCGTCTGGAACGTCTTATGTGTTGACGGATTGTAAGAGCACGCCAACGACCGAAACGGGAAAGGTGGCGAAAACTATGACGTACCGACATTCGTCCGAAGCCGAGAAGCACGAAGCGTGGGACCACCCCACGGACGACGCTCCCAAGGATCCGGTCTGCGGGATGACAGTCGATCCGGAGGAGCCGCGTCGGCTGGTCCACGCCGGCACCACGTATCGGTTCTGCAGCGACGGCTGCAGGGACGCGTTTCGCAAGGATCCCGAAAGGTTCCGGGGCCGGGCGACCGGCGAGGCGGGGTCCGTCGAAGTGGTTGACGTGCCCGCGCGCGACCGCAAGGTGGTGGGGAAGTACACCTGCCCGATGCACCCGGAGGTGGTCCAGGACGGCCCCGGCAGCTGCCCGAAGTGCGGCATGGCGCTGGAGCCGATGACGGTGACCAAGTCCGAAGAGGAGGATCCGGAACTGGCGTCGATGACGCGGCGTTTCTGGGTTAGCGTGATCTTGAGCGTCCCGGTGTTGTTCCTGGCCATGGGCGAGCACATCGGCATCCCGGTGCACACGTGGGTAGCGCCCCGGATTAGTACTTGGATCGAGCTGCTACTGGCCACGCCCGTGGTGTTGTGGGGCGGGTGGCCGTTCTTCGTGCGCGGATGGCGGTCGGTCGTTACATGGAACCTGAACATGTTCACGCTGATCGGCCTGGGAACAGGCGTCGCCTGGGCCTACAGCATTGTCGCGACGTTGGTCCCGGACATATTCCCCTCCGCTTTCCGGGAAAACGGCGTCGTTCCGGTCTATTTCGAGGCGGCGGCCGTGATCGTCACACTGGTGCTGGTGGGGCAGGTGCTGGAGCTGCGGGCGCGTCGCGCGACCAGCGGGGCGATCAAGGCGCTGCTGGGTCTTGCGGCCAAGACGGCCCGGATCGTCCGGGAGGACGGGAGCGAGGAGGACATCCCGCTGGAGGAGGTGCAGGTCGGCGACAAGCTGCGGATCCGTCCGGGGGAGAAGGTCCCGGTGGACGGCCGCGTGCTCGATGGCAAGTCCAACATCGATGAGTCGATGATCACCGGCGAGCCGATCCCCGTGGAGAAGCGCGCCGGGGACCGTGTGATCGGCGCCACGATCAACCAGACCGGCGGCTTGGTGATGGAGGCGCAAAAAGTCGGCAGCGACACGATGCTTTCGCAGATCGTCCAGATGGTAAGCGAGGCGCAGCGCAGCCGGGCACCCATACAGAAACTGGCCGATCTGGTGGCAGGGTATTTCGTACCGGTCGTCGTCGGTGTTGCCATCGCCACGTTCACCATCTGGTCGATCTGGGGACCCGCTCCGGCGATGGCCTATGCACTCGTCAATGCGGTGGCGGTGCTGATCATCGCGTGCCCGTGCGCCTTGGGCCTGGCTACGCCGATGTCGGTGATGGTCGGCGTGGGGCGCGGTGCCCAGGCCGGGGTGCTGATCCGGGATGCCGAATCGCTGGAAGTGCTGGAGAAGATCAATACGCTGGTGGTCGACAAGACCGGCACGTTGACCGAAGGCCGCCCGCGGCTGGTTACGGTCGAGCCGGCGGAAGGGGTCGGCGAGGAGAGGCTGCTTGGTCTGGCCGCCGGCCTGGAGCGCGGCAGCGAGCACCCACTGGCAGCGGCGATCGTGAAGGCGGCCGAGGAACGCGGGATCGACATGCGGGAAGCGAAAGAGTTCGAGTCGGTGACGGGCAAGGGCGTCCGTGGGCAGGTCGATGGCGCGACCGTGGCGCTGGGCAATCGGCGCATGATGGAGCACGAAGGGATCGAGCCAAGCCCGTTGGCGGAACGCGCGGAACAGCTCCGCAAGGACGGCCAGACCGTGATGTTCGTGGCTGCCTCGGGCAAACTGGTCGGTTTGCTGGGTGTCGCCGATCCGATCAAGGCGTCCACGCGGGAAGCCGTAGAGTCGCTGCACCGGGACGGCGTGGAGATCATCATGCTGACCGGGGATAGCCGGACGACGGCCGAAGCCGTGGCCCGTAAATTGGGGATCGACCGGGTGGAGGCCGAGGTTCTTCCTGAGCAGAAGAACGAAGTGGTAAAGAAACTACAGGGCGAAGGGCGCATGGTGGCGATGGCGGGGGACGGAATCAACGATGCGCCGGCGCTGGCACAGGCTCACGTCGGAATCGCGATGGGGACCGGAACCGACGTCGCCATGCAGTCCGCCGGCGTGACCCTCGTCAAGGGCGATCTGCGCGGGATCGCCAAAGCGCGCCGGTTGAGTCACGGCACGATGCGGAACATCCGCGAGAACCTGTTCTTCGCGTTTGTATATAACTCCGTGGGCGTGCCGATCGCCGCCGGGATCCTGTATCCTTTTTTTGGCATATTGCTCAGCCCGATGATTGCGGCCGCAGCCATGAGCCTCAGTTCGGTTTCAGTGGTGGGCAACGCGCTCCGGCTGAGGCGCATCGCGCTTTGAGCCGGAACAGCCCCCCGGTCCGGTCGCCTTAAAATGTTACCATCCACCCTCAGGACTACCGTGTCAGCTCGCTCAGAGAATGCCAGATGGACGAGCTGGGCTTCGCTCGGCAACAAGCTTGTCCCAAGCCGCCATCGCACAACCGACAGCGGCTTTGAGAGTTTTACGCGAAGCGCCGTCTCGGGCTTGGATGGACAGCCCGTCCAGCACGGTCGTGTAGAAGGAAACAAGCCCGACAATATCAACGCCTGCCGGCATATCACCCTCGGCCACACCGCGTTCCAGCCGCCGCCGAATGTGTTTCTGCCTCATCAGGCGTAAGTCGCGCAGATGATCCTGCACATGCCGGTTGGCGCGCGCGCAGTTGATCGCTCCAAGCACTAGCAGGCAACCGCGAGGTTTACCCTGTTGGCAGAAGGAATCTGCAGCCGCGTACAGCATCGCCTCGATCGAGGCGCGTGCTGTAGAGTTCTCGGTAAGACCCCTCATCGCTGCCATCCCTTCCGTCTCGATATGAAGCTCCACTGCTTCAAGGAACAGCTCTTCCTTGGAGTCGAAGGCAGCATAGAAGCTTGGCGCCGTGATGCCACCCATGGCGGTTTGCAGGGCCGCCAGGGTTGCACCTTCGTAACCGAGCGCCCAGAAAACCTCCATCGCTCGACGGAGCGCTTCTTCTCGGTCGAAACTGCGGGGACGGCCACGCTGTGCCAAACCTGCTCCTTTCTGTAGAGCTCATTATATAACTCTTGAAACGCCGCCAGCAAGGGTGCATCATAATTATATAGCGCATACTACATATAAGGAGAAGCCGATATGACCGCACCCAATTCCCGTCCCACTGCACTCATCACTGGGGGCACCACCGGCATCGGCCTTGCCACGGCCCGCGTCCTCCACAACCAGGGGTTTGCGGTCCTCGTGACCGGCCAGAACCCCGACACCCTTACTGCCGCGCGACGCACGTTGCCCGACGATGTCGTCGTGTTCAGTGCCGATGCCCGCTTGATCACCGACGCCGCGCGGGTCGCTGACGAACTTCGGCAGCGATTCGGCAAGGTCGACGTCGCCTTCCTGAACGCCGGCGTCGGACGGATGGTGCCGCTCGAGGCGGTCGACGAGGCGTTCTACGACGACACGTTCGACGTGAACGTGAAGGGGCAACTCTTCATGGTTCAGAAGATGCTGCCGCTGTTGACGAAGGGCAGCAGCGTGGTCTTCAACGCCGCGCTCGGCGTGTACCTGGGGCTCCCGAACTACTCGGTCTTCACAGCGACGAAGGGTGCGCTGCTCGCACTCGTGACCGCGCTTTCGACCGAGCTCGCGCCTCGCGGCATCCGCGTGAACGCGATCGTGCCGGGGCCGATCGAAACGCCAGCATGGGGGAAGCTCGGGCTTCCTGTCGAAGCCTTGGGAGGAATGAAGGACGCCATAAGCGGCCGCGTCCCGCTCGGCCGGGCGGGCACGGCAGAGGAAGTCGCCAACGTCGTGGCGTTCCTCGCATCGCCGGCCGCGAGCTTCATCACCGGCACGAGCATACACATCGACGGCGGCCTGGGGACGAGCTTCGCCCGATTCGCACGCGAGGACGAAGTGCGGAGTCCACGATGAAGAAGCTCGACGGCAAGATGGCGATCACTGTAGCACTTGATACAGAAATAGCGGCCAGCTCGGCTGCGAACGCAGAGAAGGAGGCGCCATTGTCCAATGCAACGATTCTGGTCGTCGGCGGAACGGGTACCGTCGGGAGAGAAGTCGTCCGGAAACTCGCTCAGTCGGGACGGTCTGTCCGAGTGCTGGCCCGTGATCCGGTGAAGGCCGCTTCGGTTCTCGGGCCGGACGTCGAGATCGTCGCCGGGGATCTCCGGGACTCCGCGTCGCTCACGGCGGCGCTCTCAGGCATAGACAGCGCGTCGCTCGCGACGTCGCCGAGTCCGACGTTGCACGAAGAGGAGATCAACTTCATCGATGCAGCGAAGGCGGGGATGGTCCGCCGCATCGTCAAGTTGTCGGCCTTCGGAATCGAATTCGCGAAGGATCGCATCCACCGTGGCCACGTAGAAAGCGAGCGCAGGCTGCGGGAGTCCGGCATTTCGAGCGTCGTCTTGCGACCGGTGATTTTCATGTCGAACATGCTCATGGACGCAGCGTCGATCCGCACCGGGAAGCTTCCCTCCATCTTCGGCGACAGTCGCGTGACCTTCGTGGATCCGCGCGACGTCGGCGAGCTGATCGCGCACGCGCTCGTCGAGCCGGCGCACGACGGACAGAGCTGGGAGCTCGGCGGGCCGGAGGCGCTGTCCTACGACGACCTCGCAGCCACCTTCACGCGCGTTCTCGGGCGCCCAATCGAGCACGTGCGTCTCGATCCGGCAGCGTTCGCAGCGCAGGCGCTGGCGGTGGGCCTCCCCGACTTCGTCGTCGAGGCGATCACCGAAGCGGCCACCAGCGCGCGCACCGGCAAGTACGCAGTGGACGACGGTGTAGTGGGGCGCGTCCTGCACAGGCCCGGGTCGAGCTTCCACGACTGGGTCGTCAGGAATCGAGACGCGTTCCAAGCGACGGAGGCTGCGTCATGAATGCGCTCGAGGGAAAGGCTGCCGTCGTGACTGGCTCTGCGCGCGGGATTGGCGCTGCCATCGCTCAGCGCCTGGCCGCGGACGGGGCTGCAGTCGTCGTCAATTACTCGAAGTCGGCAAAGGAGGCGGAGTCCGTGGCGGACCGCATTCGGAAGGCTGGCGGCAGGGTTACGGTCCTCAAGGCGGACGTCAGCGATGCGGCACAGACGAAGAGCCTCGTTGATCGGACGATCAAGGAGCTTGGGCAGATCGACATCCTCGTGAACAACGCGGCCGCCATCAGCCTCGAGCCGGTGGGAGCCGTCGACCATCAAGTGATGCGCGCCCAGTTCGCGACGAACGTCTTCGGGCCGCTTGCACTGCTCCAGGCGGCTCTCCCCCACCTGCCCAGCGGGGGCCGGGTGATCAACATCACGTCGCTCGTGCAGCTCTTTCCAATCGCTGGCGCCAGTGTCTATGCGGGCGCAAAGGGCGCGATTGACGCAATGACACGGGTCTGGGCAACGGAGCTCGGTCCAAGGGGCGTGACCGTCAACGCGGTGGCGCCCGGACCCGTCGAAACAGACGCATTCAAGGCGAACGTCAACGACGAGGCGAAGAAGATGTTCATCGCCCGTACGCCTCTCGGCCGCCTGGGGACGCCCGCAGATGTGGCCAACGTCGTCGCTTTCCTGGCCTCACCCGACGCAGCGTTCGTCACGGGCCACGTGCTCTTCGCCAGCGGGGGCTTCATCCCATGAACCGCCGGAAGCGCACCCCGACGGGCAATGGAAAGGACCCACCCCTCGATCCACGCGACATCGCTGCTGTGGCGGTCAAAGCGCTCACGACGCCGGGACACGAGGGAAAGGTCTATGAGCTCACCGGCCCGGAGCTGCTGAGCTTCTCCGAGATGCTACAGAAAATGGCGGCGGTGACCGGCAAGCCGCTGAAATACGTGGATGTGACGGAAGCAACAGCTCGCGAGGGGATGCTGGCCTCTGGCGTTCCCCCTGCCCTAGCGGACTCCATGCTGCGTTACTTCGCGGGGGTCAAGGCAGGTAAAATATACCCCCCGACGGCAACGGTGGCTGAATTGCTTGGCCGCCCGGCGCGCACGTTCGATGAATGGGTTAGGGATCACGTCGCAGAGCTGCGGTAGCCCCCAAGGCGGCTTCGCGTTCGAAAGGCGCAACGCCCCTCAACGACGAATTCGAGCAGGGACCACCGCGGGCCGCCACCGGCTGCGATGGGGCGATGCCGCGCTTCTCAACCCAGCCACGGAGATGCCAATCCTTGACTGGCGTGACGTGGAAACATTGGTGACCGAATTTCGAAAGGACGAGATATGCTTAGGCCAAGGGCTTGCGAAACGCCAGAACCTGATCGCGAGAGTCAGTAAAAGTTTGGACAGGGCGAAGCATGCGCTCTGTAACTGCGAGACGGCTCACGCCACCCGGCATGGAAAGAATTTGTTTCTGGATCTCCGGTGCGAGCCGCAGTAATCCCATGATCTGAGTCACTCGGGCCCGGGTGATCCCTTCCCGGCGTGCGATCTCGGACTGCTTGGCGACCTTGCCGGACTCAATGAGATCCTGCCACCCCATGGCCTTGCGGAGCAGTTCAACTACCCGAGGCGTCCTGAGCTCCCTGGGCGGCTTCGGTTTTCCCCGTGGCGGCAGCGCAGTGCGTATCATCCTGCCTGCCGGCACCCAGCGCGTTAGGGCGCCGATGTTGCTGTTTATAAAGATATCTTTAGGCCCCAGGGCGATCTCGACCGTCTGTTCGCGGTAGGCGGCCACAGGGGCGTCGTTGTGGCCATTTTGTGCGGCATGGACGATTCGGAAGTAGATTTCCGGCTCGATCCGGCCGGGGCGGGTTCGCATACTGTTACATTCGGGGATATTTCCAAGATTCGACCTAACCTATTATCGGTTAACACTTTTTCGCCTTTATGCCCTTGTGTTACAGCATACGCGGAACAAAGAGTGGCGATAACAAACCGAGCTTGCGTATCGAGCTCGTGTATTGACAGCCGGTTCCGTGTTGACGACATCTGAATCTATTGCTAATATTAGTTATGGCTCATATAAGGGAGAACAGATACATCGGATGAATCCGGAATCCGTCGAAAAATTCCTGAAGCTCATCGGGGATTCGAGTCGGCTGAAGATCCTGTCGAGCATCGGAACGGGCGAGAAGACCGTTTCGGAGATCATCGCGGAGACGAGCCTGCCACAGACGCTCGTTTCCTTCCACCTCAAGATCCTGCGGGATCGAGAAATTGTCAGTACCAACCGGAAGGGAGGACCCTTCGTGCATTACCGTTTGAGGGACCCGTCCATCATGAACCTACTCCAGGCGTGCGACGCCTATGCGGGGAGATTCGACGGGACGGTGGAGGATACGCCGGAGTTCGAGTGGCCTCCATGGAAGATGATGTGCCGGATGATGCGTCGAGGACGGTCGTAGACGGAAAGGAGAAAACATGGATCCTCGAGAGATGATGAAAGGAATGATGGGAGAAGGTTTCAACCCGATGGAGATGTGCAAGGGGATGGTCGGTTCCATCACGAAATCGGCGGAGATGGCGACCTACGCCACCCCCGAGCTTCGGGCGTTGTTCGAGGAGTGGCTTGGCCAGATCGAGGTGGAGGTCCTCGAATTCCTAAAGGGTCGGGAAGCCGTCTCCCCGGAAAATGTGGCGGAACACTTCAAGTTGTCTAAAGAGAGCGCATTATTCCTTCTTTCCAAGCTGGCCCGAGAAGGGAAGGTCAAAATCAGCGTGGGGCAACATAAATGAAGGGCTTCCGGACTGGTTTTGCGGTATTAGTCGCCGCGGTGATCCTGCTGGTGCTTCTAGGGATCGCCTCGGAAGTTTTTTATGGGAGATATTATGCGCGTTCCATTGCGCCGACTTGGGGAGGCATGCCGATGGGACCATGGATGTTCTGGGGAGGGGGAATGTGGATATTTCCGCTGATTGGGCTCGTTGTCTTCCTGTTCATTATCTACTTCGTGTTCACCCGGGGTTTCGGCGGGAGCGGCCCTTTCGGCGGGTGGGGAGACCAGGGCGGTGGAAACTCCGGTCGGCAATCCCCGATGGATGTACTCAAGATGAGGTATGCAAAAGGCGAGATCATCCGCGAGGAGTTCGAGCGAATGAAGAAGGACATATCCGAAGACGGGAAACGATAAGATGCCGTCTGACGGCCAGGAAGGCCATTGGAACAGGACCTATTCCGGGGATTCTGCATTTTTCGGGGAAGGGCCGAGCGAATTCGCGCGAATGGCCCTGAGCCAGTTCAAGAACTCGGCCGTGCGATCCGTTCTGGAGCTGGGATGCGGTCAGGGGCGGGACACCCTGCTTTTCGCAAAGGAAGGTTTCGATGTGACGGCGCTGGATTATTCGAAAGCCGGCCTCCACAAATTACAGGAATCGGCCAGGGATCTCGGGGTTTCCGATTGCATTGACACACGGTCCTTCGATGTCCGAAAGCCATTGCCTTTTCCCGACGGTACCTTCGATGCCTGCTACTCCCACATGCTGCTTTGCATGGATCTGTCCACGGCGGAACTGAGGTTTCTCCTCGGGGAAATCCACCGTGTGCTCAAGCCCGGCGGCGTCACGCTTTATTCTGTGCGGAACACCTTCGATAAGCACCACAGGGCAGGAACCTACAAGTCGGAGGAGATGTACGACATCGACGGTTTCGTCGTCCATTTCTTCAGCGAAGAGAAGGTCCGGGATCTAGCGACCGGTTACGAGCTCCTCGATCTTCGGCGCATGCAGGAGGGAAGTCTTCCACGGGAGTTGTTTGGGGTGGTCTTGCGGAAATGGGAAGAAGCGGCCGACGCAACGCATATACAAAAAGAAGAGGAGACGGGTGTGGCTGATCACATGGGAAAGTTCCAAGATTTCTTCCATGCCGTGTTCAACACCGGGGTACTCGACAAGAAGACCAGGCACCTGGTCGCGCTAGGAGCCTCCCTCGGGGCTGGGTGCGAGGCCTGAACGAGCTACTGCCTTGCAGTTGCAAGGCAGGCGGGGACGACCGAGGAGGAACTGAACGAGGTGGCAGCGCTGGCCATGACGGTAGGCTCGATGAAGATCCGGCTGCTCTTCGACGACCTTGCGCAACCGGGCAAGGAAGGCGTCCCGGAGGTTCCAGCCGGGACCTGCGCTCCCGGTGCCGCACCCGTCACGGGGGATTCACCCGTCCGCGGAACCCGTTTCACCTGAGGAACTTGAAAATTTCTCCGGTCGGGGCATATGGAGAAACGGAACGGTCGCAGGAAGGTGATTGGGAAACCAGTGAGGGCTCGAGTCCATCCTTCGGGACCACGTGAAAAACGGCACCCCTAGCCCAAGAGCTTATGAAATTCCCGAATCTGATCATGGGGGTCGGTGATGGTTGCGATTGGGCGAAGCACCCGTTCTGTAATGGAGGGTTTTTGTACAACTTTAGGCATGGAGAGAATTTTTTCCTGGGCTTCCGGAGCGAGATTCAGCAAGCCCATAATTTGAGTCACCCGGGCTCTGCTGACCCGTTCCAGATTTGCGATCTCGGCCTGACTGGTGACCTTTCCAGATTCCAGTAGAGCCTGCCACTCTATCGCCTTTCGGAGAAGTTCAACAACTCGGGGGGTCTTCGGTTCTCGGGGCGGTTTGGGATCACCCTGGGCAGGAGGAATCGCGCTCACCAGCTGGTCCGGCGGTGCCCGTCGCCTCAGGGCGCCAATGTTGCCGTTTTCAAAGGCCCCCTTGGGCCCGAGGGCGATCTCGACCGTCTGTTCGCAGTAGGCGGCCACCGGGGTGCCATTTTGGCCATTCAGGGCGGCATGGATGATCCGGAACCAGACCTCCGGCTCGACTCTTCCCGGGCGGGTTCGCGTACTGGCACATTTGGGGAGCCAGATGTTACAGTCTACGAACCGTTGAGCGTTTGGTAAACAGTACCAGACCTCGATGGTGTCGCGGCTATGTATAAGCACCTTCTTCACGAGCCGGTGGAGAAGGTGCTTCTTTTTTGGGTTGGCCCCTTCGGCCATCACCTTCTCGAAGTTGTCCATGATGGACGCCGGCATCTCCCGGTCGATGGCCGGTAGCTCGAGCCGCTCCCGCCGGGCCTCCAGTCCCTGCTTTTCCACCTCCATCTCCTGCACCCTGGCCCGCAGCCCGGCGATCTTCTCGTTGCACAATTCCGCCTTTAACGTCCCCGCCTCGAACGCCTCGAAGTACCGTTCGATGGCTCCGCGGGTCTTGGCCAGCTGGGCATCGGTCCGGGCAATCTCCTTCTCGAGGTCCGGCTTCTCGGCCGTAAGCCGTTTGTTGGCCTCCTCCCAAAGGCGGGCCATGAACTGCTCGTTCCGGAAGATGCTCTTGACGTCCTCGACGATCGCCTTTTCTAGGAGATCGGCCCGAAGGAAGTCCTGATCGCACTCACGGTAGTTGGACCGCTTCGAGCAGACGTAATTGTTGATCGGCGTGCAAGTATGACCCAGATCGGCTTCCAATCCTGACCTATTTGGAAGCTGGAAAATTATTACGGACGACAGATAATTACGGTGCGAATGGGTGGGTCAGAGTAGGACGCCGAAAACGCCCGAATGCGGGTCAAACTCCGATGCCGATCAACACTCGAGGTCTTGACATGCGGCGAAGATGGCGATAGGTTATTAAATAATAATACATCTCAAATAGGAAAGAGACATTGACCGTAGAAGCCTCTGAGGTCGTGCGTCGCCTCGCGCAATTCCAATCGGCCTGCAGGAAAGCCGGTATGAAACTCACGCACCAGCGCCTCGAGATCTTCAGGGAAGTCGCCTCGAGCGCGGACCACCCGGATGCCGAAGCCGTCTTCCGGGGGGTCCAGGGTCGGATGCCGACGGTATCCCTCGACACGGTGTACCGGACGCTCTGGCTCCTGAACGACCTGGGGATGGTCACCACCCTCGGTCCCCGGCGCGAGAGCGTGCGCTTCGACGCGAATCTCCGGCATCACCACCACTACCTGTGCGTGGGGTGCGGACAGGCGCGGGATTTCGAGAGCGAGGAACTGAACGCTTTGCGGATCCCGGACACCGTGAAGGGGTTCGGCAGCGTCGTCATGACCCACGTCGAGATCAGGGGCCTCTGTGCGGCATGCGCTGCGGAGAAAACGGAGCCATCACCATTGGAAACCCAACCCGACAAAGCGGAAAGGAGGCTGTAATGGCGGACAAGAAGAAGATGAATAAAGATAGCAAGTGCCCGGTAACGGGCGCAGTGGACAAACCCACTGCCAGCCGTGGCAGGTCGACCCGGGACTGGTGGCCGAACCAATTGAACCTGAAGATGCTTCACCAGAATTCCCCCATGGTCAACCCGATGGGCGAGGAGTTCAACTACGCCGAGGAATTCAAGAAACTCGACCTGGCGGCGGTGAAGAAGGATTTCTTTGCGCTGATGACCGACTCGCAGGACTGGTGGCCGGCGGATTACGGTCACTACGGGCCGTTCTTCATCCGGATGGCGTGGCACAGCGCGGGCACCTACCGCACCGGCGACGGCCGCGGCGGCGCCGGGGCCGGCAACCAACGGTTTGCCCCGCTCAACAGCTGGCCGGACAACGTCCTTCTCGACAAGGCGCGCCGCCTGCTTTGGCCGATCAAGCAGAAATACGGCAGGAAGATCTCCTGGGCCGACCTGATTATCCTCGCCGGCAACTGCGCTCTGGAGTCGATGGCTTCAAGACGTTCGGCTTCGGCGGCGGGCGGGAGGACATCTGGGAACCGGAAGAAGACATCTACTGGGGTGCCGAAGAGGAATGGCTGGCTACCAGCGACAAGCCCAAGAGCCGTTACAGCGGCGAGCGCGATCTCGAAAACCCCCTCGCCGCCGTGCAGATGGGGCTGATCTACGTGAACCCGGAAGGCCCGGACGGCAACCCGGATCCGGTGGCGTCGGGCCGTGACGTTCGGGTAACCTTCGCACGCATGGCGATGAACGACGAAGAGACCGTCGCGCTCACCGCCGGCGGGCACACCTTCGGCAAGTGTCACGGCGCGGGCGATCCGGCGCTTGTCGGTCCGGCACCTGAGGCCGCCGGCATCGAGGAGCAGGGACTCGGCTGGAAGAGCAGCTTCC
>JACZKY010038106.1_pt1 | contig 12849 bp, 8 predicted proteins | sample 8237611 | NCBI WGS metagenome assembly JACZKY01 (sample SAMN16148055, study PRJNA663545) | marine sediment metagenome | biome: sediments and biomass from bioreactor inoculated with such sediments; feature: coastal sediments; material: methane- and iron-fed bioreactor; isolation source: Bothnian...
ATATCGAGAGCTTCAACGGGCAGTTCCGCGATGAATGCCTGAACGAGGAGCACTATTCGTCTCAATGCGCCAAGCCAAGCGGCTGATCGAGGAACGACGTATCGAGTACAACATCAAGCGGCCACATAGTTCACTCGACTATCTGACGCCTGTGCAGCTCGCTCATGCGCGCGATGCAAACCACCAGTCTTTAGCCGCGAACTCTAACGGCAGTTCTGGCTAATACCGGCGGCAGGTCACTATCGCGAAATGCTCCGACGCGCATCCCCCGACGCAATGAGCAACTGGTCGACCAGCTCAAGCCTCAACGGCTTGTCCGCGTCGAGCTTCTTTTTCTCGATCACGTATTTCCAGCCGTCGCCATCGTCGGGGTTCCGGTAGAACGCGACGATTGCCACGTACTTCGTGTCGGCCTGCATCGGTTGCGTGAGACTCGCGGATGCTCCGGGGTTCAGCACGGCACCGATACTCGTCTGCAGGTCCTGCGCAAGCACCGTGCGGTCGTTCCGCAAAAGGTCCTCGTACGACGCCCCGTCGAACATCTTGCGGTCTTTAAGCTGATACACGCGCACCGCAACCGACGTGGGGCGTCCTGCATCATCGGGATTCAGCGCTTCGCGGGCCGACAGATCGATGTTGAGCACCTTGACCTGCTTGAAGAACACGGCGTGATATGCACTGGACGACGCGTCCGAGACGGACTGCCATGCGCCGCAACCTGACAGCAGCGCGAGAGAAGCAAGCGATGAAGCAACGAAACGGATGGACATCGACGTTCCTGAAATTGTCATGTATTGGACCGGGGGAAAGCACGGCGGCCGTGAGCGGCCTTGCCTTCTTGCTGGCAGCAATTACGCAGCATGCGACGCGGTGAGGCGCGGATTTGGCCTGGGCGCGGGAAACGCTTCGCAGACGCCGAGTGCGATGCTGATAAAGCGCTCTTCATCGCCCGGCAGAACGGTCGTCCAGCCGAGGCGCGGCGACGGATCCGTTAAGGCTGACCCGATCGCCGGCCTGGGCGCATGTCGCGAAGAAATCTCCATACGCAGATGAACGTCCGCCTTTACGCCCACATACAACCGCACCACCGCCATCAGCTCCCGATGCAGCCGAGCACCGGGCAGCAGATCCTGGGCCTGTCGCGCGTCGGCCGGCTGCACCGTGACGAGCACCGCGCGACAGCGATAGGCAAGCCTGCGTCCGAGCACGTAGCCGCCCCCGAGCCCCCGGCGAGCAGCGCCGTCGGACACCGGGGCATGGCCCGCGGAAGTCAGCGGCCGCGGCCGTCCAGCCCGCGTGAGCACCGGAAAGAACTCGTCGACCCGCACACCGACGCCGGGCACCGCGAGCGCAACGACGCCTGCGAGACCTTCGGGCGTTCGCGTTCGCTGAATCAACAAGCCCAGCAGCGCGAGCATCCGCGAATCGGGCAGTCCTGCGCGCTGCGGCTTGTCGCCCCAGCCGAAGCCGGCCAGGCACAGCAGACTGCGCGAATGCGCGTCGGCTCCGCCGTCGCGGAAACTCTCCGGATAACGGTACTTCTTCCACGCACGGTACAGCAGCGTGACGAAGCGGTGATTGAACTGGTCGAGAAACGCTTCGACCACTTCGTGCCCATCCTCGCGCAGCACGATGTCGTCAATCATGTGCGACGGCATCGCCGCATCGACGCCGTATAGCCCCATGAAAGTCGTACGCACGGTCGGCGGCGCATCGGGCCGTTCGTCATCGAAGTCGACCGACGCGACCTCGCCCGCCGGAAAACCCGTACGCGGTCGCGGCCGGAAGCGCACGGATTCGTGCTCCAGCGCATCGCGTGTACCGAACCCCGGCCGCTCGGGAACACGCAGCTCGAGCAGCCGGCAAAGCTGCATGAAATTCATCAGCGGTGCGCGTGCCATCAACGACGCGACCAGCGGGTCGAGATTCGGCAAGTTCTGCGGCTTCATAGCGGCGCCCGCTCGGCCTTGCTGCGGGGCCATTCGGTGCGAGCCTGCGCCGGCAGGCTGACGATCGCGAGCTTCGTGAACAGGTTGATGTCGGCGTAGAGCGCGAAGAATCGGTGCAGCAGCTCGCCGAACAGCATCACGTCGCCGTCGCCGGCGAACGCGTGGCTGTCGAGCGTCACCTCGATCGACACCCCTCGCTCGACCGCGCCGCCCGACACTTCCTCGATCAGTTCCTGTGACACCCACAAGATGCCCGCGAGACGTCGGCGGTTCAGTTCGTCGTTGGTCCAGTCGTACAGCGCGAGCGCCCCGCGCAGCACTTCCGCGTTCATCATCGACAGGAAGTTCGGCGCGAGATGCGACAGCACGCGCCACTGGAAGCGGTCTTCCGTCGGCGGATACAGCGGCAAGGTCGGCGAAACGAGATTGCGCACACCTGCGACGTTTTGCGTGCTGGTCGCGAGTTCGTTGAGGCTCGCTTCGCGCAGTCCCTTGCGCGGCAGCAACCCGTTCGTGCCGGTCACGCGCAGCGACAGGCTTTCCTCGGGCAGCGCGTCCATCGTTTCCCATGCATGGCCGCCGAGAATCACCCACGTTTCGTGCAGCCCGGAAACGCCCGGCCGCACACGCGTGTGGAAATACCGCTCCGGCGCCTCGTGGCGCAGCATGCCGCCGCGGTGGCGGAACGTTGCAAACGGCACGTATTCATACCGCTCGGCCGTTTCGTGGTCGAACGCTTCGATCGCGTCGACGGAATACGTTTCGACGTGTTCGCCTTGATGCCCGGCCGGCACCACGCGGTATTCGGTTTGATGATGGTCGATCTCGATCGGCTCGGCATCCAGCTCGAACAGGTTGATCACGGGCGAGCAGAATAGCCGCACGTTTTCAGCGCTGAAGCGTTGGTCCGATGGATACGCATGCTTCAGCACGATCTCCAGCTCGAACTGCGTCGAGCGCTCCGGCAGCTTCGTGACGTCCAGCCCGCACAGGTCCACGAACAGGAACTTCTCGCGAAACGTGAAGTACTCGAGCAGCAGCTGATACCCGGAAAACGCAGCATCGGCCTTCGGCCACAGCCGCTCCTCACTCGAAAACCCGGCCGGCTTGATCGTCACGCCATCGAGCGGCACGGCTTCGCCGTCGCGAATCTCCGGTACCCGCCAATGGATCGCATCGACGTGGCGCGTGAGCGCGACGTGCATCGCGAACGCAGTCGGCAGGTCCGCGCTCAGGTGCAAGCGCAGTTGCGACAGATCGGTTTCCGTGCGGCGTGCCGACTCGTCGAGCGTGAAGCCGAGCCGGATCACCGAGCGGCCGTCGTGACGCACGCTTGGACCCGCGTGCGCGATCGCGACCGGCTGCAGCGTCACGGGCTGTGTGGTTCGGTACACGCATTGCACGGTCTTCGGCATCGCGCCTTCGCCACCAGCCGCAGCCGGTACCGCGATCGGCGCGGAGCGCACGGGCACGCCCGCCGGCACGACTTCGGTCTTCTGCAATTTTTCCGCGAGCGGCACGAGCTCCACAATCGACAGCGACGGAATCATCCGCAGATAGTGCGGCCATAGCAGGCTCACCAGTCCTTCGGTCAGTTCCGGCAGTTCGTCGTCGAGCTTCTGTCGCAGTCGGCCGGTCAGGAACGCGAAGCCTTCGAACAATCGCTCGACGTAGGGATCGCGATCGCCTACGCGATCAAGGTTGAGCAGGCGCGCGCGGTCGGGATGCGCCTTCGCGAACTCCTTGCCGGACTCCCGCAGGTAGCGCATTTCCGCTTCGTAGTAGCGCAGGATCGGATCGTCGTTTTCCATTGATCGTGTCGTTATGAAAGTGTCAGTGCCCGACCGGGATCGAGCACGGTAAGCTCGGCCTGCAGTTCGCCGATGCGGCGCACAAGCGTCGGCTTGTCGGCGTCCTTGCGGGCACTCATCGCTTTCAACGCCCGCACGAGTTGCTGCTTGACCTCGAAAACCAGCGCCGGCTCCCAGCGGACCAGCGGCAGCGATCGCGACTTCGTATCGAGCTCGGCAAGCAGGGCGTGCGCGGTATCGGGCCGTCCGGCATGATCGGCCAGGCGCGCCATCACGAGCCGCTGCAGGTAGCGGTGACGATCGGTCTTCATGCCGGGCAGCGCCTCGAGCCACGCGAATGCCGCCTCCACGCCTTCGCGCACGGCGAGATCCCGCGCTTGCGCTTCGATTTCCGGCCAGTCGCCGGCATCGCCTTCGCTATCGGCCGACACCGGCAACGGCGCCACGGCCTCGCCCGCTTCGAGGTCGCGCACGACCGCGTGGCGCGCAATCCATTCGAGCGTCGCGTCTTCGGCGAACGGCGTGCCGTCGTTGAATGCCAGCCGCTCGATGCCGGGCAGGCGCTCGAGGAATAGCGCGAAGTCCGCGCGCAGCAGCTCGCTCCACGCGTTATAGGGCGCACCGACATGGTCGAGCGCGACGTGCTGGAAATACTGGAGATCGAACCAGAGGTGATTCACGCCCTCCATGAACGCCCCTTCGACGCGTTCGAGCAGTTCGTGCCACTGCTTCTGCAAGACCAGCCGCTTCATCTGCTGGCGCAGCTCGCCGCGAGGCGGCACGAGCCGCGTACGTGCGGCGGCGTCCGTCGGCGGCACCTCGTGCAGCGTGTCCCAGCGGACGCTGCGCACGAGCCGGACCGACGGCAAGTAGCCGTTCTCCTGATCGCGCAACCAGACCGCCATCGCACGCGCCTGATCCAGCAGGTCGCGTGTCGATGCGATGGTGCTCGTCGACGTCGACGCGAACGGTATCGTCGACGCAACCGCTTCCGCCTCCGCGCTGCGCACGGGTTCGCCACTGCGCTCGAAACGCGCGACGAGCGGTTGCAGGTTCGGACGCGCGGCTTCCGGCCATGCGCTCGTCCCCGCGACGAGCACATCGAGCGCGGCAAGTGCACGCTCGAGGTCGGCCGGCGGGAATGCGCCGCGGCTGTCGAGCAGGTCGACCACGCGTGCGGTGGCGAGCATTTCGAGCGCACCCTTCTTCGCCTCCGCCCGCGCGGGCAGCACGGCCTCGCCGAAACGATCGACGAGCGCGGCCGCGAGTTCGAGCGCGTCTGCGAAGCCTGCGGGGCCGTCCTGCCGCAGCCGCGCAAATGCGTAGTAGCCGGCCAGACGCAGATCCTTGCCGGTTTCCTTGAGCAACTGCTCGCAGGACCTGACGACGAGGCCGTCGTCGATGCCGGAAAGCTTCTGCGTCTCCTCGCGCAGTTCGAAAAACACGTCCTCGTAGCCTGGGTCGCGGCCGACGCCGCCGTCGCCCGCAAACGGCAGCAACCATGCATTCCAGGCATCGAGCCTGGCTTGCACCAACTGCTCGGCGTCGACGCGAGCAGGGAAAAGCTTCTGGAACAGTCCGCCGAGTTTCATTCGACCTCCGACAATGCGCCACGCGGGAGCGGTACCGCGGCATGCGTCGCCGCTTCGATCATCGACCGAGGCAGCGGCGGCGGACTCGCGCCCGAAAGTTTCGGTCCCGACTTGGCCGAACCCGTCAGGAAAACTCGCGCCGGCAACGTGAAATTGCGTAGTTGCAGCACGTCGAGCGGACCCGCGCCGGCCTCGCTGCGCAATTGAACCTTGAGCGGGATGCCCTGGCTCGTATCGGGCGTCCAGGTCAGCAGATAGCGCGCGCTGTCCTGCTGCGACACCTTTGCGCGCTCCAGCAGCCGGATCAGGCCGAAGCGACCCTGCGAATCGAGCGCGGTGCGCAGGCCGCCGCGCTCGGTCTGCCATTCGATGTGCGACAGATTCTCCAGTGACTGGCCCGGCCATTCGAACGGCATCCATTCCTGCTTCTGGTTGAAGTAATGCAGTTCGCGGCCGGACAGCACGAACTTCATGTCGGTCACGCCCGGTGTGGGTACCGCTTGCAGTTCGTAGCGCACGTGCGCGTCGCCGGACGGGAACAGCACGGTCGAGATGCGCGTCAGCTTGTTCAGCGCGTTCAGAAAGGATGGATCGATCGTCAACGCGCCATGGTCGGCTCCTTGCGCGGCCACCCAACGGTCGCCTTGCCGTTCGACGACGCCGGCCAGCTGCGTCGCGACGAACTGAGCGATCACGCCGTTGTCGGGCCGCATGAAGCGCGCCATTTCGGGCAGCGACGCGTCGTTGTCCGAGTCTGCAAATGGATAGCGCGCACCGAACGTCTTGTTCCAGTCGGCCACGATCGCCGTGCGCCAGATTTCATTCAGGCTCGACGCGGCCGGTTGCACGACGACCTGCCAGGATTGATCGAACGGTGCGCGAAGCAGTTCGCCGAAACCCGACCATTGTTCGCCGAGGCTCGCGGCCACGCGGCTCGCGTAGTCGCGGCTGTCGGCGATGTCGGATGTCTTGCCTTGCAGCACGGACTGCGCAGCGAGGCGCGCGATCGCGTCCGGATCTGCGCCGGCGACGATCTGCGATGCCTTCAGACGCATCGCGGTCACGCGCTCGAGGTAGCGCGCGAGACTCAGGTCGCCGGTCGCAGCGAGTTGCGCGGCTGCCTTGCCGTTTGCCGGAGCGCCCGACACCAGATCGCTGCCGGTCAAGCGCAAGATCGGACCAAAGGCGGCGGCCAGCGGCGCGAGCGGCGGCTGGGCCTGCTTCGCCGGATCTTTCTCCGTCGCGCCGACGAGCTGCTGCGCCTTGTTGATCAGGCTGTCCGACAGCGACTCCGTATTCGCGCCCGTGCCAGCCTGGTAGACGACCGCGTTCATCAGCGCGACGAGCGGCGAGCGCTGCGGGTCGCCCAGCAGCGTCAATTGATCGGCCGTGGCCGACAGCGTCGGTGCAGACTGCCAGCGGAGGCTGTTGAGAAACAGCGCCCACGCGCGCGCGTAATCATCGAAGTAGCGCTGGCGCAGTTCGGCCTTCAGCGTCGACGGCGTCTGGTTGCTGGTCTTTGTGTCAGACAGCACCCAGTCGCCCGACACGTCGCGCTGCGCGCTGGCGTCGTCGATCGATTTCGAAATGCGTTCTTCCCACGCGGCGCGCGTGAAAACGCCGGGGACGTTCGCCGTCGTGTTGAACAGGCCACGACTCGTCGTGTCGCCGAGCAGCGTGGCGAGCGTAATCGGTGAGTACTTGGGCGTAGCTTCGTCGACGATCTGGCGGTAGAGCGCATCCGTCGAATTCTGGATGCCTCGCACGCCAATTACCGTTTGGCGGGTCGACGCAATCAGGTTGCCGTCTGGAACGATTGCGAGCGCGGAGGTATTCGACGCGGTGTCTCGGCCGAGATGCGTTGCAAAGAACGCGATCGCATGGAGACGCAAATCTTCCCAGGCACCTGACGACATGGTCGAGTTGGCCGGACGTGAAGGCACGGCCGTAGCGGCAAGCAGCGGCGTCAGGAACGGAGCGACGGCCCGCTGGGGCTTCGCGAGCATCAGGTAAGCCTTGAGCGTGTCATAGGAGGCCTGAATCTGTGTATTGCCACCGCTGGCAATCTGCGCATCGGACAGGGACGCGAGCTGATGCAGGCGTTCCTCGAGCTTCTGACGGATCGGGCCAACCAGGATGCGGCTCGCAGCATCGGCATAGTTTGGCCAGAGCGCGTCGAGCAGCGCGCTGTCGCGGTTCAGGCCGAAGCGCGTCGTCCATGGGGCGCCTTCGCGTTGATGGAATTCGAGCGTGTCGACTTGTCGATCCAGGTCATTTAAGCCCTGTAATGCCCGTGTGCGATCCTGCACCATGGCGAGATTCGTGACCGTGTCTGCCGCGTTCTGTATCGTTGCACGGTTGACGAATCCGGACAGCGTCGTGCCAGCGATCCAGCAACCCATGAGGGCCGTTGCGAACCATGCGGCCGCGGTAGAAAACGAGAAGCCTACGCGGCGGCCGTGAATCTTGCGGCTGTGCTCGCCGACGGTCTGCCAGATCGTGCGCTGTTGCGGCCCAACGGCTGGCTCGTCATCATTTGCGTCGGCGGGCACGGCAGGCGCCAACTCTCTTTCCTTGAACAGCGGCGCAAACAGCAAGCCATGGACCGCATGCCGCCAGACACGTGAATGGGATGTTTGTAGCACCAGCCCCGACAGCGCGCTGCACAGATTAGTAATGTGCACGGACAGCTCCGCTGGGTAGCGGTCGCAGCCATCGTTCGTCAAACGCACCACACCCGCATCTGCGAGGTTGAAAGCCAAGTCTTTCAACGATGCGTCAATCTCGTTGGGGTTGACGCGCGCGTTTGCCCACGTGAAGCCGATGGCCTCGTCGGGACTAGAAGTTTCGCCGCCAAAATCTGTCACGTTGAGCAGATAGGCGGGCGCGGCCCAACGCAGGGCGCGCGCGTGCCTGGCAAGGCGCTGAGCGAGACTGTCTGCGTCGAATTGAGAATTGGACGAGCTGCGGTTGCGCGTCACAGCGACGACCGCGTCGACCGGGCGCCTGCGACGCAACCGGCGGATCTGGTTGAGCCAATCAGTGTCGAGCATGTCGCTCGTTTGCTTTGCATACAGCAGGATCGCATTGCCGGTGATCGCATAACCGGTGTCGACGAGGTCCGGCGCCAAGCGCTTAATCAGCGGGGCGTCGCCTGCGATTAGCACCCATCGTTCGCGATAACGCCACCGCCAGCCGTGACGGTCGCGCAGCGCGTCTCGTAGATTTTCCCTGCGGTAGACGTTGAGGTCGACCACCTCGTCCTTTTCCGCAGAGCCGATCCTGGCCATCGGATCGCGATCGTACTGGGTGCTTGATCGACCGGGAGCATGCCTGGCCACGATCCGCCACGCACCTGCCAGCGGTGCTCGAAACGCCAGTACGAGCATGCCGATCAAAACAATGAACAGGACTCGATGAAATGGAGACGGGTCGAGGGCTGAACCCTTGAACCAAGTGACCAGAGCAGCAACGATCGTCGCTGCACTCACAAAAATCCAGTAGCCGAAAATCTTGCCTACCTTCATGCCTTCAATCCCATCTGTTCTATTTGCACTGCTGCCGGTTGAGCGACTGCGAGGCGCAGCGAGGGTTCGCGCCATGCCATGAACTGCGGTGCATCTGTTTGCTGGGCATATTCGATCGCGAGTGCGGCGGCAAGCCATCCGGCGCACACACCAGGATCGCCCAACGCTGTATCAATGTCATGCACACCCGCCAGTTCCGTCGTTTGTGATAGGGCCAATTTCGTGTTTGAGGCCGTTTGAAGAAGCGCCCCCTTGTCTTCGGTGAGTATTGCAGCCTGCCAGAGGTCGTTGACCTGCTCGGGCGTCGTCTTGCCCCACAACAGCGCTAACTGGACGCCGTCGTCTAGTGCAGCGGTGTCAACAGCCAACGGACGATGCATCATCGCCAAGGGTCGAATCCCGCGCCGGTCTGCCAGAGGAGCCCATCCGAGCAATAGCGCTACCGCGGCTTCGGCACTGTTTTCCGGCGGAGCATCATGTAGTTGCGCCGACACAAAGAGGACGAAACGCTCAAGCGAGGGGCCACCTTTGATGTCCAACCACTCGTCCAGCGCCATCAATCCCTGGTCGCCCGAGAGCAAGGTTGCGGGGACACGTCGTAGCCTCGACTTTGACCAGCATTGACGCCACGCTTGAAGGCGTAGCTCTCTATGTTCGTCATCGGGCACATGCAGACGCACGTCCAGCGCCACGTCTTGCGGAAGCGCCATGATCGCGGGGCGGACTCCTGTCAGCAAGCTATCGAAGCACGGAGCATAACGTCCCATCCCATCTTCGTTGTCGATCAACGGTAACGACGTGTGACGCTTTCCGTCTTTTCCGTCCAGAGAAGTCTTCGCGGCAAGTGCGGCCTCGCCTTCGGCAATCTTCTTTGCTACATCCGCAGTGCCCGAGCCGCACAGATAGCTCATTCCCACGACTGCCAGGGATTCGCTTGCAAAGCGAATTGCTTTCGCCTGGTCTTCCCGCAGGACTTCATCCTCGGCTTTTTGCCGTGCCACTTCCTCGTCGTAGTAGTGCAGCCGCAAGCCAAATGTGAGCGCCCATGCGAGTGCGGGCAACACGAGCAGTTGTATCCAGAACCATGGTGTGCCAGTAGGTTCCGTCTTGGGCCATGTCAGCAACGTACCTATCACGCCAGCAAGCATGAAGGCCACAAACAACGCCAACCAGACAATAGCTCGCGGTGGGCGAGGTTCGTCTGATCGTTGCCTTGGCGAAACGGGAAGGACAACCGGCATCGTCCGTCCTTCAGACGAGGCTGGAGATCAAGCGACAACCGCACATGGCGCGGTAGCCGTGCCGGGCAATCGGCACTCCGTCATCCGCCATCGTCTCATCGCCATCGATAATGAGATTGGGCTTGATGTCATGTTTTGGACAGGACACTTCGTCGCCCTTGCGCGCGACGAAGCGGCCGCCGAATTTCATTTTTTTCGAAGCGGTGATGACTTTCCCCCCATGGTCGGTGGAGTCACCCAATAGAATCAGGTCAATCATTCGCTACTCCTTGGCAAGATTGTTGAGCGGAGAAATATCGCTAATAGGCGAGCCGAGCCCCAACGGGTCCGGGTATCGCTGCGAGCCTTGAGTCCACGTGGCGGCATCCTGAAGTTTTTTCAGTTTTTCCTCGCGAATCTGATCAGGGTTTGGAAGAATTTTCTTCGCTGCTTTGCTGGCCGCATCCTTCACTTTGTCGATCGTCTGATACTTGCGGCTCTTGTCTTCAATCGTACGCAACTGCAGGAACACGCCATCGCCAAGAGAGACGTTATTCGCTCGGGTAATAGTGTTGTGCACAAAGTGATCGAAGAATGCGGTCACCTCGGGTGACAAAGGAACCGGCTTAACCCATGCTGTCGCTAGTTCCCTGATCGTAGGATCGCGGATGTCGTCTACCGAGTGCTTCACCCCCGTGAGATCGGGACGAACTGCACCTTTCTCCGCTTCGCTGTAGTAGCTCGCCCTGACGTCGTACCCTGGGGTAGGCGTACCGACAAATATTTCGTTGTAGACGTCGGCATCAATCATGTTGATGAACAGATTGCTGCCGTTGCTGTATGTGCCGGTGCGTTCATGAACGGATCGAGCCCACGAAATGAACAGCTTCTGATGCGCGAGCAGATGATGTTCGAGCGTACCTCTCCCTGTTGGCAGCAGCGCAGCACAGGCTCCGAACAGATCGTTGACGGTCAGTGTTTTGCCGTTGACCTGGATCGTCTTTTTGAAATCGAACTCTCGCGCCGCGATACGCAGCCCTTTTTCCTTCAGTTCATCAACTCTATAGATCGGTACTCCACATGCCCACGCCTGATCGAGCATGTTGCGCGCAGATACTTTTGCTAGCTCGGCGGATTTTCCGTCGTCGCCCTCCGCGAAGCCTCCACCTACATCAGATTGGCTGCCCGGATAGACGACTTCCGTTAAATTACCCGTTTCTTTCGAATTTCGCGAAGAATCCAGAGGTTTGTAAAAGCGCAGTTCAGTTGCGGCGACGTGGTGGACAATTTTCCGGAACTCTCCGGGGGTATCAAATTCACCGAGCGAGCGCTTGGCGAGACCAACCAGCATGCTAATTACTTTGCTTCCTCCTTGAACCAAAGCCGCACCCCAGCCGCCGGTTTCCGATGTAACGGCACCAGCCGCCCACGTCAGCGCGGTCGTCCCAACTGTAGCAAAGAAAGAGTCACCGTAGGCGCTAGAGACACTATCAAATAGCCCCATAAAGTCGAATTGGACTTCGGAGATCCCATATTTGATTTTTTCGCCATCCTTCTTACAGATCTTCTCAATCAACTCATTGGCGAACTTCCTGGCTATAACAGCGCCTCGGTCATAACCAAACATGGAAACTCGGATGGTTTTAATCGGGCGCAGATCGCTATTTCTTGCTTGCTCGATGATTTCCTTGAAATCCTTCGACGCTTTTTCAATACGAGCATCAAACCCCGTGCCAAGATACCCTGCGGCGATCTCGCTGTCTCGAATTTGAGGGACACTGTCGGAGACAACTGAAATGCCGCTCGCCACAAACAGCATCGGATCTTTTAACGCCTTACCCATGGCACCGGCGATCGAGCTCGGTTTTACTCCATCCTTGAATTTTTCGAATCCGTTAAGAAAAGCGGACCGAATTCCATCTTTGGATCCTGATTTAAGCGACGCAATAGCATCACTTTTCGCCTCGTTGACGGCCTCCTTTCTGGCATCGTTTATTCCATCTTTAAACTTGTCTGCCAAGACCTCTTTTGCTTTTTCGACAGTCTTCGCAGCAAGGACGCCAGCGACTCCAACCGTCTCGCTGGACAGGCGACGCCCCATCCCCTCGTAATAGAGTGAATATATTCCGGATTCTTTTTTTGTTGCTCGATGCGCATTATATAAGCGACCTACATTCGAAATGCTGCCGCCGCTCTTCAGTTCCTGCCCGAACCCATCGAAGAAGAAGGAAATGTAAATTTCCTGATGGCAACGGTAACAACCATCAGGCGGGGCAGATGGTTGAGTGCGCGTAGTACTAATCGCACGTGCTACGCGATCAGCCATAGCCGGACTTGTTTCCATTGCGGCTAAAGCCGAAATGGCGGTTTCCTTCTTGCTCATATCTAGTCACCTCAGTTCGTAGCGTTTGGAATATCCGGCGTCGTTGGGAAGCGCACCCATTTCGCTTCTATTTTCCTTCCCGGAAGAAAGTGAAACTCGATGTAGCCATCGTGTTTGTTGGGAAGTTGAGGTACCGGAATGTCGGTCTCGTAACTTTCGGGGGCAAGATTCTTTTCGTCTTGCTCCTGCGTCAAATCAAGCACGACTTTCATGTGCAGTGTTTTCAGGTTCTTCGGGATGTCGAGGCAGCACGTTATTCCGCCTCCACCTCCGGAATCGTGGGCGCGTGAATAGCCCGCGCCGAAATCGTTGACATCAAACGCTGCGATATTCCTTTCTGTGTAGTTGTATCCAATTACGTGATATG
>JACZKY010046950.1_pt1 | contig 12836 bp, 14 predicted proteins | sample 8237611 | NCBI WGS metagenome assembly JACZKY01 (sample SAMN16148055, study PRJNA663545) | marine sediment metagenome | biome: sediments and biomass from bioreactor inoculated with such sediments; feature: coastal sediments; material: methane- and iron-fed bioreactor; isolation source: Bothnian...
GTGGGGCGGGGATGGCTAGCGGAACGTTGGCTTTGCGATCCGCTCCTCATGCCGGACGCTTATTCGCACTTCATGACGGTCATTGCGACCAAATCGATAGATTGGGTCAATGTCCCGTTCAGCAGCTGGATGACGTTTGGAAGAACAAGAAACTGATAGGTGTATGTCACACCGACGATCAAGTCCTGACCAAAAGCGCTGCATTGGGCTGAAACCGTTGGCGTAGCGAGGCCCGTGCCACCGAACGTAATGGGCGGAACGGTAGCAAGATAGTTTGTGACAACCGACCTTATCTGGTTCGCGCTTGGTCTGGGAGAGCCCTGTACGATGCCAGCTCTGGCGCCCTCGCGACTGGCGTTGGTGACGATTGCCTTGTTATACATAACAAGGCTAAATTCAACGATTCCAAATAGAATCACCAATAGAACCGGAAGAACAATGGCGAATTCAACGACAGCCACTCCTTTCTGGTCCATCATTGTTTTCACGTACTACCTCCAACAATTATCGTGGGTTGGTTGTGTTGTTTAATCGGCGGTCGAGGCGACAGCCCAATCCAAACTGTCCATATGGTCGTCACTATTTGACTAAGCCCGGTATCGAACCTTTCGTGCCGTAGGAGCCTCCGCCGCCTCGGCCAGGTTCGACAATATCGCATGTGATCGTAGCGGATATCGTCGATAGAGAAGGGGGCAGGACCCCGGTAATGACAATCGTGGCGAATCCAACTATTGTTGTAGCACCATTCGGGTTACAGAGTACGCCAGTTCCATCTGGATCATCGTCAAAGATTGGAACGGCCGTTGTCCAAGTAGCGTCGTCCTCGTCAAAATCGAGCTTACCGTCATTTCTTATTCTCATCGCGTCAAAGAGATCTTGCATGTAGCTTTGTGCAAGAAGAGTTGCCATACCTCCGTTGTTAACCATGTACTGCGTTACCCATGCAATCGTCTCGGGCGAGATAGGGGTCCCATTGGTGAGATCAGTCAGGACTTCCTTTTGTTGATGCGCGCTCGGTGGCCAGAGATCATAGGTGTGCCAAGCGGCACATACCCCGGCACTTGAGGGGTTAAACGTCAGATCTTTATTGCATGGACTGCTATCCATCCAACTCTTATTGATAGCTGCAGGGAAATTTAGGCCTCCTTCCGCCATGGAACCTGACCCGGTCAGGGCTGCGGTCGCAATAGCAGATACATTCACTGCGTCTATTCCCATGATGCTCGCGATAAAAGTATGAATGGGTCCATTTGCACTGCCGTCCCTCCTGGCAATCACTTGGACAGCGTCAGGCGAAATCAAAGTGACCGGATCCACTTTCTTGTTGACTGCATCCCAGTTGCCAATCACGATATCCGCATCATTGATTGCTATTCCGTACTGACCGCCCGCCGAGTTCTCTAAAGCCACGTCTTTTGCCGCCGTCTTGATCGTGGTTGCGTCAGCTACGTACGTCTTCTGCGTCTCGTAGGGCATGGGCGCCGGGCAGTTGACCAGGTCGGCGTTGCATTCGTATATCCGCCCAAGCATCCTGGCACCGGCGAGCGCCGCAGCATCGGCTGTGTTCTGAAGTTCGTTCTTGGTGACCATCGCGTAGCCGATGTCGATGGCGAACGCCGCAAAGAAGATCAGCACCATCAGAATCCCGCCCACAAGCACGGCTACAGCCCCGGACTGACGCCGAGAGAATGACGTCAGGCTCGAATCGTAGATGGTTAACCGATCTCGTTTGGCAACTCGGTTGCGGCAATACATATAGCCCCATTCCTGGCGGTTTTGTAACATCATCAGACCATCTCTCAAGAGTCGCCTGACGCTCGCCTAGCTTCATTAACGGCGGGAGTTTGGCCACCGACGCTCCAGAACTTCCGGCGCCGCGGCGACTCTTCTTCGAGGTAGGTGGCAGAGTCAAGCCCATCCTACTCCCGAGAACCCTACCGTCAAGGGGGGAAATATGGGTGCGCGGCACGAAGAATTGAGCGCGTGACAAACTTCCTACCGCTGAACCGCAGTTCCTCCCATGCGGCTTATGTCCTGCGTAATTAGCATTGGGCCATGCCGATTCAGCCCTCACCGCGCAATGCGCCCATTCCTGACGAAACTCCAATAGGCGTACTGGTTGTTGACGACCAACCGACGGTGCGCGATGGGGTGGCGCAGTTGATCAGCTGCGCACCGCTTGCATTGCGTGAAATCTGCACTGCCGCCTCCGGCGCCGAAGCGCGCAGTATCGCCGCCCGGCTCAAGCCCGAGGTAGTGATCCTCGACGCCGACCTCCACGGGGAGGACGGCCTGGAACTTATTGGGCAATTCGGCCCGATGGCACGCGTACTGGTTCTGACCAGCCACGGCGATGAGGCCACGCGCCAGCTTGCCAAGAATTGCGGCGCGGCGGCCTTCATCGAGAAACAGCAACCTGCCAGCGAACTGCTGGCCGCGTTCGTCGAACTCGTGGCCACCCTAAAGAGAAAGAACTAGTACAAACCTCCTGCTTCACCGTGCATAACTTCCCTGTTGCCAAAAGTAGTACCCGCCGATGCGGCTGTGTAGAAGGGTGCTTAGATTGGAAACCATGAGAGATTGGATGTCACTACTGGCAGATGGACTTCGCGACGAAGCGGGAGTGACCGCGATCGAATACGGGTTGCTCGCTGCCTTGATCGCGGTGGCTATTATTGGTGGGGCCAGTGCGACCGGAACGTCATTGGAAGCGGTGTACGTGTACTGGACTGGGGAAGTGACTAGCGTCATGAAGCCCGCCCCATAGGGAACTCCAGTTAGTTTTATGACGCGCGTCGCTGGCCGGCGTCTCTGGAACAGGCCAGCAGGGTATAGATCCAACCCGAGCGGATCGTTTAGGAGGCGCAAGGACGCGCCGATTGATTTTTTAACCTCAAGGAGTCAACCATGAAAGTTGCACAAGCCATTCAGAAATTTACCCGCGAAGAAGAAGGCGTGACGGCCATCGAATACGGGCTGATCGCAGCACTGATCGCTGTCGTAATCATTGGCGGAGCCACAGTAGTTGGCACCAACCTAAACGGTCTGTTTACCTACATCTCAACGCAAGTCACCAGCTAATCCTGCGAAGTTGAGTGGCGTATCTAACGGTCCACCTGGAGCCCGTCCGCTCCAGGTGGCGTTAGCGAAGCACAGCCAAAAATGACACTCCACATGCTCGTGACCACAAACCTCATTGAGCACATTATTCTCGTACTTCTGCTAGCTATCGCGGTCGGAACTGATGTGCGCTCGCACCGCATTCCGAACCGATTGGTGTTTATTGGCATTCCGGTCGCCATGGCCTTGCATTTTGGATTGCTCGCGTCTGGTCACCTAGCCCTTGCAGGCCAGACTTGGTGGTCCCCTCTCGCCGGCCTCGCCGCCGGGTTCAGCTTGTTGCTGCCGTTCTACCTATTGCGTGCTATGGGCGCCGGCGACGTCAAACTGATGGCTATGGTGGGGGCTTTCATCGGCTTCCCGGCCATTTTGACTGCCACCCTCTACACCATGGTGGCGGGTGGGGTACTGGGATTGCTGTTCATGCTCGGCCGAGGGGTAGCTGCAAGAACCATAAGCAACCTGCGCTTCATGCTTACTAGCTTGGCGCTGCGGGTATCCACCGGGCAAGGTGGAAGAATTGAGCCCCTGCAATCAACAGCCGCGCGAATGCCATATGCACTTGCTATTGCAATAGGTACCGGCTCAGCGTTACTCTGGCCACTTAGCGTTTAATTATATAAAGGACCGTAATGAGCCTCCTGCCGTTTCCGGCCACAACCGCTGATTCTGCGCTGGCGCAGGATAAGGCCGTGATCCCGGCAGCGCCGCAGACGCTCGAAGAAACTGGCCTATCGAATACCTTCCTGGTCGAGCTGGTCGCCAAGACCATGTTCCAGCTTGGTCTGACCAAGCTGCTCGAGTTGACCGCCCAATTGCGTCTGCCGAGTTCGGTAATCGAGGGCATCTGCCAGTTCATGCGCCGCGAGTTGCTGCTCGAAATCATGCGCCGCGGCCAGCACGAGGCCGACATCGAATACGAGTTGACGCAAGCCGGTCGCGCCCGCGCGCTCGAATGGCTGGCGCGCAGTTCCTACGTTGGCGCGGCGCCGGTAACGCTCGAGGCCTACACCGCGCAGGTGGTCGCGCAAACGGTTACCAAGCGCGCGATCGGCGTGCAGCAAGTCCGCGAAGCATTTGCCGACCAGGTGATTCCCGGGCAGTTGCTCGACCAGCTTGGCACCGCGGTCAATTCCGGCCGTCCAATGCTGCTCTACGGGCCGGCCGGATCGGGCAAGACCTACTTGGCGGAACTGCTCCATCGCCTGGTCAGCGGCACCATCGCCATCCCCTACGCCATCTGCGTCCACGGCGAGGTAATAAGGCTCTTCGACGAGCAGTACCACACCCCGGTGGCCGATCCGACGGCGCCGCAAGCGGCGCTCGACAACCGTGCTCGCACCGATGCGCGCTGGGTGCTGTGCGAGCGCCCGTGCGTGGTTGCCGGCGGCGAACTCACTCTTGAGATGCTCGACCTCAGTTTCGACGGTCGCGCCGGCTACTACGAGGCGCCGCCCCATTTCAAGGCCAACAATGGGCTGTTCGTCGTCGACGACCTCGGCCGCCAGGTGATCACGCCGCGGGCACTAATGAACCGCTGGGTGGTGCCGATGGATCGCCGCCACGATCACCTGATGCTGCGCAATGGCGGCAAGTTCACCATCCCATTCGACATGGTGTTGGTGTTCGCTTCCAACCTGCGCCCCGCCCAGCTTGAAGACGCCGCGTTCCTGCGCCGCCTCGGCCACAAGATCTCGATCGACGCGGTCTCAACCGACGAATATTCGCTGATCTTCACCCGCGCCTGCGCGACCGAGGGCATTGCGTTCGACGATCAGGCACTTCAAAATCTCATGAATAACTATCATGGTCGCTACGGCCGGCCTTTGCTGGCCTGCTACCCGCGCGACCTGCTGCACCTGATTGCAAGCCGCGCCCGCTTCATGGGGGTGCCGGCCGAACTTTCCACCGAGCTGCTCGACTGGGCCTGGCAAACGTATTTCGGCAACGAGGCGCTGATCGAAGCAGCGCCTGAACCTGGGAGTCCGATATGAGATCTCGCGGCATCTTGATGCTGTTAATCGCGGTCATCGCCGGCCTTGCTGCCGTCTTCCTGGGAACGCGCTGGATGCAGAGCCAGAGCGACACTGAGGGGCGAATAGCGGTGGCCAATGTCGAAATCGAGATTGGCGCGAAGATCACCCCGGAAATGCTTCGCATGGCGGCTTGGCCCGCGACCAGCATCCCGGCGGGCGCCTTCAAGGAGCCCGACAAGCTGGTCGGCCGGGTCTTGCTGGTTTCGATGCAGCGCGGCGAGCCGATTATCGAAGCACGCCTCGCTCCGCTCGGCACCAAGGGCGGACTTTCGGCCCTGGTGCCGGAAGGCAAACGTGCGATGACGGTGCGCGTCAACGATGTCATCGGGGTGGCCGGATTCGCGCTGCCCGGAACTTTCGTCGATGTGATGGTCAACACCCAGTCCGAAGGCGCCAAGAACAACGACCGCGACAATACAATTTCCAAGATCGTGCTCGAGCGCATTCTGGTGATGGCCGTTGCCCAGGAAGCAGACCGCGACACCACCAAGCCAAAGGTAGTGACCGCCGTGACGCTCGAACTCACCCCCGAGGAAGCCGAATTGCTCGATCTGGCCCGTAGCGTCGGCACACTTTCGCTGGTGCTGCGCAACCAGACTGACCCCAAGAGCGCGGATACCCTGGGCGCGACCAAGACCGAATTGCTGGGCCTGAAGGCCAGGGTTGAAGAGGCCAAGAAGCCGACGCCTGAGGTCGCCAAGCGGCGCACCGTGCGCCGGGCCAAGCCCGTCACCGTAATCGCACCGCCCCCCGCTGCTCCACCTGCACCGCGCGGACCGTGCGTTGAAGTTATCCGCGGCCTCACTCGGGTGACCGAATGTTTCTGATCGAACGAACTCTGACTAGGCGAACGCAGCCTTCCACCAGGAGATCAGCCATGCCCTGGCTTTCAAACGCAAAGACCACCACTCACCTGGCACTGGCGGCGTTGATGTCGGTGTCGGTCTTGGGAACTGCTGCGGCGGCGACCAAACCGGCAGCTGCTCGAGCCTCCGTTCAGCCGCAGCCGGCGCTCATCGTGACCAAGGCTGCCGTGAAGCAATGCTCGCGCGTCGATATTGCCCCCGTAGTGCATATCCCGGTCGGCAAATCCACCGTGATGCGGCCGGCTTCACCGGTGACCCGTATCCTGCTGGGCAACCCGGAAAATGCCCGCGCGGCACGCCCCGAGGAAACACCAGAAAAGCAGAAGACCGATGGAACCAAGGCGCCAAGCGGCGGCAACACCCGGCCGGGTGTGGCAGACGTTGACGTGCTGTTGCTCGCACCGACCGAGATCTACCTGCTCGGCAAGACCGTCGGCTCGACCAACATCGTGATCATGGACGCCAATGGCGTCTGCACCGCCTTTGACGTCGTGGTCGGCATGGACACCACCGCGCTGTTGTCGCTGCTCGGCCAGCTGTTGCCCGCCGAGAAGGACATCAGGGTGACCCCGGCCTTTGACTCGATCGTGCTCTCGGGCGTGGTGTCCGACAGCGAGGCGCTCACTCGCGCCACCGACCTCGCCAACGTCTTCGTTGGCGGTGGCGGCGCGGCGGGCAATCGGCGCATCGTCAACATGCTCGAGGTTGCCGCCCCGCAACAGGTGATGCTCGAAGTGAAGGTGGCGGAAGTCTCCAAGGCGCTGATCGACAAGCTGGGCGTGCAGTTCAACGGTTCCCGGACCAACGGCAACTGGACCTACAACCTGCTGGCCAACTTTCTCTCTGGCGGTAACGCGGCCCTCGGTGTATCGGAGGCCGGGAGCCTCAATCAACTGACGCTCGACGCCCAAAAGGATGACGGCCTGATTAAGGTGCTGGCCGAACCCACCATCATGGCGATCAGCGGTCAGACCGGCAGTTTCCTGGCCGGCGGCAAGATCTTCATCCCGGTGTCCTCTTCTAATAAGGACGGGGTACGCGAGACGACGCTGGAAGAGAAGGAATTTGGCGTCTCGGTGAAATTCACTCCGACCGTGCTTGGCAATGGCCGCATCAACCTGCGCGTGCGGAACGAGGTCTCCGAACTGAACCGCGAGGGCATCGGCATCGTGGCCAGTGGTGTCTCGGGCACGGCAATCCTGCCATCGTTCACTTCGCGCAAGGCGGAAACCACCGTGCAGTTGATGGATGGCCAGAGCTTCGCGATCGGCGGCCTGATCAAGAACAACAGCACGACCAGCATCAAGGCGTTCCCGTTTCTCGGCGAGTTGCCGGTCATTGGCGCGCTGTTTCGCAGCAGCCAGTTCCAGACCGACCGCTCGGAACTGGTGTTCGTGATCACCCCGCGCCTGGTCAAGCCGCTGCCGCCTGACTATCGCCTGCCGACCGACGGCTACGTCGAGCCCAACCGCCAGGAACTGATGTTCGAAGGCAAGCTCGAGGGCAAGGGCGGCAAGGGCGCAAATGGCCGTGATCCCGCCACCATGGGCGGCTTCGACAAGGAGAAGAAATGATGGCTAACCTCAAGCTCATTGTCGCTACTGCCGCACTGCCGGCACTGCTCGGCGGTTGCGCCATGATGGCCAGCTCTTCCCCCGATTGGGACGCCAGTTTCGGCGAGAGCAACCGTGTCATGCAAGCGCAGCAGCTTATCGACCCGCAGGCGCCGACGCGCAATGGCCAGACCCTCCCGGCCACCGACGGCCGCAACGTACGCGACGCCATGGACCGCCACGGCGAGAGCTATCGCAGCCCGCCGCCCAGCACCGTAACCAACATCAGCATCGGCGGCGGCTGATCAACATCGAACCTGCCCATGGGAGAACCGTAATGAAAGCCCTGCTCTGCCATCGCACCGCGCGCAGCTGGCGCAAGCGTCAGCGCGGAGCGGTGGCGATCCTTGTTGGTCTAACGCTGGTGGTACTGGTCGGCTTCATCGGTTTGGCCCTCGACGGCGGTCACCTGTACCTGACCAAGACCGAGCTGCAGAACGCAGCGGATGCCTGCGCGCTGGCTGCAAGTTTCGAACTGACACCCGACACATCGGGATCTATTTCCGGGCCAGCGTTCGGCCGCGCTGACTTGGCCGGCAGGTACGTAGCTCAAAAGAATCGGGTTGATTTTCAAAACACCACCATTTCCGGCGGTGAAATTGTCGTTGAGTTCGGCGAGTCATTGTCCACAGGTGGGACATGGCGGACCAAGGATGCAGCTACCGGCAATTCAGAATTTGTGCGTTGCACCATTACTCGCGGCGGCATCGCAACATGGTTCATGCAAGTTCTCGGATTCGGTGACCAAACCGTCGCGGCATTGGCGACAGCGAGTTTGGCGTCAGGGCCAGTGAACTGTGCGATCCCGTTAGGGGTTTGCGCAAAGTCATTGGACAAGTTCGCGGTGAACGGTTGGGGCCTGGCTTACGGTGAATGGGTCAGCGGCCGATTTAGTTCCGGTGGCGGTTCCACGGGTAGCTACAACTGGATCGACTTCGACCCACCATATGGGGGAGTTGGGGGAGAGGACGGATTGGCCGCGCAGCTTAGCGGCAACGGTTATTGTTCGTTATCTCTGATTGACAAAGTTGGCGAGCCAGGGAACTTGGGTAACGCAGCGGCGAAGGCTTGGAATACCCGCTTCGGCCTGTACCAGGGTAGTTATAATATTGACAAGAACCGGCCCGACTACACAGGGTACGCATACACAACCAAAAACTTCACGGCCGGAAGTTCGGCAATTGATGATTACCGGGCCCGGGGACCTGATAGAGAAACTGGTCGGTCGCCTTACAGTACTAGCGCACCGGGCGTTGCCGCAGGAAACACACTCACTGGTCTAAGTGTCGCCAATGGTTACAAAGCAAGCACCGGCGGCCAACACGACGGTGTCGGAACCAACCGCAGACTGGTGGTTGCGCCAATTGTGAACTGCGCTAATTGGGAGGAAAGCAATCACTCGACACCAATTCTTGATTGGGCCTGCGTGCTACTGCTTACGCCTATTGCTTCCCCAGGAGATAACATTTCAATGGAATTCCGCGGGGTGACTAGCAGTTCACTTAATTCCTGTAGCACCGCCGGCATCCCTGGAGGTACTGGGAGTGAGGGCACGCCAGTGCCAGCGCTGAGGCAGTGAGGATCAAATGAACTTATCGTTACACAAAAAAAGGCGACGGACGATTCGCGGCAGTATCGTAGTTGAGGCCGCATTGCTCACCATCCCTCTGGTTATAATGATGTTCGGCACTACCGAGATCGGACGCGCGATCTATACCTATAACACCCTCGACAAGGCCACCCGCGACGCGGCTCGCCATTTGTCACAGCATGGTCCAGGGGAAAGCAAGATTGCCGACGAGGCGCGCTGCTTAGTGGCCTATGGCAGTATTATCAATTGTGCCGGCCCTAACACATTAGTGCCTGGTTTTGATAAAGACAAAATGATCGAGATATGCGATGCAAGTACACCGCCCCCATGCGTTGATCAGAGTGTGACGATACCTGGAGTTGGATCGATCAATCTGGTAACCGTCAGCATCAAGGAATACCCCTATAACTCTTTCGTCGAGTGGATAGTAAAGAGCATGAAATTCAACGACATCTCTGTGACGATGCGGGGACAGTTGTGAGTCGTTCTTGCTTCCGTTGCAATGCCTTTTTCCAAAGCGGAGTTGCCGCCGTCGAGTTCGCACTAGTTTGCTCGCTATTCTTTCTCACGCTATGGATAGGGGTAATCGAGGCAGGGCGTCTTCTCTGGACCTGGAATGCCGCAGTCGAGGCCACTCGAGTCGGTGCGCGCTTGGCTGTAGTTTGTGACTTCAACGCCCCGGTTATCAAGTGGAAAATGAAAGGAAGACTCCCGGCTCTGACCGATGCCAATATAAAAGTCGACTACCTCGATGGAACCGGGGCGATCAGCACATCATGCTCCGTAGATTCCTGCTCGGCGGTTCGAGTAAAAATAATCGACTACACGCACAAGACGGTAATACCCTTTTTACCCATATCGCTGACTCTCCCTGAGTTTGCGACGACATTGCGCAAGGAATTTATGGCCAGTGCAGGTAATTCCGTCTGTGTTGTGCCCACACCATGAAGATCACTGTCATCACTCCCGACAACAACAACGCCCAGAGTTGGAGCGAGGCATTGCACAGCGAGCCGGCGTTTGAGGTGACGACGGTCGATCGTCCACTGCGCCAGGTGAGACTGGAACTGCTCGGCAACAATCCCGATATGTTGCTGGTCGAGACGACCACGCCTGAGGATTTCGTGGCGCTCGAATCCTTCGCCAGCGCCCACCCCGAGATCGACTACGTCCTGGTGGGGACCGATCTGAGCCAGACATTCCTGTTGCGCGCGATGCGCGCCGGGGTGCGCGAAGTGCTGCCTTCCCCGGCCTCGCCCGAAGTCGTGCTGGCAACCCTGCGCCGCCAGTTGCGCAAGCGCACGGTGAACGCGGGTGCAACCCAGCAACGCGGCGAGATTCTCGCGGTCCTGTCCTGCAAGGGGGGCAGCGGCGCTACTTTCGTTGCCGCCAACCTCGCCCATCTGCTCACCTGGGGCGGTAACCGCCGCGTGGCGCTGATCGATCTAAACCTGCAGTTCGGCGACGCAGCCTTCTTCGTAACCACCGAGATTCCGACCAGCAACGTCGCCGACCTAGCGCGCAATATCGACCGGCTCGACTACGAGTTGCTGCGCTCCTCTATGATCCACGCGGCCAAGGGGCTCTGGGTGCTGGCCGCACCGGAGGACCCTGCTCAGGTCGCCGACGTGACTCCCGAGCACGTGCGCCAGATCGTGCGAATGGCGAGCAAGATGTTCGACTGCGTGGTGATCGATGTCGGCCGTTCGCTCACTGCGGTGACGCTGCAGGCGCTGGACCTCGCTGACAGGGTCTACCCGGTGCTGCAGCTTACCCTCCCGTTCATCCGCGACGCCAAGCGCCTGAACGGCGTCTTCCGCTCGCTCGACTACGGCCCGCAGAAGATTCACTGGCTGGTCAACCGCTATGAGAAGAGCAGCCAGTTCACGGTCGATGATCTCAGGAAGGCCCTCGCGATCGACCACGTGCTGACCCTGCCAAACCACTACGAGGCGGTGGCGGCTTCGGTAAACCAGGGCGTCCCGGTGGAAGTAATCGCGCCCCGCAGCACTATCGCTCATGCCTTGCGTGAACTGGCCAAGGGCATATCCCCCCCACCTGCCGGTGCCGGGCGCGGCTGGCTGCGCCGCGTATTCAGTAGCAAACCAACAGTCAAAGGATTGTCATGAGCCTGCGCGAACGTCTTGGCGCCTCCAAGCCCGGCAATGTCGCACCAACAATCGGCGATGATCCACCGACGCAACCGCTCGTGCCGGCTCATGCCACCACCCGTGCCTACCAGGAAACCAAGGCCCATATCCATCGCGTGCTGCTCGGGCGGCTCGATCTCGAGGCCATGGAAAAACTCTCTGCCGAGGCCCTCAAGGAAGAATTGCGCCAGATGGTCGAGCGCCTGCTCCTTGAGGAGAACCTGGTGCTCAACGCCACCGAGCGGCGCAACCTGGTGCGCGACATCCAGTTCGAGATGCTCGGCTATGGGCCGCTCGAGACGCTGCTGCTCGACCCCACCGTCTCCGATATCCTCGTAAACACCTACAACAAGGTCTACATCGAGCGCCACGGCATGCTCGAGGCCACCGACGTGACCTTTGCCGATGATGATCACCTGATGAAGATCATCGACAAGATCGTCTCCCGGATCGGGCGGCGCGTCGATGAGAGCAGTCCCATGGTCGATGCGCGCCTTCCCGATGGCTCGAGGGTCAATGTCATCATTCCGCCGCTGGCCATTGATGGGCCGATCCTGTCGATCAGGCGCTTCGCGCGGGTGCCGCTGCGGCTCGAGAACCTGATCACCTACCATTCGCTATCCGACGAGATGGCGCAGTTCATCGGGGCGTTGTCCAAGGCCAAGATCAATATCCTGATCTCGGGCGGCACCGGTTCCGGCAAGACCACGCTGCTCAACATCCTGAGCGGCTACATCCCGGTGAACGAGCGCATCGTCACCATCGAGGACGCCGCCGAGCTGCAGCTGCAGCAACCTCACGTGGTGCGTCTCGAAACCCGTCCGCCCAATATCGAGGGTCGCGGCGAGGTCGCGCAACGGGCGCTGGTGCGCAACGCGTTGCGAATGCGCCCCGACCGGATCATCCTGGGCGAGGTCCGCGGCGCCGAGGCGCTCGACATGCTCCAGGCCATGAACACCGGCCACGAGGGTTCGATGACCACGGTGCACGCCAACACGCCGCGCGATGCGCTCGCGAGGCTGGAGAGCATGATCGCGATGGCCGGCGTCGATCTGCCGCCCAAGGCGGGGCGCACCCAGATCGCCTCGGCGATCAGCATCATTATCCAGACCAGTCGCCTGATCGACGGCTCGCGCAAGATCGTCAGCGTCCAGGAACTGACCGGCATGGAAGGCGACACCGTGACCATGCAGGAAATCTTCAGCTTCCGCCAGACCGGGGTCGACGCCAAGGGCGCGGTCGAGGGCTATTTCTCCGCCACCGGCGTGCGGCCGCGCTGTTGGGAGGTTCTGGTGGCCCGCGGCATCGACTTGCCGCAAACACTCTTCGCGCCGCTCAAGCGCTAGGATCGGGGGTAGCTGCCATGGACATGGGATTTGCGCTCTTCGCGATAGTGACCTTCCTGGCGGTAGTGCTGGCGCTCGAAGGCATCTACAACCTCTGGGCATCTACCAGCAGTC
>JACZKY010071188.1_pt1 | contig 12834 bp, 11 predicted proteins | sample 8237611 | NCBI WGS metagenome assembly JACZKY01 (sample SAMN16148055, study PRJNA663545) | marine sediment metagenome | biome: sediments and biomass from bioreactor inoculated with such sediments; feature: coastal sediments; material: methane- and iron-fed bioreactor; isolation source: Bothnian...
GTTGAGAACAGCAAAATTCAATTTTCATTTATCCAGAGAAATTTATTATTAATTAAATATCTTGTATTTGCAGCTGCATTGGTAAGTATTATTCAGTATTTTGTATCGTCATTTTTTGTATATGAACCAAAGTATGGGAGAGTAATTGAAGATATTCAAGGATATGCCAGGCGAGTACCTTCCATTTTTACGTACAGTGACTTTCCAGCTTCAAGGTACATTAGTCTAAGCTTTATAATAATGTATGGGATATTACTCGCCGAGTACAAAGAAAAGAAAACAATGTTTTTCATTATTCAAATTCTTGTTGCAGTTATTGTTTTTCTTTCACAATTCCGGATTGCAATGTTAACCTATGTAATAGCAACACTATTTATTGCATATCGCAAATTTTCATTTAAAAATAGTTTATTAATCCTATTTTTTCTATTTTCATTTTATTTTGTGATCGATTTGTTGGATTTTAATGTAGGTTTTTTTGTTGAGTATCGTTTAAAATCAGAATCAGCATTTACACGTATAGATGCTTTTACTGCTTTTTTTCATGCATTTCCTGAGAATTGGATTTTCGGTACAGGAGGCATTACAACGGATTCGTTATATGAAGGATTTGGTCATATTGCTCAACTTCACAATGCCCATCTGGCTATAGCATACCATTATGGAATATTTGCATTTATTTTCCATACTCTATTTATAATATCCTTAACAAGAGTAACATACCAAACAGGTAAAGAAGCAAACTATTGGCCACCTTTTACTGGAATGCTTTGCTATATTGCTGCTACAATGACAATGCCTGCTGGCTATTTTTTATTGCCTGGTTTAATTATAATGATGATTTTTAATAAATACTATTATGATATTAATAAGGATAATAAAACAATTCATAGTTCAATTAAAGTTTAAAACTAATTTTTATTACAATGGCATTAAAAAGATTTTTGGTTGATATTTTACGGATTATAATACCAAAGAAAGTTCGTCAATTTCTATGGTCATGCGTACCAAGAATTAAAAAAATTAACACCTTTGTCCTCATTGAACCCATGTTTATACATGACAAGGTTGAAATTGACGAAAGTTTTGTTATCAGAGAAGTTGGAAAGAATGATATTGATGCGATCAAGCAATTTCACAATTACCGCGGATCGAAGTCCTTTGATCGAAAAGTCCCCCAGAGGTTAAATTCCTCTGATTTTGTTGGATTGGCTGCCATTGATAAAGAAACTAGCGAAATTGCATATTTGAGTTGGATTATTATTAACAGCATTCCCTACTTTGAAGAGTTTGGATTTATTATGGAAAAGGGTGACTACTTGGTCAAAGATATATTTGTAGTCCCAAAATATCGTCACAGGGGCTTAAGCACCAGAATGGAGCAGGAACGTATTAATTTTTGTGTTCTTAGGGGTGGTAAAAGAATTTATACTCAACCACTGAATATCAATAACAAAGGAAACGAAGCCTATTTAAGACTCGGCTACATAAAACTTCGATCAAATTATTTGATACAATGGCCCATATTTAATGTTTGGCGTGAGTTATATTCTTTTCTTAAGAATCCATTCAAAAAGGTAATTAAATAAACATAGTGTTGCTGAAAGATACTATAACCATTCAGAACCCGGACAAAGAGAGGTGGGCAGATCTTCTGTTGGATTCACTTTACCCTGGTTTCCGTCAAAATTATGCCTATGTAATTCAGCGGAATCAAAAAAGTCGTACTACTTATCCCTTTATTTTCAACCAGGACGGAGAAGATGTGGCTGGGGTTATGTATTCCCTGGCAAGCTCGAAGTTTGGTCTTCTCTCCACAGCCGATATTGTTCCGGGATTTGTTTTCAGGAATGAACCATCGAAAAAGCTTATTATGCTGATGGTTGAGCATTTCTTAAGATGGGCTGAGGAGCAGAAAGCCGATTATGCAAGAATACACCCCTGGCTTCCCGCCAACATTGCGAACAAAGAAACCGGATACTACCAGCTTTTCCAGGAAGTTTTATCTCACTTTGGTTTTGAGGTCATCAAAGAAGGCAGGCATACCTACTGGCTTGATCTTACGCTGAGCGAAGAGGCGTTGTTAAGTAAAATGACCCGCAAAACAAGGTATGAAGTGAAGCAGGGGCTGAAATCTGGCATTCTCTTCACACACAATGATAAGCCCGATGCGGGATTAATTGAACAGTTCTGGGATTTTTATAAATTATTGGCACAGAATAAGGGATTCAGCAATTATCCGGAGCAGAAGTTCAAAAGTGAAATTCATGCGTTACTCGAAACCGGAATCGCGGTCCTTTTTGTGGCAAGTTACCAGAATACAATTGTCAATTTCTCTATTGCCAGCAATTTCGGGATTGCATCCTACCTTCATGGCACCATCAATCCTGAGTTCAAGCATCTGGAGGGATGTCCTTCTCCAGGTCAGGTTGCACAATGGACAATGATTGCTGAGATGAAGAAGCGGGGCGCTTTGAAATATGACATGGGTTTTTGTCCGGGGGCGGTACCCTTAAGCTCTCATCCGGCATACAATATCTGGAGATTCAAATATGGTTTCGGTGGCGATCATGTGCAATTTTTGCCTGTTTATGGAAAAGTGTTGCACCCATTGAAAGGCAGGATTTTTAAATTTCTAAGAACAAGTTGATGAGCATCCTGAAAAAGATTTACAGAAAACTCTATTTCAGGTATGGGAACACTCTGCTTGGAAAAACCTGCTGCCCGTTGCCATCCCAAATGGACGGTAAGAAAAACCTGTTCATCTACTTTGATTATGAGCGCGAGTTTGGGGGGCATGATACCCAAATCACGGACAAGGATATTGATTTGTTATTGCGCTTACTTGATGAATATCAACTGAAAACAACCTGGTTCACAGTGGGTAAGATTTTTGAATTTTATCCTGATTCAATTCACGCGATATTAAGCCATGGCCACGAAATTGGATCACATACCTATGGGCATATTGCACCATTTAAACAGCCAATAGGAGCAATGAAAGAAGATTTCGAATCCTTTAACGAAGCTTCTAAAAATTTCACCGAAGTTAAAGGTTTTCATTCTCCGAATGGTCTGTGGAGTTTATCTATGTTTAGCCAACTTCAAAAGTATGGATATAATTATGATGTGTTTAGATTGCCCGCCGGCACTAACCAGAACCCCTACATTGCATATTTCTCTTACAGAAGAAAAATACTAAGGCTCCCTACATTGGGTGACGACTGGAATTTATATAAAAAGAAGTCCAATGCTACTGATGTATGCATCTATTTGCAAAATATGACAGCGAAAATGAAGTATGGAAACATTGCCGGCATTGGATTTCATCCCTGGATACTTTTTTCTGATATGCAAATATTTGAAGGCTTTAAAAATTTTCTGTTTACACTCAGCCAGAATACCGAATTTGAAATCAAACCGGCTTTGGATTTTGTGAGGCAAATAGTAAATAAAACTGACTGAATATGATCTCATTTATAGTAATTGGCCGGAATGAAGGGTGGAAATTATCCCTATGCCTGGAGAGCATTTACAAAACCATTGAATTCAATAAAATTCTTAATTTTGAGATCATCTATGTGGATTCCAGATCAACAGACGACAGCCTTGAGCGCGCCAAAATGTTTAAAGATATCGTCATCTGCACCATTTCCGGTGAATACAATGCTGCCATAGCCCGTAATATCGGCGCCAGGGAGTCAAAAGGAAATATTCTGTTTTTTATTGACGGCGATGTTGAGCTGATTCCGGATTTTTTAGGAAATATCATTTCTGAGGATCATAAGGAACTCAAACATGCTTGTCTTTCAGGCTATCTTGAGCATCAGTATTATGATGTGAATTGGAATTTTATAGATCGAGTGCTGGAAAGTGATAGTGGTTCAATTCCGGATAAGGAATTAAAACGGGCAGTTAATGGCGGCATTTTTCTCATTAAAAGAGAGGCTTGGGAGCTGGTCAACGGTATGAAGACCAAATACAGGAAAAATCAGGACATTGATCTTGCACTAAGGCTAACAAGCAAGGGCATTTACTTTATTCGCGTCCCTTATTTGATGGGATTGCACCACACGGTTGATTACCGCAACGAAAACAGAATGTGGAAAATACTGTTTTCTGACACCTTAAAATTCCCTGCTGTGACCTTTCGTGATCATTTTATGAATATTGAAAAATTGAAACATACTGCCAGGAGACAATATACCGCCATTTTACTATTGATATCCATATTAATTCTTCCCTTTAGTTTACCTGCGTTTATGATTTTAATTTCATTCTATTCTGTGATGGTTTTATTAAAGTCATTGATGAATACTAAGAAAGCCGCCATGAGTGAAACAAGTAGGTTGATATATTTTTTTATGCGTATTGGGTATCAACTAATGTCAGATTTAGTTTTCTGGTATGGTTTCTTTACTTTCTTTCCCAGAGAAAAAAAACTGGTTTACGTGAAAATTCAAGGTTAATTTTAAAAATTTCAAGAAAATTATGGAATTCATACTTGGGACAGGCAAAGTAAGTAATAACTGGAAAACAATAGAAACCGGCAAATACTGCCTGAGTTACAACCTAAACAGTGAAATACAGGGAAGAGAACTGGTTATTGAAAAGGAGGATTATTTGCTTCTAGGTGATGTAAATATAGCCTTTGCCAACCTGACTAAAGCTGAACTGAATCTGGCAGGAATTTTGAAACACATCGAAAAGTTAACCAATGGTTACTTGCTGGTGATTAGCAAAAAAGAAAGTACCATTACCCTGTTTACTGACATCTTTGGTTATTATCACCTTTTTTCACTGCAAAGAGAGAAAGAAATTTATGTCACATCCGATTTTAAGTATTTGCTTGATTTATCCGACAATAAAGTGGATGATTATGCTCTGCTTGACCTGGTGCTTTTCAACTATATGCTTTTAGATCGTACCCTGATGCGTGATATTAAACGTTTGAAGGGGGGAACGGAGCTTGTGTTTGGGAATGAAGGTTTTGTGATGAATATTAAATACAATTTTGCCGAAAACTTTGTATTCTCAACTGTCTCAAAATCTTTCAAACCTTCTGTACTCGGTGATATACTAGTTGATAACCTGTCCAAAGACATCAGTAAGGAACATGACATTAAGCTAACTATGACCGGAGGCTTTGATTCACGAGCATTGCTTGCAGCCAGCAACAGATTGGGATTGAATTTCTCATCCTTTACATTTGGCCAGGAGGGAAACATCGAAATGGAAACGCCCAAATATTTTATTAACAAATTTGCCACAGAACATAAAAACTATTTGTTGAATGATAAATACCTTAAAAGGTTGCATGCAATAGTGGATGTGTTTATTGATGCAAATCTGGACAATCCTACAATGCTTGACCTGCCTCAATACAGTTATATCAAAGAGCAGTCAGAACCAGCCAATATTATTACCGGTTTTATGGGGGGGGAAATAATGGCCGGACAATCCATTGGTTCGCAGGTGACTTTTACCGGCTTTGCAGCCAAATTGATCACTTCCTACAATAGGGATGAGCTTAAAATTGCATTTAAATCTGAAGTAATGAAAATTGATTTTCTAAATAAAGAGAGATTTTTACATTTAACTGACGGGTATTTAGATACTTTAACAACCTACATGCACCATCCACAGAATCTGAATCTTCTTCGTTTTTTAATTAATGAAAAATTTGCAAAATTCTTCGGAACCATCAATAAAGTCTTTATGTACCATAGCAACCTAGTTATCCCGTTTATGAATGTTGATTATATCAGATACATTTTAAATTCAGACATCAGTTTCCTAAGAAAGAAGCCTTTTTATCAAAATCCGTTTAAGAATTTCGGTTATAAATCATTCTACGCAAGAATGGTCAAATACCTCAGTCCAGTATTGGGAGAGACTAAGCTTGACAGGTTGTATAAAATAAATGATTTGTGCAATGTTTACCGCCTTCCAATAGCCGCAGCCGGTTATATTAAAAGTCATCTTTTTAAGATGAATAAAAACCAATTTCCGAAACCTCATCATTATGATCTCTGGTTCAGGGAAATCATTATTGAGGAACTAAAAGAATATCAACCGGAATTTCCTGATCAAAGTTTATTTCTGTCTTTTGATGTAAATCCTGTTTTGTACGATCAGTTATCACCTCTTGATAAAAAGAGATTTGCAAATATGGTATCTGGTTTACTGGCGCTAAAGAAAATCCGACATAATAAATCATCTTTATGAAAAAATTATATGCACTGACCGATTATAAAGGTTTCTTTGGATCAAAATACCGGGCTACACCCTACAGGAGTGGTTTAGACCAAACTGAACTGAAAACGCTTTTCGGAAAGCATGGTTATGATGTTGAATTTTTGCGCATGGCGGATGCATTCGAGATTGAAAATGTAAAAGGCATCCCCGTCATTTATACTTCTTCCGAAGACATAGGGTACCATTACAAAGCATTCATTGAAGATGTTGTTTTGTACCTTAAACTTAGAGGCGCTATCCTAATTCCGGAGTTTGAGTTTCTCCGCGCCAACAACAATAAATCCTTCATGGAGCTTATAAGAACACAATTCAACAAACAGGGCAGGATAAAATTAAATGGATGGAGTTTCGGCGCCCTGGAGGAAATGCTGAGCAGAAAGCAGGAGTTCAACTATCCTGTTGTGATAAAGAGTTCGGCTGGTGCTATGGGTAAGGGCGTTTATCTGGCAACGAATGAAAAAGAGTTGATCCAAAGTGCCAGAAAACTGAGCAATACACCCCATTTTAAACAGGATATCAGGGATATGATCAGGGCAAAGAAGCACAAAAACTATTCACCGGAATCGCACCACCGCAATAAATTCATTGTTCAGCAATTCATTCCCAATTTGGTGAACGACTGGAAAGTATATGCTTTTGGTGATAAATATTTTGTTTTTTACCGACCTGTTTTCAAACACAGGAAATTCAAAGCCAGTGGCGGTGGGTATGAAAATTATTTTTATGGTCTTGAAGCGAGGATTCCGGATGGGCTTTTGGATTATGCCAAACAAGCTTTTGAATTGTTTCCTGTACCACATGCTTCCATGGATGTTGCATGGGATGGCAATCAGTTTTATCTACTCGAATTCCAGTTCATCTACTTTGGAACAGCAGGAATACTGTACTCTAAGGAATATTTTACGTACGAATACGGAACATGGGTTACCAAAGAAAATAATCACAGCCAGGAATCGTGCTATGTGGAAAGTATCATTGATTTTTTAAAAAGGTAGAGTGAAAATCCTGTTCGTTTCCAGCGCCAACCGGAATAACATTTCCCCTATTGTTAAATCACAAGGGGTATCGCTTTCGATGCACAACATTTCCGTTGACTATTTTGGGATAAAAGGGAATGGCTTTAGAGGTTACCTAAGAAATGTACCCAATTTGCGCCGGTATATTCAAAAAACAAATCCAGATCTTATTCATGCTCATTATTCCTTGAGTGGAATGGTGGCCGGACTTACAGTCTTTAAGCAGCCACTTGTGGTTTCGTTGATGGGTAGCGATACCAAAGCTGGATCACTCCAAAAAACAATCACACGATGGTTTGCCCGCTACCAGTGGGATAAGGTAATTGTGAAATCGCTTTCCATGCAAGACGATCTGCATTATCCTGAATGCCATGTAATTCCTAATGGAGTTGATCTCGCGTTGTTTAAACCCTTTGTCAAAGATGGAATAAAAGAGCTGTTTTCATTCTCATCAACGAAAAAAACGATTCTTTTTCTATCGGATCCATCCCGTGAAGTGAAGAACGTTTCGCTGGCGAGAGCAGCGTTTGCAAGGGGAGATCAAAATATTGCTGAATTTCAGATACGCTATAATCTTTCCCGTGAGAAAGTAGCTGAAGTATTAAATGCTGCGGATGTCGTTCTCCTTACCTCCAAATGGGAAGGCTCACCCAACGTGATCAAAGAGGCGATGGCCTGTAATAAACCAATCGTTGCCACTGATGTTGGCGATATTAGATGGCTGTTTGGCGCTGAACCCGGGCATTTTATTACATCATTTGATCCTGAAGATGTAGCTCAAAAGATTAAAGAAGCAATAGTATTTAGCGATCAGTCCACAAGTACGAATGGGCGCAATAGAATAATCGAACTTGGATTAGATACGCATACAATTGCCAATAAATTGATTGAAATCTACAAGTCATTGTTGAAGAATGGAGAATAGACCAGGCGCTATAATTATTGAGGGACATGTTCAGGGTTTGTCAAATGTACGCTCCTTAGGCGAGGCTGGAATCCCTGTTTATGTGGTAGATAAAAGCAATTGCGTTGCGCGCTATTCGAGGTATTGCAAAAAGTTTTTCCGATGTCCTGATTTTATAAAAGATGAATTTGCTGATTTTCTGATTGAACTGGCAGTAAGAGAAAATGTTAAAGATTGGGTGCTGATCCCGTCTAACGATCATGCTGTATACACCCTCTCGAAGCACAAAGACAGGCTGGAGGAGCATTACAAGGTAATCACTCCCGGCCTGGAAGTAATTGATGATATTTACGATAAACTCAGTTTGCTTTACATTGCCGGAAAGCACGGTGTGCCGATACCTTTTACACAAAATTTCCGAACGGCAGATGATTCGGTTGCCGTTGATTTGAGATTTCCGGTGATAACCAAAGGGAGAAACGGATTGTCATTTTACAAAGCATTGCACAAGAAAGCACTGCTGGCAAATGACGAAGCTGAATTAAGGCAGCAACTACAGATAATCGGCGGTAAATATGCCATCAGCGAAACTTTTACCCAGGAATTGATACCCTTTGATGGCAGCAACAAAACCATCTCTTTTACTGCCTTTTGTGTTGAAGGAGAAATAAAATCCCACTGGGCCGGGGTAAAGCTTCGTGAGCACCCTTTGCGGTTTGGTACGGCCACCTTTGCACAAAGCATTCTTTGCAAGGAATGTTACCTGCAATCCATTCCTCTACTAAAATCGCTGAATTATACCGGAGTTTGTGAAGTGGAATATCTGTTTGATCCGCGCGACGGGAAACATAAATTGATTGAGATCAATGCAAGAACATGGCTCTGGGTGGGTCTTGCAAGGGCTTGCGGTGTAGATTTTGCGAAAATGATTTACAACCATGTAAATGGAATCCCAATTGAAATCCCTGCAAACTACCGTACAGGTATAAATTGGGTAAACCCTATAAGCGATCTGATTTTTTCCTTAGGTGCTATTTTTACTTTCCGGCTAAATCCAATTGCATATCTAAAATCAATTATCCAGCCTGGAAATGTTAATGCATTGAGTTTGAAAGGGGATAACAAGCCATTTTACAGATATTTAACAAGTATATTCTCATTTATAAAATCCCGTTGATGATGAAGGTTTGGTTTGACATAACTAATACACCTCAGGTACACTTTTTATTAGCTATCCTCAACGGATTGAAAGCTAATGGTTACAGAGATTTTCTAATATCTGCCAGAGATTTCTCGGAAACAAAAAGTTTATTATCCGAAAAAACAGACTTACCTTTTATAATTATTGGCCAGCATAAGGGTAAAAATATGACAAAAAAAGCGCTTGGCTTAATAAATCGCTTTTTTGAATTAAACCGGAATATAAGAAAATATGATGTTTCGATATCGTGCGGAAGCGAGGGTGCAATTTGGTCTTCATCGTTGAAAAGAAAACATTCTATAGCTTTTGGCGACAATGATTTAGCTCGTCAGTGGACTTATGCCCATTTTGTGGATTTTGCCATGTTCCCGAAAAGCATCCCTGCCAGTATTCTTCACAAACAAGGATTAGGGCAAAGTAAACTTTATCAGTACAATGGGTTTAAGGAACATGTTTATATTGCCAGCTATCAACCTGACAAGAATTTTTTGGACAAATTGCCTTTTAATGAGTATGTTGTTGTTCGTCCTGAAAATATACAGGCAAATTATGCACAGGGTGCAACTTCAAAGTCAATTACACCGAAGCTGCTTAAACTGCTGGCAGCAAAAGGCATTAATATCTTATTTCTGCCTCGATATGAATCCGATAGTAAGTATGCAGAAAATATTGGTAATGTTTTTATGCCAGCTAAACCACTGAATGGATTAGATGCCTGCTACTATTCAAATGGTGTGTTTACAGGTGCGGGTACGTTTGCCAGAGAAGCAGCATGCCTTGGCGTCCCTTCTTTTTCATTTTTTCTGGGTGAACGTTTATTAGCTGTAGATAAAGATCTGGTGAAGCAAGAAAAAATGTTTTTTTCCCGCGATCCTGAAGAAATTGTTTCAAGATTTCTTCAAACCAGTAAACAGATTGCTGACCTTCAGAAGGCAAAAGATGTAAATGAAGAAGTTATTTCTAAAACGATTGAGTTCTTAAAGAAAATTGAATGAAAATAATCTCCGTAGTTGGCGCCCGTCCAAATTTCATGAAGATTGCTCCGTTTATGAGGGCAATTGCTGCTTTTAACCAGATACAGCCGATCAGTAAGCGCATCGAGCATCTGCTTGTGCATACCGGTCAGCACTATGATTCACGGATGTCGGGGACTTTTTTTGAGGAACTGGCCATCCCGGAGGCCGATATCAACCTGGGTGTTGGATCGGGCTCACACGCCGAACAGGTGGGGCAAACCATGATAGCCTTTGAGAAAGTACTAAGAAAAGAAAACCCGGATTGGGTGGTGGTTGTAGGTGATGTTAATGCAACGTTGGCCTGTTCGGTTACGGCTAAAAAAGAATGGGTGAAGGTGTGCCATATCGAAGCGGGTTTGCGCTCAGGCGATATCACCATGCCCGAAGAGGTGAACAGACTGGTTACCGACAGGCTGTCGGATCTGTTGCTCACACCAGACAAAATTTCATCTGAAAATCTGCGGAAGGAAGGAACGACGGAGTCCCGTATCGTCCTCGTTGGTAACATTATGATAGACACTCTTGAGGCCAACCGTGATAAAGCCGCTGCATTAAAAATAGAAGATATTATCGCCAGTAACCTCGCCAAAGACTTCCGTCTCAAAACAGCAAACCCTGATGACGAGCACTTTGCCCTGATGACCCTGCATCGCCCATCCAATGTGGATGATAAAGCTGTTATTCGCCCCATTTTGCGCTTTCTGATGGATGAAGTGGCTGCTGACCTCACACTTATATGGCCGGTGCATCCGCGCGCCCGGAAGCAGATGGAAGAATTTGGCCTTTACAAAGAAGTTTCGTCCCATCCAAAAATTGTCCTTCTCGAGCCGTTGGGTTACCATGCCATGCTGCGGCTGAACATGGGCGCCCGTATTATGCTCACCGACAGTGGAGGATTACAGGAGGAATGTACAATCCTCGGCACTCCATGTTTAACCCTCCGCTGGAATACCGAACGTCCGGTAACATTAAAAGAATATGGCGGCGCCAGTGTGCTCGTCGGTAACAATGTGGAACGTATCAGGGAGGAATATCACACAGCGCTGGCCAAAAAACGTACCCCATTCCGCCCTCCCCTCTGGGATGGTAAAACAGCAGAAAGATGTCTAGCAGCCATCATCAAAGCATCCTGAATGAATCTTGTATTTGAAATAAATCATCCCGCTCAGGCACATTTGTTTAAGCATGTAATTAAACAATTACAGGCAGATGGCAATAAGGTTAGCGTGCTGATTAAAGACAGCCGTATTGTTAAAGACATCCTGGCTTACAATAGCATCGGATTTATTGTCCTTGGGAAGAAAGGGAGCTGTTTATTCTCAAAAGGAATCAGGCAGTTGGATTATATCAGTAAAATACGCCAACTGCATAAACAGCAGAAATATGACATTGGCATTGGTGTTTCTGTTTCTCTGGCGCTGTTTAGTAAACTTTCCAGCATCAAAACGATCATTCTCGATGATGACGATAAAGCAGCGACACCCCTTTTTGCGGCTCTCACTCATCCTTTTGCCGGTGCGCTGATGCGTCCGCAGGCATTATCACATGAAGGATCAAAAAAGAACACCGTTTACTATGCCGGCTATCATGAGCTGTCCTACCTGCATCCTGCCGTTTTCACTCCAGATCGTTCAGTGTTGGCTGAGCAGGGATTGTCCGGCACAGAGCCTTTTTTTCTTATCCGATCTGTGGCTTTTAGTGCCCATCACGACAAAGGTATTCGTGGGATCAGCAAATCAAACTTGCAACAGATCGTTTCTCAGTTAAGGCCAAAGGGCAGGGTAATCATTACCACCGAAACGGGAAATGATCTTCCGGCGGGCGCTGAGAAGGTAAATATCAATCAGGCAAAGATTCATGACCTGATGGCTTTCTCAAACATGATAATAAGCGACGGGCAAACCATGTGTTCGGAGGCTTCGTGCCTGGGTGTTCCATCTGTGCGTATCAATGATTTTGTGGGTCGTATAAGTTATCTCGAAGAGCAGGAGAAAAAGTGGCGGCTTACCTTTGGCTTTAAACCGGATAATATTTTATCAGCGAAACTGAAAATTGAGGAACTGCTCAATATCCCGGCCACCATATTCACCTCCCGCCGCGATGCAATGATCGCCAACTCTATCAATCTTTCCTCTTTTCTGATCTGGTTCATCGAAAACTACCCTGAAAGCAAACACATTATGCAGGAAAACCCTGATTATCAAAACAAATTCAAATAAAAATGGACTTCACAATAAAACAATACCAACAACTCCTTAAAAGCTTGCAGCACGCAGGCTTTTTTTTTCAAACTTTTAAGGAATATTTACAGGACCCGATGCAAGATAAGGCCATTATTCTTAGGCATGATGTGGACTTATTACCTCAAAACTCATTGCAATTTGCACAGATACAACATGACTTTGGTGTAAAAGGTAGTTATTACTTTCGTGCTGTCCC
>JACZKY010078266.1_pt1 | contig 12798 bp, 10 predicted proteins | sample 8237611 | NCBI WGS metagenome assembly JACZKY01 (sample SAMN16148055, study PRJNA663545) | marine sediment metagenome | biome: sediments and biomass from bioreactor inoculated with such sediments; feature: coastal sediments; material: methane- and iron-fed bioreactor; isolation source: Bothnian...
GGAAGCGCGGGCGGGGTATGACGAGGAGCAGGACTATAGCTGGTGCCGCACTTCGATCTACATGGGCTCACAACTGCTTCAGAATTCTGGTGTGTGCTTGGTAGCACATGACGGTTCTGCTCTTGCAGCGGCATAAGGAGACTTTGAAATGGCTTATGCAACTACAAATCCTCCGCAGGTAGCGGTTCCAGCAATGGGTGAGAAGGGTCCGGCAATTTGGACCTACAAATCAGCAGACGCTCGTGCAACTGTGAATGGAGCTAACTACTTCAGTAACGGCATCGATCTCGGAATGAAGGTTGGTGACTTGGTTATTGTTGCCGACACAGCTACTCCGTTGACGTCATTGCACTTCGTAGCGGCAGTAACAGCTACGGCAGCAGATGTGAACGACATCCCGTTGGTATAACTGGTATAGCCGGGTAATCTGCGTGACAATGCGAGGGGTAGACTCATTCGGGTCTACCCCTTTCTTGTTTGGAGAAGATAATGTCTGAAGCAGCACAAGTAGTAGAACCAGAAGTCGAGTCCGACGAACCCGAAACAGCTCGGGCTAATCCAGTAATCCTTTCCAGGACAGGGCTCGAGGCAGAGTACAACACTCACTTGCGGGTTAATGTTCCGGTTGGTGTAACGCCAGAGCAGTGCATGGATGAGGGATTCTGGGCTCATGTCTCAACTCGCATGACGATTGGCGATACTCTCATTGTTCGCCCGGACAATGGTGAGTGGGAGCTGGTATTGCACGTTGCAAACTGTGGGCGTGAATTCGCTCATGTTGTGAAAAAGACCTTTTATGACCTTCGCAGCAATGCTTCAACTCGCGCAGAGCCATCTCGCTATTCGGTTGATTATGCTGGTGCGGTTTATAAATTCCGTTTTTTGCGTGACGGAAAGGTAATGAAGGACGGATTCGCGTCAAAATCACTGGCAGAAAGAGCGGCGCTGAATCATCAGATGGCTGTCGATCGGGTTAAACCTAAGTAGAATTGCCGATCAAGGAATGAACATTAGCGCAGGGATGCGCTGGCTTGGAGTAAGACATGACTGACCAATTATCGATTTACAATGGCGCATTGACTATCCTTGGTGAGCGCCGTCTGGCCGATCTGACTGAGAATCGCGAGCCGCGCTATGAGTGCGATGATATTTGGGATAACGATATGGTTAAGCGCTGCCTGCAGATGGGGCAATGGAACTTTGCTGCCCGATCGGTAGAGCTCGTCGCAAATCCATCAGTAACTCCAGCATTTGGCTATCAATATGGTTTTGAGAAGCCGCCAGCAGATTTTCTTCGCACCATGATGGTTTGTTACGACGAACGGTTTAAGATGCCTATTACTCAGTATTCGGATGAAGCTCAGTGGATTTTTTGCGATACAGAAATTATTTACTTGCAGTACGTGTCATCAGATTTACAGTTTGGTGGGGATTACTCGCTCTGGCCGCCAAATTTTACGGAGTTTGTTGAGCATTATTTGGCATACAAAGTTGCGCCAAGAATCTCCGGTCTTGATTTGAAAGAAAGAACGATGGAAGCGAAGTTTGAACGAGCGCTTCTAAAGGCAAAAGCAACTGATGCAATGGAGTCTCCGGCACAGTTCGCGCCACAGGGGGGCTGGGCCAATTCTAGGCGCGGCAGGAGTGGACGTAGAGACCGCGGTAATCGTGGTCAACTGATCGGATAATGGCTGACGATACTAGAGAGCTGCTGGCATTCAATCGGGGAGTTATCTCTCCGAGGGGATTATCACGCATTGATTTAGAGCGTATGGCCATGTCTGCCGAGACCCAGACTAACTGGGTTCCTCGGGTGCTCGGATCGATGATGATCCGTCCTGGGCTTGAGTATATCGGTAGCGGAAGATTTCCCACATTTCCATTCAGGAATATACCTTTCACCTTTGGCGTTGATGATACGGCGATGCTTGAGATGGGTATCACCTATATGCGCGTCAGAATAAATGATGTACCAGTTTTTTTCCCAGCTACGGTAGATACCATTACAGATCCCAGTTTTAACTCACCTCTTGGGGTAGGTGTAAACGATTGGCAGGATGTATCTGATACTAATGGTGTTGCATTAAACGTCGCTGGTGATGCAAAAATACATGGAGATGGCACTGATTTCGGCATCATACGGCAGCGCGTCGCAGTTACTGATGTCGGAATAGAACACGCGCTGGAAGTAAGTGTTAGAGAGGGGCCAGTCAGATTTAAGATTGGATCAGCGGTTAGTCTGGATGACTATGTTACCGAGACATTGCTAGATACTGGAATTCATGTACTTGCCTTTACGCCAACCGGAGACTATTACGTTGAGCTTTCTAATGAGCGTAAGTTTGATGTATGGGTACAGAGTGTCGTCGTTAAATCCAATACTCTGCTCGATATACCTACAGCGTATTCCGGTACAGACTTAAAATATTTACGGTGGACACAATCTGGCGATGTCATTTATGTGGCCTGTAAAAATACTGACCTTACTGGCCTTCAATACAACGCTGAGAGGCTTACTAAAATTGAGCGTCGAGGAGATGGACGTTCATGGTCAGTGTCTTACTACCTTCCAGAAGATGGCCCATTTCGAGTGCAAAACACCTCTGGAATTACTCTTCAGGCATCAGCTATTGCCGGAGACATTACTCTTACTGCATCAAAACCTATATTCAAGGCTGAACACGCCACGTTTAGATCATTATGGCGAGTTGCCTCTCAAGGTCAGACTGTTACGGCAGATGTAAACGCGCCCGGTGATGAGTGGACAGCCCCGATCAGAGTTACAGGATCTACCACTGCCAGAACATTTGGCATTATTGTCGAAGGTACTTTCACAGGAACTATTCATCTACAGTTTTCATTTACTGGTGATGCTCCATGGAGCGATCAAGGCACTACATTTACGTCTCCAATATCGACCAATTATACGGACGGTCAAGAAGGTCAGATAATCTATTATCGGATTGGCACAAAATCTGGAGGTGTTCCTACCGGAACTGCAACCGTCACGCTCACTTATACCGGCGGATCAATTCAGGGTATTTTTCGTGCACGATTCTTCAATAACTCTACGACACTATTTGGTCAGGTCCTGCAGGACTTTGGCAGCATTTTACCAAGTAAGGATTGGTGGGAGGGCGAATGGTCAGCGGCTAGGGGTTATCCAACTGCTGTTTCCTTGCATGAAGGTCGATTGTGGTGGGCTGGTCTTGATAAAATATGGGGATCCGTTTCTGATTCTTACGAATCGTTCGATGATAACGTCGAGGGTGACAGCGGTCCAATATCCAGAAGTATAGGATTTGGTCCAATCAGAGTTATTCATTGGCTTCTTTCTATGGGTCGGCTGCTTTTTGGTACTTCGGACAATTCAGCCAATGTTGATGCTAGGAATTTTGATGGCAATTCACCTCTTGGTGCACGGTCGAACTCATTCGACGAGCCGCTCACTCCATTCAACTTCAATGTCAAAACGGTAAGTTCCAGGGGTGTATTTGTTGATCGCACCAATCAACGCCTGTATGAGCTGACCTATAATCTCGATGAGCAGGATTACAAGTCGCTTGATCTGTCTATCTTTGCGCCAGATTTCAATAAAGTTGGCATTACTCAAATAGCCGTGCAAATGAAACCTGACATCCGAGTACATTGCGTTCGAGAAGATGGAACCGTTGGAATGCTTGTGTTCGATCGTCTTGAGAATGTGATTTGTTGGGTTGAAATTAATTCGCTTGGCGCCGGGGGAATGATTGAGGATGTTTCAGTGTTGCCGGGTGTAGTTGAGGATCAGGTCTACTACGTCGTAAAGCGCACTATCAATGGAGCGGATCAGCGTCACCTATGCAAGTGGGCGCTCGAGTCTGAGGCGGAAGGAGGCACCATTAACAAGATGGCTGACTCTTTCGTTCATTATTCAGGAGCACCAACAACGGCGCCATTTACAACCGAGCTTCTACATCTGCGTGATGAAACGGTCGTTATCTGGGCTGATGGTATTGATATCGGTACTGACGTTGTGACTGCTGGTGGAGCTTTAACAAACGCGCTTGCTGTTGCAGCCTCTGAGGTGATTGTTGGACTTGGTTATACCGCTCAATACAAGAGTGCAAAATTGGCCGAACTGACGGGTATTGGTTTGCTAGAAAAGAAGAAGGTCAATCGCATTGGGTTCATTGCCCAAAATATGCACTATCAGGGACTTCAATACGGACCTGATTTTAACAATCTTCAAGATTTGCCGAAGGTATCGAGAGGGCAAGTACAGACGCCTAATCAAATTTACGCCACCTACCATGAGGATGATTTCCCATTTGGTGGAACATGGGATGAGGATTCACGAATATGCCTGCAAGCAGCAGCGCCGCGGCCTTGTACGATTTTAGCAGTGATTACGGAAATGCAGTCAGTGGAGTATTCAAGTCCACGGGCAGCACCCCGAAGATCCTGACAAGATCTGCAAGATCGGACGACATAATTGAATTCTTTGGTGCACCACAAAATGGCACCATGAAAGCAATAGTCGCCGAGATGGACGGTAAGGTTGCTGGGATTATTGGCATTGTTCGAGAGTATGGTTATGGAAAGTACTTCTGTGATATTTCTCCTGAGCTGATGCCTCATCTACGATCGATTACAGTAATGCGAGCTATTAAGGAAAGCATGAAATTTTGCGAAGAATACAAGGGCCCGTTGGTGGCTGTCGCCGAACATGCGGAAGGCTGTAGAATTCTGAATAGACTTGGGTTCACACATTTGCAGGGAGCGTTATACGGATGGCTCAGATAGCGATACTGGCTGTGATGGCCATTGCAGCCCTGAACAAAGGGGCTCAAGCAAGAAAGGTAGCTTACGGGCAAGCTGAAGATTATCGCGATGCGCGTAATCGGTCTATGGCCGCGACGACTGCTGCAATCGCAGGTGACAAGATTGTCAAAGAGAGGATTTACTCTCGGGCAATAGCTGTTTCTGCAGCTTCCGGTGCCGGAGTTGATGATCCAGGTGTAATCAATATTCTTGGCGATCTTAACGCTGAGGGTGATTACAGAATTTTCTCGCAGCTTTATACCGGAGAAACCGAGGCAGAGGGTTATCGCGTCAAATCGGAAAACGCAATGAAGGAAGGAGATGCAGCATTGAATTCCGGATACATCGAGGCCGCAACGACAGTTTTGTCTGCCTATGGTGCGGGTGCATTTGGAGGTTCTACAAAAATTCCATCAGCCAGTAGTACCCCATGGACTACTGCCAATCTATCACAACCATCCTATCTTGGTAGTGGCGGTGGCGTAATGGGACTTACCAAGACCTATGGATAAGATGAAAGGTAATAAATAATGCCAAGGCTTCCACAGGCTTCTGACTACGGCCAGAGACCTTCTCTGCAAACCAATCGTGTGGATTCTCCTGATTCCAGTGGCCTAGTATTGGCTGAACAGTTTGTCAGAAAAACTGATGAATTCAATAATCAGCTCATTGCCAAGAAAGAAAAGAAGGACAGACTTAATTACGCGCTGGCTAGAAACGAGATTCATCAAGCTGATCTTCAGATTCGAGATTCCTTGAAGGACGATCCCGATTGGAAGTCGATCGGCGGAAAGTACTCAAGCAAATTTACGGCGGCTAGAGATGACGTATTAAGACGGTTCCAGCTTGCTCCAGATGATCTTTCAATAATTGGATCTGAGAGCGATCTTATTCAGGCTCAGGGAGGCATTGCTGTTGGTGGCCTTTCCAGAATCAAAGAGATTGACGAATCTGACGCTCGCTATAGAGATGGAAAAGAGTTTGCGATGAAGTCTCTACCTGGGGCTTCTCAGGCTGATCGTGTTGGACTCGTTCTTGGCCAGCTAGATGTCATAAACGCAAGAGAGGAAAAGGGTCATGTAAGTCGCGATGATGCTGCGAAAGAGCGTGAATCCATGACTCAGGAAATGGCGCTACGCTCTATTGAAGCGATGCCAGAGAGTGAACAGATTCCACTTTTGCAGGATACGCTGTCTTACCGTACAGGCTACGGAACATCACTCGGAAACCATTCTGAATCAATCATTAGAGCATCGAAGTCCAACAACATACCGGCTGAGCTGATTGCAGCTCAAATTGATGTGGAATCAAGTGGCAATCCTGATGCAGTAAATGCGTCCGGCGCTCAGGGCCTCATGCAGCTCAGAAAGGACGCTGCTTATGATATGGGAGTTACGGATCGCCTTGATCCTGACCAGAACATTCAGGGCGGTACTAAGTATCTCGCCAAGCAGCTCGAACGCTTCGGAGACCCTGCTGCAGCGCTGGCCGCCTATAACTGGGGTGGCACTAATGTTGCCAAAGCAAAAAAGGAATTCGGCGACGACTGGTTGGCTCACGCTCCTGCAGAAACACAGAATTACGTTGCCAAACTACTTCCTGTCTGGCAGGAGAATGAAGGTAAAAAACCTGTCAATACAAATGGAAAATACAACTCTGGGATTGGACCTTTAACCGCAGAGGACATTCGGCAAGGAAAGGGCACTGGGTCCATTGCTGATTTTCTTCATGCCGATACTGCAGCAAAGATGCTGGATTCTGCTATATCGGTCGACAAGGAAAACCTGAAGAGGATAGAGGCTCACGATGTTGCTACAAGAGCGCAAACACTCTACCCAGAGAATTTTAGCGAACAGCAAAAATACATTGCCAATAATTCTCAGGGTTCCGTTCGAGATCAGGCTGACCAGTACGCTCGACAGGCTGAAAATGATGTTGTGACGTCAAAAAACAAGCGTAGTGCTGATGTATATGAGGAAACCTATCGGAGTATGGAAGAGGATCCGAGCTTCTACTTTGAGAGTGTTCCAGCAGATGAGCTGAAGGACCTGAACTCAGTGCATTACAACGCCCTGAAAGAGGCTTCAATTCGGAAGCAGTACGATAAGCAATGGCCAGACGTTACGACATTTATTGATCCCGGTGATGGATCCATGTCTGTTGAGGAATGGAATCGGATGCAACCTTACGGTCAGGGCGGCAAGGTTGAACAGGATATTTACCAGCCATGGTTTCGCAACGCTTTTGCCGAAAAAGAGTGGAATGATGTTGAGTCTGAGTGGCTGGCCCTAAAGGCTTCTGAAAAGACGCCAGTTTATGACGGCGGTAAGGCTCCTCACCTGATGGTTAATGAAGTTCTTGTTGCTAACGGATTCATGGGTAAAAATGGTCAGAGTCCGGAGCAGCAACAGGTTGCTGCTGCTCTTTCGCTGCGCCTGCAGGCTGAGATTGTCAGGGAACAGAACAAGCATACTCCGCCAGTAAAACTTGATCCGGAATCGAAAAATCGTATCTTAGTCGGACTTTTGAAAGAAGAGGCTTGGGTCGAGGATGCTGGAAGAATGTGGTTTGATAAAAAAATTCCCATTTACAAAATGACAGTGCAGCAGAAAAATGATGCCTATATCCCGCTTGAAATAATCAATGAAAAGAAAACAAGTATCAAGCCTGGTACAACTTTGACTGTTTATGACTATCTGTTACAGCTAGCAAAAACTAAAGTGGAAATGGGTGGAGCTGGAATGACAGGAAAAGTTAACGACTTTGATATACAGCGAGCGGCTTTTGCTATGGAAAATGGCATGGACAATAGCGAGATTCTTCGTCGTCTGAAAGGTGAGTAATGGCCGAACTGTCAATCTCTGAACAGTATCGAGCTGAGCAAGATGCAAATCTTCGCAAGCAGCGGCTAAGTATAGCCAATGATTTGCAATACGATCCTGATCGAGCAACTCGTGTATTCAATGTTGCTGCAACAACAAAACTCCCAAGCGAGGTAGTCGACTCCGATCTCGATAACCTCGAGACGATGCTTAAAAAGCAGCAGTTCAATTACGACGAATACACTGACGAAAAAAATGGCGCATCCGTTTTCAACAAATTTGCCGCGGAGGATCCGTACAACTTAGCCGTTTTAGAGCGCGATCGTGAGCACATGACAGCCATCGAGCGTACCTGGGATGAGGTACAGATGGGTTGGGACGCTGGAAAGGGTCAGGTAGAACTTGCCAAGATGGTTAATCGGCGTCTAGCGGGTGACGAGCGGCCAAGTGACATCCCAAGGATGAAAGAACTTCGATCGCTTTTGGATGGTTCTGCAAATGACTTTGGAGCAGATTCTCATTTTGCAAAATTCTTAGTCCTTGGTGCTCAGCAGCTACCAATTATGGGGTTCATAGCCAAGGAGAGTGCTGATGAAGCACTTCTTTTCGCGGCTGCAGGTATGCTTTACGGTGGTGCAACAGGTGCTGGACTATCAACGCCCGTTGGCGGCATTGGCGCTATTCCAGGAGCTGCCATAGGTGCTAGTGCAGGTATGACGGCTGGATTTCTGACTGGTGGACTTAAAGCAACATATCAGCTTGAGCGAGGTCTTGCTTATGATGATTTTGTTCAGCTTGGACTTAATGAGCATGATGCAAAGATTGGCGCTACTGTTTACGGAATTGTTGCTGCTCCGCTGGAGCAGCTTGGATTTCGCGGAGTTACTAAGCGCTTACCTGGATTCCGACAGGTTCAGAAGGATCTTACTGCCAAGTACATTACGAAAATATTCAATCAGCCTACATTCAAGGCGGCTGCTGGTCGCATGACATTGCAGTATGGAGAGGGTGTAGCAACTGAGATTACTACTGAGGTTCTACAAGAATCTGCACAGACAGCCGCTCGTGAAATTCTAAAGTCCAGAGCCCGAAACGCTGGTGACAATCGACCTGAGATGGCGCCAATCACTCAGGAAGAGTACTTCGACTCGATGAAAGACATTGCCATTAAGACGATGTATGGAGTAGGAATTATTGCTAGTGCAGGACCGTTGGTTAATGTCAGAAGAGACGCTATCCGAGCCAAGGCAGCCAAGGAGCAGCAAGCACAGTGGCGTCAGCTTGGCGATGCGGCTGAAAATTCTGAGACCAGAGAAAAGTCGAAACCCGCATGGAAGAAGTTTGTTGAACGTGTTCAGGAGAAAGGGCCCCTGACCGAGATTCGAGTCGACTCCACTGGATGGCGTAAATACTGGCAGGGGCAGGGGATAGATCCAGAGCAGGCCGCATTAGAGCTTGGTATCGACACAGAAGAGTCTAATGCGACCGATGTCGACATAGTGATCCCATTTGCCACGTATATAGACAAAATCGCGCCTACGGAGCACCACGGAGGTCTAATAAAGGATTTGCGTATTCGCGAAGGCGATATGACGCAGCGAGATAGTGAGGCTTGGTTTGCCGAACAAGACACTCACATAGCAAATATCAAGAAGGCTCTCGGCGAGGAATTTGATACCACTGTTCAGGATGAAATTAGTAAGGATACAACCGCCATGTTGGTTAGCGGCGGTCGATACAGCCAGAGTGTCGCTGAAAAGATGGCTCAACTGCACTCTCTGGTTATTATGAATAAGGCTCAGCAGGCTGGCATTGATCCTATGAAGCTGCATAAATCGACTCTGGCTGGTATTTCGAGCGAGCTACCAGCATCACTGACTCAGGCTGGTGAGGACATCAATATGGATCTTGATCCCCTTATTGATCGAGTTCGTTCAGGTGATTTTCCACATACCAGAGATATCTATGGTGACAGCCTAATTGACATGATTAGGGGTGTTGGAGGAATACAGGATCAGGGTGGCGAACTATCGGCTAGGGACCTGAATAAGGTTCGTCCTGGAACAGTCAGCAAGACTGGGAAGTCGATCGACGCTATTGCTGAGTTGGCGTATGAGGGTGGTTATATCTCCGAATACGACTCGAATGTACTGATGGAGGCTTTAGATCGCGAACTTGGTGGCGATCAGGTATTTAGCCGTACCGCCAAAGTCGACCAAGATCTTGAGGAGTTGCTCGGCCAGCTCCAGCAGGCACAGGACTTTTTCGATCAGGAAGGTCTGGATCTCAACAATATGACGAACGCCCAAGTTCGCAAGTATATGGATGGGGTAAAGACCCTAGCGCAGTCTGATAGTAATTCATTGAGCGAATGGACGGATCTCATATTAGCGATGACAACTGCCAGTAAGAATTTAACTAACGACCCAGTTAATGTTGATACGATGCTAGCAAGGGCTGAGGCAATGCGACCGCGGCTGGCTGAAAATCAGAATTTCAAAGATGTCACATTTACTGATAGAGTCGTGTTGCCAAATGGCCGAATGGGAACGCTGACTGAAAGTGCCCAGGATGCTTATGAAAGAGCGGTAAACGAACGTAACGTATTGAAACAACTGGCAGATTGTCTGAATGGTTAGAAAGCTCACAGATAAAGAACTGCATGAATTGTCAGAATCTTCAAAGCTGAAGATCGATCCTGAGACTCGTGAGGTAGCGCGATTCGGCGAACTTATCGAAAAGCTCAATGAAATGATCGAACAGAATTCTACTCGCATGGCTGCAGACCAACTTAGAAGCCAGTCCCAGCTCGAGGTTTTAGCAACTCTCCAGAAAATGATTCGGGCTCAAACGTCTAAGACGTTTGGGACAAGCAGCCCAATAGATTTAGGCCCTCTGCGCGATGTTCTGACTCAGATACATGAGGCGAATGCTCAACGAGAGGCTATTTCTTACACTTTTGATATCCAAAGAAGCTCAGAGGGTGGAGCCATGCAGCGCGTTGTTGCTACTCCAATCCAAGCTACTAAACACTGATGGAAACATCAATACTCACAGATGGAACTGAAAAGCGGTTAAGGAGATAAAGACATGGCATGGGTAGCAGCAGACTGGAAAATTACTCGAGCGACTAAAGAGATCGAGTACATCGGAGACTTACACGCGGGTACAGCCCCGACGTATGTCACAGGTATTGAGCTTCACAGGGCATTGATGGATTTGGCTGACGCGCCATCCGATACGGGTGACGATCAGATCGCGATTATCGACCTTGTGCCATCTCAGCGACTCGGCGCGGATACTAACGTCAGCCTTTTGAACGGCTACATCCTGACCTCGGCCACGGCTGAAGGTCCAGAAGAACACATCTATGATACGTCCATCACCTACAATGGTGGCGCGGATATCTATGACGGTATCCAGTGCTTTGGTAACTCGACCAACATTCAGATTATTCAGAATGGTGCGCGCGTAATCAATGACTTCTGGAACCAGCCCAAGATGCTTACGGCTGTAGCGGATGCTCCATCTTCTACGACTCATCGCTTCTTAATTAAAGTTCGTACTGCTGGTGTAGACATTGACGGTCGGCGCTTGGTTGGTACGCAGCGAGAGTTGGGTACGGTCTACACCGAGTTCTCGATTGGTGGCGGTACTAACCGAGGCAACAACACACTCGCACTAACCGCGAATAATGACTTGAACAACAACACCGCCGCAGGAACGATTGCTACGTGGGACACGATAGTCAATGCCAGCGAAGGCTACACTCCTCTTGATGCTAACTCTGACACGACCAACGAGTTCTACTACTCGAACTGGACTAAAGCCACATTTACGATCAATCAATTCTACGAGCGAGCGAAGTGGATTCAGTCTCGTGTTGCTGGTATCGGAGTCGATACCCCAGCTCGTGATGTTGACCAGAGTCTCTATGGCCTTCCGGGTGACGTATTCCGAGGCATTACCCATCACGTAGTAATCTCGGCTCCGGCTGGTACGTTTGTAGAACCCGAAGCCCTGACATGGACAGGTGGTACGGGTCAGCTATTGGCTATTGATAGTACGACCGCCGGTACTGAAATGTGGATTCAGCTTCTGACGGGTGTACCGCCGACTGGCACAATTACAGGGTCGGGTACTGCGACAGCAGGTACAGTCACCGCAGAGTTGATTTCGCTGCCGTTCGTTGGAGCTTCCACTGGTTCAGCGATCATTGGTGCATTTGGTCTGGGTATTCTTCCTGCCGACCTTGCGGTGAATGATACCGTAACGTCACTCGATGGCATTCCGCTTAACCCGCCGAACAATGTGGCTTTCAATGTTACTGGTTTGGACATTACGGGTGGTCAAGAAGATTACGTTCTGGTTGGCCCTGCGTCTGGCGGCTTGCTTAATCTGACCTTCGATACGGTAGTCGGTCCTATCAACGGCGCCGCTGTAACCTCGATTGTTGTGACCACGGCGATCCCAACTGACGTTCCAGCAACGGGTTCTATCCGCTTGCAGAATGATGAGGGACGCTACGTCAAGATTCCTTACACTAGCTACTCAGGATCGACGTACACCATTCCATCCTATAACTTCAGTGGTACGGGTGACAATGATTCGGTGGCCAACGGTAACAACTACTTCCCAACCTGGCTCGATGAACAGGCAGTTACCACAACGGAGAGTGTGACGGTGGTTTACCTTTCTCCGCGCAACCTTCTGGTTCGAGTGCGTAATGGTTATGTTGGAACCCCGGCAGTAAATCCGATAGTACCTTGGGAGACTGTGGCAATACTTGGTTCTACCGGAGGCACACAAGCAGCGTCGCGCGTACTGGATAGTTAATGCCTGTTTATATTGTTCGAGTGCAGATCGGCCCAATCGTAGAAATTGAGGTTACTGCGAATAATCCCAACTTGGCTGAGCGTGTGATACTGGACACCACTCAGCCTCGTGGACTATTACGTAGTCCTCAAATAATGAGTGAGGTGAAAGAGGTTGACGTTGATAGAACTATCATCAGCGTAACCTTGAAGCCGTAATGGCAATTACCTTAACAAGCCAGCTTACCGATGTTGTCCTCGATCCGGGCTCTCCAACGAGTCTCGGAACAGGCAACGCACAGGCATCTGAAACGGTTATCCAGTTGCAGGGTGCAAACTGCGCGGCCATTGGCCACTCC
>JACZKY010027236.1_pt1 | contig 12791 bp, 11 predicted proteins | sample 8237611 | NCBI WGS metagenome assembly JACZKY01 (sample SAMN16148055, study PRJNA663545) | marine sediment metagenome | biome: sediments and biomass from bioreactor inoculated with such sediments; feature: coastal sediments; material: methane- and iron-fed bioreactor; isolation source: Bothnian...
GACACGGTCCGGGTATAGGGATCGATGCCGGCTTCGCCGGCCGACAGCCAGGCGTAGAGCGAGCGATTGGCGCATGGCAGGTTGATGCTCATGCGCGGCTGGAGGACGCCGTAGCCACGGTCAACGCAGTGCCGCTCGCGGTCAAAGCCGGGGCGATTGAGCGGGTGGGCCATGGTCCCGATCATCTCGCGCGCCGTGTCCCGCGGCAGCTGCGTGTCGGAGTCGAGCGTGATCACGTAGCGTGCACCCACCAGCTCGCCGGCAGCGCCGACCACAACTGCGAAGTCGTCCTGTGAGCCCGCGAGGATCAACCGGTTGAGCGCCGCCAGCTTGCCGCGCTTGCGCTCGTAACCCATCCAGCAACCCTCGCCTGGATTCCAGCTTCGCGCCCGATGCAGCAGAACGAAGCGCGTGCCGAGTTCCGCCGGGTAACGCGCGTTGAGCGCCTCGATGCCGGCGCTCACCTGCACCAGCAGCGCCTCGTCCGGTGGCATCCGCTCTTGGGGGGCGTCGCAGCAGTCGCTGAGCAGGGCGAAGTACAGGTGATCGTCGCGGTTGCCGAGGAAGCGCAACTCGAGCTCGTCGATCAGGCGCTCGACCTGTTCTGCCGATACCAGCAGCGTCGGCACCGCCACTACCGTGCGAAAAGCTCCTGGAATGCCATCGGAGAAGTCCAGGCGCGCCAGTGCGCGCGGTCGCACGAGCACGGTCACCAAGGAATTGAGGATGGCTAACGCGACGCTGCTCACCGAGAGCATCACCAGCAGCGCAAAGGGCCAGTGCCGCGCCAGATCCAGCTCGGCCTCACTGCCGATCAACAAGGCAGCGGTGAGCGCCACGTCGAGCAGCACCACTGCGGTGACATAGAACAGCAAGGGGCGGGGCGCCACCAGCAGCCCCAGCCAACCGGTGATGCCAAGTGTGCACCCGAGTTCGCGTTCCAGAGTCCGCAAGCCGTCTCCGAGCAGATAGTGGCCGACGTGGGCCCGGCGGTCACCGTCGCCATGGACGCCCATCGCCTGCTCGGCGAGTCTGATTGCCGCGACTGCCGCTTCCTGTTCGCTGCGTCCGCTGTCGTGGGCGAGGCGCTCGATCACGTGGCGGTACGCATCGCGGGTGGCGAACGTCATGTCGCCGTAGGTCCGCGCGGGGTCGGTGCGCAAGGCCTGTTCCACGTAACTCAGCGTCTCGACGAATTCCCGCCAGTCGCTGGCTCCGATGAGCCGCAGGCTGCCGATGGTATTGCTTACCGAAAGCTGGTCGGCGGCCTGGTCCTGGCTCGCCGCGAACACCATCTGTTCGATTGATTGACCGGACTCGGAAAGCCGCTGCTCGACCCAGCCGATCGCCAGCGACAGGCCCGGGCTATGAGCCTGGACCCGGCGGGCCAACTCGGCGACGAAGGCCGCGCTGAGCTGCGGTCCGGAACGCGCCATGTCGGCGATGACCACGATAAGGTTGGTCGGGTCCTGTTCGGCGGTGATGATCAGGGCCTCGGCCCATTCGGCCGCCAGGTCTTGGGCGACGCGTGCGGCAGCAATGCGTAACGCCGCGCGGCGGAGGTTTTCAATTAGAGCCAGCCGCAGCATGATCGGCACGGCCCAGAGTTCGCCCAGGCGCAGCGGCACCACCCCCTGGAAGGCGGCGATGAAAGCGCTCAATGCGTCGATATCGACGCGGCCATCGCCGTGCGCTACCGCTTCCGTTGCCAGCTCGTAGACCCGCGGCAAGGTGGCGTTGCGGCCATTGGCCAGGCACGGCAGCTTGCGGCTGTAGCCGCGCGGCAGGTGGCGCTGGGCCGTCCTGATCTGTTCCTCGATCAGGTAGTAGTTGTCGAGCAGCCATTCGGCAGCAGGCGTGATCGGACGCTCGGCCCTGACCGCTGCGGTCAGGAGGCTCGTGACCTCGGCGATTACCGTCCGGTTCTGTGCCAGCCGCTGCAACAATCGGGGTCGCGAACGTCCCTCTGCCAGTCGCAGCGAACCAGCCAGCGCCCGGCCATGGCGCGCCATCTGGTCGGAATTGAAGAGCTCGGAACGCAGCAGCGATTCGTGCTCAGCGCCGATCCCGGGCCGCAACCGACCCTCACGGCCTTCACTCCACCGCTGCAGGAAGTCACGGAAAGCCGTTGGCAACGCCTTCACGTCTGCTGTCCCGAGACCGAGCCACGCCCGTGTGGTGATGCGGCACAGCACCCGATCTTCGCCCCTTGCGGAGGGTCAAGCGGCGGGTGAGTACCCCGGGGAGGCTCGTAATGAGCCAACTGCCATTGTAGGTGTTTTCCGGGGGGTCGAAGAGCTAACGGATACCGATGGTCTTGTGGGTCTGCAGGCTGAGCCGCCAGCGGGGGTGAGCGAGGCAGTAAGCGACGGCCTGGCGGGTGTGTTCGGCGCGGCGCGGCGAGTCCATCGGTTGGAGCATGAAATGGCTGAAGTCGAGCCCTTCGAAATCCTCGGGTGGCGCATCGGGCTGAGGATAGACCAGCTTGAGTTCATCGCCACTGCGCTGCACCAGCTCGGCCCCGGCCTTGGGACTGACGCAAAGCCAGTCGATGCCCTCCGGCGCGGCGATCGTGCCATTGGTTTCGACCGCGATCTCAAAGCCCTGGGCGTGGAGCGCCGCGATCAGTTCGGCATCGAGCTGCAGCAGCGGCTCGCCCCCGGTGCAGACCACGAAGGGCTGGTGGCCACCAGGCCAATGGCTGGCGATCGCCGCTGCCAGTTCCGCGGCGCTGCGGTAGCGCCCCCCGGCGGTGCCGTCGGTGCCGACGAAATCGGTGTCGCAGAAACGGCATACCGCCTGGGCGCGATCCTGTTCCCGCCCACTCCACAGGTTGCAGCCGGCAAAGCGGCAGAAGACCGCTGCTCGCCCCGCCTGGGCGCCCTCGCCCTGCAGGGTGTAGAAGATTTCCTTGACCGCGTAACCCATGGGCAGCCGCTAGATCGGCACTACCGGGGCGGCGTCGCCCCAGTTCAGGATCACGCCGCAACCAGGCGTCTGGTAAAGGTCGAGCCGTTCGAGTTGCGGCAGCAGCGCCCCGGCACGGGCGCGAATCCAGCGCGCCAGCGACGCGGTGTCCGCGTCCGCGAGTTCGGCCTGCTCATGCAAGGGGTGATGATCGAGATCGCGGAAGACGGGGTCGAACCGGCTTTTGACGTCGCCGTAGTCGATGGTCCAGCCCAGCAAGGCGTCGAGCGGCGCGTGCAGGTGCAGGCGCAAGCCGAAGGTGTGACCGTGAACGCCCCGGCGCGCGTCGCCTGCCGGAGCGTGCGCCAGCCGCACCGCGCTGTCGAGCCGGAACTCCTTCCAGATCCGATAGTTGCTGCCGTTGAAATTGGCGCCGCACGACGCGGTCTCATAGACCCGCACCCAGCCCAATTCGGGCAGCTGCGGTTGCAGGCGTTCCCAGATCCAGGCCGCCAGCATCTCGCTGGTCGGATTCTCCAGTCCGGGCAGCTCGTTGAGGCAGGAGTGCTGCAGCTGTTGGGCCAGCGGTTGCCAGCACGAGTCGAGGCGCTGGTGATCGATCGGGTGGCTTCCGGCGCGCTCGGCCGCGGCGTGCAACACCACCTCGAAACCGTGGCCATGCATGCGCCCGCACTGGTGCCCGGCGGGAACGTTGGGCAGGCGGTGGGCCGCCTCGAACCGATAGCGGCGCCACACCTGGGCATGACCGTGTTCGTCAAGCTCGACGCCGGTATCGGCGCGACTGCGGATCCCCACCCGGACCGGGCCGGGCAAGTCCAGGCGTGCCCTGACCCAGCGCGCCAGGTTGGCGTCGGTGGGATCGTCGAGCACCAGGTCGAGCTGCCGGTAGTCGAGCGGCGCGACGCAGCTCTGCAGCCGTTCTCCGAGTTGCTCCACGCCCGAGCCGGGGAATCTTTCCCAGTCCGACGGCAATTGCGCCCGGACGCTGGCCTGGAAACTGTGGCCATGCATCCGTTGCGCGGCCGGCAGCGCGCTCAACTGGCGCGCCGCCTCGAAACCGCAGGCCGCGGCATGGAGCAGTTGCTCAGCCACGCTTGGCGCTCCGCGCGGGGCTGGCGGCCGCGGCGCCAGGAGCGAAACGCGCCGTCAGCGGATCGGGCACGCCGACCTGGGCGAAGCCGCGCGAGCGCAACTGACACGAGTCGCAAGCGCCGCAGGGTTCGCCCTTGGGGCCCGGATCGTAGCAACTGCTGGTCAGAGCGTAGTCGACCCCCAGTGCCAGGCCGGCGCGAATGATTTCGGCCTTGCTCATCGCCAGCAGCGGCGCGTGAATGCGCAGCGCAGCGCCGCCTTCGACCCCGGCCTTGGTGGCCAAGCGTGCCATCGCCTCGAAGGCCGCGATGAATTCCGGCCGGCAGTCCGGGTAACCCGAATAATCCAGCGCGTTGACGCCGATGAAGATGTCGGTCGAGCCGAGCACTTCGGCCCAGGCCAGTGCAAAGCTCAGGAAGATCGTATTGCGCGCGGGCACATAGGTGATCGGGATGTCGTGTTCCATGTCGGCGGCGCTGCGCCCCTTGGGGACCGCGATATCGGCGGTGAGCGCCGAGCCGCCGAAGGCGCGCAGGTCGATGTCGACAACCCGATGTTCGCGCGCCTGCAGGGCGCTGGCCACCGCGGCCGCGCGCTCGAGCTCGACGCCGTGGCGTTGACCGTACCTGAAACTGAGTGCGTGCACCGCGTAGCCCTCGGCGCGGGCGATCGCCACCACCGTGGCCGAGTCGAGCCCGCCGCTCAGCAGGACCACTGCGGGCCGGGTGGCATGGGATATGTTCAGGTTCATCGTGACAAGACGGCAATCGCGGGCCCCGCACCAGAGTTCTGGTCAGGGAAAAAACGCCGCAATGGTACCGCGTCGGACGGATTTCCACCCATTCAAGGGTCTCGGTGAGGGGCAGCGCCGGGCAATCGCGGGGCCGTGTTCCGTCATACTTGAGCCCTGGCGTTCCGGACCGCCGCTCGGGTCCGGTGACAAAGAATGGGTATTCCAGCGAACGATAGCCATGACCGAAAGCTACCTCGAACACCTTGGCGACGGCATTCACGCAGTCGATTCCGGCTACATCCGCAAGCAGTTCGACGCCATCCACCTGATCGTCGCGGACGACCGGGCCGCGATCGTCGACACCGCGACTGCGCGTTCGGCGCCGCGGGTGCTGGCGGCACTCGCCGAGCTCGGCATCCCCCGCGAGAACGTCGACTACGTGATCCTCACCCACGTGCATCTCGACCACGCCGGGGGCGCCGGAACGCTGATGGCGGCACTGCCCAATGCCCGCCTGACGGTGCATCCGCTGGGCGCCCGCCACATGATCGACCCGGCCAAGCTCTGGGCCGGAACCTGCCTGGTCTACGGCGAGCAGCGCGCCGTGCAGATGTACGGCGGCCCGACCCCGGTCACCGCGGAACGGGTGATCGAGACCCCCGAAGGGGCGAGCGTCGATCTCGCCGGTCGGGTGCTCGAGTTCTACGACACCCCCGGCCACGCGCGCCACCACGTGACGATCCGCGACACCAGGACCGGCAACCTGTTCACCGGCGACACCTTCGGGATCGCCTACCGCGAGTTCGACGTCGACGGCCGGCCGTTCCTGATCCCGTCCTCGACGCCGACCCAGTTCGATCCCGAGCAGCTGCTGCGCTCAGTCGAGCGGATCCTCGCGCTCGCCCCGCCCTCGGTCTACCTGACCCACTACTCGCGCCGCGACAACGTCGCGGCGTTGGGAGTCGATCTCAAACGGCGGATCGCGGGCTACGTCGCGATCGCCCAGGCCGAGGCCGGCGCCGGCGCCGAGCGCCAGGCACGCATCGAGGCGCGGATGGCCAGCTACCTGATCGCCGAGGCCCGCGCCCATGGGGCCAGCTACCAGGACGCGGAGTTTGCCGCACTGCTCGAGGCCGACATCTCGCTCAACAGTGCCGGCCTGATCAACTGGCTCGACCGGATCGGCTGAGCAGTTCAGATCATCGCGAGCGAGCGCTTGCGCCGCGGCGGCGGGAAGGCCTCGTCAAGTGCTGCCAGGTCAACGGCAGTGAGCGACAGTTGACGAGCCGCGGCATTTTCTTCGCTGCCGGCCACCCGGCCGGATTTGGGAATCACGATGGTGCCGGGTTTTTGCAACAGCCAGGCCAGCGCAACCTGGGCATCGGTGGCGCCATGGCGCCGCGCAACTTCGCCCAGCACCGGATGGGCGCCGATCAACCGGCCCTCGTCGAGCGGGCAATAGGCCATCGTCGCGATCTGGTGGCCGACATGCCAGGGCAGCAATTCGAATTCGACCCCGCGCTGACTGAGCGCGTAGTAGACCTGGTTGGCCGAGCACTCCCGGCCTGAGGCCAGGGCCTCGAGCTCACGCAGGTCGGCGACGTCGAAGTTCGATACCCCCCAGCGGCGAATCTTCCCGGAGCGCTGTAGCGCCTCGAACCCAGCCAAAGTCTCGGCGAGCGGATGGCTGCCGCGCCAGTGCAACAGGTAGAGGTCGATGGTCTCGATGCCCATGCGCTTGAGGCTGCGTTCGCACGCTGCCACGGTCCCGCGCCGCGAGGCATTGTGGGGCAGCACCTTGCTCACCACGAACGCCTGGTCGCGCCGGCCGATCAGCGCTTCGCCGACCACCAGCTCAGCCCCGCCATCGGCATACATTTCGGCGGTATCGATCACCCGCAGCCCGAGCTCGAGTCCGCGCACCAGCGCGCCCACTTCGGCGCGCAGCCGGAGGCGGCTCTCGCCCATCTTCCAGCTGCCCATGCCGAGCGCCGGCAGGATCGTGCCGTCGCGCAATTGCACCGTCGGAACTGCGCTCACGTCAGGGAGCCGTTAATGCCGCTGCTCTTGCGCCAGCGGTAGACCCGCATCGGCGGGACATTGCGCAACTCCAGGTCGCTGGTTTCGTGCTCGCCCAGCAGGGGATTGAAGAAACCCGTTACGTGGGGGCGGAATTGGTAGGCGACGAAGCAGCCCCCCAGGGTCAGGCCAAGGGCAATCCGTTCGGCGATTTCGCAGCAGAGCGGGCGCGGCAGGGTCGAGAAGGGGATGCCGGAAATGACCGTATCCGGCGCGGACAGTCCATGGTCGGCCAGCGTCGCCGCGAAGTCCACTGCGTCGCCCCGATGGACGATCAGGCGACGATCCTCGATCACGCTGAGTCCTTCGGCGAACCAGGGGTCGCGTTCGATGCACAACAGCCTGGCCTGGGGCCCCATCGCCGCCAGGATCGCTCGGGTGGTCCCGCCGGTGCCGGGGCCTAGTTCGACGACCATCCGGGCACGCCCGATTCCGGCCGAAGCGATGATCCGGCGCTCGAGAAAGCGCGAACTCGGGATCACCGATCCCACCGCGCGCGGGGAGCGCAGGAATCCACGCAAGAAAGCCAGCTTCTCGCTGGGTTCTGGTCGACGTGTCAGGTCGATCGCTCGCATCGTCTGATCCCTCCGAAAAGGAATTTGATGCGCCAGTGACGCACGGCTTCCTGCCCCGGCGCTAGTCGCGCAATTCTACGCCCTGATCGAGCCGCGGACCGCCTTTGGCGATACGCGCAGCAGATCGATCGCCAACGCCGCGGCTGCCAGGCCCATCGCTGCGGTCACCGTCACGATCGAGCCGTAGCCGGCGCAACTAAGTGCGGTACCCGGCTCCCCCAGGGCGACGGTTTCGCCACCCAGTCCGAGCGCCAGTTCGGTGCTGTGGATGGCGGTCACCCCGAACGCGCCGCGACCGACCCGCGGGAAGTCGTAGCTCCGGCGCAGGCGCGCGCGGACCGCGGCCAGCAGGGCATCTCCCTTGGTGCTGGCGAGATCTTCGCGCCGCAGGGCGAGCGGATCGCTGCGTCCGCCCGCCGCGCCGCAGACCACGATGGGCTGGGCGTGCGCCACGCAATGGGCAATCAGCGCCGCCTTGGCAGCGGCGCCGTCGATCGCGTCGAGCACCAGGGCCGGCAGCCCGGGGACCAGGTCGGCGACGTTGTCGGGCGAAACGAAATCGTCGATGCACTCAACCTGGCACTGGGGCGCGATGTCGGCGATGCGCGCCGCCATCACCTCGACCTTGGCAGCTCCGAGCGTCGACTCGAGCGCCAGGACCTGGCGGTTGACGTTCGATTCGGCGACGTGGTCGAGATCGATCAGCGTCAGCCGCCCAACTCCCGAACGGGCGAGCGCCTCGGCCGCCCAGGACCCGACCCCACCGATACCGATCACAACCACATGGCCGGCACCCAAGCGCGCCAGACCCTCGTCGCCGAAGAGCCTGGCAACCCCGCCGAAGCGGCGTTCGGCGTCCACGCTCAGGGGATCAGCAGCGTCGATCCCGTCGTCTTGCGACTTTCCAGGTCGATATGCGCCTGCACTGCATCAGCCAGCGGATAGCGCTGGTCGATGCGGATCTTGACCTTGCCCGAACCGACGATCTTGAACAGCCGTGTCGCCATTTCCTCGAGGGTGGCGCGGTCCTCGGTGTGCGCCATCAGCGAGGGCCGAGTGATGAACAGCGAGCCGCGCAGCGCGGTCAGCGGCACCGGCGGCACCGGCCCCGAGGCGTTGCCGAAACTGATCATGGTGCCAAACGGCGCCAGGCAGTCCAGCGAGGTCTGGAAGGTGTCCTTGCCGACTGAATCGTAGACCACCGGCACCATCGCCCCGCCGGTGATCTCGCGCACCCGCTCGAGCACGTTCTCCTTGCGATAGAGGATTACGTGATCGCAACCGTTGGCGCGCGCCAGCTTGGCCTTCTCCTCGGAACCGACCGTGCCGATCACCGTCACGCCTAGGGCCTTGGCCCACTGGGTCGCGATCAAACCGACCCCGCCGGCAACGGCGTGCCACAGGATGGTCTGGCCCTCGCGCACCGGGAAACTGCGATGCAGCAGGTATTCGGCGGTCAGGCCCTTCAACATCATCGCCGCACCGGTGTCGAAATCGATGGTGTTGGGCAGCTTGACCAGGGAGTTGGTGGGCATGTTGCGCGCCTGGGCGTAGGAACCCGGCGGGCGGCCGGCATACGCGACCCGGTCGCCCGGGCGCAGGTGGTTGATCTCCGAGCCCACCGCGCTGATCACGCCAGCACCCTCGAGTCCGATGCCAGCCGGCAGCGGCATTGGATACAAGCCGGTACGGAAATAGACGTCGATGTAATTCAGTCCGATCGCGTGGTGGCGCACCTGAACTTCCTGCGGACCAGGCGCCGGCAGGTCGATGTCGACCAGCTTCATTACCTCCGGACCGCCGGTCTGTTCGATGCGGATTGCTTTGGTCATGATGAATCTCCAGTTCTTGGTATTGGTCGAGTCTTCAAGCAGCTTATGCCCCAAGTATAGCGAGCCGGGCGCGGCTGGCCGGTACCGACTTAGAACGTACCCGGATAAGCCCCGCCATCGATCAGGAAGTTTTGTCCGGTCACGTAGCTGGCCTGCATGCTGCAAAGGTAGGCGCAGGCCTGGCCGAACTCCTCGGCCGTGCCGAGGCGCCCCGCGGGCACCGAACTCACCCGGCGCTTGAGCGCCTCTTCGTATTCGAGCCCGTTATTCTTGGCCATGGTCGAGATGGTGGCACGCAGCCGGTCGGTGTCGAAGATCCCCGGCAGCAGGTTGTTCATGGTCACGTTTTGCGCCGCGGTCTTGCGCCCGATCCCGGCGATGAACCCGGTCAGTCCGGCGCGCGCGCCATTGGACAAACCCAGGATCTCGATCGGCGCCTTGACGGCGCTCGAAGTGATGTTGACGACGCGGCCAAACTTTCGCTCCAGCATCCCGTCGAGGGTGGCCTTGATCAGCTCGATCGGCGTGAGCATGTTGGCGTCAATCGCCTTGATCCAGTCGTCGCGGGTGAAATTGCGGAAATCTCCCGGCGGTGGGCCGCCGGCATTGTTGACCAGAATGTCGATCTGCGGCGCTGCGGCGAGAGCCTGCAAGCGCCCGGCCTCGGTGGTGATGTCGCAGGCCACGGCGCGCACCTCGACCCCGGTCTCGGCGCGCAAGCGCGCCGCCGCCTGCTCGAGGGCGTCGGCCGAGCGTGCATTGATCACCAGGTTGACGCCCTCGCCCGCCAGCGCCCGGGCACAGCCATAGCCCAGCCCCTTGCTCGAACCACATACCAGAGCCCAGCGACCGCGAATTCCAAAGTCCATTCCCTTCTCCTCTCAGTTGAATTTCCTGCTGCCCAATACCAGCATCCCGGCGATGACGATGGCGGTACCGAACAGCTGCTCAGCCGATACCGGCTCGCCCAGAAAGACGGCGCCCATCGCAATGGTGGCGGCCGGTCCGATCATGCCGGTCTGCGAAGCGGCCGACGAACCGATGCGTTCCACCGCAGTCATGATCAGGAACACCGGCGCAACCGTGCACAGCACGGCGTTGATGAGCGACATCCAGTAGACCGGCGCCGGCTGCGACCACAAGGCGCCGGCGTCGAGCACCAGCGACTGGGCGATACACGCCACCGCCGCGACCATGCTCGCGTATGAGGTCAGGCGCAAGGCGCCCAGCCGCTTCACCAGTTCGCCGCTCGCGACCAGGTAGACGGCGTAGGAGGCGGCGCTGCCGAACACCAGCATCGAGCCCAGCGCCACGTTCGCCCCCGTCAGGCTGACGTCGTGCCAGAACACGAAGACCACGCCGGTGTAGGCGAGCGCCATCGCGACCCAGTCGCGTGGCTCGATCCGGCGCCGCAGCAGGACCGCCGACAGGAAGACCACAATGGTCGGACTGAGGTAAAGGATCACCCGCTCGAGCCCCACGGTGACGTATTGCAGCCCGAGAAAATCAAGAAAGCTCGCGAGGTAATAGCCACACAGCCCGATCGCCGCCACCCGCCAGCGATCTCCCGGGTGCCACTGTACCGGCCGGCGCGCACCGACATACCACGCGACCGCGACGAAGAACGGCAGGGCCATGGCCATGCGGAGCGCCAGGAAAGTCACCGGGTCGATGTTGTAGCGGTAGGCCAGCTTGACGATGATCGCCTTGCCCGAAACCAGCATTGCTCCGCTCGCAGCGAACCCGAGTCCTGTCAGGAAACTGCGCCGGGCTTCGGCCGGGCTGGCCGGCTCGACCAACAGGGCCGGCCCGACCGGCCTAGCGGCGACCACCGCCGGAACCGAAAATCGATCCCAACAACCCGCGCACGATCTGGCGCCCGACCGAAGAACCGATGGTCCGGGCCGCGCTCTTGGCTGCCGCCTCGAGCAGCGAGTCCTTGCTGCGGCTGCCGCCCAGCATCCCATCGAGGATGCCGCCCGACGAGCTTGCGGCGCGGCCGCGTTGGGCCTTCTCGGCTGCGGCTGCCTCAGCCTCACGGGCCGCGGCCTCGACCTTCGCGCTGGCCGCGGCGGTGAGCTTCTCGTAGGCCGATTCGCGATCCAGCGCCTGGTCGTAGACGCCGGCTACTATTGAGTTGCGCACCAATGCGGTGCGGGCGGCGGCGTCGATCGGACCGATACGCGACGCCGGCGCCATCATGAATGCCCGCTCGACCACCTGGGGACGACCCTTGGCATCGAGCAGCGACACCAGCGCCTCGCCCACCGCGAGCTCGGTGATCGCCTGTTCGGCGTCGAGCTTGGGGTTGGTGCGCATGGTTTGCGCCGCGGCGCGCACCGCCTTCTGGTCGCGCGCAGTGAAGGCGCGCAGCGCATGCTGCACCCGGTTGCCGAGCTGCCCAAGGACCGTGTCCGGTATGTCGATCGGATTCTGGGTGACGAAATAGACACCCACGCCCTTGGACCGAATCAGGCGCACCACTTGTTCGACCTTCTCGAGCAAAGCCTTGGGGGCGTCGTTGAAGAGCAGGTGGGCTTCGTCGAAGAAGAACACGACGCGGGGCCGGTCAGGATCACCGACTTCCGGCAGGTGCTCGAAAAGTTCAGAGAGCAGCCAGAGCAGGAACGCGGCGTAGAGGCGCGGCGCGTTCATCAGCTGGTCGGCGGCCAGGATGTTGATCACGCCCATGCCGGCGGCGTCGGTCTGCAACAGGTCGTCGAGGTTGAGCATCGGCTCGCCGAAGAAGCGGTCGGCGCCCTGGGCGTCGAGCGCGAGCAGGCCGCGCTGGATCGCGCCGATCGACGCGCTCGAGACATTGCCATATTCGGTGGTGAAAGTGCGCGCGTTCTCGCCGACGAACTGCAGCATCGCGCGCAGGTCCTTGGCGTCGAGCAGCAGCATCCCGCGCTCGTCGGCGATCTTGAAGACCAGTTGCAGAACCCCTTCCTGGGTCTCGTTGAGGCCCAGCATTCGCGCCAGCAGCAACGGCCCCATGTCCGAGACGGTGGCACGCAAAGGGTGCCCCTGCTTGCCGAACACGTCCCAGAGCGTGACCGGGAAACCCCGGAACTCCGGAGTCGGCAAGCCCAGGCGTTCCAGGCGTTCGGCCAGCTTGGCAGAACTGGTCCCGGCTGATGACAGCCCGGTCAGGTCGCCCTTGACGTCGGCCATGAAGACCGGCACCCCGATCGCCGAGAAACGCTCGGCCAGCACCTGCAGGGTTACGGTCTTGCCGGTCCCGGTGGCGCCGGTTATCAGTCCATGGCGGTTGGCCAGCGCCGGCAGCAGCGCCAATTCCACATCGGCGTTGCGGGCGATAGGTAGTGACTGGGGAGCAATTGCGTTCATGTTTCGGATGGTAAAATTATCGGTTAGACGGGCACGATCCAGGCTTGGATTCTGCCGTATCCCGACCTGGCGGCGGGAAAACCCCTAAGGCACGAGGCAGGACGCAATGGCTGGGCATTCCAAGTGGGCGAATATCAAGCACAAGAAAGAGCGTTCGGACGCGAAGCGCGGCAAGATCTTCACGCGGGTGATCAAGGAAAT
>JACZKY010088377.1_pt1 | contig 12785 bp, 16 predicted proteins | sample 8237611 | NCBI WGS metagenome assembly JACZKY01 (sample SAMN16148055, study PRJNA663545) | marine sediment metagenome | biome: sediments and biomass from bioreactor inoculated with such sediments; feature: coastal sediments; material: methane- and iron-fed bioreactor; isolation source: Bothnian...
ACGATCTCGTCGGGCTTGTGTCGCTTGTTTGCCATTGTGGTCCTCCTTCATGGTCAAAACCATACTTCAAGGTGGACCCGTTCAATGGGGGTGGATCAGCCGAGAACGCAAAGGCGACGACAATGATCGCAGGGCTGGTGACGAACGGCAAGGCCAGATAGAGGCCGGCAACGTAGGCCAGCCCCAGGCCGAGCAGGATACCGACGATGCCTCCGAACAGCGCCAGCACCGTCGCCTCGACCAGGAATTGCGTCAGGACCTGGCTCTTCAGCGCGCCCATGGCGAGGCGGATGCCGATCTCCCGCGTCCGCTCGGTCACCGAGACCAGCATGATGTTCATGATGCCGATGCCACCGACGAGCAGGCTGACGGCGGCGACGGCCCCCAGGAGGCCCGTCTGAACGGTCGTCGTCTCAGACATGGTTTCGGCGATCTGCGTCATGTCGTTGACCGAGAAATCATCCTCCCTGCCCGCCGCTATCCTCCGGCGCTCGCGCATCAGCCGTTCGCGATCGCCCTGCACCCGGAAGGATCGAAGAACAGGGTTTTTGACGCCTGGATGATGCGCTTCTGACAAGCCGGCGGTTTTGGCGGCGGTTTTGGTGGGAGCCGGCCCCTGTGAAGGCGCGCCTAGGCTATGCAGAGCGCTTCATGTGGCGCTGATCCGCTCCAGGAAGATAAATCGTCGGGTGTTGCAGATGAGGTTGGCCATGCCGATCTTCATCTCCGCGCGGCTGATGCCGACGGTGCGGATGAAGAGCCCCATTCGGGATTTCTGATCTGCGAAGACATGCTCGACGCGGGATCGGATCACGGATTTGCCAGCATTGGCGCGACGGGTTGGCACTGGCATCTCCCGATGCGGCGGCTTCTTGTGGTGGACCTTCGAGACGAAGCCGTTCTTGTCCATGAAGGTCTCGTTCGCGGCTGAGCGATATGCGGTATCTGCCCAGACGCTGGAGCCGGTGTTGCTGCGATCCAGAAGTCCCTCACGCAGCCGGGCTCCGTCATGCGCGCTTGCGTCGGTTGCCTTCCAGCGGCGGATCAGCCGGAAGCGGCGATCGATGGATATGTGGTTCTTGTAGCCGAAGGCCGGGATGGCGAGATCGACGGCTGGCATCGTGCCATCCTCCTGCGGCTTTGCCTTGGTGAACTTGACTGTCCAGCGCGCATCGCGATCCTTGTGGCGCAGCTTCGCCGGCCTATCCTTCCAGGCTTCCGGTATCTTGCCGGCCTTGATGTCGGCTTTCTCCACCTTCGTATTGCGCTGGCGCGGAGCGGCAACCAGCGAGGCATCAACGATCTGCCCGGACATCGGGATATAGCCGCCGTCACGCAGCATCCGATCGAAGCGCTCGAACAGGGCATCGATCGCACCGGCCTTCGTCAGCCGCTCCCGGAACAACCAGATCGTCTTGGCGTCGGGCACGCGGTCGGAAAGACCCAGTCTAAGGAAACGCATGAAGGAAAGCCGGTCGTTGATAAGATATTCGGTGCGCTCGTCCGAAAGCGTGTTGATCGTCTGGATCACAAGGATCTTGAACATCATCACCGCATCGAAAGGCGGACGCCCGCCTTTGCTGCCATCGCTGTAGGAGAGCGTCTTCTCAAGCTCCGGCCGGAATAGCTCGAAATCGACGGCCCGCGAGAATGCCTCGAGTTGGTCGCCGAGGCCACTCAGCCGCGCCAGTCGCTCATCAAGGTCAAAGAAGCCCGGCTGATTCATATCCAATTCCTGAAAACGCCAAAGGGGACGAAATCACCGACACGCCTTCAAAGCCACAGGTTTTTAGAACCCTCCAGATGCCTTTCGAGCGACCGCCTCGCTGGCGGGTCAAAGGCCGCGAAGCAGGCGGAGCCTCCCTTGACCCGCCGGCGGCGCATGCGGCAGCCAGGCTCAGTTCCTTCCTCTGCTTCCAATCGATCTGTTTTCGGTCTATATTTTGGTCAAAAGGAGCACCCGATGAAACTTTCCGAACGCGTCAAGCCCATCAGCTACCTCAAGGCCCATGCGCCGGAGATCATCCGCGGGCTGGCGGACGGTCATGAGCCAGTCGTCATCACCCTTCACGGCGAGGCGAAGGCGATACTGCAAGACGTTGCGCGCTACGAGGAAACGCAGGAGACGCTGGCGCTGCTCAAGGCGCTGGCGCTTACCAATGCGCAAGTCGAGGCCGGCAAGGTCAGACCGGCGGTCGAGGCCTTCAAGCGGATTCGCGAGCGCGTGAAGCGCTGATCATGACGTATCGCGTGCTTCTGGCCGAGGATGCCGAACGCGACATCGAGGACATCTATCGTTTCATCGCCCAGCGGGATTCCGTCGCCCGCGCCGACCAGGTCCTCGCCGCGCTCGACGATGCCTGCGGCCGGCTCGCGGACATGCCCGAACGCGGCAATGTGCCGAAGGAGCTCGCAAGTCTCGCCATCACCGACTATCGCGAGGTCCACTACAAGCCTTTCCGTATCATCTACCGGGTCCTGGGACGGAACATCATCGTCTACTGCGTGGTTGACGGGCGGCGCGACATGCAAAGCTTCCTCGAGCGACGCCTTTTACGATAGGCGGCCACCAATGCATCACCGTCGCGGATCATGCAGCCTGGCGGGACGCACGCAGGTCAGCGTTCCAGTCCGCAGCTCAAGGCCGGAGCCTTTCGTATCTGCAACCGGACTCCCTTGCGATCGCCTCGATGCGGTCGGCATAGACGTCACCCTGTCGATTGTTGTCGGTGGCAGCTACCAACAGCAGGCGAGGTGCGGACGCGAAGGCCCGGATCGCAGCCTGCGTCGCGGGCGCCTAGCCGCCGGCAGTGCGGCGGTGATCACGGAATCGGGGAAAGGTCGCAATCTCGAGCGCGAGGCGATCAACCTGGCCGCCTACACCAAGAGCGCCTATGACCGACGCTCACAGGATTTGCGCCGTGGTTCGCGGGCGGCATCGGCCTGCTCGCCGGCGCGTTCCTGATCTTGCTCTTGCCGCGCTACATGCCGTTTGCGGCCGACACCCATGTTGCGGCGATCGCCATGGGTCAGGACCGATGGAACGCCGGCGTCACCATGATGCGGGTGGCCGACCCTGAAGGCTGGCGGGGCGTGGTCGATTCCTCGCAGCTCGTGCGCGACAACGCCGAGGCGATCGGCCAATGTGCCGAGGTCGCGCGGCCGGCGAGGATCAGCAATGCACGATCACGGTGACAGCTCCGATGCGGTAGAAGTCGTTCGAGAGGTGCCAGCTTTCATGTCGGGCACCTGGCCCTCGACCAGCTCCGTCGCGCGGCCGGCGTCGAGTGGCCTGCCGAGAAAGTATCGCTGGGCCGTGCCGCAGCCGAGCGCGATCAGGTTGGCAAGCTGTTCCTCGTGATCGGCCCCCACTGACGGGTCCAGTTCGAATGTTAGTGCATTGATGGGCGCGGCGCCAGCGCGGGCGGCGGCGCTGGTTGGGGTTGCAGAGCCGCCCGCGCGAAAGCTGGGATACAGACCTCGGGCGCTGGCGGCTTATAGCCCAATGAGCCGTGCGGACGCACGCTGTTGTAATGGCGTCGCCAGCTTTCCACGATGATCCGGGCTTCGGCCAGCGTGTAGAAGATCTCGCCGTTCAAGAGTTCGTCGCGCAACCTGGCATTGAAACTCTCGATATAGCCGTTCTCCCAAGGGCTGCCTGGCGCAATATAGGCCGTCTTGGCACCGACGGCCGTGATCCATTCCTGCACGACCTTGGCGATGAATTCCGGGCCGTTGTCGGAACGAACATGTTCCGGTACACCGCGCAGAATGAACAGATCGGATAGCACATCGACAACATCGGTGGACTTGAGCTTGCGGTCGAGGCGGATCGCCAATGCTTCATGCGTGAACTCGTCGATTACATTGAGCATGCGGTATTTTCTTCCATCATGGGTGCGGTCCTCCACGAAGTCGTAGGACCAGACATGGTTGGGCCGCTCGGCGCGCAGACGGATACAGGAGCCGTCACCCAGCCAGAGCCGCCCTTTCTTCGGTTGTTTGGCGGGAACCTTCAGCCCTTCGCGCCGCCAGATCCGCTCGACCCGTTTGTCGTTGACCACCCAGCCCGCCTGGCTGCGCAGAAGCTCGGCGATCTTGCGATAACCGTAGCGGCCATAGCGGCGGGCGAGCGCAACAATGTCCTCGGTCAGCTGCTCTTCGTCTTCCCGGCCTTGGACCATCCGACGCTGGCGTTCCTGGAGCCGAAGCTGGAAAGGTCGGAGGACACGTGGTCCGTGGCGGCGGAGAATACGTTCCACGCCACCGACACGCTCGATCTCGTCGGCGGCGTCAGCTACGACTGGAACAAGCTGCTGAAAGCGCAACGCTACATCAGCGGCACCGGCATCACGGACTACCCGCTCGGCAGCAGCAGCGCGGTGAACTGGCAGGCGGCGGCGATCTGGCGCCCCACCGACACGCTCGAAGTCAATGCCAGCGTCTCGTCGCGCACGCGCTTTCCCAGCCTGTTCGAGCGCTACAGCACCCGCTTCGGAACCGCGGAGCCCAATCCCGACCTCAGCCCCGAGCGGGCCACGCACTTCCAGCTCGGCCTGACGTCGAGCCTGTCGGACAGCGCCCGCATCGGCGGCGCCGTGTTCTACAGCGACCTGCGCGACGTCATCCAGTCGATCCAGATCGGCACGACGCCGACCGGCGGGGTGCTGAGCCAGAACCAGAACATCGGCGACGGCCGCTATTACGGCGTCGAGATCAACGGCGAGTGGGACATCCTGCCGGAGCTGACCATCGGCGGCAACTACACGTGGCTGAAGCGCAAGCTCGTCGATCCGGTGCGCCCGGACCTCAGGTCCGTGGACACGCCGGAGCACACCGCGCATCTCTACGCCCGCTGGATGCCGTACGAGAACTTCACCGTGTCGCCCGACCTCGAGCTCGCAAGCTGGCGCTGGTCGGATTCGTCCTTCGGCGGCTATGTCAGGACATCGGGCTTCGTGCTGGCCAACCTCAACATGCAGTACGATTTCTCCGAGGCCATGGCCGTCAATTTCGGCGTCCGCAACGTCTTCGACAAGAATTACGAGCTGACCGAGGGCTATCCCGAACCCGGCCGCACCTTCTATCTCAAGACGCGGTTCGTCTTCTGACGGGCCGCCCCGCCCCGCCGCCCGACATCCCGGCGATAGGGCGACGGCGATGAACACCCGCGCACCCGTTCGATTGTCGCGCGGCGGAAGGAACCTCCGCCGCGGGCAGCGGTTCGGGGCGAAAACGGCAAAGGTGTTCATCATGCCCGCAGACGCGACCCCGACGAAGCTCTCCGCCATCGCGCTCAACGCGACCCTCAAGTCCGGCCGCAGCGGCGAGCCCTCCTCCACCGAAAAGATGCTGCACCTCGTGCTGGAGGAGATGAAGCGGCACGGGGTCGAGGGAGACGACGTCGTGCGGCTCGCCGATCACGACATCAGGCCGGGGGTGACGTCGGACGAGGGCGACGGGGACGAATGGCCCCGGCTGCGCGAGCGCGTTCTTGCCGCCGATATCCTGATCCTCGGCACGCCGATCTGGCTCGGCCAGCCGTCGAGCATCTGTAAGCGGGTGCTGGAGCGCATGGACGCCTTCCTTTCCGAGACCGACGACGCGGCCCGCATGGTCTCCTACGGCCGCGTCGCCGCCGTCGCCGTCGTCGGCAACGAGGACGGCGCCCATCATGTGTCGGCGGAACTGTACCAGGCGCTCAACGATGTGGGCTTCACGCTCGCGCCCAACGCCGTGGCCTACTGGGTCGGCGAGGCGATGGGCAAGATCGACTTCAAGGATCTGGACGAAACCCCTGACAAGGTTACGGAAAGCGTCGCTATGCTGTGCCGCAACGCCGCCCATCTGGCGCGGCTCCTGAAAGCGAACGCCTATCCGGGCGAGGACTAGGCATCCGCGCACAGCCAGCGCAGGACGAGCGATTCGTCCGCGTCCAGCCCCTTGAGCGGGCGCGGCAGGCGCCGGTTGAGCGCACGCATCTCCTCGCCGAGCCGGCCCTCCTCCCACGCCTCCACCACGGCCGGGTGGACATAGCAGCGGCGGCAGACGGCGCGGGTGTTGCGCAGCATCCGCGCGACTTGGTCGAGCGCGGCGTTGAGCGTCACGGCACGCTCGCGCTGCGAGGCGGGCGGGTCCTTCTCCGCCAGCGCCAGCGCCGCCGACACGGTCGCGCCCCAGGTGCGGAAGTGCTTCGAGGTGAAGTCCGCGCCGATGGCCTCGCGGATGTAGTCGTTGACGTCCTGCGAGCGGATGTCGCGGCGGTCGCCGTCGCCGTCGAGATACTGGAACAGCCGCTGTCCCGGCAGCTCCTGGATCGACCGGACGATGGCGGCGACGCGGCGGTGCGACAGCCGGAGCCGCCATTCCTGGCCGGACTTGCCCTTGAACGAGAAGCGCAGGCTGGGCCCTTCGATCTCCACATGCCGCGAGCGCAGCGTCGTCAGGCCGAAGCTGTTGTTCCGGTCGGCATAGGCGTCGTTGCCGACGCGGATCAGCGTGTTGTCGAGCAGCCAGACGACGGAGGCGATCACCCTTTCGCGCGGCAGCCCGCGGCGGCGCAGGTCGGCATCGACCGCGGCGCGCAGGGCAGGCAGCGCCCGGGCGAAGGCGCACAGGCTGGAGAATTTCGCCTCGTCGCGGCAGGCGGTCCAGGCGGGGTGGTAGCGGTACTGCTTGCGGCCGCGGTCGTCGCGCCCCGTCGCCTGGATATGGCCGGCCGGATCGGGGCAGATCCACACGTCCGTCCATGCCGGCGGGATCGCCAGCGCCCGGATGCGGGCGATCTCCCTCCGGTCGCCCAGCCGCTTCCCTCGCGGGCCGACATAGAAGAATCCCCTGCCCGCGCGCCGGCGGCGATAGCCCGGCTCCGCATCGCTGACATAGGCGAGATCGGCGCGTTCGGCCGCCTGCTCCGATGTCTCCCCGCTCGCCATGTCCCTGGTGTCCAATTGCCGCCGCCTGCCGTGGTCGCCGCATATTTGCGCTCAACCCTTCCAGGGCCGGTCTTGTTCCGTGCAGGCATTCGGGCGCGTTGCGGGTGGCGCAGCCGCAAGTCTCCATGCAACTATAGGCCCGTGAGGAACGTTACGTATCCTTTTGGGCAGATATTCTTGATCACGGGAGGCCTCCACATGACCCCATCGCGTTTTCTGGCCGGCGCGGCTTTTGCGATCGCCCTTTCCACCGTCTCCGCCAGCGCGCAGGTGGTGGTCTCGTCCAAGATCGATACCGAAGGCGGCGTGCTCGGGCACATCATCCAGCTCGTGCTGGACGCCAACGACATCGCCACCACCGACAGGATCCAGCTCGGCGGCACGCCGGTCGTGCGCAACGCGATCCTCGCCGGGGAGATCGACATCTATCCCGAATATACCGGCAACGCGGCGTACTTCTTCGAGAAGGCGGACGATCCGCTGTGGAAGGACGCCGCGCAGGCTTACGAGGAAGCGAAGACGCTCGACTACGACGCCAACAAGCTCGTCTGGCTCACCCCCTCGCCCGCCAACAACACGTGGGGGATCGCGGTGCGGAAGGACGTGGCGGAGGCGAACGGGCTCGCCACGCTGAGCGATTTCGGCGCCTATGTCGCCGGCGGCGGCACCATCGTGCTCGCCGCGTCGGCGGAGTTCGTCAACTCGGCGGCCGCCCTGCCGGCATTCCAGACGACCTACGGCTTCGAGCTGAAGCCCGACCAGCTCATCACGCTCTCGGGCGGCGACACGGCCGCCACCATCGCCGCCGCGGCGAACCAGACCAACGGCGTCAACGCCGCCATGGTCTACGGCACCGACGGCGGCATCGCGCCGTCCGGCCTCGTCGTCCTCGAGGACGACAAGCAGGTGCAGCCGGTCTACCAGCCCGCGCCGGTGATCCGCGAGGCGGTGCTGCAGGCCAACCCGGACATCGAGACGCTGCTCAAGCCCGTGTTCGAGAAGCTCGATCTCGTGACGCTCCAGACCCTCAACGGCCGCGTCCAAGTCGGCGGCGAGCCGGCGCAGGCGGTGGCGGAGGACTTCCTGAAGGAGAACGGGTTCCTCAACTAGAGCATGGCGAGGTGACGGTCAGGGGCGGCATAGCGCAGGAGCCTGCGGCAAGGGCCGGCTGGGGTTTCGACAAGCTCGGCGTCCTGATCGCCGGGCTTTCCGCCTATGCGCTGCTGTTCGCCCCACTGATGACCTTCCGAGCCAACCGGATCGTGCCCGGCGAAGGCCGCATGCTGTGGGACGCGCTGCCGGCGCAGGCGGGCCTGCTCTTCGCGACCATCGTTCTGGCGGCCGCCGTCGTCGCGCTGCTGAAGACGGGCCCTGTCGTGCGGCTCGCCGCCGGCATCGCCGCCCTTGCGGCGCTGTTCGTCTTCGCGGGCATGGCGGGCGATCATCTCACGCCCGCCGACGACAGGCTGGCGCGGGTGTCGCCGGCGTCGGGCTTCTGGCTGCTGCTCCTCGCCTTCGCGCTGCTGCTCACCGACAGCCTGTCGCGGATGACGATTCCCCCGTTGCGCCGCCTCGCTCTCCTCCTCGGCGCGGCGCTTCTCCTCGCCGGCCTGCTCGCGTCCGGCCTGTGGGACAGCCTCTCGATCATGAAGGAGTATCGCGGCCGCGCCGACAGCTTCCGGGCCGAGGGCGTACGGCACCTGACCCTCGCCTTCGGGTCGATGGCCGCGGCGGTCGCCGCCGGCATTCCCCTCGGCATGCTGTGCCACCGCGTCCAGCCCGCCCGGGTGGCCGTGCTCAATGCGCTGAACGTCATCCAGACGATCCCCTCCATCGCCCTGTTCGGGTTGCTGATCGCGCCGCTCGGCTGGCTCGCGGCCAACGTTCCGGCGGCCGCCGCGCTCGGCATCCGCGGCATCGGCATGGCGCCGGCCTTCGTGGCGCTGTTCCTCTATTCGCTGCTGCCGGTAGTCGCGAACACCGTTGCCGGCCTTGCCGGCGTGCCGCAGGCGGTCAGCGACGCGGCGCGCGGCATGGGCATGACCGGCGGCCAGCGGCTGGCGCGGGTGGAGCTGCCGCTCGCCTTCCCGGTGATGCTGACCGGAATCCGCATCGTCCTCGTCCAGAACATCGGGCTCGCCACCGTCGCGGCGCTGATCGGCGGTGGCGGCTTCGGGGTGTTCGTGTTCCAGGGCATCGGCCAGATGGCGATGGACCTCGTGCTTCTCGGCGCGCTGCCCACCGTCATGCTGGCCTTCGCCTCGGCCATCGTCCTCGATGCCCTGATCGAGATCAGTTCCGTCCCGAAGCAGGGAGAAGCCACGTGATAGAGATCGACGGCGTCAGCAAGCGCTACGGCGACACGACCGTGGTCGACAACGTGTCGATGGTGATGGAGCCACACAGGATCGTCACCATCGTCGGCACGTCGGGCTCGGGCAAGACGACGCTTCTGCGCATGATCAACCGGCTGGTCGAGCCGAGCGCGGGCGCGATCCGGCTCGACGGGACCGACAACCGCGAGGTGCCGGGCTACGAGCTGCGCCGCTCCATCGGCTACGTCATCCAGGGGCACGGCCTGTTCCCGCACCGCACCGTGGCCGAGAACATCGGGACGGTGCCGAAGCTGCTCGGCTGGGACGTGCGGCGGATCGAGGCGCGCGTCGAGGAGCTGATGACGCTGTTCCAGCTCGAGCCGTCCGTCTTCGCGGAACGGCTGCCGCACGAGCTCTCGGGCGGCCAGCAGCAGCGCGTCGGCGTCGCCCGCGCGCTGGCGGCCGAGCCGAACGTCCTGCTGATGGACGAGCCGTTCGGCGCGCTCGATCCGATCATCCGCACCAAGGCGCGCGAGGACCTGCTGGCGATCCAGAAGCGCTTCGGCACCACCGTCGTGCTGGTCACGCACGACATGGAGGAAGCTATATTCCTCGGCGACAGGATCGCCGTGCTGGAGGGAGGCAAGCTGCTGCAATATGCGACGCCCGCCGAGATCCTGGCGCGGCCCGCCAGCACCTTCGTCGAGACCCTCGTCGGGTCGGCCGACAGGCCGTTCCGCCTGCTCTCGCTCGGCAGCGTCGCGGATGCGGTGGAGGCCGGCGACGCCGCGGGCGAAGCCATCTCCAGCCGCGCCAGCCTGCGCGACGCGCTGGCAGAGCTCCTGTGGTCGAAGCGATCCGCCCTCCCCGTCCGCGACGACGACGGCCGGCCGCTCGGCAGGGTCACGATGGACACGCTCATGAAGCGCGCCGCAAATCCGGCATGAGCTGGGTGCCGACCATCGTCAGGCTGGCGCTTCTGACGCTGCTGGTCGCGTTCCTGGTCCGGCCGGAGTGGTTCGAGCCGCTGCTCGTGCCGCTGACCCGGAACAACGCGCCGGCGATCTACAATCAGGGCAGCCTGCTGGCGCTTGCCGGCCAGCATCTCGTGACCGTGGCCATCGCCTCGGTGGCGGCCGCCGTGGTCGCCATCGGCATGGCCATCCTGGTGACGCGCGAGGCGGGTGCGGAGTTCCTTCCGCTCGCCCGCAGCGTGGTCAATGTCGGCCAGACATTTCCGCCGGTGGCGGTGCTTGCGCTCGCCGTCCCGGCGGTGGGCTTCGGCGAAAGGCCGACGCTCATCGCGCTCTTCCTCTACGGCCTGCTGCCGATCTTCGAGAACACGCTGGCGGCGCTGACCACCCTGCCGCACAACGTCATGGAGGCGGCGCGCGGCGTCGGCATGACCGGGCTGCAACGGCTGCTGCGCGTCGAGCTGCCCTTGAGCATGCCGCTCATTCTCGCCGGAATCCGCATTTCGGTGGTGATCAGCCTCGCGACCGCCACCATCGGCTCGACGGTCGCGGCCAAGACGCTGGGCGAGGTCATCATCGCCGGCCTGCTTTCCAGCAACCTCGCCTTCGTGCTGCAGGGCGGCCTCGTCATCGCGGCGATGGCCATCCTGATCCATGACGGCCTTTTCGCGCTCGAACGGCGCGCCGCCCTGCAGTCGCGCTGAAGCGGCCGCCGCCGCTTCAGGCCGGGCTAGCGGACGATGTAGACGATCCGGCGCGAGGCCGCGTCGACCAGCACGGGCTGCCCGTTGACGTAGACGTAGCGGTACTCGTAGTCGGGAACCTCGCGGAGCTCGACCGTCTCGGGAAGCCCGGCGCCGACCACGATCTCGCCGTCGAGATAGACCGGCTCGACCTCATGGACGGTGACGTAGTCGCGCACTTCCGGCGGCGGCTCGATGACCGTCTCGACCACCTCGCCGGTCAGCACGCCGGCAACGGGGCCGCCCATGACCTCCCCTTCGGGAGGCGCGACGATCGCCACGCCGGAATCGGCGGGACGCTCCGTCAGCACCACCACATCGCCGCCGAGGTCGGCGGTCAGGTAGTCGGAATAGACCCATCCGTCGCCGGACCCGGTGGTGATCGAGCACCATCGGCTGTTCTCGATGCACCCGTTCAGGTCGGCCGCCTGGCCGACGCCGAGCACGCCGACCACCGGATAATGAGGTCCGGGACCGGCCCGGACGTTCAGGTCGGTCGTGGCCGTGACGGGCGACTGCGCCAGCGCCGGGGCCGAGAGGCCGAGCAACAGGATCGAAGCTGCTACTGTCGTTCGCATGTTTGCGTTCTCCGTTGTCACTTCCCGCACCGAACCGGGGACGAACGACGTTTGTTCCACCGGCCCGCCGGCGGAACATTCCGCGGCCGCAGCGGTTCGCTCCCGAAAACAGGGAGAATCGACGGGCAGCCATGCCGTCGGTCGACCCGCCGAGGAATGAGCGAGAGAAGCGCGGTGTGACGCCCATGCCCCGAAAGCCGGCAATCTCGACAGAAACAGGACCCGGAGCCTCCCCGCCCCGCGCCGGTCCGCCGACCACGGACCGCCTGCGGATCGACATCGACCGCGGCGTCACGGGCGAGAAGGTGGATTACACCGATCCGGCCGCAGCCCCGCTCGGCACCGACGACGAGGCGGCGGGCCATCCCGCGTCGGCGCAGGAACGGGAGATGGAGGCCGAGGCGCGCGCCTTGCCGGATCGGGAGGACGGGAAGCGCAGGAAACCGGCGCTCTGGCTGCCTCTCGGAGGGCTCCTCTTCGTCCTCCTCCTGCTCGCCGCGCTGCTCGTTCCGTAAGCGGCGGGAACAACGGCGCGGCAGCCTTGTTTTCGACGGCGAAGGAGAACGACGATGACCGACGACGATGCCAAGCCGAAGCCCGGCGCTCCGCTCGAGGATTTCGAGGGCGAGATCCGCTATCTCGCCGAGAACACGGATCTGTCGCCCAACCAGGCGCGCGAGCTCGTCCGCCGCCACGGCAAGGACCGCAAGGCGCTGCTGGAGGCCGCGAGGACGATGAAGGCCGAGAGCTGAGAGACACGCCGCGCTGCGGCAGTGGTGAAGGAGGTTAGCTTCGCGAGGGCCGGCCTCACCCGTATCTGGATTTCGGCCTCTGCATGGAGCTGACGGGGTGGCTTTCGTCGTGCTCGACCGTCGAGACGGCCGACGCCTCCCCCAGTTCCTCCAGAAGCCGCAGCCGCGCCCGGTTCAGCCGGCTCTTGATCGTTCCCATCGCACAGCCGCAGATCCCCGCCGCCTCGTCATACGACACTCCCAGAACCCCGATCAGCACCAGGACCTCACGCTGCTGCTCCGGCAGACGCTGGATCGCCCGCGCGATCTCGCGGCCCCGCGCCGACCACTCCTGCGTCGCATCCGAGGCCGGACGCAGCGACACGCACTCCGCAGCCCCCGGCGCCTCGCGCGTCTCCACCTTGATCCGCGTGTAGAAGGCGTTGCGCATGATCGTGAACAGCCACGACTTCATGCTGGTGCCGGGGCGGAACTGGTGCAGGCTCGCA
>JACZKY010003385.1_pt1 | contig 12769 bp, 17 predicted proteins | sample 8237611 | NCBI WGS metagenome assembly JACZKY01 (sample SAMN16148055, study PRJNA663545) | marine sediment metagenome | biome: sediments and biomass from bioreactor inoculated with such sediments; feature: coastal sediments; material: methane- and iron-fed bioreactor; isolation source: Bothnian...
TTGAAATTCGGCTTTACGCCGATTACACGCGAAGCAAAACTCAACGCTCACTACTCGAAGGATGGGTTCAGAGCGTTCAACGCAGCTCTCGCAAGTCTTAAACACAACATCAAATCTCGCGCTCGCATGAAAGAGTGGTACATCAAGCACGGTACAACTCACGACGTGCAAGCTCCTCTGTGCATGCGCTATGGAGATGTTATCTCGGAAGAGATGTGGGACGCATTCGAAGCTGCACTGGGAGAATACAAATGATGATCGAAAACGAACCACTCTGGAAAGAGCACCGCAAAGAGATGAGCAAACTGACGGCATCGCTCGACTTCAAAGAAGTATGGGGATGGGTGGACGATAAAACATCAGAAGAAGCCATAAAGGATCTTCCTGGTGCTGAAACGTTAACCAATGCTCAAAGCTTTTTGGAAGATCTAATGATAAGCCATTACATTCCCGCTCCCGATGTGCATTTAAATGAAGGATGTGTGATTATGCAATGGTCGGCCCATGAAAAACAACTTGAGGTACAGTTCCGGCCAAACAATGAATGGAACGTGTTGTTTGAAAAGAGTGTTGTAGAAGGAGACGGTCCAGAACCATCCTTTTGGATGGACTATGATGATAAGAAGCCAAAGGTGCCACACTTCTTCCTCGAGGATCGGTTCATCAAAGAGATCGAGAAACCACAACCGTGGTCTCAAGAGTATAAACCGCAAATACACCCTAAGCGTATTATGCAGTGCACAAACTATTGGGACGGACCGCTGGAAGGATACTGTACCGACAGTGTGGGGAATGACGTATACTTCTTTGAGTGCGTGGAAGAGATGACATATAGTCCTCGCTCCAGAATGTATGCTGTCTATGAACTTTCAACCTGGGAACAGGTTAAGGCTTGTATCAATCATGCGCGATGGATAGCAGTTGTCCACACTGCTTGGTTTTGGTGGTTGTATCTTTTCTCATTTCGTCACATTCGCCGCTATGGCCCTGAGGATGTTCAACGAAGACAGGAAGCGTGGCGAAAGAAACACAAACTGCTTGGCTACTTTACCTATTAAGGAGAACACAAATGAACAACTAGACGCCCTATATGTATATCTTCATTCGAGAGGATCTTCCGCACGCCTATCAAATCGTGCAGGCCGCGCATGCAACACACCAAGCTGGTATTCGTTTTGGTGAGGTCGAAGCTCCACCACATGAACCATACCACACACTTCAAACACATTTTGTGTTGATTGGTGCGAAGGATGAGAAAGCATTACAAGAGATTGCAATGCATCTCGACTTCCACCAAATTGAGCATGAAATGTTCTACGAACCAGACCACGACACGGGCTATACAGCAATCGCTACAAAACCATTGTGCGGCGATGAACGAAAAGCTCTTCGAAAGTTCAACACATACAAAGGAGAAGAAAATGGACACGGTAACAATGGTTAAAATTAGTAATCACGATTTCTACAAAGCAATCAAAAACTATCTTCACAACGACCTCGGTCTGTCGTCTAAAATCGACGATCAGTACATCAACGAGACGATTGAGAAGATGGTTCAAACTCGCGTTGATCGGATATTCGCGAATACTGTTGAGATCGACCGAATTATTGAACGCAAGATAGCCGAAGTGATTAAAACTGGAGCATTTAACAACTCATATGAGCGCCAATCATTCAATGCAATCGTTGTTGGTGAAATCAGACGAGCTGTCCGGGACAGAATTACTGAAAAACTGACGGTCAAGGTTGCTCTCGACGGTGAACTTTTGGATGACAGTCCCCCGAAGGAGGAAGCTCTATGAAAACAAATGTTGACCTTATTGGGGATCTGAGGTACAATTCTCCGGTTACCAACTGTAAATACAGCAGTTGTTGCACTAAACGAAAAGAGGTGTCAAAATGGCAACCGTAAGAGACGAGACAGTAATTGCAAAGGGCAAGCCGTTGATTCTGCAGCTAGATGCTGCGGGAAACCCTTGCCGTTGGATTAACTACGAGCAGGCAGCTTTCTACTACGCCAAGGAATTGGTATCGTGGGCGATTGGTGCTGATGGCATGCGTATTTTTGGTGGTACGAACCGAATGGGAACTCGTTCGTTTCTCGACCTGAATACGATTGTTGCTATTCGTGGAGAACTTGGCGATAAGCAAATGTTCCGTACTCCTACGCTTACGAACCGTGCGTTGTTCCGTCGTGACCAGAGTGTCTGTGCGTACTGTGGCCAAGATTTTACGCCAGGGCATCTGACGCGAGATCACGTAACGCCTCGTTCGCATGGTGGTAAGGACAGTTGGACGAACGTCGTAACGGCTTGTGGTGGTTGTAACAAGGCCAAGGACGCTCGTACACCAGAACAGGCACACATGAAGCTGATCTACGTTCCGTACGCACCTAACCGTGCTGAGTACTTGATCCTTATGAACCGTACGATTTTGGCTGACCAGATGGAGTTCTTGAAGGCTCGTGTTACGAAGAACAGCCGTATCTTGACGCCTCTCAGAATGGCTGCCTAGAACTGGGGAGGAGGGCCGTAAGGCCCTTCTTTTTTGATGCTAACACTTCTACCCGACAACGATCCAATCCTTCGACAAGTAGCTGAACCCGTAACAGAGTTCGGCGATGAGTTGCATCAACTATGTCGAGCGATGGCAAAGGTGATGGTTGAAAATAACGGCATTGGATTAGCTGCACCACAAGTCGGTATTTCAAAGCGTATCATTATTGCCAACGTCGGTATCGTTGGTGGCCTTCTGATCAATCCAGAAATCATTGAACAGGATGGTGAGTACAACTACAAGGAAGGATGTTTGACATTTCCAGGTTTGTTCCTTGAGGTGAAACGTGCTCAAAAGGTCACAGTTCGTTATCAAGAAATTGAAGGGAAAGAACGCGAGGCTACAATGCACAACCTTTTTGCTGTTGTCATACAACATGAAATCGATCACCTAAATGGAAAACTATTTGTTGATCGCGTGTCCCCAATTGCACTTGCTTTGGCTCGAAAGAAACTTATGCAGCGCAATTGATGTATCGTCACGGGTCAAAACTCTCCATATAAATATCTCACAAAGGAGACAACCATGACACCCCTATTCACGCTAATCGTTACATCAATCGTATCAGTTTCTGGTCCTAATTACATTCAAGACGTACGCCGAGTTGCCGGCCTAAGTGAGACGCAATGCGTTCAGCAAAAGCAAGCTGAATACAAAAAGGCGGTTGAATCAGACAAAAATGTTATTGTCACGTGCCGCCGCGATAAATAATACAGGAACGCGGGTATGATGTAATGGTAGCCTGATACCTTGCCAAGGTATACGTGAGAGTCCGATTCTCTCTACCCGCTCCACTCTTTTCACCCCCTCAGCTTTTGTTGTCAACCTAACACATTTGGTTGATGGTTGTCCTATACAAAAAGGATAACCGATGGACTCAAAAGCCTACATCCAAAACGCACTTCGTACCGAAAGCAAAGTTCCTGATATTGCTGTGGACGACAGATTTGCATTTCAAGCCACAATGGACGCCTTTATCGCGGCAGCAGAGTTGCTCGATATGTACAAGAAAAACATCTTCTACGACAAGCCGTTTGATACAGCCAAACGAATGGTGACCACTAATAATCTCTTACATGCATCAACGCAGCTCAATCAAGGTCACTATCTACCAATCGCAAAGTCAGATGTGCTCGACATCGACAGTCGCATACTCCATGCAATTGTCGGCATTGCTACTGAAAGTGGTGAATTGATGGAAGCGATGAGCGACAGACTTACCGTTCATCGGCCACTTGACACAGTCAATCTTGCAGAAGAAGTTGGTGATCTTAATTGGTACGAAGCCATCCTGATCGATGCACTTGGTGCTGATTGGGACGACGTTCGTGAACGCAACATTGCTAAACTACGAGCCCGTTTTCCCGACAAGTTCGACAGCGACAAAGCAATCAATCGCGATTTAAAAGCAGAGCGTGATATCCTTGAAGACACCGAAAATAGGAGCCACCCATGAAACCAACAGTATATCTAGCAGGACCAATTACAGGCACATCATATGATGAGTGTGCCGACTGGCGCGATCAGGTTAAGATGTGGCTTGCACCAAGCATTGTTGCATATTCCCCGTTGCGTTCGAAGCAGTATTTGCGGAACGAAACCAACGTCAAAGATGCATACGACGAGTTTGTTTTATCGACACAACGAGGCATATATACACGAGACCTCTATGATTGTCGCACAAAGGATTTGATTTTTGTCAACTTCCTTGGAGCTCAAAAGGTGTCGATTGGGACAGTCATGGAAATTGCTTGGGCGGCGGCATTCAACAAACTAATCGTATTGGTGATGGAGAAGGAAGGCAATATACACGAACACTCAATGTTGCGTGAAGCGTGTCCACTAAGAGCAGAAACATTGGAAGATGGTCTGTTCATAACGAAAGCGTTACTGCTTCCATGAGAGAATATAAATGTTTGCAAAGCAAATTGGCGCAAGTCGCGCCCGAGAATATATCACAAAGGGAGCCATGTTAATCGACGTGCGTGACCCCGTTAGCTTTAGAGACAGCTCATTGCCTGGTGCAGTGAATGTCCCACTACGTCAACTATCATCACTGATACGTGAACCCAAAACACGTAAGTTAATTTTCTTTGGTGAATCTGATGGGGACGACACGCTGCGTGCTGCGATCAACTATGCGTACCAATTTGGTTTTGCAGAGATTTTCTCGCTTGGTGCAAAAGACAATTGGAACAAATAACGGTTGTCAACCCAAAAGTTGTACCGTATAGTTAATCGCACAATAGCAGTTATACAAGGAGAAACCTAATATGACATCCCACGATAACGTCTTTTCAAAGTATCGTGAACGATATGAAAGTTACCAGCAACAGGAACTTTCAATTCAAGAATACCTCGAAGTATGTAAGCAGGATCGAGGTGCTTATGCAACAGCCGCCGAACGTATGTTGATGGCTATTGGTGAGCCTGAGATTGTAGACACCTCGAAAGATCAGCGTTACAGTCGGGTGTTTATGAATCGAAAGATTCGCGTTTACAAATCCTTTGCTCCCTTCTACGGTATGGAAGAAACGATCGAAAAGCTCGTGGCCTTCTTCAAGCACGCCGCCCAAGGCCTTGAAGAAAAGAAACAGGTTCTGTATTTGCTTGGTCCTGTTGGTGGAGGTAAGTCGTCACTTGTTGAACGATTGAAGGAATTGTTTGAGTCCATTCCGTTCTACACACTAAAAGCTGATAATCAAATCTCACCGCTTTACGAAAGTCCTCTTGGTCTTTTCGACGCGGACGATGACGGTGATCTACTTCAATCGGAATACGGTATCACACGCCACTCGTTGAAAACGATTATGTCGCCGTGGGCGACAAAGCGCCTAGACGAATTCGGTGGAGACGTAACGAAATTCAAAATCGTCAAAATCTACCCATCGCAACAACGTCGTGTTGCCATTGCGAAGGTTGAGCCAGGTGATGAAAACAACCAAGATATTTCAACGCTCGTTGGTAAGGTTGACATCCGTAAGCTTGAGATGTTTTCACAAGACGATCCCGACTCATACAGCTATTCCGGCGCATTGAATGTCACCCCACAAGGCATTGTGGACTTCGCCGAAATGTTTAAGTCGAATACTAAGACACTACACCCATTGCTTGATGCAACGCAAGGTGGTGCTTACAACGGTACTGAAGGCATGGCAGCGATGCCATTCAATGGTATCATCATTGCTCACTCGAACGAAGCTGAGTGGGAGTCATTTCGTAACAATAAGAGGAACGAAGCTTTCATCGATCGTTTATCTCTTGTCAAGGTTCCTTATTGCTTGCGTGTTACCGAGGAGGTGAAAATTTATGAGAAGCTGATTGCAAATAGCTCTCTGCGCAAAGCGCATTGCGCACCAGGAACCCTTGAAATGCTGGCACAGTTCTCTGTGCTAACGCGCCTCGAAAAGCCAGAGAATTCTCCTCTGTTTACAAAGATGGAGATTTACGATGGTAAGAACTTGAAAGACAAAGATCCAAGCGCCAAGTCGCTCCAAGAGTACAGGGAGTTGGCTGGTGTCAAGGAAGGGATGACAGGTTCATCCACACGTTTTGCCTACAAGATCCTTTCGCAGACGTATAACTTCGATAGCACGGAGATTGCTGCTAATCCTGTGCACTTGACATATGTTCTCGAAAAGCAGATTCAACAAGAATCGTTGCCTTCTGCTGTTGAAGAGGAGTTCATCACATACATCAAAGGTATTCTCGTACCGAAGTATGCTCAGTTCCTTTCGGATGAAATCCAGAAGGCATACCTCGAGTCATACAGTGAGTACGGACAGAACCTATTTGATCGCTACATCATGTACGCAGACGCATGGATTCAAAACATTGACTATGTTGATTCCGACACGGGTGAAATGTATGACCGTGAAGCACTCAATGCTGAGTTAGAAAAGATCGAGAAGCCCGCAGGAATTTCAAATCCGAAAGACTTCCGAAACGAGGTTGTTGGTTTTGTTCTTCGAGCTTCGAAGAATCACCAAGGCAAGAATCCATCGTGGACGTCGTATGAAAAGCTCCGTGTTGTTATTGAGAAGAAGATGTTTGCCAACACTGAGGACCTCTTGCCAGTCATTTCCTTCGGTAAGAAGGCATCGAACGACGAGGAAGAAAAGCACAGCGACTTTGTTCAGCGTATGATGGACAAAGGTTACACCGAGAAGCAGGTTCGCTTGTTGGTGGAGTGGTATATGCGGTATCGTAAAAACAGCTGATAGTCCGTAAATAATAGAGGGTGCTTGGCATCCTCTACAACTCGGATACAAGAATATGTCGCATGTAATCGTTGATCGTCGTAAAAACGACAAAGGTAAGAGCTCGGTCAATCGCCGTAAGTTCATTCGGCGCGTCCGTGATCTGCTCAAGGATAGTGTCAAAGACACGATTCGCGATGGCAACCTGGACGACTTAATTGGTGGAGGAAAGAAAAAGGTTCGCATTCCAATCAGGAATCTCGACGAGCCTTGGTTTCACCACGACGGTACTGGTGTCAATGACATCGTCCGTCCCGGTAACGATCGTTTTGTCCCAGGCGATAAAATTCAACGGCCACCCGGAGGTGGCGCAGGCGGTGGAGGTCCTAAAGGCTCTGAAGACGGCGAAGGGGAAGACACGTTTGTGTTCCACCTTACAAAGGAAGAATTCTTCGACCTGTTCTTTGAGAATTGTGAACTTCCTGATCTTGTCAAGAAGAGCCTAACAATCGTCAACGAGGAAGAGTTACGTCGCACAGGACTCACAAGTGATGGCGCACCGGCGACTCTCAACATCGAACGGTCAATGCGTAGAGCAAAAGCTCGTCGTGTTGCACTGCGTGCTGCCAAGTTGAGAAAGTTGCGTGAACTCGAAAAGCAGCTGGTAACTCTCGACGGAGAAATACAACTTGCCGTCGATCCAACTGAATTGCTAATTTCCCGCACGCAACTACTCCACGACATTGAAGTCCTTAAACGTCGTATGGCAGCAATTCCCTTTCTCGACCCAATCGATCTCAAGTATAATCACTGGTCAAAGGTTTCGATTCCTACCACACAAGCTGTGATCTTTCGTGTAATGGATGTATCTGGCTCGATGTCAGAACATATGAAGTCAATGGCCAAGACGTTTTTTCTTTTGCTTCAGTTGTTCCTCGAGAACCACTACACGCACATTGAAATTGTTAACATCAAATATCACTCTCAGGCCGCGGTAACAGACGAAAAGGATTTCTTCTACGGAACGGAAACGGGTGGTACTGTAACGTCAAAAGCATTGCAGTTGGTTGCGGAGTTGATCCAAGACAAGTATCCAACGGGCTTGTGGAACTCTTACGTTTCACATGCATCGGACGGTGACAATTTTGGATACGACAATCCAGAAGTTGAGCGGCTGCTCACAACTGCCATCCTTCCATATGTTCAATACTATGCATACGTGCAGATAAACAATGAAATGACATCGGCGTGGAGGGGTCATATTCACGACCCTGACAACCTATGGGACTTGTTCGAGAATCTGAAGAGCAAAGCAGGTAACGTTGATTGTGCCCTTGTCGAGGAAGAAAAAGACGTGTATCCTGTGTTTAAGAAGCTATTCGAGAAAAGGCCATCATGACAGACCCCGTTAAATTTGATTCAGGTAAAGATTGGACATTTGAAGAGATTGAATCAATCTATCTCATCCTTGAGAAGATAGCTAGGGATGACTATGGATTGGAATACTATCCGAACCAGATCGAGGTAATTACCAGCGAACAAATGCTCGACGCATATGCAGCCGTCGGTATGCCGACCTATTATTCTCACTGGTCGTTCGGCAAGCAATTTGTCAAAGAGTCAGAGATGTACAAGCGTGGACACATGGGCCTTGCGTACGAAATCGTTATCAACTCAAACCCATGCGTTTCGTATTTGATGGAAGAGAACACGATGGCAATGCAATCGCTTGTTATTGCGCACGCATGCTTTGGACATAACTCGTTCTTCAAGAACAACGTCAACTTCAAACAGTGGACAGATGCCGATGCAATCATCGATTATCTCGTCTTTGCAAAGGGCTTCATTGCTGACTGTGAAGAGAAGTATGGCTGGAAAGAGGTCGAGGCAATTCTTGACGCAGCACATGCACTTCACTTGAATGGTATTGATCGATACAAGAGACCAATAACCTTATCGAAGGTGAAAAAGAAGGCGAAGCAGAAAGCTCGGGACGACTATGAACACGAACAGTTCGACGATATTTGGCGAACTATTCCACCGTTAACTGAGAAGAAAGTTAAAGACAAAAATAAGTTTCCATCAGAACCGGAAGACAACGTTCTATACTTTATCGAAAAACATGCTCCAAATCTTGATCCGTGGAAGCGTGAGATTATTCGCATCGTGCGGAAAATCTCTCAATATTTCTATCCACAGATGCTGACCAAGGTTATGAACGAAGGTTGGGCATCATTCTGGCACTACACGTTGATGAACGATTTGTATGACAAGGGATTTGTTACTGACGGCTTTATGCTCGAATTTCTCACCTCCCACTCGGCTGTTATGAACCAACGACAATTCGGCGACCTAAATCCTTACGCTCTTGGATTCGCAATGTATCAAGATATTAAACGTATTGCGATGGACCCAACGGATGAGGATCGTGAATGGTTTAGCTGGGCCGGTAATGGCGATTGGCTCAGCACGTTGAAAGAAGCTGCGTTCAATTTCAAGGACGAAAGTTTCATCCTTCAATATCTTTCACCAAAAGTCATTCGAGACTTCCAGCTATTTTATGTGCTGGATGACGATGAGAATCCAGAGATGCACGTTGAAGCTATTCAGAACGATATGGGATATCGCCAGGTTCGTGAAAAACTTGCAGAACAGCACAATGTGAACAACGCCCTTCCATACATCCAAGTCACAAACGTTGATGTGTGGGGAGATCGATCGATGGAGCTTCGCCACTACACCACTCAACGCCGAAAGCTTGAACACGGCGACGTCATCAAGTCCCTCCGTTACCTCGCGTTTCTGTGGGGTTATCCTGTACGATTAATCACAGTGGATTCAAACGAAAAGAACGTTGACGTCTACGAATACGACCCTGATAAGGTGGACATAACTATATTCTAAGTCTTCGGTACACAAGGGAATTTCTACGCCTCAGAGGAATGTCATAAATACACTCAGCCTTAGAACGAACGGCTTGAGCAATATGACATTAATAGAACAACACTACAATTCCTCTCCCCCCTCCGCAATTCCCATGCAGCACCCGTGTACGTATTTTTTCCGAGGAGGCTTTTTATGTCCAGAAAACGTAAACAACACAACCGCAACGCACAAATTTTTGATCTTACAGCAGCGCTTGTTAGAAACGGCAAAGCGATGAGCGAGGGACCAAGACGCAAACAATGGACAAAACACGATTTGAAACATATTAAACCTCTCACAACAACACAAGAAGATATGTTCCGCGCCTTCCTTGAAGGCAAGCACGTTTGTGCATACGGATCAGCCGGCACCGGAAAAACATTCATTGCTGTATATCTCGCCCTGAATGAAATGCTTCACTCACAAGTGATCGACAAACTTCTCATTGTGCGCTCTGCCGTAGCGACACGTGACATGGGCTTCATGCCTGGCTCTTTGGAAGAAAAGGAAGCCCTGTACGAAGCACCTTACGTCGATATGTTCACCGAGTTTCTCGGGCGGCGCACTTCGTATCAAGACATGAAAGATGCAGACGTCGTACGATTTGGCACCACGTCATATATTCGCGGTCTTACTTGGGACAATGCAGTCGTCATTGTCGACGAGGCGCAGAACATGACGTTCCACGAGATTAATTCAATCATTACACGACTGGGTGAAAACTCACGCATAATTTTTGCGGGCGACCTTCATCAAAGCGACCTTCATGGCCGGCGCGGTGAACAGACCGGATTAGATACTCTAATCAAAGTAGCAACTAGGATGCCGGACTTCAGCGTTGTACATTTCACCAAACATGATATCGTGCGCAGTTCCTTTGTTAAGTCATGGATTTGTGCTGTCGAGGAAGTTGTATAGGGGTAACTTTCCGTCGCAGCAGATAAATACGGAAGTACAATTTATCGAGGCGGAACATGAACGAATTACTATCAACACTCACGTGGCCAGCAGCGATCGCAATCTTAGGTTCAGTGGTTGCGGTCGTAACAGGATTGCTTGCGCTTTACACGAGTTACCTAAAGTCAAGTTCTAATGGCAAGCAGAAAATGCTACCACCGACGGGCTTACCACATCCTGAAATGCTTCAACTCCATGAGCGCTTTTCGAAGTTGCGCGATCGGGTTGCAATGGTTGAAGGACAACACTTGGTTGTTACCACACAGATTGAGAATTTGATGCGTCAGATTTCCGAACATGATGTTCGTGATATGGCTGATTTTAAAATGATCAACGCGAAGGTTGATAAGTTGATGGAAATTATCGTCGAGATGTTGAAAGACGCTGATTAACAACTGCTGTTGTATATTCTTTTAAGCCCTCTGCTTGAGCTTGAACAGCCCTTCCACTCCCATTCGTACCTTTTACTCCACCCACTTTACGTTGGCGGATAAGTCGTAGAGCCTCGAGGCACAACGTCTCAAAGTGTAAGCAGTCGAGAGATGACTTGCCGATAGCATTACGTTCTTGTATAACCGAGCTCATAAGCATCCTATTCTTGTAGTATGTTGCCGTTACAGTATTTAGGGACACAAGAAAAAATTGAGGCCCTTTTCGTACTCCATTTTTGCATGACAGTAAGTATTTATACGATAAGGGTAACTTCTCGTCACCCTTGACGTCCCCAAAAGAATGCTGTAACCTTGTAAGGTATTTCTCTCTTGGAGCATACCTCACATGACGGACAAAACGACTCTCGGCGATCGTATGAAGCAATACGAGACGACGACTCAATCTCATTTGCTTCGACGTACACCTGTAATCATTCGCGTTGACGGGCGAGCGTTCCACACATTCACTAAATGGTTTATCGGTCAACCGAAGACGCGCAAAGGGCTTCATCCCGAGCCATACGAAGATCGATGGATTGTTGACCCGTCGCTCATGCAAACGCCTTTCAGTGAGATGCTTCATCTAATAATGACAAGTACTGCTCTATCTCTCGTTAATCACATTCAGAACGCCACGTTTGCGTACACACAGAGCGACGAGATCTCTATCGTGCTACGAGATTGGGATCGTCTCGAAACACAACAGTGGTTCGGTGGTAATCTTCAAAAGATGTGCTCCCTGTCCGCAAGTATTGCGACAGCTGCATTTAACTTTGCTCACGAACGAGTGACGGGATATCGTTCCACATGGTTTGGTGATCTTGCCCAGTTCGATAGTCGTGTATATAATCTTCCAGAATCCGAAGTGACAAACTACTTTATTTGGAGACAACAAGACGCGACTCGTAACAGCGTACAGATGCTCGGTCGTCATTACTATTCTGCCAAGCAGATGCATGGTAAGAGCAACAGTCAAGTGCAAGATATGTTGATGCTTCTTGCAAAAAGTGTCAATTGGAACGATATTGACGTGTGGAAGAAGAGGGGGGCGTGTGTCTATCAACATCCTCAGTGGAGTCCAGTTCTATCGTCCCCTCGGTTTTTTGTTGACGATACGCCTCCAATCTTTACACAAGATCGCAATTATATTGAGAAACATCTCAAGGTTCCAAATGATGACCTCGAAGCGATGGTTCGTGAAGCATTTGAAGCAACAAAAGCAGGAGGTGATGTATGACAACATACGTGTTCGACAACGTTGAGATTAAAAAAACGGGGCGGACCGCTAAACGTGAGTTGAAGAGTGGTAAGGTGGACGAATTGCTTGAGATCACTCCTGTTGATGAAAACATTGGTAAGTGGAAGAAGTGGGTCCGCGACGCGGAACTATTCGAAGTTAAAGACAAAGAAGAAACAGGAGAAGAAGAATGACATCTTTTCACGATGAAGAGTACTTAAAGATGGTTGACTATGTGCTCAAGAATGGAACACGCAAACCAAACCGCACTGGCGTTGATACAATTGGCGTGTTCAGCTACAAAATGCGGTTCGATCTTCGAGATGGTACTATCCCTCTCCTAACGACAAAGAAAGTTCACGTCAAGTCTATCATTCACGAACTGTTGTGGATGATGTCAGGTAGCAGCAACATCAAATACCTGAACGATAACGGTGTCAAGATTTGGAATGAATGGGCAGATG
>JACZKY010049040.1_pt1 | contig 12769 bp, 11 predicted proteins | sample 8237611 | NCBI WGS metagenome assembly JACZKY01 (sample SAMN16148055, study PRJNA663545) | marine sediment metagenome | biome: sediments and biomass from bioreactor inoculated with such sediments; feature: coastal sediments; material: methane- and iron-fed bioreactor; isolation source: Bothnian...
CTGTTGGAGACAACGCGACGATCTACCAGTCCGCCCCGGGGTGGAAACCTTGATGGATTCCTTCGAACCGCCGGCATCGTGACGCCGGGGGGCGGACCATCAGCCCTTGACGACGTTGACCGGCGTCCCCGCGATGAAGCGGGCGAGATTTTCCACCGCGATGTCCATCAGCCGCTGCCGCGATTCCCTGGGCGCCCACGCGATGTGCGGCGTGATGATGCAGCGCTTCGCCTTGAGCAGGGGGTTGTCCGCCTTGATGGGCTCGCTCGACACGACATCGATGCCCGCCCCGCCGATCTTGCCGCTCTCGAGCCCCTCAAAGAGGTCCTGCTCCACGACGAGGGGCCCCCGGGAGGTGTTTATGATGAACACGCCGTCCTTCATCCTGGCGATGTTCGCCTTGTTGATGATCCCCTGGGTGGAGGGGAAGAGCGGGCAATGCAGCGAGATCACGTCCGAAGACGAGAGCAGGGTGCCCAGGTCGACGTAGCGGCAGGTCTCGCTCTCGATCCCCGGGACCTTGTGCTCGTCGTGCGCGAGGATCCTCATCCCCAAGGCCTGGGCGATTTTGGCGGTCGCCTGGCCGATGCGGCCGAACCCGATGATGCCCATGGTCTTGCCCGCTAGCTCGACCAGGGGGAATTTCCAGTAGCACCAGTCCGCGCTGTTCTGCCACTCGCCCGCGAACACCGAATCGGAGTGCGCCCCGACGTGGTTGCAGAGTTCCAGGAGGAGGGCGATGGCCATCTGGGCCACGGCGGCGGTCCCGTAGGTGGGGATGTTGGAGACCACGATGCCCCGTTCCGCGCAGGCGGCGACGTCGACGACGTTGTAGCCGGTCGCGAGCACGCCGACGTAGCGGATGGAGGGGCAAGCCTCGATGACGGCCCTGCCCAGCGGCGTCTTGTTGACGATCACCGCCTCGGCCGGGCCGATGCGCTCCACGATCTTGTCGACGGGCGTCCGGTCGTAGACGGTGAGCGAGCCGAGCGCCTCGAATCCGCTCCAGGAGAGGTCGCCCGGGTTTTCGGTGTACCCGTCGAGGATCACGATATTCATGGACTCCCCCTGTTCGGATCTAGCGCAATCCTGCTGCCTCGGCGACGATCAATTCAATCGCCGTCCAGTCCATTTGGCCGCGGCCTTTCGCAAGGGAATCGGCCATCCGTTCGTGAAGCAACCCGGCCAGCGTCATCGGCATTTCCGCCGAGTCGGCGGCGCTTTGCACCAGTTTGACATCTTTCATGCCCAGTGCGAGTTGGAAACCGGCCGGCTCGAAAGCCCGTTTGGCGAGGATTCGACCATAGTTCCGGTAGATCGGACAGCTGAACAGGGTCTCGCCGAAGAAGGAGGCCATCGCCGTGCGGTCGATGCCGTTCTTCTCGGCCAGGGCGAGGGCTTCGGACATCGCTTCGACGGCGGACAGGATCATGAAATTGCCGCAAAGCTTGACGAGGTTCGCCGCGCCGGGATCCTCGCCGAAATCGTGCACCGACTGGCCCATCGCCTCCAGCAGCGGGCGGGCCGCCTGCTTGGCCGGAGCCGCTCCGGACTGGCAGATCCAGAGCTTCGCCGCCGCCGCGGCTTCCGGACGGCCGAAGACCGGCGCAGCCAGATAGTGGCCGCCATGGTGCGAGTGCAGCTTCGCCAGTTCGCGCGCGGTGTCGGGCGAGATCGTGCTCATCGAGATGTGGGTGCCGGCACCCAGGGCCGCGGCGACGCCGCCATTGCCGGCAACGAGTTCCTTCAACACCTGGTCGTTGCTGACCATGGTGACGACGATGCCGCCGGGCGTGATGGCATCCGCGGGGCGGTCGGCCGTTCGGGCGCCGGCCTGCTTTAGCGCGGCCAGCTTTTCGGGTGTGCGGTTGTACGCCGTGACATCGAACCCGGCTTTGAGCAGATTCATCGCCATCGGCTCGCCCATGCTGCCGGTGCCGATGAATGCGACCGCTTGTGCCATGTCCTTCCTCCCCTAATCGTTGTTAGCGAACGTCTTCAGCCAGCTTAAGCCCTCCTCGGTCCTGCCGCGCGGCCGGTATTCGCAGCCGACCCATCCGGCGTAGTCGAGCTCGTCGAGCAGGCGGAACAGGTAGCGGTAATCGACCTCGCCGTCGTCGGGCTCGTTGCGCTCGGGCACCGAGGCGATCTGGATGTGGCCGATGTGCTCGCGGTGCCTGCGGAAGGTCGTGGCGAGGTCGCCTTCGACGATCTGCGCGTGGTAGAAGTCCATCTGGACTTTGAGGTTGGGCACCCCCACTTCCTCGCGGATGGCGTGGGCCTCGGCCTGGGTGTTGAGGAAATAGCCGGGGATATCGCGCGTGTTGATCGGCTCGATCAGCAGCATGCGCCCGGCCTTCTCCAACTCGGCGGCGGCATAGCGCAGGTTGTCCACGAACACGGCGCGGTGCCGCGCGCGGTCGGCGCCGGCGGGCAGGAGCCCGGCCACGGCGTGGATGCAAGGCGTGCCGAGCGGCGCTGCGTATCGGAGGGCAAGGGCCACGCCGTCGCGGAACTCCTTCTCGCGGCCGGGGAGCGAAGCGACGCCGCGCTCTCCCGCGACCCAGTCGCCGGGCGGCATGTTGAACAGCACGTTGCGAAGCCCGTTCCCGCCGAGCCATCCGGCGATGTCGGCCGGCGCGAAGTCGTACGGGAAGAGAAACTCGACGGCCGTGAAGCCCGCTTTCGCCGCGGCTTCGAAACGCAGCGGGAAGGCGGCCTCGCCGAACATCATGGACAGGTTGGCGGCGAATCTGGGCACGGTGGCTCCTTTCAGATATCGAGCTTGAAGGCGTCCTTCAGCTCTGCGATCTGCTCGCGGTCCAGAGGCCGCGTGGGCACGCCGCGCAGCAGCAGGAACAGCTTGGAGGTTTCCTCGAGTTCCTCGGTCGCATAGACGGCGGCCTCCAGGGTGGCGCCGGAGACCACCGGGCCGTGGTTGGCGAGCAGCACAGCGCAGTGCCTCCCGGCCAGCCCGCGAATGGCCGCGCCCAGCGCCGGATCGCCGGGACGGTGGTACGGGATCAGCGGCAAGCGGCCGATCTTCATCACGTAGTAGGCGGTCAGCGGTGGCAGGCAGTCGGCGGAGTCGAGCCCGTCCATGCAGGACACGGCGGCGGAATGCGTAGAGTGCAAGTGCACGATGGCGCCGGCGCAGTTGCGTTCCTCGTACATCGACCGGTGCAGGAAGGCTTCCTTCGACGGCGCATCCCCGGAGAGATGGCGCCCTTCCCGGTCGAGCTTGGCGATGTGCGCCGGATCGAGCCGGCCGAGACAGGCGTTGGTGGGCGTCAGCAGCCAGCCGTCGTCGACGCGGGCGCTGATGTTGCCGCTGCTGCCGGCGGTCAAGCCCCGCTCGAAAAGGGAGCGGCCGAACTCGACGATTTCTTCCCTCAGCCTGTTCTCTTTCGTCACGTGAGTTTCCCCCATGCCTTGAGGAAGAAATCGGGCGTGCCGAAGTTTCCGGACTTGAGGGCCAGCAAGAGCGGCTTCCCGCCACCCAGCGCCGCCGTCCAGGGCACGCCGGGATCGATCTCGGGGCCGATGCGCAGCCCCGCTATCCCGAGCGCCTTGACCACCGCGCCGGAGGTCTCGCCGCCGGCGACGATCAGCTGGCCGACACCCATCGCCACCAGCCCGCGGGCGACGGCCGCCAGTGCCTCTTCCACCAGGATGCCGGCTTTCTCTGCGCCCAGCCGGGCCTGCGCGGCCTGGACCGACTCGGGCGTGTCCGTGGCGTAGACGAGCACGGGTTCGGCGCCAAGGCGGCTCTTCGCCCATGCAAGCGCTTCGCCCACGACATCGCGGCCGCTTTCGAGCTCGAAGGGATCGATGCGGAACGAGGGATGCTTTCCCTCATCGCCGCCACTTGCCCTTGCGTCGCGATCGAGCAGCTGCCCGAGACGACCGCGCGCAATCCGCCGGCGGCGGGCAGCGCCGCGGCCACTTCCGTTTCGGCGAGCAGGCCGGCGCGGTGGAAGTTCCGCGGCAGCCCCAGGGCGACTCCGGAACCGGCCGGCACCAGCGGCATGTCGGCGCAGGCCGCGCCGATGGCCATGAGGTCGTCGTCGGACAGCGCGTCGACCACGGCGAAATGGAAGCCCTCACCCAGCAGCGCATCGAAGCGGGCACGGATCGCCTGCGGCCCCTGCGCCACGGCGGAGGCCTCGACGAGGCCGACCTTGCCCTTCACCTGCCGCTGGAGCACGCGCACCAGGCTGGCGTCGGTCATCGGAGTCAACGGATGGTGGCGCATGCCCGAATCGGAGAGCAACGCGTCGCCGACGAACAGATGGCCCTTGTAGACGGTGCGGCCGTTGGCGGGGAAGGCCGGGCAGGCGATGGTGAAGGACGCGCCCAGCGCCTGCATCAACGCCTCGGCCACCGGGCCGATATTGCCGCGCGGGGTGGAGTCGAAGGTCGAGCAGTACTTGAAATAGTATTGCCGGCAGCCGGCCCGCCGCAGCCAGTCGAGGGCGGCGAGCGATTCGGCGACGGCCTGATCGACCGGGCAGGTGCGGATTTTGAGGGCGATCACCACGGCGTCGATGCCGCCGGGAATCGGGCCTTGCGGCACGCCGATCATCTGCACCGTTCGCATGCCGGCCTTGACCAGCATGCCGGCGAGATCGGTGCCGCCGGTGAAGTCGTCGGCGATGCAGCCCAGCAGTGGCTTCATGTCCACGGAATCACCCATTCCGGGTATCCGAAATACGTTCGATAAATATGTTTATAGCACGATTGACCCAAACACCGATTCCAGGACATACCTGAAGTTATTCATCCCGGAGTGCATGAGGAAGGGAAAACGTGATGGAAGGCTTCCGCCGCCATGGCAGCGGAGGCCTTCGCATCACATGATCGTAGTTCCGTCGGACGCTTCTATGGAACCGGGGTCCCTTTACCGGCGATGATCCCTTGCATCGTGGTGGTCAATTGTTTCACCAGCTCAGCGTTGTACGCATGGGAAGAAGTATCCGCGCGGGTCGGAAGCGTCGGGGGGACGGTGACGGGCGGATCGTCGACGGCGCCGAAAATCCGCGCGGCGCCGATGGCATAACCCCGCGATTTTGCCGCGGGCGATCCTTCCGAAACCGCGGGATCCACATCGGTAATAAGGATTGAAATGTTGTTGTCGCTGTTGCGGCGGATCTCAAACGTACGGAACTGCTGGGGGAAATCACGCAGCGACGAGGTCTCCACCTCCCAGAAGCCGAATTCCGGACCGTCCCCTTCGGGTGCGGGCTGCGGGGTGACGATATTCATGTGACGATGCCCCGAGATCCACAGGATCAGGTTCGGATAGGTGTGGAGTTCCGCGAGCACCGCTTCGGCATCCATATGGGACATCGGGACGATCGTGTTATCCGTAAGACTTTTTTGCGGCAATATCGGGATATGTGCGGCGATGATCATAAGCAGATTATTGTCCTGACCTTGCTGGAGCTCTGACTTGAGCCAGTCGATCCGGGGCTGATCAAGACAGCCTTCGGCATAATTTTGCTGTCCGACCGCGTTGCCCTTGCACGTATCATCGAGCACGATCACCTTGATCGGGATATCCGACTTCGGCTGGAAGCTGTACGACGCAAAGTCATTGTCGATATTGGCCTGTTTAAACCCATGGCCGACCGGGTTTGAAGTGGTGTTGAAAAATTCCTTCATCCAATTCAGGCTTGAGGAAGCGTTTGGACCGATCGTCGCCAGTGAACGGCGGTTCGGGTCGGCAACCACAGTGGGGGCGGTGGAAAAGAGCGCCTGTGGCCCGGCTCCGATGATATCCCCATATAGTGTGGAACCGTCAACCACACCCATATAGAAACCGGTTCCATGTATGCCGGCGTACGTGGGTCCCCCCCCGGTACTTTCATTGGCATTGAGGATGCCGGTACCGATATGGGCCGCCAGGGTTTTGTCGAATTCATAATACGAGCCCATCATGAACTGATCGTGGTTGCCGAGGGTTTGATACCAGGGGATCGCCTTATTGAGGCCCGCGGCTTTGTAGGGCATCTGATAATCGATGGAATCGGCTCCCGCATGGGCGCCGGAACTGGGGGTGATGACCTTGCCGTCAAGGACATCGATATACCATCTCAGCTCGTTATATTGCGTGTTGTTGATTGTATCGCCCAGAGAGATGCCGAAATCGATGGGATTTTTTTCGTGTAAAGCGTTGATCGTCTGGACCGCCGCATCCAGCACGTGGGTCGTCGAGAGAATGACCGGAGAATAGGCCGACGACAGCATATTTGAGCTTGGGCCATAGAGTGCGCTCCAGCCGACATAGTTCACCTGAGCCGGTGATTCCTTGTCCGAGATATGGATGTCGGTAATGGTAAAAAACGACAATAACCGCGCCGTATTGGTTGCGGTATTGCCCGGCGCAAGGTCTGTCCGCTTTACATGGGCAAGGGCGGGTCCTACCTGCCAGGCGCTGTAGCCGAACACCTCATACAGCCATACATCCCGCGGGTTGATCTGCGGCGTGTTATTATCCAGCGCGATGGGAAGGATTTGCTGTTCCGCCGTGGTGTACACATCCTTGGCGATCGGCCATTCCGCCGCGGCCTGCTGGCTACTGGAATCCCCGCCTCCGCATGCGGCCAGTTGCGAGAAGAGTGCCAAGGGGAAAAGAAAACAGAAAAGCCTGAAAATTCGACTCATGTTCATTACGGTCCCTCTTTCAATTGTTGTTGCTTACCAAGGATTAGCGCCGGCGCCCGGCATCTCTTGATACCGCTTCTTGCTTATCGGGAAACAATATCGGAAACATCAGGGAAATCTGACCGCCAGGGAAGAGACCCGTATACTGATCGGGCGGAGGCGACAGGAAACGATGTCACGGATGAGGAACCCATTGTCGTTCGTGTTGGCGTTTCTCGTTTTGACGTTGTCGCTTTCGGCATGCAATGACACGGACAGGGAGGACAATGGATATACCCCTAAATATACACATGAATACATCGCGGGGCTAAGCGGAGGATTCGTAGACACCATCGGGCGACACTGCGCGGTGGAAGGAATCACGGTCGAGCGTTTCAAGGAGCTGTGCCAATTGAGAGCCGAGGCCATGACGGCGGAAGAGCTCGGAATAATGAACCGCATCCGCGCCGAACAATTGACGCCGTCCGAAGATGTCTTGATGCAGAAAGTCATCACGCTCTACGACATGAATAAATACTTGAGCGGCGAATATCGGACGCCGCGAGGCTGGGTGTCGATTTGCGCGGATGTGAAACAATATGTGACGACGGCGGACATGTATTACGGCCTGCGGCTCGACTACGCGGGAACCTACTTCACATTGGCGGAAGATTTCGCGGTGATTCGTTTCCATGCGGTCAACGCGGGTATCGCCACGATTCCCTTGAGTCCGTATAACGGGGGCGATTGCACGGATCCGTATCCGTTCGGCGGCGTGGGGTTTACGACCGGCACCAATGGCGTCTGGGGATCCCCCGAATGGAAATTCCTTGATTTCACAATACTCGTCGACGGCGCGGAGATATACCGCGTGAACAGCAGCGGCCAGGAGACATTGGTCGGCGTATATTCCGCCGAGTCGGACAGGTTCGTCCCGTTGGCTGATTTATGAGATTCGGACTATATGGACAGTGGCGCGGATGTATGTACGCCGTAGCCAAACTTCCGGAAGGCGGATACAAGCTGATTTCGGATCGGGGGGAACCCGGATTCAGCAAAGCGAAATCCGGAAAATACGTGCGGGAAGTGGAAAAGGTCGATCGGCTTTATACCATAAACTGCCGTGTTCGATATGGAGGCGAGTGGTATTGCGCATCACCGGTTCAATCCGGCGTGCTGATTGCGACAAGCGATGCCGGCCTGGCTCAAAAGCTCGGATTCCGGCAAGCCGAACGAGGCGAATGGGAAAAAACGATTCCCGAATCCGATGTGGAAGAAGTCAAAGAAGTAATTAAAGAAATCCCGGTGAAATAGCATCAAACCGCTAGCCGCTTCTGTGCGCGTGATTCAGGGACCGATTGTAACGCTCAAGCAGTTCCTTGCGGTTCCGGCGCAGATCCTTTCCGCTCCGTTCGACGGGATACGGCTTGTCACCCATCAACCCTTTCCAAAGAATACGATTGTAGGTTGCGAAATCAAACGTGTCCTCGGTCGTGAAGTCCATTCCCCTCGTGACCCGCGCCCAATACTTGGCATTGTGGGTCGGTTTCGGCGCTTTCAGGCGGGCCGACCTGTTGGCTGCTGTTCTGTCGAGGAACGGCGGTAATGTCGTCCCGTAGAGAATCTGTGCGGGAATGGCTGTAAAGGACCACGCACTTGGCGTCGTGTTGAAGATGTCGGCCATGGGCCTGGCGAGCGCATCGTTCAGGTTCATCGGCGGAAGGCCCAGCACCTCTTCAATCGTGCGCAGGAAGTTGACGGTGTTGTAATGCGTGGAAACCACCTTGCCCTGCTTGACGTAGGCGCCCGCCACGAACGCAACCGTGCGATGCGAATCGACATGATCGCCGCCATCCTGAGCGTCGTCTTCTATGATGAAGATCAACGTGTTGTCTTTGTATCGTGGGCTTTTGGAGATTTTCTCCACAAGCAGGCCCGTCGCATAGTCGTTATCGGCTTGCTGTATCTCCGGAGTATTTACTCCGTCGATCGCGGTGTTGAAGTTTCCGGTGTGATCGTGCATGAAGCGAACGAGACTCAACGCGGGAGGCTCCCCCCCCTCTTTCTCGTAATTATCGAACTCCCGCTCCCACTCCTTGAAACGGTAATAATCCGGAAACGCGTTATCGAAACCGCGGAAGAACGGATCGGTAAACGGGGCGAGGGCAACACTCGTGGCGTATGCCACAACCCTGTTGGATGAAAACGGGTCGGGGTCCAGAGGAATGCTGTGGGTGTTCCCCTGGGCGTAGAGGGTTGTATCCACAAAGAAACCGTAGTTGCGAACCGCGAGACCTTTCCGTATCGCGGCGTCCCACAAGTACCCTTTGCCCACTTCGGCCTCATCGCTGTTCGGTCCATCGGGCGCAGACACGTCGGCATGACCCGCCAACAGATCCGGATCGTCCGGTGTAAGGGGATTGGCGCTCTGGCGCGTGACGCCCGGATAACCGTCGTTCGGAAGAGCAACGTTCACACTGCGATTCAATCCCTCGGAATCCAGGCTGAGGCCCCGTCCCGCGTAGGTCACCGGGAATTGGCGCTCTATCACGTCGGGGGCGCGAGCCGAAACGGTCCATGGCCAGCCTTCATTACTGGCTTCGGAAGTGGCGTAGAAGTTGTCGAGCGTGACGAATTGCCGCGCCAGTTGATGCTGACTCGGCGTGTACGCTTTCCCGAACTCCGCCAGTTCGGGATCGCCATTTCCGACTTCCAGGTCGCCCAGGATCTGGTCGTACGTCCGATTTTCCTTGATGACGAAGATAACGTGCTTTACCTTGTCACGCACAGCCGCCATGATCGCCATGTCGCTGGCGCTATCGGTATAGGAAAACCGGTTGTTCGATGCCACCTGCGACGTCAATGTCGCGAGTTGCGCCGTACCGGGGCGCGGGAAACTCTGGAGGCCGGCTTTGATCAACTGGGGATTGTACTGATTCGATAAATACCCATTCGTGTGCGTCGACGGCCCCGCACTGTACCGGAAATCAGGATTCGGGCCGGTTGGCGATTTTCCATTGACTACGTACATCCAGTTGCCATCGCCGCTGAAACTGACCGAGTTCGGGTACCAACCGGTCGGAACGAGACCGACCACCTGACCGTTTGTTTTTTCGTCGTTCAGATCGACCACGGCGACGCAATTCAGATTGCCGTTCGTCACGTAGAGCTGCTTCTCATCCGGCGAGAGCGCAATGCTATTGGGGTTTGCGCCCGTGCGCTTCACGCTGTTCGAATTTGCGTCCCTGTAGTGCGCCACGTCGGGCATCACTTCCGAGGGAGCGATCACCGGAATGGTTCCGACTATATTGTTCGCCGCGGTGTCGATGACGTCGATCGTGTCCGTCTGGTCCTGAACGACATACAGGAGCGCCTGATCCTGGTTCAGGGTCATCTTGTTCGGCTGGCCTTTCAACTTGATCCGGGTTGTCACCGACGGTGTGCCGTTCAGATTGACGACAACGATTTCGCGGTCTCGAAGGCTTGACACATAGGCCGTCCCATCCTGTTCGGTACCCTTCACCACCACCCAGAACGGATACTCGCCGCCCGGCTCGCCGGACGTCCCGCCGCTCTTGCCCGGGCGCAGGTCGAAATTCTGCGCGGCAATTGCCCAGTTGTTCAAGCCTCCCTTGAACACGGTTATCGAGTCGTTGTAGTAATTCGCCACCACCAGCGTCTTGCCGTCATTCGAAATAGCCAGGCCCGCAGCGCAAGGTTTCACGCCTACCTGAAGGTTTACGCCTTGTGAAGAATCGCCGGTCCCGGGAAGACCAACGCCCTGCGGTATCGCTTTGCCGGTGCCGTTATCGATGACCGTGTGGTTCAGCGCAAGCGGTGAAACCGCCTCCCCCCACGTTGCATCGGCGATTCTGGTGAAGATATGAATGTTGTCGTCGACACCGCCGGCCACGTAAAAAGCCTTGCCCGAAGGATCGAAAACAATCCCGTTATAGGTATTGGGGATCGTCACCACCTGCTTCTTGACCGGCATATTCGCCGAAATATCGTAGACGAAAACGTATTCATACGAGTACGGCGTGTACCAGGGATAGGGGGTGCTCGGTGTGGAGGTGTAAACGCGGTTGTACCCGCTGGTAAGAACCAGCAAGGTCTTTTTATCCGGGCTCACCACGGTGGTGACCGCCTGGCCGGCCAGCCAGTCCGGTTTGCCGGGCAGATCGGGGTTCAATGTTTCGAAAGTGGAACCCGGCACGGCCAGTGGCGTAATCGTTTGGTTCATGTTGGGTAATAACCGGGAAGAATCCTGGCCGCTCCCACCGCCGCCACAACCACAGAGCATAACGAACAGCGCGGTCAGAGAAATGCTTTTCCATTTGATGCATCGCATGAAAACCTCCTGTTAAATTTCGAACAACGAGGTCTCAGCAGGAAAATCCTGAACTACGTCATTGGCCTTTCGTATCAATACGTACTTCATCAGCTACAACAGAACGCGTATCTTCCCTGCCTCCGCTTATCCCTCCACCCTTCCGCACACGATCCCCGTCGTCACCGCCGCCTTCACGTCCAGTCGTTTCACATCGACGAGCCCGTTTTTCTCGAGGATGTCCTTCAGTTCCCGTTCAGAATAGGCCCGGCCGTTGGGCGTCCCGAGAAGCATGTTGATGGAGAACAGGGCGGGGTACAGCGGGCCGGCCTTGTCATCGTTCAGGATGAACTCGTGGATGAAGAGCAGCCCCCCCGGTTTCAGGACCGACACCGCGTGGGCCACGATTTTCACCGCATCTTCCGGCCCTTCGCCGTGAAGGTTATGAGAGATCCAGGCCACGTCGTATTCCTTTTCCAGGTCCACCGTATCGTCCGTGTAGCTGCCTTCCCTGAAGTCGATCCGGTCCGACTGGCCGAAACGCGCGATGGTCCGTTCCGCGAAGACGCGGGTGGCGGGAAGATCGAACACCGTGCCCGTCATCCCCGGATTCTCCATGCAGAAATGGATGGCGTAGGTTCCCGGCCCTCCCCCGAAATCGAGAAACCTCCTGCGGCCCGAAAGATCCATCTCCCTGGCGAAATGGGGAGCGAGCTCCATGGCGAGGTTGAACATGCCCATGAGGAAGCTTTCGCGTTCCGTCTCCGACAGCGTCGCCGATCTCCTGCGGCAGGGCTTGCCGCTCAGAACCGACTCGCTCATCCGGTTCCAGCTGTCCATCAGGTGATGGTGGTGCAGGATGATGAACCCCGTGTACTCCGGCGAATCCTTCCCCAGGTATTTCCGGGAGAACTCCGTATTGGCGTATAACCCGTTTTCCTTCGTGAGAAGTTCCATGGCGCACAGCGCGTTCAGCAGCGTTTCAACGCCGTAGGCGTTTCCCCCGATCCGTTTCGCCAGCGATTCGGCATCCGTCTTCCCCCCGCCGATCGCCGTGAACAGCTCCAGTTTCACGCCCGTGTGCAGGGCGCAGGTTTTCCAGTAGCCTCCCGACGTCTCCAGGAGGGCGGGCTTGGTCCAGGGGGATTCCTTCATGGCGGCGGCTCCCTTTCTCCTGTTTGAATCCATGATAATCGGATACAGTCGAACTCACAAACCCGGGTGAATGGAGCTTTTTTTGAGCAACGCAGTGATCGGACCGATGAAGCCGAATTTTTTGACGCTGACCCCGGCCTGCGTGTTGTTGGGGATCGCAACAGCCTATTGGTCGGGAGCCTCTCTCGATCCGGTTTATATCGCCCTCATTTTAACAGGCGCCCTCCTGACGCATATCAGCGTGAACGCACTCAACGAATATGAAGACTTCAAGAGCGGACTCGACCTGATCACCGAACCGACGCCGTTTTCCGGCGGGACCAAGACGCTGCCCGAAAACCCGCAGAAAGCCCACTTCGCCTTGATTACCGGGTTGGGCAGCCTGATTTCCGTGGTCGGCATCGGCATCTACTTCCTGATCGAGCGGGGCCCGTGGCTGCTGCCGATCGGCATCCTGGGGATCCTGATCGCCTATACTTATACGTCCTTCATCACGCGCCATCCCATTCTCTGCCTGATCGCCCCCGGTCTCGGATTCGGGCCGTTGATGGTGATGGGCACCGATTTCGTCCTGACCGGCCATTACTCCTGGACCGCAACCGTGGCTTCCCTGGTGCCGTTTTTCCTGGTCAACGATCT
>JACZKY010081595.1_pt1 | contig 12743 bp, 10 predicted proteins | sample 8237611 | NCBI WGS metagenome assembly JACZKY01 (sample SAMN16148055, study PRJNA663545) | marine sediment metagenome | biome: sediments and biomass from bioreactor inoculated with such sediments; feature: coastal sediments; material: methane- and iron-fed bioreactor; isolation source: Bothnian...
CAGCAGGTCTTTGGCGGCCACGGCTACATCCGAGAGACTGGTATGGAACAGTATGTTCGCGATGCTCGCATCACGCAGATTTACGAGGGCACCAATGGCGTCCAGGCAATGGACCTGGTCACCCGCAAGCTGACGATGGAGGGCGGCGAGCTGCCACACCGCTTCTTTGGTCTTGTTAGGGACGACCTGCGGACGGCAAGCAGGATCGCCGGCACAGGCGAGACGATCGCCCTGATCGGCGACGCACTCGGGAGATTGGAATCGGTCACGCGTTACCTGCAGGATCCGGCCGGCGATGTGGCGCGATCAGGGGCTGCCGCGACCGACTACGTGCGCATGTTCGCGCTAGTCGCCCTGGGGTGGATGTGGGCTCGCATCGCCACGCGCGCAATCGAGAAAGGCGAGACGCGGAACACGCTGCTCCAACGCAAGGTCGGGGTAGCACGGTTCTTTGCCACGCGCATCCTGCCGCGGGTTCTTGGGCTGGAACGGTCGATCCTCAACGGCGCCGGATCACTGGTGGAAATGGGTTCGGAGGCCCTCTAGATTCGGTCGTCCCGTTGGCAAGGCGCGGCGTTGGCCCGGGTCAGACTACTGCTACATAGCCGTCGCGGCGTGTCTCCGTCGCAGCTTCGTAGCCGTCTCCAAGACGCAGGATGACTTGGGCCGCGCCAAACTGGTAGTCCCATCTCGGGCGACGGACGACGCGATGGCCTCGCCGCATCAGGTCGTCCGCAACTCCGTTCGGAAAATCTTCTTCGACCAACAGCTTCCCATCGTCGGCGATGCGCCAGCGCGGAGCGTCGATAGCGGCTTGTATGTTTTCTTTGTTGGCCATGAATCGGGTGATGAGTTGCACATGCCCCTGCGGCTGCATTCCGCCACCCATCACACCAAAGGCGGCGAGTGGCTTATCACCGCGGGTAATGAAGCCCGGGATAATCGTATTGAACGGTCTCTTGCCGGGTTGAGCCTCGTTGGGATGCCCCTTCTCGAGGACGAAGCACGAGCCGCGATTGTGGAGCGAGATTCCTGTGGCAGGAACGACCAGTCCCGATCCGAAGCCGCGATAGTTCGACTGGATGAGCGAGACCATCATTCCCTCAGCGTCCGCAACGCATAGATAGACTGTACCCCAGCCGCTGGCCGGTATTTTTTGCGCGGTTCCAGCACGATCCAGATCAATTGTAGCCGCGATCTGACCGTCTTCGATGGCTTTGAGGAATGATGCCGGATCGATCGACGTTGTTTGCGAATCGCCGACGTGACGGGAAGTGATCTCCCTGGCGAGGCGCGTTGCTTCGATTTCCAGATGAAGTGCGCTAGCATAATCGAGTTGCGGGCCCAACCGCTCGATGATGGCGAGCGCGATCAAGGCAGTCAGCCCCTGTCCATTGGGCGGCAACTCATGAACTTCCGTGCCGAAAAAAGTGGTTGAAATGGGTTCGACCCACTCGGCTGAATGCGCCCGAAGGTCTGCCATCCTCAAGGGGCCGCCGGTTCGCCGAGCAAATTCTACGATTCTTTGCCCCAGTTCGCCTTCATAGAAGGCGTCAGCGCCTTCTTGCGCTAGGTGGCGAAGGGAGTTGGCCAGATCAGGGTTGCGGAACCGTTCTCCTGGCTGCGGCGCGCGCCCAAAGGGCAAGAAAGTCTCGGCAAATCCCGTTTCGTGTCGGAACCAGTCGACCTGCATCGCCCAGTGCTGCGCGACAACATTCGGCACGAGAAAGCCATCCGTAGCATAACGAATTGCGGCTTCGAACAAGTCGGGCCAGGGTCGTCGCCCGAACCGGGCGTGCAGCGCCTCCCAACCGCGCACCTGACCGGGAACGGTGACGGTGTCCCAACCGGTATATGGCATCCTATCCATTCCAGCGAGCCGATTCGGCTGCCAGTTTTTCGCCGCCCGGCCGGAACTGTTGAGGCCGCTTAGCTGCCTCCCATCATGGACGAATGCAAACAGGTCGCCCCCGAGCCCGTTCATGGTCGGCTCGACTACTGTCAGGGTAACGGCCGCGGCGAGGGCGGCGTCGACGGCGTTTCCGCCCGCTGCAAGCATGGCGAGGCCGGCCTGTGCTGCAAGCGGCTGGCTTGTCGCGACACAGGCGGAACCGAAGTTCGAGACCCGGCGCGAAGCGTAGGGAAACCGCTCGTCAAGCTTCATCGCCAAGACCGCGTCTCGACGTCATAGGCGCCAACGCGAAGATCGTCGACGCCCGCGACGAGCGACTTCTTTTCGATCTTGTTCGAGCTGGTGCGCGGGAAGCGATCGACATAGGCGATGTAGCGAGGAACCTTGAATGCCGCCAGGTGTTGGCGGGCGTGAGTGAGAATCGCCTCGACCGGCAGCGCGTCTCGATCGGCACCTTCCTTGAGGCTCACGTACACCTTAACCTCCTCGCCGCGCAGCGGGTCCGGTACGGGCACAGCAGCAACATCCTCGACGGCCGGTAGCAGGCTGATAACCGCCTCCACCTCGCGTGCGGCGATGTTCTCCTGCGAGCGGCGGATCATGTCCTTGAGCCGGCCGACCAGGTAGAGGAAGCCGTGCTCGTCGGCGTAAAAAAGGTCACCGGTGCGGAACCAGCCGCCATCCCGAAAAACTTCGGCATCGGCCTCTGGCCTGTTCCAGTAGCCCTTGAAGATCGATCGGCCTCGCACCCATAGTTCTCCGATCTCGCCAGCCGTCACCGGTTGGCCGTCAGTATCGCGGACCGTCGTCTCTCGGCAGGGTGCGGCGAAGCCGACGCTGCCGGAATCATACATGTCGTCGAATTCGACGGGCATCCATGTTCCTAGCCCGATCTCGGTCATGCCGAATCCTTCGCGCGCCACTGTGTTGAAGCGCCTGCGGAATTCGCGGCAGGTCTCTGGCGGCCAGCCGAAGGTCGCCACTTGCTTCAGCGGGGTTCCGGCGTTGTCGTCCGTCGATGGCTGGCGCGTCATCAGCAGTGGGAACATGCACCATTCAATAGCATGGTCCCTGATCCACCCAGCAAACCGCGAGGACGACAGGCCGGGAGCAATGACAAGCGTCGCGCCGGTCAAGAGCGCCTTCAGGGTGATCCATTGCGGATCCATGTAAAAGTAGGGCTGTGCAGAGAGAATGCGTCCGGCGCGCTGAGCATCCCAGGCAATTGCTACATGGGTAAGCACCATCCAATAGTCATGTGTCAGCATGCAGCCTTTGGGAAAACCAGTCGTCCCGGAGGTGTATTGAATGTTTGCCAGGCTGTCGGGTCCGACGTCGCTATCATCGACCACTCCCACCGCGCATGAGGCAGCCACCTCATCGAACCTGCCATCACCCTCCCCAATCGATTGGGTGATAACTGCACGCTTCAATTCTTCGGGAAGCTCGTCCACGACGTTCGCGAACACTGCATCGTGGAGGAAGAGCCAGGCGCCGCAATCCCTCAGCACGTACTCGATCTCCCGAGCGGTGTAGCGTGTGTTGACGGGTACATGAACTGCACCGATACGGGCGAGGGCAACCATGAGAATCGGATAGGCGAGCCGATTTGGAAGCATGATCGCGACGCGGTCGCCGGTCTGGACGCCGTATGTACGCAGTGCTTTCGCATAGCGGTGAGTGAGTGCCTCGAATTCGGCGAATGTGACTTTTTCCCTACGCTCGAAAACCTCAACCGCCATGCGGTCGGCGAAAGCAGAGCAGGCATGCGAAACAGCGCGACCTATCGTGGTGCGTGGAATGGCCTGGCCGATCGCGCGCGTTCGTGCCATCGCCGCTGCAACGCCGATGGGATTAGGTCGAGTGCTTTCCGTCTTTGGCCGGCTCATATCGAACTGTCCTGGGTGGATCGGTTGCCAGACTTGTATATATTGACAACCATGTCAACGTTGTACCCGCGAGCTTACCTTTTGGCGTACGTTATCATTCGTGCGGCACGCCGTGATAAGGAAGTCCGGATCGGGGTCGAGAAGGGAATGTCACATGTCAAACAAGAACGGATCGTCCGGGCGCTACTCAAAGCGCCGCGATGATATCCTGACCGAAGCGCTTCGTGTTTTTTCCGAACGCGGCCTGGAGTCGACTGGCATCAAAGAAATCGCGACGAGCCTCGGCCTCACGCATCCAGCCCTCTATCACTATTTCCCGTCAAAGGAGCAGCTCGTTTACGAAGCGGTGCAAAAGGCCATTGCCGACGAGATCGGGGCGATGGAAAAGTCCCTCGAAGGTCTCCCTCCCCATCCTCCATTAGTACTTCATAGTCTTGCGCGCGCTCAGGTTTTCCACGAGTTGGACGACCGTGCCTATGTGCCGTTCGTCAATGCATTTCTCTATGGCCCTCTGCGCAATGCGGCCAAACTTACCGAGCAGCAGCGCGAGGACATCTTGCGCCTGCAGCGACGCATCGTCGGCATGTATCGCGAGGTAATCATCTCGGGTCAGAAATCCGGCGAATTCGCCGCCGGGTCACCGACAGTGGCAGCATTCGGCGTTCTTGGCATTCTTTCCTATGCCGTATTTTGGTTCCGTCCTGGCGGACAGTTGAGCGCCGCTGCAGTAGCCGATGCGGTGGCGGCCCAAGCCGTGCGTTCGGTGAGCCGCCTTGTCGACGTTGAGTCGGAAAAATGATTCTGCGAACCGAATTGACAAGATTGTAAATTATTGCTGGAATGGGTCGCGTCATGAAGAAAGGGGAACTTGACCATGAAGCGATCTGCTGCAGCAGCCGGAGTGCTCGCCATTCTTGCGGGCACCGCGTTGGCGGAAATCCAGGAACAGAAGTTCAAGGTTATCGGCCTTTGGAACATTGGCGCGATGTATGCCGAACATGAAGCGCCGCTATGGACCAAGTCCATTCCGGAAGCGTCCGGAGGAAAGATCACTGCCGAAGTCCAGTCGGTCACCGATCTGGGCCTGAAGGGCTTCGAGACGGTCAAGCTCTTGCAGACTGGGGTGTACGATGCCGGATTCGGCGCCTACACCTATATCGCCTCCGGCGATCCGGTGTTCGAGGGCATCGATCTGGCGCTGGTGGCAGACAGCAGCGAAGCTTCACGTCGGATGGTCGAGGCTTATAGCGAGGTGGCTGCGGAAGCGTTCCAGCGCATCCATGGTCTGAAGCTGCTGGCAAACTATCCCTATCCAGCGCAGATTCTCGTCTGCCGTGACGCTTTCGACGGGCTTGCTGGGCTGCAGGGGCGCAAGATCCGTGTCTATTCGACCACGCTCGGCGATATGGCGGAAGGTCTTGGCGGCATCAGCGCCACGATCCCCCTGGCCGATGTGGTGCCAGCCTTGCAGCGCGGCGTGGTCGATTGCGGCATTTCCAGCGGCATCAGCATGTACACTGCCAAATGGCAGGACGTTGTCAAATACGTCTATGAGACCCCCGTCTCTGCCGGCGTCGGGTTCCTTGCCATGACGATCGACAAGTGGAATGGGCTGGACGCCGATACGCAGGCCTTGATCCAAGCCGAGGCGGCCAAGTTCGCTGACAGGGCATGGTCCGCGTTGGATGACTCGGTGGCGCAGGGGGTAGCCTGCCTTACCGGCCAGGGCGAAAAGTGCCGCTACGGCGAAGCGGCCGACATGGTTCTCGTCAAGGTGAACGATGGGGACGAGGCAATCCGCCAGCAGTTGCTCGCCGACTTTGTCCTGAAGCGTTTCGCGCAGCGCTGCGGCGACGAATGCGCCGCCCGCTGGAACGCGACGGCCGGGACGGTCGTCGGTATCGAGGCAAAGCCCTGACGGGCAGATTGTTTGCTGAGATTGCCAACGGGAGCCGACGGTGATGAGAGAGATTCCCCTATGGCGCGGAAACAGTGCGATCACGCAAGCCGCGCGTCTTCTGGTCTGGACATGCGGCGGCGCACTCGTCGTCATGTCCATCCTCATCACCGTCGAAGCGCTGCTGCGAAAATTCCTTGGCCAGTCCTTCGGTGGCGTTGACGAACTCTCCTCGTACGTTTTCGCCGTCACGGCGGCCATTGCCTTGCCGTATGCGATCCTGCAGCGGGCGAACATCCGGATCGAGATCATCCGCGACCTACTTCCGGGCAGGCTGCGCATCCTTCTGGATATTCTTGCGTGGATCGCTTTCACCGTCGTGTTCGGCTTTATCGCTTGGCGCGCCTGCGGCCTTGCCTGGGATTCCTGGCTTACCGGGGCGCGCTCCATCACTCCTTTGCGCAGCTATCTGGCAATTCCGCAGGGGCTTTGGGCCCTCGGTCTGACGGCCAGCGTAGCCGCCTCGCTGTGGGTGGGTTTCAGGGCGCTTGTGATGGCGACGGCTGGGCACCGGTGGGCAGCCGCAGCACTGCTGTCGCCGGCGGACGAGGTCGCACAGGAGCTTTCCGCGGTCCTGCCGCAGTCGGGCCATCAGCCAATCGGAGAAGTGCGGTGATCGCGACCACGATTTTTCTGCTTCTCGGCACACTGGCGCTTTCGATCCCGGTCGCAGCTTCCCTTGGCGTCCTGGCCTTCGCGCTCATGTGGTTCTTCGCTCCGGTGCCGCTCGACCTGATGATCGGCGAAGTGAGCTGGCAGTCAATGTCCTCGGAGTCGTTGGTAGCGATCCCGTTCTTCATCCTCCTGGGAGAGATCCTTCTGCGTGCTGGCATTGCCGAGCGGATGTATGCGGCGCTGGTCCAATGGCTGTCTTGGCTCCCAGGCGGCACGATGCACGCCAACATCGGAGCCTGCGCGCTGTTTGCCGCATCCTCCGGTTCCAGCGTCGCAACCGCGGCGACGATCGGAACAGTGTCAGCGAGCGAAATCGAAAAGCACGGTTATGATCCGCGCCTCTTTCTCGGTTCGCTTGCTGCGGGAGGGACTCTCGGCATCCTTATTCCTCCATCCGTGGCCATGATTGTCTATGGCGCGCTCACCGAGACATCGATCCCGCGCCTATACATGGCGGGCATGCTGCCTGGCGTCGTCCTGGCAGTGTCGTTCATGTTGCTGATCGCCGGGATCTGCCTGCTGTGGCCAGCTGCAGGGGGAAGGCCTGTCGCGACGACATGGGCTCGACGCCTGCGCGTCTTGCCTGACCTTATTCCACCACTGCTGATCTTCGGCCTCGTGGTGTTGACCATCTATGCCGGAATCGCAACGCCGACTGAGGCGGCTGCCTTTGGCGTCGTCGGAGCGCTGGGCCTTGCAGGGATGCATCGCAGGTTGACGATCACCATGCTGGCCGATGCGTTCGAGGGAACCATGCGTACGACGGCGATGGTCACCGCAATCATCATGACGGCGCTGTTGCTGAACTTCGTCATGACGTTCCTCGGAATCTCAAGGCAGATCGTTGACGTCGTATTGGCGCTCGATCTCAGCCCAACCATGCTGATGGTCGCGATCGTACTCTTCTATCTCGTCCTCGGCTGCTTCATGGAAGGGTTCTCGATACTCCTTGTGACCGTTCCGATCATCGTGCCGATCGTAGTTTCGCTTGGCTACGATTCCATCTGGTTTGGCATCGTGCTGACGTTGCTTCTGGAAGCCGCGCTGATCACCCCGCCGATCGGCATGAACCTCTACGTCGTGCACGGCGTCAGGAAGGGCGGTTCTCTTAATGACGTCATCGTGGGTTCGCTCCCGTTCGTCGCCGTCATCTTCCTGATGATCCTGATCCTGATCGCCTTTCCCGGGCTCGCCCTTTGGCTGCCTTCAATTGCCTTTGATTCCTAGGAGAAACACGTGCGCGTTAATTTGTCCGATAGAACGTCCCTCCGGCAGCTTCTTGGCGCGGAAATCGGCCGGTCGAGCTGGCATGCCATCAGCCAGGAAGAGGTCGATGCCTTCGGTCGCCTCACCAATGATGTCGATGCCATGCACATGGACCCCGCCTGGGCCCGCGAGCACGGTCCGTTTGGCGTGACGATCGTTTACGGTTTTCAGACGCTGTCAATGATGACAGCGATGATCAACGAAATCCTGCAGCGGGGATCCGAGGAGGCGTACAAGCTCAACTATGGATTTGACCGCGTCCGCCTCATGGCGCCGGTATCGGTTGGCACGCCTATTCGCGGCGTCGCGCGGATCAAGAAGGTCGAGGACCGCGGACCGGACCGTTTCATCCTCACGGTGGAGATGACCATCGAGGTCAAGGGCGCCGAGAAACCGGCGTTGATCGCCGATTGGCTGTTCATGGTCGTCAATGGCGAAATGGCCGAGCGGCGCCCGGTAATGACCGGCGAGATGAGTTGATGCAGCGCCTCGGCTTTCTCGCCTATCCCGGTGTCGAGGAACTCGATCTGGTCGGGCCGTGGGAGATGGCGACCATGTGGCGCGACTACGCCCATGGTCCCGAATGCGTGATCGTCGCCGAGCAGGCGGGGGCGCTGCGTTGCGCAAAGGGACTAACGATTGTCCCCGACCACGTTTTCTCAACATGCCCGCCGCTCGATGCCCTGCTCGTCCCGGGCGGCTTTGCCGCTTTCGACGAGATGAAGAACGAGCGCGTCGTCGCGTTTGTTCGTGCCAGCGCCGGTACTGGCAAGCACATCCTGTCCGTTTGCTCCGGGAGTTTTATCCTGCTTGCTGGAGGACTGCTCGAGGGCAGGCAGGCGACGACGCATTGGAAGGTGCTTGACCGGTTGCGCGAAGCGGGCGTGGTGGTGGTCGAGGAACGCTTCGTGCGCGACGGCAATATCTGGTCGAGCGGTGGCGTTTCGGCCGGACTGGACCTGATGCTCCACTTCATCGCGGAGACGGCCGGAGTCGAGGCTGCTGGCGCAGTCCAGCATAACGCCGAGTACTACCCCTCCCACCATGTCTACGGATCGATGCATCGCGGTCTCGGCATGCCCGGGTACATGGCTAACCTTTGAGGTCATCATGAGCGGCACCCCTTTTAAGGACGTAGTCGGCTATGCCGATCCGATTTCCGTCCGCCCAGGTGAGACGTTGCACGTCAAGGTTTCGACGACCGCGAAAAAGGTCCGTTTCGGCGTCCGGCGGGTGGTGGCGGCGGATTGGTCTGCCGCGAACGGATCTGCCGTCCGGCTCGAACCTGCGGAAGGTTTCGAGGACAGGGAACTGGACGGTATCTGCCACCGTGTCCCGCTCGGGTCCTATGCGCACGCTCGCCTCCCGGCTGCTCTCGGTTATTCGCCGGTGAGGACGTTCGGCCTCCTCGTGATGCCGACCGCAAAGGGTCCGCGGCGGCAGGCGATTGCTTGCCTCTATGATGCGAAGGGCGCCACCGTCGGCGGATTGTTCATCGATGAGGATGGACATGGCGTCATCGTCGATGGCACGGACGCGATCCTGGTGCGAACGGCATCGCGGTTGCCGCATGGGCGATGGGTGGCCTTGGCGGCGACCTTCAGCCGGCCCGCCGGCGGGGTGGTTCTGGCCGTCGCTCCTCTCTATGGGGAGGCCAGCGTGGTCGCGGGTGACCGCCAACTCGACGCCATCGGCGCGGCGCGGTCGCTGTCTCTCGGCGCCGGCGCTGCGGATGGGATCCCGTACGACGTCATCGACGGACGCTTCGCCGATCCCCTGCTGGCGGTTGTCGACGCCGAAGAGATCGCGACCGCTTTGGCCAGTGGTCCCGAGGGGTGGCGGCGAGTGACGCGGGCCCACGGCGCGGGAGCCATCCTGACCCGATGGGATTTCTCCCGCTTTCCCGAGAAGGACAGCGTTGTCGACGCTGGGCCCGAGCGATGCGATGCCGTGCTCGTCAACACGCCGACGCGCGCCGTCACCGGCCCCTTCTGGGACGGTACTGTCTTCGACTGGCGGCAGGGGCCGCATCACTACAATGCCGTCCACTTCCATTGTGACGACCTCGCTGACTGCCGCTGGCCGGATGCGGTCGCCCTGGACGTGCCCGAGACATGCGCCTCCGGCCTCTACGGGCTGTCGCTTGAGACCGAACGTGGCCGGGACGTGGTTCCCTTCGTAATCCGGCCGCGCAAGGAGTCGCGCGCGCCCGTCGCACTCTTGCTGCCGACCTTCACCTATCTTTCCTATGGCAATGCGCCGTTGGCGATGCGGGGGCCGGACTATGGCGTCCCGTCCTTTCCCGACGAGGCGCTTATCGACGGTCATCCAAGGTTCGGCATATCGCACTACGACCGGCACTCGGACGGCTCTCCGTCCATGCTGTCCTCCCGGCTGCGTCCGCTGCTGTCGATGCGTTTCGGCAGTCTGCCTTGGGGGATGATTCCGGACACATGGCTGCTGAGCTGGCTTCGCCAGCACGTCGGCCAGGTGGATGTCCTTACCGACGAGGATCTGCACCGGGAGGGGCTGGACGCAGTCGTCGGGCATCGCGTCGTCATCACCGGTAATCACCCCGAATACTACTCCACCGAAATGCTGGATGCGCTCGACGCCTACTGCGACCTTGGCGGGCGGATGCTCTACCTCGGCGGCAACGGCTTCTACTGGCGCGTCAGCGTCTCGGACCGGGTGCCCGGCCAGATCGAGGTGCGCCGGACAGAGGACGGCACAAGGGCCTGGATAGCCGAGCCGGGCGAGGGCCATCACATGATGGACGGCGGCTATGGCGGCCTGTGGCGCCGGCTTGGCCGTCCGCCAAACCGTTTGGCCGGGGTCGGGTTCGCCGCGCAGGGCTTCGACCAGAGCGGCCACTACCGGGTCAACCCGAATGCCCGTTCGGGTCCGGCCGCTTTCGCGCTCGAGGGCGTATCCGACACCTTCGGCCGGCACGGCTGGCTCGGCAACGGCGCGGCGGGTCAGGAGGTCGACCGGGTGGAACATCGGCTCGCGCCCGATGCCGATGTACATCTCATCGCCAGCAGCGTCGGCCACCCGCCCTCAATGCTGCGCACCAAGGAAGAGATGCTGTCGAACATCTTGCCGTTCGACGATCCAAAGGCACGGTCGGACGTAGCTATCCGCTTTGCGGAGCAGGGGGGCGCCGTATTCTCGGTCGGCTCGATGGCTTGGGTGGGCGCACTGCTCGATGGCGGTGACAAGGATGGGCGCAACGACGTCGTGCGCATGACTGCAAACGTCATCGATCGTTTCCTGGATCCGGCACCGTTCCACTGATCGGGGCAGGTGCCGGCACCCACTTCACCTTGCGCGGCGGTGCCGGTGCAACGCTTTTTCTAGGGAGGTATGCAAATGAAATTCAAGACACTATTGGCGGCCGCCTTCGCGGGGCTTCTCGCGTTCGCCATGCCGCTCGCCGCTCAGGAGCGCGGCGGAACCCTGAAGGTCGCGTTGTTTCCCGAGCCGCCGACGGCTGTCGCAGGCCTGTCGGGCCTCGGCTCCGCCTCGATCGTCACGAGCAAGATATACGAGGCGCTGGTCAAGTACGATTTCGAGCTGAAGCCCCATCCCTGGCTTGCCAAGTCCTGGGACCGATCGGACGATGGGCTGACGTGGACCTTCAATCTCGTCGAAAATGCGAAATGGCACGATGGCAAGCCGTTCACAGCCAAGGACGTGGTGACCTCCTACGAGGTCTTCTCCGTTGAGAACGACCGGCTGAAGCTGATCGCCGGCAAGGTGGCGGCGGTCGAAGCGACCGGCGATCACCAGGTGACGTTCACGCTCAAGGAGAACATCCCGGCCTTCATCCACATGCTGAACTTCGGCAACCTGCCGATCATCCCGGCTCACCTCTACGCGCCGGGCAATTACCGCGACAATCCCGCCAACGCGGCGCCGATTGGCACCGGCGCCTTCCGCGTCACGGAGTGGGAGAAGGGCAGCTACATCCGCCTCGGTCGTTTCGACGACTATCGCGATGGCTCGCTGCCCTATCTCGACGACATCTACTTCGTGTTCATTCCGGATGCCCAGGGCTGCGCCGTCGCCTTCGAGGGGGGCAGCGTCGACGTTGTGTCGGCTTCCAATCTCGAGGCCTTCGACGTCACCCGCCTCGCCGCGCTGGACGGCGTCGAGACGACCAAACATGGCTGGGAGATGCTGGCGCCGCAAGCCTTCCTCTGGATCAACACGCAGAAGCCGCCGCTCGACGATGTGAATCTGCGCCAGGCTTTGAACTACGGGCTCGACAAGGCCTTCATCCGCGACGTTGTGTTCGGCGGCCTCGCCAAGCCGCCACGCGGAGCGTTCAACTCGCGGACGCTGTTCTTCGATCCCTCCGTCAACGCCTATGATTTCGACGTGGAGAGGGCGAAGGCACTTGTCGCCGCCTCCTCCTACAAGGGCGAAGTGATGAAGCTCAGCACCGCGCCCGTCGGCTCGGCATGGGCGCGCCTCGCTGAGTATGAGGTGCAGGCTTGGAAGGAGATCGGCGTCAATGTCGAGCTCGATCCCAATGATGTCGGCGGATACCTGAAGAAGCTCTCCGAGCGCACCTACGACGTCGGCAATATCTACCTTTATCAGTACGGCGATCCCTCGGTGGGTGTCACGCGCAACTTCTACTCGAGCAACGACGTCGTGGGTTCGCCGTGGAACAATGTGGGGCGCTACACCAATCCGGAGCTCGACCGCCTGATGGCGAAGGCCGATGCTGCGGACGATGCCGCAGAGCGCGCGAAGCTCTACGCCGAAGCACAGCATATCATCGCCGACGATGCTGTTCAGGGGTGGACCGCAGAACTCGAGTTTCCAACGCTTTATCGCTCAAAGGTCAGGGACCTGATCACCACGGGATACGGCCTCAGCGATAGCTTCGAGAAGGTCTGGATCGCAAAGTGATCGACGCCGGCAGGCCGCGAAAGCAGCGGCCTGCCGGCGCCAGCTAGAGCATTTCCTGCCAAATCTGGATCACTCTGTTTCTCCGATGGCGAGGCGATCCGCCAGGAGGACGGAGCGGGTC
>JACZKY010078957.1_pt1 | contig 12722 bp, 15 predicted proteins | sample 8237611 | NCBI WGS metagenome assembly JACZKY01 (sample SAMN16148055, study PRJNA663545) | marine sediment metagenome | biome: sediments and biomass from bioreactor inoculated with such sediments; feature: coastal sediments; material: methane- and iron-fed bioreactor; isolation source: Bothnian...
GCGAGTTCGGCACCCTCCTCAGCCGCCTCGCGGATGCTCTTCAGGGCACGGTCAATGCTCCCATCAAGGTCGAGCAACACCGGTGGACTCTGGATCAATGCAATCTTGTGGGTCATAACTGTCGTCTCCGATGTCGGCTCCGGTAGTAGGGGCCAAGAGGGAGCGGCGCCTCTCAACTAAGGAGGCACGCGCCCCTGGCTATCTAGCCCTTCGCGTAGTCCGCGGCACTCATCACTTCGATGCCAACGAATGCCTGTTCTCCCACCACCCAAGCGTCATGTCCGGGCGGGATCGTGTACGACTCCCCGACACTGATGGTCTTCTTGGTGCCGTCCGTCAACTGCACGACCATGCTGCCTGAGACGGCGTAGCCGACGTGCGAGGCCTGACACTTCTCGGTTTTAGCGACCGGTTTGACGCACTCTGACCATCGCCACCCGGGCTCGAAATTGAAGCGCCCGATGGTGTATTCATCGAGTTTCACAACTTCGACGCTCGTCTTGTTCGGTGCGCGAACTTCATCGGGCGCATCGTGGGATTTCACTTCGAATTTCTTGACGTTCACGGGAGTGGTCATATCTGTCTCCTTGATTTTGAGTGTTGCCGCCAGTGGTGTCTTCGATACAGTTAGCGACACAGTGAACGCCTCAACGTTTGGATGACAACTCGAGGCGTTCGCTCAACATGCCACGTCTTGGGGCGGCGCAGTGAGCAACCGTATGGTGCCTGTGGCTATCAACACATCGATGGATCGCGGTGACGAATCTGGCACCCTGCCGCAGGAAGATGGTTCTCGCCCCACTCCAGGACTCGGCACACCAATCCGCAGGTCCCAGGTTCGAGCCCTGGTCGGGGAGCCAAGACAGGCCAGAAGTGGGCACCATCGTGGTGCCCATTTCCTTTTCTAGGGCAGCAACCATCAGCGCGTCCTTCCTGCCGCTCATCACGACCCGCGAACCATCGAAGTGGATCTCGTTAACGAATTGGCGCAGGTAGCGCTTCGGGAAACTCCCAGCGCCTGCCTGGAGCTTGGCGCGCAAAGCCACTCCGAACGCCTCGACCTGCTTGGCAGTCAACATGGCCGCTGGCACCTCCTTGGAGCGCCGCACGCTTGCCAGTTCGATCAGCACGGCGTCGCGCTTACCCTTGAGCGTCTGCGCCCTGCCCCTAAGCGTGTCGTCCATCGGCAATATGCCCTTCTCTACCGCCTCGTAAAGCCGGTTCGTCCCCGCCTCCAGCTCGGCCAGCTCGCGCCGTAGTATGCGTGCCTGGTCGTCCTGCCCTGACTGCGACTTCTTGAGCCTGATCTTCAACTCGCGCAGCATCTCCTTCAGCCGCTCCGGCGTTAGAACCTTGTCGGCCAGAGCAGTCAGCACCGCCTGGTCGAGCTTGTGCACCGGCACGGCCGGCGTGTCGCACGCGCTGATGCTCTTGCTAACGCGCGTATTGCACTTGTAATAGCGATACTTGCCGCCCTTGCCAGTGACCAGGGTCATGGCAGCACCGCAGCTCGCGCAGCGCAAAAGGCCAGCTAGCAAGGTGGGGCTATTGACGATTCGAGCAGGTGTGATCTTCGGCGAACGCTGGTGCCGCTTTGCCACCACTGCTCGGAAGACTTCCGGCGACACGATGGGTTCGAGCTTTACCGGCACCCACTCCGATTCAGGCTTGGCGCTTCGCGTGCGCACTTGCTTCTTGTTGAAGACGTAGTCGCCCATGTAGGCGGTGTCGGAGATCATGTTGTGGACCCTCGTTCTGGTCCAGGCCGAGCCACGCAGTGTGGGCCCGCGCGCATTGAAGTACGCCGCGATCTGCTTGGAGCCGACCTCTTCGCCGTTGAGCCCGTTGAGATACAGATCGAAGACGCGCCGAACGACCGCTGCCTCGACTTCGTCAATGACCAGCCGCTTCTTCTTGCCCTTGGCCGCGACCAGGTCGAGCACCTCTGTCTTGAATCCGAAGAGCGGCTTCGATCCATTGAAGTAGCCCTGGCGGGCGTTCTCCTTCATCGCCCGCAGCGTGTGCTTCGCGTTCTCCTTGCTCTGATACTCATCGAACATTGAGAAGATGCGCCGCGCCATCTCGCCCGCCGGGTCCTCGCTCGTCTGCTGAGTGATCGAGATGACCTTGACGCCGGCCTTGTTGAGCTTGCGCTCGTAGAGAGCAAATTCGAGGAAGTCGCGGAAGAAGCGCGACAGGCTGTGCACGATGACCGCCTCGAACGGCGCCGGCTTGCCAGTGGCGTCGCCGATCATCTGCTGAAACACGGGCCGCTTGTCATCGGTGGCCGACGCGCCCGCCTCAACGTACTCCTTGCCGATTGTGAAGCCGTTTCTCTGACACCAGTCGCGCATCTGCCGCAACTGGTCAGGAATCGACAGGTCCTTCTCGGCCTGCCTTGTCGTCGATACGCGAGCGTAGAGCGCGACCGCCATGATTCAATCCTCCCAGTCGATTACATCGAGAAGCTGGCGCTACTGACAACGACGTCCCCCGCATGGAGCTCTACCAGCGTGCCATCGAATTCCACCGGAGAACCGAAGAACGGCCCGTCTGGCTCAGCGTGCAAGTAGAAGGCACCTTGGAGCGAGCCACAATGTTCGCAGACGTTCGCCCATGACGTCGCCCCCATCGTGTGCGAATAGGTCGGTCGATAGTTGGGCGCCAGGCCGGCAAGCGGCTCGGCCAACACAGCTGGCATGTCGTCTTCGCCGATGTCGCTGATGAACGAACCACCATTGTCCTGCTCTTCGTAGTCTTCGAAGTTCGGGTCCGTGACGTCAGCTGCTGCAATGGCAAATACCGTCGTTGGGCCGTTGCACTTCCAGCACTCTACCTTAGCCGATGCCAGCCTCAATGGGCCGTGCAGCACAAGGCTCTCGATCTCACTATTTTCTGGGATATCCGACTGATTCATCTGCTTGATCCTCTGGTTAAGGGCTCGCGCTCAAGGCGAGCCCCTGTGATTCACATTTCGTCGTCGTCCTGCTGCGCTAGAAGATCCTTGATCAGCTGCGGAAGCAATTCGCCGACGAGATTGATCTCTTGAGGCGTGACCGCCGGTTCGTCTTCCAGGTCAATCGTGACAGGGAGTTCGGGATCGTTCACTCATAAAGCACCTCCTTTTTTGCACGTATCGGCCTGCCCGTTCCGTTCCCGTGTTCGCGTTCGACCATCAACCGTTCCAAGTCCTTCTCCAATCCCTCACGGCCGAACTCGTCAAGCACCAGGCCACGAAAGGCCCGGAATTGTGTCTCTGGCAACGCCGCCTCTGCGTAGCGCAGCACGCGGCTCTTGCGGTGGTTCAACAGCTCGACAATGGCGGCCAGATTCACCATTGCCCGAGCCTGATCTCGTCCGCTCGCTTGAGCACGTCACCGCGCCAGGTCAGCGGATCATGAACGCGCGACAGAAATGCGTTGAACTCCCTGATGGCCGCCTGGTGCGAGAGAACCTCGCCATCACGCCGCACGCACTCGATAGCCGCCGAGCGCTTCAGATAGCCCTCGACCGACACGGCCAGGCGCATCATCTGTTCGAGCAACCGCTCATCTGGGTTCACCTCGCGCACGACCCCTTGGGCCGGCAGCGTGGCAACGTGCTCTTGCAGGAGCGCCCACAGAGGATGCAGCGGCCAGCGCGAGCGGTTCGAATCGTCCTGGCGCACCCGTAGCGTCGTGTGCTCGTGCACCAGATAGCGCAACAGGTCGCCACAGCCGTCGAAGAGATCGGCGAACGTACGCAGGCCAAAGCGCTTGAGCAGCTCCTTGCGGACCTGGAACTCGATGCGCCAGACGTTCTCGGTGACGCCGCCCCAGAGCTCAAAGAACCAGGTCTTCTGGCTCGACTCGCGAATCTCGGCGGTCTTGTCGTACACGCGAAGGACGATGTCCCCTTCACCGAACCGGAATGTCTGAACCTTGCGATCCTTGCGGTGCTTGCCGTCCTTGCTGGCCAGTGTGACGAAGCAGTCCTCGTCGAAGTCGATCTCGGGCAGCTCGAAATCGAAGGCGAAGTCCACCCGCGACAGACCCTCAGAGCGCCCGCAGATGAAGTTCACGCCTAACGCCCAGGCCATGAACTCTTCGTGCAACTGCTTGGCGCCCTTATGCCAGAGCGCATGGCTGCGATAGGTGACGAAGAAGCTTGGGCTGTTGAACTCACCGCACTGGATGCCCTGCTCCGGGTTGTCGAGCTTGAGCGGATAGCCCGATGCCGTGCCCCCACGGCCGAGCAGAAACTCCTTGTCGCCGATGGCGACGACCACCGGGTCGCGCTGTTTACTCGCCCGCATGGCCTCACGCTTGGTGGCCAGGTCGGCGAAGTCAAAGCCGCAGTCCAAGCCCTCGCGTAGGTAGTAGGCGCATTCGACCGTGTCGAGGCCGGAGAGCAGTAGCTTCATGACTGCCTCGGCACCTCTACGAGAAGCCCATGGCTATAGAAGTCAGAAGGCTTCTCGGTGCCCAGTTCAGTCTCAAGCTCCTTGAAGTGCTTGTTCACAAGCTCTCGATATTGACTAGCCGGGCCGATGTCTACGTAGAGGTCCACTCCCTGTTCCTCGTCGTAAGTGAAGAACTTCCCCTTCACCTGCGGGAACTCCGCCTCCATACCTTGCAGCGCAGCCGAGAGAAGGTCGCCGACGATTTGCGTGCGCGACTTGGTCGGGTACATCTCGCACAGCGCCGCGATCTTTGCGGCCACATGCACTGGCAAGCGAAAAGAAAACTGCTTGCTCGTCAGGCGCGAATTGTCTGGTGAGTTCCAAACTGCCAGCAGGTCTTTGGGTTGCATGTTCAATCTCCGAAGGTTATTCGAATGTTACTCGACCCTCTTCTGAATGTGCAAGCCCTTCGTGCCGTAATCACCACAGGGGTTGCCCACCGCGGCGGCCATCCGGGCCTGCGTCGCATGCGCCGCCCGCCCGTCCGCCGCCGTGGACAACCCTCATACTTTTGCGCTGTAGCCACGCAGCACAAATGGGCTTACAGTCGGCCCTTGTATCCGTAGGCCCCCGTGTTACTCCAACGGGGTGCCCAAACCGCCGCGGCTCTTGCCGGCCATTTGTTCACGAGTGATGCAGCACGACAAGTCACGACTTGCCGTAGAGACGCCACTTATCGGCAACAGAACCACGCCCGATTTGCAGCACGTGCCGGCGTTAGAGAGCAAGACTGCCGCCCGATGTCAACGTCAAGCATATAGGGGAGTAAATGCGTACTGAGCACAGAAAGATCGATGGCGATATTGAAATCACCTCTGAGCTAGAGATGCACGGCATGTTCATCGGGAACGTCACCGTTAAGTCTGGTGGTTTTCTCGTCTTGCGTGGAATGGCTACGAAAGATTTGGTTGTTGAGCCTGGTGCAGTCGTAGAGGTGCACGGAATGGTCACTGGCAACGTAATCAATCGCGGTGGCACACTAACCGTCACGGGCACCGTAACTGGCCAGGTAATTCAGAAAGCTGGTCAAACAACAATTTCACGTAATGCGTCTCTTGGATAACTCAGTAATGCATAATTGATCCGTCAACCGGAGCGTCAAGAAACTCCACTTTTTGTCGTCCAATTACGTCCAGCGTTATCAAATGCCAAACAAAGCCCGTGACTCGTACCATAGGGGATTAATGAATGGACGAATTTTCTGCGCACAAGCCTTGCCGTATCCTAAGCCTCGATGGCGGCGGCGCTAAGGGATTTTACACGCTTGGGGTGCTCCGCGAGATAGAAGGCATGGTCAAATGCCCGCTCCACGAGAAGTTCGATTTAATCTTCGGCACAAGTACCGGGGCAATTATTGCCGCACTGCTAGCGCTAGGCAGGAGCGTAAAGGAGATCAGCGATCACTACGAACAACACGTTCCGACCGTGATGCGAGAGAACGGGAGACGCAACAAATCAGTTGCTCTTGCCAAACTCGCGGATGAGGTGTTCGTGGAAGATACGTTCGACAAAATGAAAACTGGTGTTGGAATTGTCGCAACACGTTGGGTGATTGAGCGCCCGATGATCTTCAAGACCAGTATCGACCAAGCCCACGGCCGGATGGGCACATTTTCCCCTGGCTTTGGAGTGAAGATATCTGACGCAGTGCAGGCATCTTGTTCTGCCTTTCCTTTTTTTGAGCGGAAGACTGTTAAGACTGACAAAGGTGATCTGATAGAGCTGATTGATGGTGGCTACTGCGCGAACAATCCGACACTCTACGCAATTGCGGACGCCACCATGGCTCTAAAGCTCGCACCGAAGGATATCCGGGTGCTCAGTGTCGGAGTTGGCGTCTATCCTGCACCAAGGCAATCGTGGTTAAGTACCACTAGATGGGCGCAGAAGCTAATGAGCGCCCAGCTACTACAAAAGACTTTAGAAATTAACACACAGTCAATGGATCAGCTACGGCACGTCTTGTACCAACACATTCCTACTGTGCGAATCAGTGACACTTTCGAACAACCAGAAATGGCAACTGATTTATTCGAGCACAACATGAAGAAGCTCAATATATTGAGGCAGCGTGGCAGCGAGTCTTTCGCGAAGCAGGAACAGGCACTGCAACGGTTGCTATTTTAGAGGAGCAAATTGTGGCAATACCAGAATCACAACTTGAAACGTGGTCTCACCTGGGTTCAGTCGCGCAGTCAAGCAGCACATACACGACAATCAAGAATTTTCTGGAAGACAGTGGCTCTCCTTACTATCTCAAAAGCTTTGAGTCGTTTCTTCAAGGGTCCTACGGGAATGATACGAACATCTATCGGGATAGCGACGTTGATGTGGTAATGCGTCTCGATTCAACCTGGTATCACGACGCGCATTTGCTTAAGAATGATCAATATGAGGCATTCAAACGAGCCTATCCAGGTAACGCAGTCTACGGTCTGCCCGAATTCAAAGTGGAAGTTGCTAAATGGCTTAGCCAGAAGTTCAATGGCGTAAAGGTTGGATCAAAGGCGATTTTTATTCCCGGCAATGGCGCTCGGCGAGACTGTGATGTTCTCGTCTGTGCCCGCTTCAACTACTACTACAGCTTTAGCAGTGTGGGCAATGAGCTAAAAGCAGAGGGTATTTGCTTCTTCTTGAAAGATGGCACACAGATAGTGAATTTTCCCAAGCAGCATTCTGATAATTGTACCGCGAAGCACAAAGCGACAAATCAATGGTTCAAGCCGACCGTTCGCATCTATAAGAACATTCGGAACCATCTCATTGATTCGAATATGCTGGAGGAAGGGACCGCGCCATCCTACTTCATTGAAGGAATGCTCTGGAACGTTCCTCCGGACAAATTCGGGACAAGCTACGATGCTACCGTTTGTGAAACGTTCAAATATTTATTCAGCGCGGACCGCACAACATTCAAGTGCGCGAATGGCATCCATCCGCTATTAGAGAGCAATTCGCACGTTTCATGGTCACCGTCTAATTGCCAAGCCTATCTCGATGCGCTACGTAACCTTTGGAACAATTGGCACTAATGAGAGAACCGCGAGAGATTTGTTAGCGCTCATTTGTGGAAAGCATCTTATCAGCTGGGATGTCTACCAAGGAAAGCATAACGAGCGCGTCGCGAAGGCCACATCTTGCGTGCGCTTTGCTCACTACAAATGTGCCCAACACTTGAATTAATGAGTTTAGGCTTTAAAGATCTAACTTGACGATCCAGTTCGCATCTTCGTTCTTGTCGGGGAGCCCCAAACTCCTTATAAGTACAGCACTTAGCGCAGTATTCACCGACAGGACTCTTCTTCTAGCCCGGTATAGCGGCAAGCACCCGGCCCTTTGGCACAAATGCGGCCGACGGCGGAACTTGAACCCGCACGCCTTGCGGCCCGGGATTATGAGTCCCTTGCGCCTACCGATCGCGCCACCCGCGCCGCGACGACAAAAACAAGGCCCTCATGCACCTGTGCATTCGCGCAGGGCATCGCTCGCTGCGTAGACGAGTTCAAGCACCTCGTCGTGGGCGGACAAGTTCGCCAGTATCATTCAAATACGGAGGAACGAAAATTGACCAGCCTTTACGAAGCACTGCGGCACGTCAAGAGCGAAGAAGACGTAAAGGATGCCTATATCAAGGCGCTAGGCCTCAAGGCATACACGAAGGGCCTCATTGATATCCAGACCGAGGAGGTCTGGTTCGAGGCCAAGGACACGGGTAAGCACAGCACATACGCCCAGTTCACACAGCTGTTGCACTACGTTCAGGGTGCCATCAACAAGGGGGAAAAGGTTCCCCCATTCCTGGCTGTCATCGACACCGATAAGGCCGCGGTCATGCGGTCTGCCGACGTCATTCCCTTCCTTGAGAAGAAGACCGTCAAGTGGGGCAAGTCTGCCAGCAAGTACACCCAGGAGGCGCTGGAAGAAATCAGCGCACACATCGGCACCCACTTCGTGTCATTCCGCCTGGCCACAAACGAATCGGAATTCATCCAGACGCTCAAAACCGCCATCAAGAGCGGCGAAATCATCCGCACCCAGATCACTCCAGCGAATCTGCGGCAGGTCTATGACAAGTGGGTTGATCTCATCGGTAAGGAAATCCAGGGTGCCCGGCCTGAGGACTACACACTGTTGTTCTACGCCGACGCGATGCATGACGGCAAGGTATCGACCTACAAGGGCCTCCCCGCAAGTCTCGCCCAAGTGGATGGTCAGCCAGCCTTCGTGCTCCACGAGAAGCTATACAAGCTCGGCAACAAGGAGGGATACCGCCGATTCTGGGCTATCTACCACCGCCCGCCAAAGTCGGAGTACCGAGACTACTTGCTGGAGCGTCGGGACAGTCTCATCCCCTTGGATGAACGGATGTTCAAGGGCGCTTATTACACTGCGCTTTCCACAGTTGATAAGGCGTATGACACGCTGTCCTACTTGCTGGGTCCGACATGGCAGAAGGACTATGTGGTGTGGGATATGTGCTGCGGCGTTGGCAACCTTGAGGTGAAGCACTCGAACCACCGTAACGTCTTTATGTCGACCTTGGACGATGCGGACCTCGCCATGATGGTGTCGACCAAGACGTGCGCGGCAGCCACCAAGTTCCAGTACGACTACCTTAATGACGACGTCGCAGAGGACGGCGCTATCGACTATGCGCTAACCAACAAGGTGCCCCAGGCGTTGCAAGACGCTATCGCCAAAGGCAAGAAACTGCTAGTACTTATCAACCCACCCTACGCTGAAGCAGCCAATACCGACGCCAACCGCGGCGACGGTGATGCCGAAGCCAAGGCCGAGGTTGCCGCGACCGCCGTGGGCGCGAGCATGGCAGGCTACGGGTACGCCGCCCGCGAGCTGTATATCCAGTTCCTGGTCCGGATCGCACGCGAGATTCCGACCGCAACCATTGCGTGCTTCAGCAAACTCAAGCACGTCAACGCTCCAAACTTTACGCAGTTCCGGGAGCGGTGGAATGCCCGTTACATGGGCGGCTTCATCATTCACAGCAAAGCGTTCGAGGGCTTGAAGGGTGACTTTCCAATTGGATTCCTCGTCTGGAAGAACGAACCGTCTAGCAAGAAAGTCCCTCGCTTCACGGAAATCCTCACGGAGGTCGTTGATAGGTTTGCCAACCCCATCGGTAGCAAGACCTTCTACGCAAATGCCCGCCCGCTTCTTGGCGAATGGATTAGCCGAGTCAAGCCAAACGACGAGGAGGCGCTTCCTCTTAAGAATGCGCTAACGCCCACGACCAGCACAAAGGATGTCCGGGGCACCAGGTGGGCCGATGGCGCCATCGGCGGGCTCATGTGTAAGGGCTCAGACCTCCAGAACGCTGGCAGCAACACGGCGCTGTTTTCTTCCGGCTACTGCAGCGCTGGGGGCATGTTGGTCACCAAACATAACGTTGACCAGTGCTGCGTCGTGTTCACTGTCCGCCGCATCATTAAGCACACCTGGGTCAATGATCGCGACCAACTCCTGGCACCGGCTATGCCGCTGCCGGACGAGTTCGTGAGTGACTGCCTGGTCTGGGCGCTGTTCAACACGAGCAACCTGACTGCCAGCTCAGGCGATCTCAAGTGGAACGGTAAGAGCTGGAAACTGGTCAATAACTTCATCCCGTATACCGAGGATGAAGTTGGAGCCCCAAACGCTTTCGAATCAGACTTTATGTCTCAGCACCTCGGGAAAAAGAAGCCTTCCAAAGTGGCCAAGGCGGTGCTGATGCAGGGCAAGAAGCTGTGGAGTGCCTATTTCGAACACACAGACCCGCATAGCACGCGGATGAAATGGCACCTCGACCGGACCGATGTCGGCTGGTACCAAATCCGGAACGTGCTGAAGGGGCGCAACTCCAGCGGGGACTACGCGCCCGTCGACTTTGGACCCTTCGAGGCGGCGTACGCGGCATTGGGCGACAAAGTCCGACCGGAAATCCATACACTCGGTTTCCTTCCTGTAGAGGAGTGAAGTAGGTACCGGTGCGGGCAGGGTGTGCCAATTAAACGTTAAAGGCCGAGCTCGACAATCCAGTTCGCATCTTCGCTCTTGTCGGGGAGCCAAGGAACACGCAGTACACGACAGGCCGGTGACGAAAGTTGCCGGCCTGTTTTGCTTTGGGGGCGACGGCGGCACACCCACCGCGTGCTGCCCAGTGGCCCTAGGGGCACCACCCTGGGACCGGCCATGGCCTTCCCCGTCGAGGCCCAAACGGGTGCCGCCTTGGGGCACTTTGCTCGAATTCTGGCTTGCCGGGGCATAACCATCACACTTTTGTCTGGTGGCCACAGAGGTCAATTCAGCTTACATTCAGCCCTTGTTTCCCTGGGCCCCGCGTTACTCCAACAGGGCCAAGTCCGACGTTGCTCTTGTCGGCGATTTGTTGACGAGTTATGCAGCACGACGAATCGCAACTGGTTGGCGCGGCCCCACTTATGGGAGCGAGGGCTGCTGTCAGTACGCGTCGCATTGCGGAATCAGGGAGAGAGACTGTCGCCCGATATCAACCTTATGCGTCAGAAGAACACGGTGATCGTTGAGCGCATCTTCATTAGCCCAGAGCGCGGTGTGGTGCAGGTGAAGTGCGAGCGCATCACCGTCAAGAACGGAATGGGCGTTCTTGGTGATCGGAGCTTTGGGGATCGTGACTACCCGGGCCAAAACCTCACGTTGGTCGAGGCTGAAGAGATTGAAATCTTCTGCAAACAGCACTCGCGCGCCTCTGACCTGTCGCTCACCCGCCGAAACCTTGTTACCAGAGGCTCGAGACTGAACGGTCTTGTGAATATGGAATTCACAATCGGCACTGTGAGGTTGCGTGGTGTAGAGCTTTGTGAACCGTGCATGCTTCTTGGCAAGAACCTGAGTAGTGAGTCGCTTGCTCCTGCCACTGTCATCAAACGCTGGGTCGGCCGCGGCGGCTTGCGCGCAGACATACTCACTGACGGAGAAATCGTTCGCGGAGACCTCATCGAAATTGACGCATGACCCCTTCGTGGAACCACCCCTCCAGGAGCTACAACGTGAGACGAGCGTTGAAACTCGGCCAACTCGAGGAGTGATATTGAAGCTGATCTTCATCTCGATACTGATGCTCATGGCGATGTCGCTGGCGGGTTGCACCGCGGAACAGGCTTACGGCGCGGGACAAGCATGGCAGCGTAACCAATGCAGCCGACTCCCCGACAAGGCGGACTTTGATCGCTGCATGAAGAAGACGGACACCACCTATGATTCGTACAAAGGGCAAGTAAAGCCGTAGCGTCATCGACCATGGTGCTGGCCCGACTTTCGCCAAGACGCTAAGCTCCGCCGTTTAACGCCAGGTTCGGTTGAACCGCTCCGATCTTCCCGGTGCGGTGCACTGTGGCAAGCAGTTACTCGGGAGGCGACGACCATGAAAGTCTGCATCGTCGGTGCATCCGGCAAGCTCGGCAAGTACATGGTGCAGCACGCACTTGATCGGGGCTACGAGATCGTCGGCGTGTGCCGGGAGCGAAGCGTAGGCAAGCTCGACGCCTACAAAGGCCGCATCACGATCATTCCCGGAGCGACGAACGACCCGGAGTTGATCAAGACGGCGGTCGCAGGATGTGACGGGGTACTTACAGTGTTGGTTCCATGGGGCGTCCAACATTATTCGACGGGAACGGCGCAGGCGGTACTCGACCACGCGCGCCCCGGGGCGCGCCTTGTCTTCTCGTGCGGTTGGCACATCACGCGTGACGGCCGTGACGTGTACTCATGGAAGCTCAAGACGCTCGTGAAGGTGTTCGGCTGGGTCGCACGTATTGCCCGCTTTGCAGATCTTGAGGATCAGGTGGAGGCGTGCCGCCGGGTGTTTGCCAGCGACACCAGGTGGACGGTCGTTCGTGCAAGCGACCTTGAGGAGGGCGAGAGCCAGGGGCTGCCAGTGTGGAGTCGGCACGTCGGTGACCCCATACTTGAGAGCAACATCACCCGCCGCGTAGACTTTGCCCTGTTCATGGTGGCCGCTCTGGAGAACGACGCACTCATTCAAGAGGCCCCCGCGATCGTCGGCTGCAGAACCCCATCGGCCCGCGCACATGCTGCAGATGACGCTGGACGTTAATCCCGCGCTCACAGCTTCAACCGTTGGATTCCAAATCCGCAGGTCCCAGGTTCGAGCCCTGGTCGGGGAGCCAAGGAATGACGACAGGCTGGTGACGAAAGTTGCCGGCCTGTTTTGCTTGTTGGGGGGTGGGCCGAGAGAAATCCAAACCGAGGGTTTAGCGAGCGAGTTGCGATGCTGTAGTAT
>JACZKY010014045.1_pt1 | contig 12686 bp, 11 predicted proteins | sample 8237611 | NCBI WGS metagenome assembly JACZKY01 (sample SAMN16148055, study PRJNA663545) | marine sediment metagenome | biome: sediments and biomass from bioreactor inoculated with such sediments; feature: coastal sediments; material: methane- and iron-fed bioreactor; isolation source: Bothnian...
AGCATAAATGCCGTATTTACATATTCGGAGAACTCGAGAATTTCTCCGAATTCGTAAAACATTTTCATTTCTTTTCATCTGATAAAATTAATTCTGAGCCAACTGCCGGAATCGAACCGGCGACCTGCTCATTACGAATGATAATTAAATCTAACTGGGTAATAGCTTACATTAAATTGATTACCAAATTGCACACTAAAAATGAATCAAAGAGCTGGTTTGGTTAAAAAATCAATAATAAAATTGTGTGATAAATATAATTATTTCAGAACCTACACCTGACTAAATTTCTGAATGAATTTTGTGTTTAATAGATAAATTATATTAAAATTCTTATACCAACTCTAAGGATTCTTTATTTCATTATCTTCAGCTTTTTGACCCTCTTTATCATTCTGTTCTTTCTCTTTTTTCTCATCTTTTTTATCTGCTTCATTTCCGAATCGTTCAAAATACATTCGCCGAAGTGTGGGAGCTAATATTCTCGCAGCTTCTCTCATTACTTCTTCTTTGGTCATATCATCTGGATATAAAGACATATTTAACCCCTATTTCCTTCATACATTTTTTGTACTCCAAGAATATTATTTAATGTTTTCCAATCCTTGCCATTCAGCATTTTGAATCGACATTTGCCTTGACTTACACCAGAATAAAAATCACCAATTTGTCTTTTCTCTTTTGAGTCATCGTTACTGTATCGATCTTCGCCCTTGTATTCTATTATTACTATTGTCCCATCTTGAAGTTTAGCGATAAAATCTGGATAAAATTTATCTGTTGAAGTCTGAAGCCAAAATGAATGGAATTCCTGCCGTTCCAAATTCCTGATCCAGAATTCAACATTAGGATTCAAATCAATATTTAATGCGCATTCTGCCTCTTCATCATTCATATCACCAATGCGTTCATAAAAGTGTTTGGAATATCTAAATGAGCCTTCGTAATCGTTGGATGGGAAATAAGATGTTGGAAATTCAAAATCCTGACCGACTGAAAATTTAGATAGTTGCTCTTTTACAATATTCGGTTCACTGAAGAGTAATGTTTGAAATCCTTTCTTCTTAGCTTCTGTAAAATGGTATTTGATTTTATTCCTGACAGCATCACGAAGACGAAATCTAACAAATACTAATTGCTCCATTGATAATTTTCTTTTCGTTTCAAGAAATTCAACACAATTAGAAATGAAAACAATTGTTTGTGAGTATGCTATTGACTGATTACGACATTCTTTAACAAGCCAATGAATAAGGCCATCTTTATCCATTGTACTCGAGATAATTAAGTTTGTAAGTTCTTCCTGGATAATTTGCTGATTGTACAAAATCGGCTCACCCTTGAAATTAACATCAATAAGTCCTTTCGTGCCAGAGTCAACTTTTATTGGAAATTCGGATTCAGTAAACGAGGTATCACACTTAGCAAGATTCCAATCAGCGAGTAATAAAACTTCTTCATCAAATGGTCTCCATCCTCCATCAAAATCAATTAGTAATTGTGGTACTAAAAACTTTTTACCTTGTCTGGATGGGGCCTGCACTTTTTGTGCGAATATCTTTTGATCTTGAAAAGTTTTTTTAATTAACTCTTTATCTTTTTCCGATTTTACTTCGGCTAATATTTCTTCTTGTTCTGATTCATTTATTATATCAGTTAGAATTAAAGATTTGTTTTCAGGATCAACAACTATTTTCTTTTTTAATTGCTCAGAAAATTTAGAATCATCAATACTTGCAGAGAGTTGAAGTGAAATATTTCCAAAGTAATTTCCAAAATTTAGTTGCTTTGGATTAACCTCAATCAATTCAGAAGCTTCTACAGAAGTAAAACCAGATTCGACTAAAGAATCCTTAAGGTTATTAGCCGTTTGATAAAAACTATTTGAGGATACAAAAGCATAAGCTCGATTTAATATTTCATTCTTTTTACGCTTTACATTTGGCATACGTAAAACTCGACCAAGCAATTGCTCAACATCTTTACTGGAATTTACTTTGGCAACAGAACAAAATATATATGCGAATGGACAATCCCAGCCCTCCTTGAGTGCCTGTTTTGTAATAATAAAACGAATAGGCTCACTTGGCGAAAGTAAATCTTTATTTTCAATCCCTCTTTCAGAACCAGTTGCCACTGCAATTTGTTCTTGTGGAACATTTAATATGTTTAGTAAAAATGATTTCACTTCATCAACATTTATAGTGCTTTCAATCTGACTATCGTGCTGCGCCTGTAACAAAACTATTGGACGTATATATTCACCAGATTCTTTCTCTTCTTCTTTGGTTATCAACTCTAATTCTTGTTGTTTTTTTACTGCATCAGAAATTGTTGTTTGCCAATCTTCCGTAGTCAATAGCTCTATTGGCATTTTAATCATATCTTCATTTTTTAATTCAGCAGCAGAGACAGAGTAAAGTACATTGCTTCTATCTTTCCCCTTGGTCTTAGGCGTAGCAGTGAATTCAACAATGCAAGCAGGGTTTAATCTTTTTAGTACCTCAAAAGTTAATTCAGTTCGTGCGTTATGTGCTTCATCTATAATAAATATCGGATTATTTAGATAAACTACGTTTGCTAATGATGGAATAACAAGGTTGGAATCCTTAAACTTTTCAAGTCTATCTTTTTGCTCTGTTTTTAAGTTCTCAAAATGTGAGGTAAGACTACCATTTTCTTCATAGACTTTTCTACCCTCTGTCTTGTCCACTCTCCACGAAGCAAATGTTGAAATAATAATAGTAGTATTTGACTGCAAAGTCCCTTTAGAAACACTTCGTGCATTTTCGACTTTTAATATTTCAACATTGCCATTAAAATATTCATTAAGAGCCTGACGGTAAGGATGATTATTATCCTGTAGACAATTATAAGTTTGTTCTAAAATAGCATTACTTGGCACAAGCCAAATGACCAATGAAAAATCCCTAGATAATAATTCTTTACAAGAAATTGGGATAGAATGAGCGGCTAAAAAAGTTTTACCTCCACCTGTAGGTAGTCGCAAGCATACATAAGGAATATTATTAAATCCTGCATCGTTATAGATACCCTCTTGTTCAAATATTTCAACTGTTGAATCTGCATATGCTTGTTTGACATCTTTATAAATTGCACAGCGATGTAAATAGCTTGATAATACCTCAAGAGATTCTTTTTGATATTTCTTTAACATTCGCTAACTCGTTTTTATTTCGTAGGGTATTTGTTTGAAGATCACATTTTCTTTTTTAAGTCTGTCTGAGCCCAATCTATTGGCTTCACCAAAAATTATTTTTAATCCGCTATGCTTTGGTAGACTATCTAAAACTTTGCTTGTAAGCACATTGCCACCATTTACAGATTTGTCACCCAGTATTCCATTAAATAATAAATAATAAGCTTTGCCCTTATACGCACCTATTTTAGGCGTATTAAGTTTTGCTTTTTCTGATAATGGGTTGCCAGTCTCTGAAAAGAAAATATGTCTTGCCAATTCTTTGAACTTTACACCCTCTCTTACATTCCCATATTTATCAAATAATGGTTTGCTTAATTTACAATATCGAAAACCGCTACCAATACCTTTGACAAATTCCTGCACTCCACCCTTATTTAATGTATTATATCCTTCTATGATTCGTTTTATCCTTTGTGAAGTAATGTTCTTCGCAATATCATCTTCTAGTTCGACTAAAATAAATCTACGATTACCACCATCTTGCTTATTTAAGTTTAATACTGCTTGAGCAGTCGAACCGCTTCCTGCAAAACTATCCAAATACAAACCATCTTTTTCTTCATTTTCATTGATAATCATCGATATTAAGTATTCAATGAGTGCAGTTGGTTTAGGATTATTAAATATCTTCTCACCAAATATTGAAGTAATCTCAGTAGTACCATCTTGGTTAAATGGTCCTAATAGAATTGAAATTGGTTTACTTTTTCTCACGTTGCCATTTTCATCTCTGAGATACTGTTTGAATCTTACACTATACTTACCATTCTTCTCATTTATTTGCAGCCAACCTTTTTCATAAGCTTCAAACATTCTTTCTTTTGACCAGATCCATTGTTTATCTGGATAAATTTCCACGCCATTATGAACGATCGGATAAACTAAATTTGGTCGATCATCTTTACTCTTAGTAGCTAAGGGTTGGGTAATATATCCACCCCTTGATTCGAAATATTTATCTCGGTACTTGTATTTCTTTATATCTTCGGGAGAAAGATTTGCTAAAATACTCTTTATAGGTGTTTTAGAATAACAGAATATATATTCGTGTATGTTGCCAAAACCCTTAGTCATTGCGCCAGGTCCATACTTATTTTTCCATACAATTTGTTGGACGAAATTTTGTTTACCAAATATTTCATCTAAAAGTAATTTCAAGAATGCTGCCACATTATCGTCTATACTGATAAATATAATGCCATCTTTACGTAAAAGTTTTTTTAGCAATTGCAACCTTGGATACATCATACAAAGCCATTTATCGTGTCGGGATAAATCTTCATCTTCTTTGCCAACGACATCATCAAGCCATTGTCTAATCTCTGGTGAATTTACATTATCATTATAACGCCAACCTTCATTACCAGTATTGTACGGTGGATCAATATAAATACATTTTACTTTGCCAGCATAATATGGGAGGAGTGCTTTAAGTGCGTGAAGGTTGTCTCCTTGTATTAAAAGATTACCGCTTTCCTGATCCCCAGCAGAGAATGATTCATCATATTCTAATAAACGGTAAGGGATTTCGAGATGATGTTTTTCAACAGCTTGTTTACCAATCCAATTAAGTGTGGGCATTTATTTGTATTTCTAAATTAACAAAATAGATTTAGCTAAGGTTTTATTGCTTTAATTAACGGTTCTAGTGGACCGACCACAGCTTTAATTGCTTTTTCTAATTGTTTTAATGGATCAATAGTAGTGTTCTTTCCCTGATCGTGTCCGTCGAATACTTTATCTGTTGGTGAAGTATAGACTTTTGTAATAGCATCAATAATAAAAGCGGAGTATTTTTCTCGCTCACCAGATTGTTTTGTATCAACAAGTTTTTCTACAAGCTCTTGATACGGGACTAAGGATATTGAAATATTTGATTTAAATGCATACTCTTCCTCTAGTTTTCTTTCTCGACCGTACTGAACAGTACAAAAGAATATTGCATAAATCAACGGGATAGTCATCGAAAGCTTGCCAAAGAATGCCACATCAAAGTTTGATGTAGTAGAAATTACAAAGATCGAAACCCCCCAAGAGGCAAGAACTAATCCACCCAGAGCATATATCCAAAACTTTTTTGATCTTGTTAATTCAAGTTGTCTTGTTTGAAAAGAATGGAATAGAGAAAAGCCTGTTGCTTTTTCAATTTGATCTTTAATTTGATCTTCGAGAGATTTTAGATTTGAGATCAATGTATTTGTTTCTTCTACATTCTCGTTCACTACATCTTGAGCATTTTTCTTTGTGGAAGAAATGTCTTCACGAAATTTGTTAATTTCAGAATAAAATTCTTTGATTTTTGGTTCAATTGCAAGAACTTCCGCATTACTTGATTTAGTAGTCGCTAATAATTGTGTGACGGCAGTTTCGTTCTGTTTAACCGTTGCGTGTAAGGCCGAAATTGATTGATCATTCGCTGTTGAATTTTCCAATAACTCTTCGATCTGTTCTTTGTCCTTCTCTGAATTTTCAAATAACTCATTCAAACCTAGAACTGTTTTATTAGCCCCTTCAATGATGGTTTCAAGTACTTTACTTCTTTCTATTGCTGAATCTAATTCAATTTTTACTTTCTTTAATTCTAATTCTTGATTCTTTAATTGATTCATTTTTTCTTGATAACCTAGGACCTGATCAGAGAGATTATGAAGACCATATTGCCATATAGAAGTATTTAATTGTTCGATGTAAAGTGACAAATTTTCAACTTCATCAGTTCCATTAACAAGATTAGTCAATGACTTTGTTATTGCTTCTAATTGTGTCAATAAAGTACTTTGAACAGTTATAGGCAATTGAATTAGTTTTTTATTTTGAATAGCATCCACAAGTATGTTTTTGGTGTAATCAAGATTAGTAAAAGATTCACTGAGGGGTACTATCCCCCTGTTTTTATCAAAACCTTTTAGATCACATTGAGCTATTGCAGCGTTAATAGTTTCCTGTGTAAGAGTAGTAAGTATTTCCCACATTCTTTGAATCATTGTTTTTCCCTTTCAATTTTCTGTAGTACAATACAAAGTTTTAAGTGTAATTCATATTAAATAAATAAAAATTATAACTTCACACCCACCAACTCATCTCTTAGAAAGGTCCGTAATCGAAATGTAACAATGCGTGTCTTAAATTTTATAAGTAAAAATAAAGAATAGTCTTATCTATGTGAAGGGTTTTTAATCGAAATATTATCGGTTGGCTTTAAAACACCAAAGCCTGAGTTTCCTCAGGCTAGGTGTTAAATGTTTATACTCAATTAACTGGAGTCAGTTCTATTTACCCTTACCGTTATACTTGGATTGAGCAATCGTTAGATTCTTAAGATTACTTTGCTGGATGGTAGCTTTGTAAGCATCTACCTTTACCAACAGTTCATCCCTTTGACCAACAAGACTCAACCGTCGTGCGGCAAGAAGTTCTTTCTTCGCTCTCGTGAACGGTTCTTTTGGGATATCGGCAATCTTTTTATCAAGAACAGCGATTCTCCTGTCAAGACGTCCAACAGAGCTAAGCTCCTTCTTCAATTTATTGAGAAGGCTTTCATTACGCAAAGCGGAACTTCTTCTGGTTTTACCTCCAGCAGGTTTAGAACTTTTAGAACTAAAAATACCCATCGTTTTTCTCCTATGGGATATTTAGTGGGCTTCACAATTTATAAGAACAACTTTGCTCATAAATTGGACTTGCCTATATTGATCTTTACAATATGTGTGCCTCAGTAAAACCCGTTATTCAGCTAATTTTATATAATACAAGAAGTTAACCTACCAAATTTGAATGCCACAACGACAAGTTAACGACAAGTTAACAGCGACATAAGACAATATGGCCGACAGTTACCACAATTTAAGTATTACTTAAGATCAGGTTATCGTCAATTATCGGTATAAGATAATTAGATAATCTTTAACTAAGACAGGAGGATTAACTAATTGTCCTGGGAAGAGCTATACCCAATCGTAGCTGATCAAGCTTATTGGGCAGTAATGCGATATGACCCCAGACGGAAAGATAAAGTACAGGAACTCGTTTGCCAGTCCTATGAGAAGTTTGTTCGTGATACTGCTGCGGATAAAGAAGTTAAGAAGCAGGAGTACAAATGCTTCATCACACAACGTGCTAAAGAAGTTGATAGAAGATCTATCTGCAAAGATGGATATGGTGGAACATCAACTATCGACGTGTTATCATTCTATAGAAGAAGGCCTGACGTTGATACAGAGATTGTAGAATTCGATGACTGGATGACTAACAAACCGTGGAAGAAAGAAGCAGTCGAAGAACAGATCTCATTTCAGATAGACTTCAAAGATTGGCAGCAAACTCTAACCAAACAGGAGAAGACAATTCTCTCTTATCTAATACAAGGATACAAAGCAAAGGACATTGCTGAAATCCTCCATCTAACATATCAAACCATAAGACAAATCATTAAACACCTGAAAGAAATGTTCCTGGATTATTTTCGTCTTGAAGAATTCGCTTATCCTTAATCGCATAAGCGGTTGAGGATTTTTAAGTTAAAAATAATTATGAAAGGAGTGTGTTATGCAAAGTAAACAAATGATACGAATTGCAATGAGATTGACTGAAGCTATAATTGAAATACTCAAAGAAGAATTGGACGGAAAGGATAAAGTTTCAAATGCGAATAGACAGAAAAAAAGTAACAGAATACGCAAAGCTAACAGGTAGAATAGTTTTGGAAATATTTACTGTAGTACTGATCAAAAGATTAAGAGGCAAGTAAATCTGATATCTTATAGAGGGCCATCTGGCTCTTTATAGCTTAAGAATTTTACAATTAAAAAAAAATTGCAATCTTGATTCTCCAATGAAAATCAGATTACCCTAAGAATGAGTTTGAGGTATTCCACGTAAAAGGCAGGGGGCCCGTACTAGGTACCCAAGTTGGGAAGATTGAGTTTGAATTATTAAGATAACAATGTAATTTTCATAGTATGAAAGTTTTAATCCCTAAATATTTCTGGCTACCAGAAATAGCTGGTCATCCGAAACATAGTAAAGGGGTTCCAAGTACGATAATTATAAATGATATTATTAAATTGGAAAATGGAAAACCTATCTATACGTCATTTAGCAAGCTACTTCTTGATATAGGGGAGGGCTTGTTGAATTATTACTCGAATCAAAAAGATCAAAATCTACATCAGCCTGAACTTGCATTTCTAGCCGAAGTTGAGTTCGTAAAAACTAATCCAAGTAATTTCTTTCCCCATCAATATAAATTTTCTCCTAAGGTTAAGTTTAATGGCTCAGAACTTGAATATTTACCTAAAATCTCTTCGGCAAAGACCTATGATTTTTTTAGAATAAAAACAATGAAAAGTCTTTTAACCAAATAGTAATCCCACGCCGCGAAGCAGAGTGGGATTTACATATAAGTATATATAAGATATATAAGTAAAATTAAGTCATTGTATTTAAAGGACTTACAAACACAAAATGTCACCAAAAGATTACTTTCTGTCACCAAAAGATTACTTTTTCTCCATTTTTGTCACCAAAAGATTACTTTTTATTTCTGAGTCAAGTTGCTTAATCTCCTTTTTCACATAAAGATGAACTACCTGTTCCTGAATACGTGAAGTCTTAAGTTTCTTTAATGTGCTTATGTCCGGATCTACCTGGTCGATTATCTGTGTCTCTTCCAACGCATCCAGGAAAGCCTGGGTGTTTCTATCATCACGACTGTAGTTAAGTTTCATAACTTCCATCAATCTTGAAATTTTATATGCTACTACTTTATGTTCTTCTGTGTTTAATTTACTGTTACCTTTCTCTGCCATCAGAAAATTGGTAAGCAAATACGCGCCTTGTGAATAATCCCTGGATAAGGGTAATAAGGTAGTAGGGTAGCTATAATATCCACTCTTCAAAACACCTGCAGGCATAGAGTTTTTATCCTGTGTCAAAACATAAGCAACAGAGCCAACAAAGAATGGGTTAACCCATAACTTATATGATTTCGGATCTTCCATCAGGTTGTATATGAAATTGCCGGTAGTCTTACTCCTCTGTTTAACACTAACAGTATTTTTATATTCTATTATTTTATAATCCAGCCAGCGGAGTGAAAACATCACGTCGGAAATATCATTATAGATATATTTATCACCAGTTGAGTATCCAAGATATTCCACAATAGCTTGTTTACTTATAACCAATTCCTCCCACTTTCTTTGATTGTAAACCTCAGACAGTATTATCATAGCTATTTTATGGCCAAGTTTATTTAACCTTACTCGCTGCAGATCATCATTCAAATTTCCTTGGTAAGCGTTAAGTGAAAATGCTATCAGGTAACTACCATAATCACGGACCACATAATTATTTGTCCTATACTCTCCAATTTGAGATAAATATGCTCGCACCTGTTCTTTCGTCAAGAATTCAGTGCCGAGTTCCTCCTGATATTGTTTAAGAAGATCCGCCCTTTCGGGCAGATCCTCATAATTAGAAAAGATTCCTTTGTTAATAAATATTGGGAGTATTTCTTTAACAACGGTTGCATCAATCTTTACAATCGGAAATGTGGAACTCATTATTCAATTTCACCTCCAAGATCCGTAAACATATTTCCCGTAGGAGCTGTAGGTAAATTGATTTCCTTTATCGTTCCAGTTGAACGAATGAAATCAAGACTCTGGATGCCCTTGAAATCAGAAAGTTTATTTTTTGCATATTCAAGTTCAATTATCTGATATGGCTGATTAACTGTATCCGGATCATTGGCATAAAGCAGCCAGATCACATTTGCATTGTAAGCGTATCTTCCTGTCTCCATAAGATCGTGCATAGTAGGTTTTGTTTTCTTGCTTTCCCCTTTTAACTTTTTACGAAGATCACCAGTAGCAATTAGCGGTATTCCATATTTATCCGTAATCAACTTAATTTTATTAGCCTTCTCAATATTCTGAACTCTGATTCCCTCATTCTTACCTGCATCAACTTCCAGATTGTAAAGCCCATCAACAAACACAACCAGGTTGTCCCTATCCTGATAAGCCTCGATGAATTTCATCAGATGATCCATATGATAAACCTCAGATAAATCCTTCAAGATCAGTCTTTCATCCTCTACGTAATTCAGGAATACATTTCTCTGTGCCTGAAGTGTATGAAAATCTGTATGGTTTACATTCGGCTTACGAACACTGTTGATGTGAAATCCTGTAAGTATGCTCAGGCATCTGTAGGTTGTATACAATCTCGAATCATCGAGAGAGAAGTAAAGCACAGTAGCCTCAGAGTTTGTATCCAAAACATCTAAAGCAAGATTAGTAAGCAATGCTGTTTTACCAACATTCGATTCAGCACCAAGAAAATAAAATCCTGATTGAATACCATCAATGTTTGTTGCTAATGTTTTGAACTTAGTTAGTGATAAACCAAGTAGTTTATTCGGATCCCTTTTATTGTCAAATTCAAATTGTGCAATAAGTTCATCTGCGAAGCTATCCTCGGTGAAAATAATTTCATCTTCTAATTTCGGTTTTTCATATCCGTGATCAATAGCTATTTTGAATAAGGTCCCAAGATTAATCTGTCCCTCTGAAGTATTGAAAAGGTTATAGCATTTTTCAATTATATCTTCAATAGAGTCTTCAAAGAATTCATTTATACTGAGATCCACGAAATACTTTTCACCTTTTTCACCAAGCTGCGTTAATGCCAGACCACATTTTACCCATTCATCATAGTCTAATTTCACATTCTTTAGAAATGCAATCGCCGATGGTAAAAATTTCAGATCATCTTCGGCATACTGCTTAAGGTTTATTGATGTAACTTGTTGTTCAGGTTCAGGGACCTGATTCGTATCAAGAGGTTCAGGTTTACTATTTATGTATAGATCAGGATCATAACTCAGAAATATTGCGCGGGCTGCATCTGAGGTTTGCTTGTCAGCTTCAAATCCATATCTGCTGTTCAGCTCGTTTAAGAAGTGTGTATAGATATGGCTGTATTCCTTTCTATCAGTTATCGGTTTATCAAGTTTGTAAATAACCTTTCGGTTATTGCTGGGTGACTTAAAAAATGAAAACACATTTTCATCAGCCTTTAGTATTTCATCAAGTTCATCAGCATTACCATTAAGATCATCAAAATCGATTGAAATAAATTGTGTGCTGATCAGGTTATCGGATTTGCGATGATTGTTCTTAAATGTTCCAAGAACAAAGTAAGGTAAGTTTTCTTCTTTTAATTCTCTGCGTTTATCTTTATCGGATTCAGATCTGATTGTATTGACTATTCTTTCAAGTTCAGAATCTTCCTTTATTCTGTTAAAGATATTTCCCAGGGTAATTTGGGTAAGATATGGGTTATGTGTGTTGTGTGAATATGATACTGTTATATTATCTAATTCATTTACTTGTGCATAAAGTTGGTCTTTCATTGTTATTAAATGATTTTGTATATGTATTTGCGTGAATTACGCTTTTAAGGTTCTTGATTGCTGATCCGTATTGCATTGCATTTACGAACGCATTCATACTGTAATAATCTTGAATTAAGTCTTGTAGTTTTTCAGAGTTGTCGAATTCGAAAGTTGTTATGCCGTTTGTTTTGTGGAATGATTTCAACTGCATCCCAGCTGCTATAAGATAGCTGCTACAGTAAAAATCGCGGTTTGTATATGTATCCATTTTACCTCCAATTGTTTATTCGTATAAGTCCGTCCTTACTTAAGTATGCGTATTTTTCCATATTCGGGTCAAGTTTTTTTAAGTAAAACAAATAAAAAAGTTTTATCTCAGAGTTGATGGTTCTTAAGTCCTATTTTTACCCCCCATTTTTGCCACTTAAGGTCCTTCATATCAGATAGTTTTAACTTTTCCATTATGCATCCCCTGCACAAGACCTCAATAAAAACAAGGATTATTTGCCGATCCACAAAAGACAGCAGTTGGATTTATCAAAATTCCAGATTATTTTACAATTAGTAGTTTTAACTCTACTCCGGAAGAGTAGTATAAATGAGCTACAATTCTACTTACTCAGCCCTTGATCCAGATACTCTCCCGAAGCAGAAGTTTTGAAATTAACTCTTTCAACTTCTTATGGGAGGTTCGCCATGAAAACCTTTTTATTGTGGTCTGTTTCAATTGCATTCTTGGTTTTTACATCACTGCAATCCACATACTCGCAAACAATCATACCCGGTGGTTATGTAAGCGGTACCTGGACAGCAGCGGGTTCGCCATATCTGGTTCAGGGTAGTATCACAATTCCTGCGGATTCTATGCTGACAATCGAGCCGGGAGTAGACGTAAATTTCCAGGGACTTTATCCCCTGACCGTGAACGGTTTGCTGGAAGCGGTCGGCACAGAGACAGATTCAATCCACTTCTTTCCGGCGGACATCGGTGTGAGCTGGTGGGGTATTCTTTTCGAGAATGCACCCGACAGCAGTCACCTGGCTTACTGTACAGTCAGCTAC
>JACZKY010008890.1_pt1 | contig 12672 bp, 13 predicted proteins | sample 8237611 | NCBI WGS metagenome assembly JACZKY01 (sample SAMN16148055, study PRJNA663545) | marine sediment metagenome | biome: sediments and biomass from bioreactor inoculated with such sediments; feature: coastal sediments; material: methane- and iron-fed bioreactor; isolation source: Bothnian...
GCTGATCTGGGGCCACGAAGCAAGCCGTAACGAACGCCCGACGGCTCCGCGCTCGCCACGCTCATGGCGTAGCGAGCCGGGTCACGGGCAATTCAGGGAGAACAACAATGCGGGTGCTGGTGTTGGGTGCGGGCGGGATTGGCGGCTACTTCGGGGCCCGGCTCCACGATGCGGGGGGCGACATCACCTTCATGGTGCGGCCGGCGCGCGCGGAGAATCTCAAGGCCAATGGGCTGCGGGTAACGAGCCCGCTCGGCGATACCAGGCTGGCTCCCCAAGTCATCACCACCGGCGCTGATGCCGGCGGCGGTTTCGACGTCGTCATGCTGTCATGCAAGGCCTACGACCTGGACTCGGCGATCGACGCGATCGCTCCGATGTTGAAAGCCGGGAGCGTGGTTCTGCCCTTGCTCAACGGCATGGCCCATCTCGATCAACTCGACGCCCGCTTTGGCCGGGAACGGGTGCTCGGCGGCGTAGCCCACGTCTCGGTGGCCCTCGGCCCCGACGGCCAGATCATGCATCTCAACAAGTTCCAGCGGCTGATCTTTGGTTCCCGCGGCAAGGATCCGTCTCCCTGGCTGGCACCACTGGCCGAACTGATGGCGGCGTCGCCAGTCAGCTTCACTGTCTCCGAGCACATCGAGCAGGACATGTGGGAGAAGTTCGTGTTTCTCGCCACCCTGGCCGCGGCGACCTGCACCATGCGCGCCAATGTCGGTGAAATTCTCGCGACCTGCGCAGGCGAATCATTTATCGCCGGTCTGCTCAGGGAGTGTGAACAGATCGCTGCCGCCAGCGATCACCCTGCGAGCCCGGAAAAACTCGCCGTCTATCGTGATCAGCTGGGCGATCGCACTTCGACCGTGGCCGCCTCGATGCTGCGCGATATCGCGCGCGGCGGCCCCACTGAGGCTGATCACATTCTGGGAGATCTGGTGGCGCGTGGTGACGGACTGGGCATCGAGGTGCCGCTACTGAAACTGGCCTATTCCCACCTGCAGGCATATGAGCTGGTCAGGCAGGGGCGCTAGGCGAACAAGGACGGTGCAGCATGAAGATGTCAGGGTTCCCTTTCGAAACGACTGATTGGTCAATGATCGAGCCCGCTGAGTACCAGGGCGAAACGGGCACGGCGTACTGGCGAACCAGGACCTTCGGAGACATCAGGGTCAGGATGGTCGAGTACTCGCCCGGCTACCTGGCCGATCACTGGTGCGTCAAGGGCCACATCCTGCTGTGCCTGGCTGGCGAGCTTCATACCGACCTCGAGGATGGCAGGAAGTTCACGCTCAAGCCCGGCATGAGCTACCAGGTGGCGGACCATGGCGAGGCCCACCGCTCGCATACGGCAATTGGAGCCAAGCTCTTCATCGTCGACTAGCGACAGGCGCAGGAATCGCGATCGGGCGACTGGCCGGCTGCTATCGCCTGTGCCCCAACCGGTAACTCCAGCTGAACGAGCCAGGGGGTGAACCAATGAAACGGGTAGTGCTGCAAACTTGGTGGCTGGCGTCCTTTCTGTTCCTAACCGGCTGTTCGTCAACAGTTGTGCTCGCTCCGGCGGCGCCGGCCACCTCTGGTGTGCCCCGGATACAAAGGAACGTGGGCATCCACCACAGCCGGCAGTTCCAGAGCGCGCAGCAATCGATCGATGTCTATGGCAACCACCACGAATTTGTGTTCGACATCGGGGCCGCCAGTGACAAGCTGCTGCGGACGACCTACGGTCTGGTCTTCGAGCGGCACGGCGACCTCACCCAGTGGCCGCCGGGAGCGGCACTTGCGGGTAATCTCGACGCGATCATGAAGGTCGAGCTCGAAGATTTTCGCTTTCCGATGAGAGGAACCAAGGGACCCTACTGGGCAGAGGTGAGCTATCGCTTCACCCTGCAAACGCCGGATGGGCGGGAGATCGGCGCCTGGCGAACAAGGGGCTGGGGCGAGAGCGGCGATGGAACGGTCTTCGGCGAGTTCGGGCCGATCGCCGCGGCGCTCGACCAAGCCATGGCCAGCGCGGCCAGGAAGTTTGCCGCCAGCTTCCGGAACGTGCCGGAACTGGCTCGCTGGGCTGCGGGTAAGGAAAGCGCTGGCGTGACGGCAGCACCCGAATTGCAACGCACTGGCGCGGCCAATGGGTTTGGCGCAGGCGGCCGCGAGGGCGCCTACGACGGTGTCGTCGTGGTAAAGGCACAGTTGTCGCGGATCAAGGATGGCGCAACACGCGAGGGCGGGCGAGCGCAACCCAACGACCTAGTGGCAATTCGGCTGCTGGTGCGCAACGAAGGTTCTGGCGCGATCGCCTTCGATCCGTCGCAGCTCGAGCTGCTGCTGGCCGATGAACGTAGGGCGCAGTTGGTGCCGGCGGGATTCGTGGCAGCGGCGCTGACGACCCGTTACGGGCGTCTGGGTCCGGTGGCAACCGGCCCAGGATTCGGCCCCTTGCCGAACCTGATATTCAGCCTGGCGAACGTTGCCGCGGACTCTGCTGAACGAAGCGAGTTGCAGCGCCGTCTGGCCGAATGGCGCCGCGCCGAATTGCGCGATTCGATCCTCGGCGCCGGGGCCAGCCTTGACGGACAGGTCTTCCTGCTACTGCCTTCGGCGTTGCCCGTGGATGCGGAGTTGCGCTTGCCCGTAATTGCGCTCGATAGTGCGACCCGCTACATCGTCAGCATCCGATTGCAGGAAGCGCCGGCCGAGTAGGCCGCAACGCGCTGACCCGCTGGGGAGAGGTCAGGCCAAGCGTGGTCGCGACACCGGCACCAATTGCCAGGAGGGGTTCATAGATGGCCAGGATCGAAGCAAAGCTGCTGACTCTCGGGCTTACCCTGCCGCCACAACTCCAGCCGCCGCCGGGGGTGTTGCTGCCGTTCCAGTTCGTGAGGATAGTCGGCAGCCGGGCGCTGGTTTCCGGCCACGGGCCGCAGGGTCCCGATGGCTCGATTGCGCAACCCCTTGGCAAGGTCGGGCGCGAGGTGTCGGTCGCGCAAGGTTATGACGCCGCGCGTCTTACCGCGCTCTCGATCCTCGGCAGCCTCCAGCGTGCGCTGGGCGATCTCGACCGAATCTCGGCCTGGACGCGAGTCTTCGGGATGGTCAATTCCGCGCCCGGCTTCAACCGCCAGCCAAGCGTGATCAACGGGTTCTCGGACCTGATCCTCGAACTCTATGGGCCCGAGGTTGGCGCCCACAGCCGCAGTGCCGTGGGTCTTGCGGAACTGCCGTTCAACATCCCGGTGGAAATCGAGGCTGAGGTCGAGATCCGGGGCTGATCGGGAGGCGTTCCGGAATCGGTCACTCTAGCGGGGATTCTCGGCCTTCCAGCGCATGGCGCTATAGATGCGGTTGTAGCCGCTGGGATGATCGAAGAATATGAACTCTTCCACCGGTCCGGGCCGCAGCTTGCGATATTCCGCCAACCTGAGGGTCACTTCGGCAAAGCCGTCAGGCTCGCGCGACGCGTTGAGGCCAAAGATGTCGGCTTCCGTTTCCGCCGAGCGGCTGATAGTGTTGGTCAGAGGCGTGATCAGGAACAGGTAGACGGACAGCAGCGCCACCAGCAGTGGCAGCCCGGCCGGATCCGCGATGTCGCGCACCCCGCTGCCGGTTGCGAATCTGCGTGCGGCCCAGTTCCAGCCGGCCCTGACGAACAGCAGCCCGCCCAGGAAGATGATGGTGAACGCGGCCGTGAACCACATCACGTGACTCGAGACGTAATGGCCCATCTCGTGGGCCATCACCGCCTTTATCTCGGCCGGCGAGGTGCGCTTGAGCAAATTGTCGTTGAGCGAGATTCGGGTGGTGCCGAACAAGCCGCTGACATTGGCGCTGATTCGCTTGGTCTGCTTGGAGGCGTCGAAATAGTAGACGTCATCGGCCGGAATGCCGTTGGCTCGCGCCAGCGACAGGATTTCCGCGCGCACCGCGCCATCGGGTAGCGGCTGGTAGGTGTTGAACAGCGGTGCGATGAACACCGGGCCGATCATCATGACCAACATCATGAAGCAAGCGCCGGCCAGCGTTGCCCACGTCAGCCAGGTCCTGGGAAAGCGCCGCAACAGGGCGTAGAAGCCGGTAAGCGCGATCACCAGCATCACCATGTTGACACCCAGCCCGATCGCCCCCTCGCCCAGCCAGTCGAGCAGCGAAAGGTTTGACAATCCGTATTGGTGTTCGCGATAGAAGTCCTGGTAGAAAGTCAGCGGCAGGCTCAACAGCGCGACCAACGGCACGTAGAGCAGCACATAGATCGCCGTTTGCAGATTGGGGCGCCGGGTGCGGCGTTCGGCAAAGCTGCGCATGCGCGCCGAGATTCGGGATCCGAGCAGCAACCCGGCGATCACCAGGGCGTAGAGGAAGTTCCAGAGCAGCAGCCAGTAACCCCCTTCGGCGTAGCTGTCGGAACGCGCCCGGGCGTCGCCCTGGAGGCGATTCATGTAGGCCTCGGTGGCCGCCGCCGGGTCCAGGCGCTGAGCCGGAGCGGCGTTCCCGGCGGGGGCCGCTGGCGTTGCGGCAACCGTGAGGGCTGGCGTAGACGCTGGAGCGCCGGTCGGCGCCTGCGCGCTTGCGATGCCCAGATGGAAAAGCAGTACGCCAGCGGCGAACAGTTTCATCATGCCGGTTCTCCCCGGGGAATAGAATCGAATCATAAGGCAGCAGATGGCGAGGAGCGCGGCGATGAGCGAGCGTGAAGCGAAGATGGTGCGGCGGGTGACGACCGGACACGGTCCCGATGGCAAGGCGGTGGTTATCAGCGACACCGTGGTTGCCGGCGACACCGTGGCCTTGTTGCCGGGAGCCGACTTTAACCGGCTCTGGGGCGCGGATGTCCCGCCGCGCTTCCCTGATGACGGCGCGCAACCAGCTGCGCCCGGCTACTTCCCGCCGCTCGGCGGCTTCCGCTTCATGATGTTTACCGTTGCGCCCCAGGAGCAGGCCAAGGCACAGGCGCAGCAGGCGTCCGGGAATAGGGACGCGATGCGCAGCGAAATCCGCGCAAAATTGCCCGGACTGGCCGAGCACATGGAGCGCAGTCACCCCGGGATGCACACCACTGACACCATCGATTTCGAATACATCATCTCGGGCGAGGTCTGGCTGGAACTCGACGACGGGGCGCGAGTTCATCTGCGCGCCGGCGACACCGTGGTGCAGAACGGTACCCGGCACGCGTGGCGCAACTTCGGCGCAGAACCGTGCCGCATAGTGGTGTTCATGCTCGGCGTGCCGCGCGCTCCGTCGGGACTCGAAGTCGCGCGGCGCGCGGGCTGATTGCCAACAGCGCGTCCCTGGCATGGCCGGCGGACGCTTGCGGGAAGGAGCGGGAAAATGCCAATGTTGAAAGTCAATGGCGCGACGATCCACTACGACGAGCAAGGCGCCGGCCCCGAGACCATCGTTTTCGTTCACGGGCTGCTCTGGAGCGGCCGAATGTTCGACGATCAAGTGCGTGCGCTGAGCGGTCAATATCGCTGCATCACCTACGACTTGCGTGGCCAGGGCCAAAGCGAAGTAACCGCATCCGGCTACGACATCGAGACGCTCACGGCCGATGCGGCGGCTCTCATCAAGGCGCTCGAATGTGCTCCCTGTCATTTCCTCGGATTGTCGATGGGAGGATTCATCGGCCAGCGCCTGGCCATAAGGCACCCCGAGTTACTCAAGTCGCTGATGCTGCTCGAAACTTCGGCCGATCCGGAAGCCGAGGACTCGCGTGGCCGCTACCGCCTGCTGGGCTTCATAGCACGGTGGTTTGGTCTGCGGGTGGTTGCCGATAAGGTGATGCCGATAATGTTCGGCAGCAAGTTCCTGACCGATCCGGCGCGGGCGCACGATCGCGAGCTCTGGCGCCAGCGCATGATCGCCAATCATCGTCTCGGCGTAACCCGCGCAGTCCAGGGTGTCATCAACCGGGCCGGCGTCTACGAACAACTTGACCGCATCACCGTCCCGACGCTGATCGTCGTTGGCGACCAGGACGTTGCCACGCCGCTGAAGAAAGCCGAGCGCCTGCACGCGCGCATCGGCGGCTCGCAATTGGTGGTGATCCAGGGCGCTGGTCACACCTCGACAGTGGAGGAGCCCGCAGCCGTAAATGGCGCGCTGAAGAAGTTTCTCGCCGCGCTGGTCTGAGCGCCGTTCCCTTTTGTGGCACACAGTCGCGGGTCGGGTAATCCTCTCGCTCAGTAAGGGGAAGGGCTTCGCGCCGTCAAACGTCGGTTAGGTTGGGTCTCGAACCTTTGGCCACGGGGGACAACTTATGGGCCGACCTCCCGAGACGATCACCACGACGTTGCACTCGATCGGTAACACGCCGCTGCTCCAGTTGCGGCGGGTCGTGCCGGCTGGCTGCGCGTCGGTCTACCTGAAGCTCGAATACTTCAACCCGACCGGATCGTACAAGGACCGCATGGCGCTGGCCATGATCGAGGAGGCCGAGCGCCGGGGCGAGCTTACCCCCGGGATGACGGTCGTCGAGTACACGGGCGGGAGCACCGGCTCATCACTCGCCTTCGTCTGCGCCGTGAAGGGATACCGGTTTCACGTCGTTTCCTCGGATGCGTATGCGAGCGAAAAGTTGCGGACGATGCTGGCGTTCGGCGCCGATCTCGAAGTCATCCACAGCCCGAGCGGGAAGATCACCAAGGAGCTGATCCAGCAAATGATTGCCCGGGCCAGCGAAATTGCCCAGGGCCCCAATACCTACTTTACGGACCAGTTCAAAAACCGCGACGCTCTTCTCGGTTATCGGCGCATCGGCGAGGAGTTGCTGCAGCAGATCCCTGGCCGGGTAGCGGCCTTCTGCGGTGGAGTGGGCGTCGGCGGCATGTTGATTGGTGTTTCCGCAGCCCTCAAAGAAAAGGATCAAAGCACCTGTCTGGTGGCACTTGAGCCCGCCTCCTCGCCGGTTCTTACCAAGGGCGAATCCGGGCCCCATCACGTCGAAGGCATCGGAGTCGGTTTCGTGCCGCCGCTGCTGGATCGCGCACGCTACGACGAGGCGCGCGCGATCGAAGAGGGCGAGGCCCGCGCAATGAGTCAGCGGCTTGCCAGGGAGGAGGGCGTTTTTGCGGGGACCTCGACCGGCCTTAACGTCGTCGGCGCACTGCAGTTGGCGCGCGAGTTAGGGCCTGGGCACGCGGTCGTGACAGTGGCCTGCGATTCCGGCATGAAGTATCTGGCGGGCGACCTTTACACGCCCAGCGACTCGACAAGGAGGGAACCATGACGGCCCCAGGAAAATGGAATGTAGCCGGCAGTTACTACGAGGTCTGCAACTGCGAAGCGATCTGCCCCTGCCGGCGCCAGGGCGAAAAACGCGGTGGTCGCTCGAGCTATGACACTTGCGACTTTGCGCTGTCGTGGTTCATCCGCGAGGGCGAGGCCGACGGGCTCGACCTGGCCGGCCTGCGGGTAGCGCTGGCCGGCAGCTATGACAACGCCGAGTTGTCACCTCCGGGTTCCGACCTCCCTGATTCACCCTGGCGCGTGGTGCTCTACGTTGATGAGCGCGCCACCAGCGAACAGCAACGGGTGCTCTCCGACATCTTTCTGGGTCGCGCCGGCGGCACGGCGCTCAGCAACTACGCCTGCGTGATCGGCGAGGTGCACGCGGTCAAGCCGGCAAGCATCGAACTCGACCATACCCGCAATCACGAGCGCATCCGGGTCGGCTCCTACATCAGCGCCGCTACTGCCCGGCCCGTGGCCAGCGATGCCCCGGTGAGCTGCGGCATCCCCGGCCACGACCAGCCCGGGCAGGAGGTCGTGACCGGTCCGGTGAGAATCGCCGACCCTGACGCCAAGTTCGATTTCGGCTGGGAGGGGCGCTGTGGATTTGCCACCAGCTTCGCGTTCCGCTCGGACTCGTGAGGGATGAGTTCGCCGCCCCCTGGGCACAGGAGTCACCATGAGGCTGAAGAAGATCATCGAGGCAGAGGACGCGGTAGCAGTAATTCACGATGGTGACGTAGTCGCATCGGCCGGTTACGGCGGCAATGGCACCCCGGACCAGTTGCTGGTCGCGCTGGAACAGCGCTTCCTCAAGACCGGATCACCGCGCAACCTGACCCTGGTCTTTGCCGGCGGCCAAGGCGACATGAGCGAAAAGGGCCTCAACCGGCTCGGTCACCCGGGGCTGCTCAAACGGGTCATCGGCGGTCATTTCGGACTCATACCTCGCATCGAGAAACTGGCGGTCGGCAACCAGATCGAGGCCTACAACCTGCCCGAGGGCATTCTCACCCACCTCTATCGCGACATCGGCGCCGGCAAGCCCGGCACGCTCTCGCCGGTGGGTCTTGGCACCTATGTCGACCCGCGTCACGGCGGCGGCCGCATGAACGCGATGACCACCGAGGAAATCGTCCGGCTGATGGAAATCGACGGCGAAGAATTTCTGTTCTTCAAGGCTTTCCCGATCAAGGTTGCACTCATCCGCGGCACCACCGCCGACCCCGACGGCAACATCACGACCGAGCGCGAATCGCTCACGCTCGAGAATCTTGCACTGGCCATCGCGGCCCGCAATTCCGGCGGCATCGTTCTGGCTCAGGTTGAGCGGATCGCCGCCGAGGGCTCGCTCGACGCGCGCCGCGTCCAGGTTCCCGGGGTGCTGGTCGATTGCGTGGTGCTGGCCGATCCCGAACATCACATGCAAACCTACGGCACGCAGTTCAACCCGGCATTCGCAGGCGAATTGCGGGTGCCGCAGAAAAAGGCGTTGGCCGGCAAGCTCAACGACCGCAAGGTCATCGCTCGTCGCGCCGCATTGGAGCTTTCGCCCAATTGCGTGATCAATGTCGGTGTCGGCACTGTACCGGACCAGGTCCCGCTGGTCGCCGACGAGGAAAGGGTCCAGGACCTGATCACCCTGACGGTTGATCCTGGAGTGATGGGCGGGGTTCCGATGAGCGGACTGGATTTTGGCGCCGCGGTCAACTATCAGGCGGTGATCGACCACTGTTCGGAATTCGATTTCATCGACGGCGGCGGGCTGGACGCGGCTTTCCTGGGCTTCGGCGAGTGCGATGCCCAGGGCAACGTCAACGCCAGCCGTTTCGGCGACCGGCTGCCGGGCTGCGGCGGATTCATCAACATAAGCCAGAACGCCAAGAAGATCGTGTTCGTCGGCACTTTCACCTCGGGCGGACTGCAGCTGGAGATCGCCGGCGGCAAGGTCGGCATCACCAAGGAAGGCAAGTTCGCGAAGTTTGTTGCCGAGATCAGCCAGACCACCTTCAGTGCCGACTATGCGCGCTGGCGCGGGCAGGAGGTGCTCTACGTAACCGAGCGCTGCGTCTTCCGGCTTGGCCCCAAGGGATTGACGCTGAGCGAGGTTGCGCCTGGCATCGACATCGAGCGCGACATCCTCGCTTTGCTGCCATTTGTTCCAGCGATCGACGGACCGCGCGCGATGGATGCGGCGATCTATCAGCCGGGAGCGATGGGCCTGCGCTCGCGCATGCTCGACATCCACATCGATGATCGGCTGACCTACGACGTCGAACTCAACACCGTGTACATGAACTATGCCGGCATGCGGGTGCGCGACGAAGATGACATCAATACGATTGTCGCGGCGGTCGACAAGCTGCTCGGGCCCTTAGGCAAGCGGGTGCACGCAGTCGTCAATTACGAGCGTTTCGCCTGCGATGATGAAGTCTTCGCCCAGTACGCCGATGCGGTCAAGTACGTCGAGGAAACCTACTACATCGATGTCAAGCGCTACACCAGCGGTGCGTTCCTGCGCCACAAGCTCGGTAGCGAGCTGGGCAAGCGACACATCACCTCCCAGGTGCTGCGTCCCTACGAGGCGATTCCGATCAAGGTGTAGCCGCCCATACCGCCTGATACGGCGCTAACCTTGCGTCTGACGAACAGCCGTTGCCCACCAGACGAGGAGTGCGCGTGAAACTGATCGGGATGCTCGATTCCCCCTATGTCCGCCGGGTCGCCATTTCGCTGCAACTGCTCGGCCTGGAATTCGAACACTGGCCGCTGTCGGTCTTTCGCGATTGCGAGCAGTTCCAGGGCATCAATCCGGTCGTAAAGGTGCCGACGCTGATCTGCGACGACGGCGAGGTGCTGATGGACTCGACCCTGATCCTGCAGTACGCCCAAGCCCTCGCGGCGCCGGGCCGGAGCCTGATGCCGGCCGATATAGCCGGATTGAAGGGGGCGCTCCACACCCTCGGATTGGCCCTGGTGGCATGTGAGAAGAGCGTCCAGATCTACTACGAAGGGGCCCTGCGCCCGCCCGAGAAGATGCACCAGCCCTGGGTTGATCGCATTACCGGCCAGGTGCGTGCGGCCTACGACGCCATCGAGGCCGACCTGAAGCGCCGACCGCTGGCGCTCACCAGTGCCGCGATCAACCAGGCCGGCGTCAGCGTCGCCGTGGCTTGGCAGTTCACCCAGCAGACCATCCCGGGAGTGGTCGCCGTGGCTGACTATCCGCTGTTGAGGGAGTTCTCGGCGGGCGCCGAAAAATTGCCGGAATTCGCCGCGGCGCCGCATGGCTCCGAGCGGATGGAACGCTGAGCCTCCAGGGGGATTGTCATGATCGAACAAGTCCAGGCCATTGGCTTCGTCGCCGCGCCGCGCCCGCATGCCGAGGACGATTACTGGGGCGGCGAGGAGGCTTGCATCGCGCTCACCAGCGAATTCGGTGCCGAAGCGCTCCAGGGACTCGCCGAGTTCTCGCACGTGGAAATCATCTTCCTGTTCCACGAGGTCCAGCCGGCAAAGATCGTCACCGGCGCACGGCACCCGCGCAACAATCCTGCCTGGCCCGCGGTCGGGATCTTCGCGCAGCGCGGCAAGAACCGACCCAACCGCATCGGCAGCACGATCTGCCGGTTGTTGAGGGTCGAAGGAACGCGGCTCTACGTGACCGAACTCGACGCCATCGATGCGACTCCGGTGCTCGATATCAAGCCGGTGATGAGCGAATTCCTGCCGCGCCAGGCGGTCAGGCAACCAGAGTGGTCGCGCGAACTGATGATGCAGTACTGGGCTAGGCGCTGAAGCGATTGCGGGCTGCCTTCGGTTAGGCTGTTCCCTGGCGCTGGAACGCGCGCACCCCGAGCACGACCCCGGCAATGAGCATCGCCACCCCGGCCAGCGAGGCCGTACCCGGGAAGGTCCCGCGCCACAGGTAGCCGTAGAGCAACGCGGACAGCGTCTCGAAGACGATCAGCTGGCCGACCAGCGAGGTCGGCACCAGCTGGCTGGCACGGTTCCACAGGATCGTGCCCAGCCAGGACGCGAGCAGCCCCATCGCCACCATCGCGGTGACGAAGGCTGCCGGTCGCGGCCCCAGCGGCCACTGGTAGCTGCCGTATCCGGCGAGCGAAGTGAGGGAAAGCGCGAGTCCGCCCAAGAGAGCCAGCGGCAACGACACCAGCCCCTGCGCGGTGGCCCAGGTTCCGGGGCCGATGGTCGGGTTGCGGCGCAACCAGGCGGAGTTGCGAATCGGATACCAGGTCCAGCAGGCGATGGCGACCACCGTCAGCGCCGCTCCTGACCACAGGCGCCAGCCGCTGCCATCGTCCAACCGGGCCCATTCGTCTTCGTTGACCAGCAGCACCCCGGCGCTGATGGCGAGCAACGAAACCGCCAGCCGCCGCCACGGCAGCGAGCGTTCGGAGAGGTTCGAGCTCACCGCGATGACCACCGGCAGGGTGCCGATCAGGATCGTCGGCAGTGGTGCGCCGGCCATCTGGATGCCGGCGGACAGGAACCCGTAGTAGAGGAAGTTGCCGCTGATCGACAGGCGGGCGGCTTCATACCAGTCGCGCCGGGCAAGCCGGGCGAGTTGCGCACGGCGGGTGATCCCGATCGGCACGCAGATCAGGCCGAACGCCAGGTAGCGTCCGATCGAGAGCACCGCCGGCGGGTAGTCACGGAAGATCAACGGGATCAGGAAGACCAGTCCCCACAGCATTCCGGCTCCGACCGCCGCCGCAACCCCGGCACCGAGCGCGGAGCGGGGCGCCGCCATGCCGCGTGCGGCGGTCACTGCGGAAAGCTGATCGTCGCGCCGGGCTGCGCGAACGGCTGGTCGCGGAACAGCCGGTTGGCGAGGTTGTGCGGGTGGCGCGCGGCCTCGGCGAAGTCGAGCACCGGGCTCAGGCAACAGTCGCGATTTGCCGCGCGCTCAGCCCAGTCGTCGCGGGTGCGCTCGGCGATCCGCGCCGCAATCCGCTCGGTCGTCGCGGCCCAGCTCGAGGGGTCGTACTGCCGGTGACCATCGAGCTCCGTCGCCAGTTCGAGCACGTCGAGCAGCTCGGTGTAGAACTTGGGTTCGATCGCTCCCAGCGCCACGAAACGCTCATCGGCACAGCGGTAGATGCGATAGAACGGAGCTGCGCCGTCGAGCAGATTGTTGGTGCGGCGCAGGTTCCACAGTCCGCCGGCGATCATGCCGTAGAACATCGGCGTGAGCCCGACCGTGCCCGCCAGGATGCTGGTCTCGGCGATCCCGCCGACGCCATTGATCGAGCGTGCCACCAGCCGGGAGAGCACACCCAGGAGCAGGTGCATGGCGCCACCGCCGAAATCGCCGATCAGGTTGAGCGGCACCGCCGGGGCATCGCGAGAACCGATCGCGTGGAGCACGCCAGCGAGCGCGAGGTAGTTGATGTCGTGGCCGGCGCGCGCCGCCAA
>JACZKY010088476.1_pt1 | contig 12669 bp, 11 predicted proteins | sample 8237611 | NCBI WGS metagenome assembly JACZKY01 (sample SAMN16148055, study PRJNA663545) | marine sediment metagenome | biome: sediments and biomass from bioreactor inoculated with such sediments; feature: coastal sediments; material: methane- and iron-fed bioreactor; isolation source: Bothnian...
GGAAGATCCTCCGGGAAAAGGGGGCGGAGGTGCGGATCCGCCTGGTGGAGGGGGATTTCCTCAAGGACCCTCTCGGCGGACCGTACGATTTCATATGGATCTCCCAGATCCTGCACGCCTACTCCGAGGGAGAGTGCCGGAAACTGCTGCGCAGGGCCCGCGCCGCCCTGGCCCCGGGAGGGAGGGCGGCGGTCCAGGAGTTCCTCCTCGCGGAAGGGAAGACCTCCCCGCCCGGGCCGGCCTTCTTCTCCGTGCACATGGTGGCGGTGACGGAGGGGGGACGCGCCTACACGGCGAAGGAGGTCGCCGGGATGATGCGGTCGGCGGGATTCCGGAAGATCACGGCCGACCCGACGGACCCGCGGGGCGTCGGCATCGTCCGCGGGGGCGCGTGAGCCGCCGGACGCCGCGGAAAACGCGGCGGCGGCGTTTTTTATCGGACCCGACGAGGCGGTGAATGGGGAACGACCTGGGAAAGACCCGGATGGTGGATACGTACGGGGAGATCCTCGATGGGGTGAGGACGATCCCCGTGCGGGGAACGGAGTGTCGCCTGCGGGAGGTGCTGGCCCGGTGGATGATGGATGTTCCCGAGGTCTGGACGCTGGACGGCGGGGTGCTGGGCGGCGACCGGTACTGGATTCGCGTCTACGACGCGGACGACCGGTACGTCACCGTGTTCGAGTTCGACGGAGAGTTCCGGATCCTGTCGGAAATGAGCGCGGACGGCCTGGGCTGGGAAGGGGAGGGGTTCTTCACCTCGCGGACCCGCTGACCGCCGCGGGTTCTCCGAAAGGAGCATCCTGCCGTTTTATTTTGGGACGTCGCGCGGCGAACGGGGCCGAAGCCGGCAGGTTTCGGGAAGGCCACCCGCGGCGGATCGCCCGTTCCCCGTCCGGAAGTTTTCTGAATGAATCCTGTTCATTCCTGGGGAGCAACGAGGAATACGCTCCCGGTTTTTTGTTTGTTTTTATATATATTTCAAGGTTTTGTGAGAAATAAATTTATTTTTCACCGACCCCGGAATTGTTCTGATGGTCTGACCTTTTTGGAGGGGGTTGGCCACAGAAATGGTGAAAAATTCGACTCGGCGCCGAATTTCGCGACAAAAATACATAAATAAAATCAACAGGTAACGAGCGCCCCCCCCGGGGGTGCGTGGAAATGTACACACTGCCGGGTGACCGGCCCGGAAGCATCCGCGACGCATCCCGCCATATTCTCCTTTCAGGACAGGGAGTTAAGCCGTATGGACGTCCCGTGCAACGGTTTGGCCCGGATGTTGCGGGAATAATGCGGGCACGAGGAGGATCTCCAGGGGTGCTGCCGGGGCGCCGGTTTGAATTAGAACGGTGTGTAAAAGCGGAGCAAAGTGCATTACGTTATACCTTCAAGAATTGTAAGTATCTTTTTTATGGTGTGAAAGCAATTTGCAGATAAAACATTTAGGTGATATAAGAATATTCAATGATATTTAGGTTATCGCATCGTTTTCACCAAAGATCGACCTGTCTCTACGGGAAAATGGCCGCTAACCACGGATCAAGGCAGAAAAGAACGAGGTAAAGCGCGATGGCCAGAGAAATGAGGACGGGCGTTTACATCTGCCAGGCGGGGATCGGCGCCGCCGACAGCGTGGACCTGCAGGCAGTGGCGAAATACGCCGAGAAGCTCGGGAACGTCGTGCTGGTCGAAGTCGTGGGCAGGAATCCGGTTCTCGATCCCGAAGCCCTCGCCGAAACCTTCCGGAAGGAAAAGGTCGACCAGGTCGTCGTCGCGGCGGACTCCCCCGGCTACTTCAAGCCGGCGTTCGTGCGCGCGATGGTCCTGGCAGGGGGCGATCCGGACCGGGTCGTCGTCGCGTCGTTCGTGGGAAACGGCGCAGGCGTGCCGGGTTCGACCGAACGCGCGAAGGCGGTGTTGAACTGCGCGATCCACGGGGTCCCTTACGGGCTCGCGGCGGAACCCAAGTACGCCCCAACCGCAGACCCCGACACGCTCGTGATCGGCGCCGGCGTCGCCGGGATCCAGGCCGCCCTGGAGATCGCCGGTGCGGGGAAGCGGGTTTTCCTCGTGGAGAAGTCCGGAACCATCGGCGGGAAAATGGCGATGTTCGACAAGACCTTCCCGACCCTCGACTGCGCCGCCTGCATCCTGACGCCGAAGATGGTCGCGGTGGGGCAGGACCCGAACATCACCCTGATGACGTATTCGGAGGTCACGGCGGTCAGCGGTTCTCCGGGGGCGTACAAGGTCAAGGTGCTGAAACATGCCCGCCGGGTCGACGAGGAGGCCTGCGTCGCCTGCAACGCCTGCACCGAGGTCTGCCCGTCGATCGTGCCGAGCGAGTTCGACGCCGGGATCAGCACGAGAAAGGCGATCTACATCCCCTTCCCCCAGGCGGTTCCCAACTCCTTCCTGGTCGACGGGAAGTCCTGCCTCTGGGTCACCAGCGGCGGGAAGAAGTGCGGGGCCTGCGTCAAGAAGTGCGCCAAGGAAGCGATCCACCTCGACGCCGAGGACGAGGAAGTAGTCTTGACGGTCGGCAACATCGTCGTCGCCACCGGCTACGAGGTGTTCGATGCGACGCGGATGGAGCGGTACGGCTACGGGAGACTGCCCAACGTCCTCACGGCCCTCGAATACGAACGGCTGACCAACGCATCCGGCCCGACCGGCGGCAACATCGTCATGAAGGCCTTGAAGCACAACAAGCGCAAGAAGGTGGACGAGTGGGTGTTCTCCCCCGAGAACCCGAAGCCGAAAAGCGTGGCCATCATCCACTGCATCGGGTCGCGCGACCACAACTACAACCGGTACTGCTCGCGGGTGTGCTGCATGTACTCCCTGAAATTCGCCCACCTCGTCCGCGAGAAACTGCCCGAGGCCGACTGCTACGAGCTCTACATCGACATGCGCGCCTACGGAAAGAACTACGAGGAATTCCTCGAACGGATCCGCGAGGAAGGGGTCTATCTCATCCGCGGCCGCACGGCCAGGATCGACGAGCAGAACGGACGGATGTCCGTCAAGGGCGAGGACATCATGGGGGAGAAGGTGCTCGATTTTCCCGTCGACATGGTGATCCTTTCCGCGGGGCTGGAACCGGTCGCCGATTCGGAAGCCCTGGCGGGAATGCTGGGGATCTCCCGGGACGCCGACGGCTGGTACGCCGAGAGGGACTACAACTCGGACCCGACCGGAACGGAACGCGGCGGCATCTTCGTCGCGGGCGTCTGCCAGGGGCCCAAGGACATCCCCGACACGGTGGCGCAGGCATCGGAAGTCGCCGCCCGCGTCATCAAGAGCGTCATCAGCGGTCATATTCAGGGCAGCCGGAGCAGCCTGACGCTTTCCGACATCGAGGCGGGCTTCTGGCCCCCGGCCCAAGGATGAAACGGAGGACATGACATGGCCGTGCGAGTGAACCCCAACCTGGTCGAGGAACTCAAGCGCTACGGCGCCGACGACGTCACCAAGTGCTACCATTGCGGCAACTGCACCGCGACCTGTCCGCTCTCGAAGGAGCCGTTCATCTTTCCGCGGAAGTCCATGCGGTATCTCCAGATGGGACTCGGGGACAAGCTGAAGGGCAACCTCGAGCCGTGGCTGTGCTACTACTGCGGCGAGTGCTCGGAGCAGTGCCCGCGCGAGGCGGAGCCGGGCGAAACGATGATGAGCATGCGCCGGTGGCTTACCGCCAGGTACGACATCACGGGAATCTCCAGGCTGTTCTATGAATCCTGGAAGGCCGAGCTGGGCGGGATCCTCATTCTGGCCCTGTTGACCGGGATCGGCTTCTACTGGTTCGGAATCAGCGGCGCGGGGGGCAACGGCGGCGGGAACATAAGCCATTACGTGACCACCGGCCCGGACCACAAGGCCTTCCTTCCCAGCGGCAACTACGGAGGCGACGGTTCCTTCTTCGGCTTCGGCTGGAACGTGCACACCTTCGACTGGATCATGGGCGCCGTTCTCGGTGGGCTGCTCCTCGTCAATTGCGCCCGGATGTGGTGGTTCACGACCGGGAGCAGGAAAGACCTGAAGATCCCCCTGCTCACCTACATCAAGCACGCGTTCCTGCTGCCGTGGCATTTCATCACCCAGAAGCGGTACAGCGAATGCGACCGGAAGACCCCCTGGCTCATCCATCTCGTCCTGATGCTCAGCTACCTCACGCTGCTGGTCCTCATCATGGTCTTCCTGCACTCCATGCATGAGGCGGAAACGGTCTGGACGGCGCATGCCTTCGGGTACCTGGCCACCATCGGCCTGCTCGGGACGACGATCTACGCCCTGAACGGCCGCATGAAAAAGACCGAAGCCCATTACAAGCATTCCCACGAGACCGACATCATCTTCCTGTACATGCTGCTGTACGTCGGCACGACGGGAATCCTGCAGAACGTCACGTACCGGGTTTTCGGCATGGAGACCCTGGCCAACTACATCTACATCCTGCACATGATGGGGGTGGTTCCGATGCTCGTCCTCGAGGTCCCCTTCAGCAAGTGGGGTCACCTCGCGTATCGGCCTTATGCGATGTACCTTTCCCGCGTGCAGGCCGATGCGATCGCGCAGCGCGAAGGGGTCAGGGCGGGGACGGCCGTTCCCGCGATGGCCCCGCAGAAGCAGATGATCGCATAGCCGGAGGGATAAATGAAAACCGAATGCAGGATCGGCGTCTACGTCTGCAATTGCGGGACGAACATCGCGAAGATGGTCGACTGCGATGCGGTCTCCGAGTACGCGAGCTCCCAACCCGACGTGGTCGTCTGCAAATCGTACAAGTACATGTGCTCCAACCCGGGCCAGGAAATGATCGTCAAGGACGTGCAGGAACTGAAGCTCGACCGGGTCGTCGTCTCCGCGTGCAGCCCCCGCATGCACGAGCCGACCTTCCGCACCGCCCTCGAAAAGGGGGGGATCAATCCCTACTTCCTCGAGATGGCCAACATCCGCGAGCAGTGCAGCTGGGTCCATGAAAACCGGGAGCAGGCCACCGACAAGTCGAAGGCGCTGACCTGCGCGGCGATACGGCGCGTAAGGTTCCACGAGCCGTTCAACAAGCAGTCCGTCCCGATGCATCCGCGGACGCTGGTCATCGGCGGCGGCATCGCAGGCTTGAGCGCCGCCCTCGAATTGGCCGACGCGGACCAGCCGGTGATCCTGGTGGAAAAGGACGACCGCCTCGGCGGCAACGTCGCCCGGATCGATCTCACCGCACCGTACCTCGATTCGGCGCGCGACATGCTCACCGAGCGCATCACGCACGTCACCAGGCATCCAAAGGTCACCGTCATGCTCAATTCGGAGGTCGCGTCGATCTCCGGGTACGTCGGAAACTTCAAGGCCGTCGTGAAACCCGCCGATGGCGCGGAACAGCAGTTCGACGTGGGAAGCATCGTCGTCTGCACCGGCTTCGCGCCGTTCGATGCGGCGAAGACGTCTCGCTACGGGTACGGGATCCTTCCCAACGTCATCACCTCCTACGAACTGGAAAAGATGCTGCGGGAAGGGAAGGTCCAGACCAGGGACGGGCGGTTGCCGAGGTACGTGACCCTCGTAAACTGCGTCGGGAGCCGCAGCAGGGAAACCCACCCTTACTGCTCGCGGGTCTGCTGCATGACCGCCCTGAAGTACGGCCACGAAATCCGTTCCGCCGTCCCGGGGGTGAAAATCACCAACCTCTACACCGACATGAACGCGTTCGGGAAGGGGTGCGAGGACTTCTACCTCCGCAGCTCCGAGCGGGACACGGTATTCATGATGTACGACAAGTGGAACCGCGGAAAGGTGAGGCCTGCCGGCAAGAACGACGGGTGCGAACTGCTGATGGTGGTGAAGGAGATGCTTTCCGGGGAGGAGGTCGAGATTCCCTCCGACCTGGTCGTCCTGATGGTCGGCATGGAACCCCGTGCGGACTCCGCGCAGGTCGCGCGCCTGGTCAACATCAGCCGCGACAGGGACGGGTGGTTCATCGAAAGCCATCCCAAGCTCGATCCGGTGGCGACCACGACCGACGGCGTGTTCATCGCGGGGGCGTGCCAGTCGCCGAAGGATATCCCCGAGACGGTCGCCCAGGCGCGGGCCACCGTCGCGCGGATCCTGGCCAAGATCTGCCACGGGGAGATCGAAGTGGCGCCGGTGTACGCCGAGGTCGACGAGAACCTCTGCTCCGGCTGCCGCATGTGCAACGAACTGTGCCCCTACCAGGCGATAGAGTACGACGAGAAAAGCAAGCGCAGCAACGTGATCAGCGTAATGTGCAAGGCGTGCGGCACCTGCGTCGCGGCTTGCCCGTCGGGCGCGATCAAGGGGCGACACTTCACGGATCGGCAAGTCTGCGAACAGATCGAGGGGGTGCTGGAATGGGATTCGAGCCGCGCATAGTAGGGTTCCTCTGCAACTGGTGCTCCTACACCGGAGCCGATCTTGCGGGGACCAGCAGGATCAAGTACCAGCCCAACGTAAGCGTGATCCGGGTCATGTGCTCCGCCAGGATCGACCCCACCTTCGTCATGAAGGCTCTCGCCACGGGCGCGGACGGCGTGGTCATCTGCGGATGCCATCCAGGGGACTGCCACTATGTCGAGGGGAACTACAAGACCATGCGCCGCTACCCGCTGCTGAAGCAGATGCTCCGGGATTTCGGCGTCGAGGAAGAGAGGGTCCGCCTGAAATGGGTCAGCGCCAGCGAGGGGCATCGTTTCGCCGAAGTCATCAACGAAATGACCGAGAAGATCCGCGAGCTTGGCCCGAGCCGGATCCGGGTTTCGCTGGATGCCGACAGGGTCGAGAGGTGACGCATGGAAAAGAATAAGCTGCAGGTTGCTCTTTACTGGGGTGCGGGATGCGGGGGCTGCGACGTGGCCGTCCTCGACACCAACGAATTCATTCTCGAACTCGCCGCCGTGGCCGACATCCGGTTGTGGCCCATCGCGATGGACGGCAAGTACAAGGACGTCGAGGCGATGTCCGACGGCGAACTCTACCTGACGCTGTTCAACGGGGCGGTCCGGAACAGCGAAAACGAGCACGTCGCGAAGCTGCTCCGGCAAAAGAGCAAGCTGATGGTCGCGTTCGGTTCCTGCGCGCACCTGGGCGGGATCCCGGCGCTGGCGAACCTGAGCTCGAAAGAGGAGATCTTCGAGCGGGCGTACCTGAAGAACCCGTCGATCCGGGAGGGGAACGTTACCGTCCCGCAGACGCATACCAGCGTCAACGGATGCGAGCTCACGATTCCGGAGTTCTACAAACGGGTCTACACGCTGGACAACGTGGTGGACGTGGACCTGTACGTCCCCGGCTGCCCTCCGGCCCCCGAGCAGGTCAAGGCGGTGCTCAAGGCGGTGGCCAGCGGCATCCTTCCGCGCAAGGGAAGCGTGGTGGGCGCCTCGGAGCGCGCGCTCTGCGACGACTGCCAGCGAAAGAAGGAAGAAAAGAAGGTCAAGAAGTTCTACCGGCCGTGGCAGGTCATCCAGGATCCCGAACGGTGCCTGATGGAGCAGGGGGTCCTCTGCGCCGGTTCGGCGACCCGATCCGGGTGCGGCGTGCGCTGCCCGGAAAGCGGCATGCCGTGCCGCGGCTGCTACGGACCGTTGCCCAACGTCGTGGACCAGGGCGCGAAGCTGCTGAGCGCGGTGGCTTCGATCATCGACAGCAACAATCCCGAGGAGATATCCCGGATCCTCGGCGGAATCCAGGATATCACCGGGTACGCCTACCGTTTCGGGTTGGCGGGATCCCTACTGCAGAGGAGAATCGGCTGATGGCCAGAACGATTACCATCGACCCCATCACGCGCCTGGAAGGGCACGGGAAGATCGAGATCTTCCTCGACGACGACGGGGGCGTGAAGGATTGCCACTTCCAGATCCCGGAGCTGCGCGGTTTCGAGCGGTTCGTGGTCGGCAGGCCGATCGAGGAGCTGCCGCGGATCGTCACCCGGATCTGCGGTGTGTGCCCCGCCAGTCACCATCTGGCCGGCGCGAAAGCCGTCGACGGCTGCTTCGGCGGGGAGCTGGCTCCGCTGGCCGTGAAGCTTCGCGACATGTACTACCAGGCGCATTACATCCACAGCCACATCGCCCACTTCTTCGCGCTGGCGGCGCCGGACTTCGTCTGCGGGCCGCACTCCGACCCGGCCCTGCGCAACATCCTGGGCGTCGTCGCCAAGGTGGGGCTGGAAATCGGCGGCAAGGTGATCAAGTCGCGGGCGCAGGCCCAGAGGATCCAGCAGATCATCGGCGGCAGGAGCACGCACGTGGTGTGGGCGATCCCCGGCGGCGTGTCCAAGGGCCTCAAGCCCGAGGAGCTTGCGGAAATCACGCCGATGGTCGACGAGCTCTACGATTTCACCCTCTTCTCGATCCAGCTGTTCAAGGACGTCGTGCTGGGAAACCCGGAATACGTGGACCTGATCCTCAAAGGGCCGTACAGCCTCGAGGTGCAGAACATGGGGCTGGTGGACAAGAACAACGCGCCCAACTTCTACGACGGCAAGGTCCGGGTGGTCGATTTCAAGGGCAAGGAACTCTGCAAATACTCGGCCAGGGATTACGCCGATCACGTGGCCGAGCACGTCGAGCCGTGGTCCTACCTGAAGTTCCCGTACCTCAAACAGCGGGGATGGAAAGGATTCGCCGAGGGGATCGACTCCAGCATCTACATGGCCACGCCGCTTTCGCGGCTGAACGTGGCCGACCGGATGGCCACGCCCAAGGCCCAGGAGGCGTACGAGGAGATGTTCCACACCTTGGGGCAGAAGCCGTGCCGGGCGCTGATGGCGGCCCACTGGGCCCGTCTGGTCGAGATGGTGCAGAACGCCGAGACGCTGAAGAAGTACTGCGCCGACCCCGAGATCACCGGCGACCGGTACCGGGTCGTCCCGCAGGGGATCACGGGGGAAGGCGTCGGGATCGTGGAGGCGATGCGGGGAACGCTGACGCACCACTACACCTGCGACAAGAACGGGATCTGCACCAGCGCCAACCTGATCGTCGGCACCACCAACAACAACGCGGCGATCCACATGGTCACCCGGAAAGCCGCCTCCGGCCTCATCAAGCCGGGCGTCGAGCCGACCGAGGGGATCCTGAACCTGGTCGAAATGGCGTTCCGGACGTTCGACCCGTGCTACAGCTGCGCGACGCACAGCCTTCCCGGGCAGATGCCGCTCCAGGTGAACATCATCAAGGGAGGCGAGCTTTATCGCGAATTCCGGCGCTGCTGTTAGGCGCCGGCTGGAAGGGCGCCCGGTGAAGACGCTTCTGCTCGGGATGGGGAACCCCATCCTCTCCGACGACGCGGTCGGCGTGCGGCTCGCCCGCGACATCGGGAAGCGGTTGACAAGTTCTCCGGGGCTCAGCATAGTTGAGGAGTGCTCGGTCGGCGGGCTCAATATCCTGGATGTCGTGGAGGGGTACGACCGCCTGATCGTGCTGGATTCGATCCGCACCACGGGCGGGACGCCCGGAGAGTGGCATCGCCTGACGGCCGAGGCGTTGCGGGACACGATGCACCTGAACAACGTGCATGACGCCAACTTCGCCACGGCCCTCGAACTGGGCCGGCGGATGGGGATGCGGGTGCCGACCGGGGAGGAGATCCACATCTTCGCGGTTGAGGTGCAGGACAACGAGACGTTCAGCGAGGTGATGACCGGGCCGCTCGAACAGGCGTACCCGGTCTATTCCATGGAAATATTGAAGGAAATCGAAGAGATCCTCACGGGAGGCGAGGCTTCGTCCCGTCCATCCTGAATAAGCCTGGGCAAGGAGGTCGAGCATGGCGATTTCCCAGACGGATCAGGTAAAGAACGAGCTTTCGATCCTGAGAGTGTACGGGCTCAGGTACTCCGTCCTGGCGGCCTGGGAAGAGGAACTCCGGATGAAAGGCGTCCGGATCGTTCCGAACATCGCCAAACCGCTCGAGGCGACCCGCGTGAAGATCTCCTCGGGCTGTTTTTCGGCCTGCGAGGTGGGAGCCGATCTCGGGCGGATCGAGGCGCACATCGTCACCGCGGCCGCCAACTCCGGAGTCACGAACATCGACGAATGGCTCGGTTTCCTGGGGGACTGCATGGCGGCGACCGCGGACTTCGAAGCGGTCGAAAAGAAGATCCCTTTCCCGGCCGTGAAATCGCACTACAACCGGTTCAAGTTCGGCGGTGCCTGCTAGTTTCCTGGAAGGAATTGATCCGGACGGCGCGATGCAAAAACCGGGGCTTCCCTTGGATTCCAAGGAAAGCCCCGGTGTCGTATTTCGAAGGTGGTGGGCGCTACAGGATTTGAACCTGTGACTTCCACCGTGTGAAGGTGGCACTCTACCGCTGAGTTAAGCGCCCTTTTCGTCTCCCTATTGTACCTTCCCGCGCTTCCCGATCAACGGTTTTTTCCGGCCCCCTCAGAAGGAAGCCTGCGCCCCGAGGTAAGGACCTTTCAGCCGGATCGAGGCCTTGGTGTCGTCCTCGTCGATCTCCAGGTCGATGTACCGGTACCCGCCCTGCACCCTCACGAAAGGCAGGGGGCGGAAGGAGACGTAGGCGTCCACATCGATGAGGCGGTTCCCCGAGTACGTCATGCCGGCGCCCCGGGCGTCGACCCGGATCGTGTCCTTCAGGAAGGAGACCCCCACCGCCGCGCCGAGCATCGGGACCGGCGCCTTGAAGTCCTCGACGGTGGTCCCGACCGTTGCGCTGCGCAGTTCCACCTCCCCGTCCACGTACTTCACCTTGAGAAGCAGCCCCAGGTTGAACCCCGCGATCCCGGCATCCGGCCGGAGGAGGTCGTACTGCGCCTCCCCGTCCAGCATCTTCATGTCCAGGCGGGAGATCACTTCGTCCGTCGCGGTGAACGTTTGCCCGTTGAACGTGATGGTCTGCGACAGCTGCCGGTTGCCGTCGAACGCGAGCTGGGAATACCCGGCCCGCAGCGTCAGCTTTCCGAAGCGCAGGAAGGCCTCCCCGAAGGGGAGGTTCTCGTCCTCGACCCCCAGGGTGTGCTTCACGTCGATGGAGGTATCCGGGACGCCGGCCGTCGTGGTCTGCACCGTGCCGGAGAGCTTGGGGAGCCAGTACGCCCCCCGGGCCCCGAACTCGAGGGCGAGCGCGCCCGTCGAAGCGACCGACACCATCGCGGCGGCCGCCGCCGCCACCAGAATCCTTCGCATCGCCCCTCCTTTTTCCGTCTGTTATAATGTGCTGCAACCGCGCCGCGGCGCGGAAGCGGATGGGGCGCTGGTGGCCCCCCCGGACTTCAAATCCGGTCGGGAGGCGGAAACGTCTCCGGTGGGTTCGATTCCCTCCCGCTTCCGCCACTTCCCCTTACGAATCTTTTTCGGGAAATCCGGGAGAATTCTTTACAGGAAAAATTACCGGAAGGAATACCTGCAGCCGCAATACTTCTGGCGATAGATGCCGTGCTCCCGGGCGAGTCGCACGCTTTGGAGGTACCCGTCGTTCTTCTTGAGGTCCGCGGCCACGAACCGGACGCCGGAGCGCGCCTCCTCTTCCCGGCCCAGGCCGTTGATCATCGCGGCGTCCTTTTTCGGGCTCACGGTCAGGACCGTGCCGAAGGCCGGCATCCCCAGTTCGGAGGCTTTCCGCGCCGTCTCGCGCAGCCGGAGACGGATGCACGCCTCGCACCGGCGGCCCCGCTCGGGTTCCTCCGAAAGCCCGCGCGTGGCCTCCTCCCACTCCCGCTCGCCCCCGTTCCCCAGGACGAGCGGAAAGGGGGAGACCTCCTGCAGGTCGAGGGTGGCCTGCGTCCGCTTCCGGAATTCTTCAAAGGGGTGGATATTTGGGTTATAAAAGAAGCCGGTGACGTCGAACCGCTCCCGCATCGCGCGCACCCCGTACGCCGCGTCCGGGGCGCAGCAGATGTGCAGGAGCACTTCCGTGCCGGGGGGGATGTCTGCCAGCAGTTTCATGAACGGAACCCGGGTCCCATGTTTTGGATCCTATCCAGTGTAGCAGCTGCCCGCTGCAGATCGCATGAAAAGGAGGGGTTTTCCGTGGTGCCTGCGCTCCTGTTCCTGGCCACCTTCGCCACCACGCTGGTCGCGGGGGCGTTTCTCGCGGGGGGGAACCCCTTCGCGAGGATATCGGATCTGGCGCCGGGGCTGATGTTCAACCTCCCCCTCCTGCTGATCCTGGGGGTCCACGAAATGGGGCACTACACGGCCGCCCGCCGGCACCGCGTGGTGACGACCCCGCCGTACTTCATCCCGTTCCTGCCGATCCCGCCGCTCCCCGGGACCATGGGGGCGGTGATCAAGCTGAAATCCCCCTTTCCCGACCGCAACGCCCTGATGGACATCGGCTCCGCGGGGCCGCTGGCCGGGGCCGTGGTCGCCATCCCGGTTCTCGTCGCGGGGCTGGCGCTCTCCAAGGTCCTGGTCGTCACGGGCGACTTCGGCGCCACGCTGGGGGAATCGCTCCTGTTCAAGCTGATCTCGCGGGCGGTCCTGGGCGATGTCCCGGCGGGGTACGACGTGGTCCTCCACCCCATGGCCTATGCCGGGTGGCTGGGGCTGTACATCACCATGCTGAACCTGATCCCCGCGGGGCAGCTGGACGGCGGGCACATCGCCTACGCGCTGTTCGGGGACCGGTACGGGGAGGTGGCGCGCCTGGTCCCGTTCGGGCTCCTCCTGATGGGTCTGGCG
>JACZKY010001439.1_pt1 | contig 12646 bp, 12 predicted proteins | sample 8237611 | NCBI WGS metagenome assembly JACZKY01 (sample SAMN16148055, study PRJNA663545) | marine sediment metagenome | biome: sediments and biomass from bioreactor inoculated with such sediments; feature: coastal sediments; material: methane- and iron-fed bioreactor; isolation source: Bothnian...
AACCCAGGGCGAGCTGCGGCTCGATAACCCGCAGGACTGAGCCAGCCTCAGCGGTGGCGAGCCCGGGCGCGCTGGCGCATGTTGCGCTGGCGCAGCTGCTCGAGTCCGCCAGCCAGGCCAAGGTAGGCCAGGTAGGAAGTCGGCAACCCGACGATAACCAGCAGGAAAGAGGCACTGTTCAAAACGAAATCTCCTTGGCGACAACAATTCTGGTCGACCCGCGGACCGGGCGTTGATTCCTATGACCAGCATTTTGCTGCACTGCGGCATTATACCAGCATGAGAGGCTCTTTCTACTGGCAACACCACTCGCTGGCAGGGCATTTGCTGCGCCGCGGCGGAGTGGCGAAACAGAAGAGCCGCACTTGCGGGATTCGAACGGTTAGCGGGCCAAGTGGGGCGCGCCTGTTTACTCGGCCAAGTACAGCATCGAAATCTTCGACGCTTCCCTTCGCCACAGCGCGTAACACTCCTGTATTGCCGAGCGCGAGAGTTCCGGCTCATGGTCCTTGATGGCTTGCACCAGGATCGCGTACGCATCGACGTTGCGCGAGAACGCGCCGCTGACCATCGCCAACATCGCGACGCGACTGGAAAGAACCTGTCGAATCACGCTCGCCAGGGCATCAATAACGATAATCAGAACTGGATTGTGGCTGGCGCGCGCCAGCCCCGCATGGAACTCGAACTGGGCGTCGACGAAGGCTTCCAACTCGTGGCTCTTCTGGAGTTGTTGCATCACGCGATCAAGTGCCGCAAAGTCCTCCGGACCGGCCCGGATTGCCGCCGTAGCTGCCATTTCCGCGCCGATCAGTTCCATCGCACCCTGAATCTGCTCTACCGAAACAAAGCCGAGCTTCAATCCGACTTCGAAATAGAACTGCAGGAAATGTGAATTTGGCAGCGCAAGATAGGTGCCACTGCCTTGCTGCCGACGGATGAAGCCGAGTGTTTCAAGCACCGTCAGTCGGTCACGGAGCGTCGGGCGCTGGACGGAAAGCTGCTCCGCCAGTTCACGCTCGGTGGGAAGCCGTATGCGACCTGACGCATCCGGTCGGGTGCGCACGGCGATCTCGATGAGGCGTGCAAGGATGTCGTCAGCGGGGGCAGTCACGTCGGGCTCGGTGCTCCGGCTGGCGATTACAGACGTTTGTTCGCAGGTCGCGGTCGCGTCCCGGAACTCGGCGCGTCTCGCAGCGCGTCGTCAAGTCCATGCATCGCACCGGCAAGCGCAGGATACAGACTCTTGAAAACCTCAAAGCGGCGATCGTAGACTGCGCGCCGATCCGCCGGACCGGGTTCGACGGGGTGCTCATCGCAGCGGATCTTCGGCAACGCAGGATCGTCGACTCCGTTGAAAACCCCGGCGGCCACGCCACCAAGCATCGCCGCACCAATGGCGCTGGCGTCGGTCTGAGTGGCCATATGGTAGTTCAAGCCCAGTACGTCGGCCTTGATCTGCGCCCAAAACCTACTCCGGGCGCCACCGCCTACGCCAACCAGTTCCGTTGGCTTCCAGCCCCATTCATTCTCGGCGCGTTGCAGGATCTGGCGCAGCGCCAGGGCGCCGCCTTCGAAGACGGCTCGCACCATATCCGCGCGCGTATGGTTCAGGCGCAAGCCGATCCAAGCCGCGCTCGCTTCAGCATCCCAGATCGGGCTTCGTTCACCCGCCAGGTAAGGCAGGAACAGCAGACCGTTTGCCCCCGGGATCGAGGTGGTCGCGAGGCTTTCGAGTTCGGCAAACGAGCGTACGTCCGGCCATACTTTGCCCTGCAACCAGCCGAATGCCCCGCCGAGGGTCGACATCGCGCCATGCGCGAGCCATCGCCCGGGCAGAACATGGTGGCGATTGAGAAAGCTCGCCTCAAACTTTGGCGCATCCAGGCAAAAGGTGATCACCCCCGACGTACCAACCGATTCAAACGCATCCCCCTGGCTTTTCAAGCCGACCGCAAATGCGGCCGCCGCGGTGTCGGCGGCGCCCAGCGCGATCGGGGTTCCCGCGGCAATCCCCGTCAAGGCCGCGGCCTGGGGCGTGACGCCCCCCAGTTGAGCAGCCCCGGAGACAATTTCGGGCAACAGATCGCCATCGACGTTCCACAACTGCAGCAGTGACGGCGACCAGCACGCCTTTGTGACTCGGACATCCATTAGCCCGGAATACGACACCTGCGTCGATTCCATCGCTGCCCGGCCAGTAAGCCGCAACCCGATAAAACTGTTAAGCATCAGCACGCGCCGCACCTTCTTCCACAGTGCGGCGTCATGGCGCTGCAACCAGGTCAGGTTCGCAGCCCAGCAAGTGGAACTGCTGGCGCGGTTTCCGGTATGCGCCTGGTAAGCCGTCGCATCTGCCCCTACCACGTCGTGCAGCAGCGCGTCGGCGCGCCCATCGAGATATACGATCCCGGCCCGCAAGGGCAGATCGTCCGCGCCAAGGAAGATCGTGGTCGGACAGGTAGTGGCGAGACCTACTCCGGCTACCGGGCCAACGCGCGCTGCTACCTCGTGCAACGCTTCGCACACCAGCGTCCAGTATCGTTCCAGATCGATTTCGGCCCAGAGTGGCAGCGCCGTGATGACCGGAACGGCGCGCTGCGCCTTGGCCACGATGCGGCCATCAGGCGCGACCGCGCAGACTTTTACCGAGCTGGTGCCAGCGTCTACGCCGAGAAGAACAGGCTCAATCATTGACCAACGCGACTTTCAGCGCGCCCCCGCCAGCCGCGACCTCGAATGCGCCGAGCGCCTCATCGACGCCGAAACGGTGTGTTATCAGTGAACTCGCATCCACCCGTCCAGAAGCCAGCAGGTTCAACGCGATCTCGTAGTCGCGTCGGGCCAGAGCACTGGCGCCAGTGACGACCAGTTCGTTGTAGTGAATCAAATTGACGTCGATGCTTGCAGTCGCACCGGCGGAGAATCCTGCAAAGAGATTGACATGGCCACCCTTGCGCACAACCGTGAGTGCCTCATTGGTCAGTGCGGGCACTCCAATGGCGAGGATTGCGACATCGGCCCCCAACCCCTCGGTGGCCCCGTTGACCACGTCAAGCAGCGACTGACTCGACGGGTCGCACACTAGATCCACGCCGCGCTCGAGGGCAGCTTGTCGCCGCGCCGCATTTGGCTCACTGATGATGACCTGGCGTGCGCCCGCTGTCCTGGCGAGCGCGGCATGCATCAGCCCGATCGGGCCGGCGCCGAGCACCAACACCGTGTCGCCAAGCCGGATGTCCGCGTTGCGCTGGCCGTTGATGCAGCAGGCCAGCGGTTCGGCCAATGCAGCCGCCTCGAAGTCCATGCCATCCGGAACCCGGAACACGTTGCCCGCCTGCAACGCGATCGCTGGGATGCGTATGAATTCCGCGAATGCGCCGTCGAATTCGTAACCAATCGCCTGGCGGTGTTGACACACGTTTTCGCGACCACTCTTGCAGTATGCGCAGGCGTGACATGCTACTACCGGATCGACGCATACTCTGTCGCCGACACTCCACGCGGTGACGCCGGCCCCAACCTCGACGACAACGCCGGCGAATTCATGGCCGATTACCGACGGAAAACGCACACCCTTGGTCTTCTTGCCGGTGAGAATCCGGAGGTCGGTGCCGCAGACCGTTGCGGCACGCACCCGCAGCAACAAATCTCCGGGGCCGACCTGCGGCGTGGCAATTGTCGTAACCGCCAGATCGTTAGGTGCCCTCAGGACGGCTGCCTTCATCGTGCAATCCCCGACCCTTCGGCCGCGACCGCGTTCTCGTAGACCTGCAATGCGGCGCTCACGCTGGCACCTTCGTGGATCAAGGCGCGCAGGGCCCGGATGACTGCGCTCGGGTGCGCATGCTGCCAGACAAAACGCCCGTATGTCACCCCACCCAGACCAACGTCGAGGGCTTCCCGCGTCATCTTGAGGTAATCCTCGAGGGTCTCGCCCATCTCGCCTCCAGCCAGCGCGACAGTCGCCGGACACGCCTCAATGACTGAGCGAAAACTCTCTGCTGATCCGGTCCAGATAGTCTTGATGATATCGACGCCTATTTCGGCGCCGCAGCGCACAGCGTAGGCAACGTTCTTGGCGTCATGCTGGTCTTTGATCATCGCACCCTTGGGATAGATATGTGCGATCAACGGCATGCCGGCCGAGGCTGCATCCTTGGCCACGCGCGCCAGCATCGTAAGCTGTTGCGCCTGGTCCGGCCCGCCAACAATACAACCAACCGAGATCGCGTCGGCGCCCAGCCGCACGGCTTCTTCAACATCGGCGAGCGGAGTGTCGTAGGTTGGATGGTATTGCACCGAATACGCACTGGCTTTCATGATCAGCGCGGTGCGGCCGGCGTAGGGGGGGAATACCCGTTCCGCAATGCCCTTCTGCATCGTGATCGCGTCCGGCCCGCCATCGACGACCAGTTTCATGGTGGTTCGAATATCGATCAGGCCGGGCAGATTGCCGCGCGTGATCGGATGATCCATGGTGATCGCCAGCAGACGTCCGGACGGACCGAGCAGGCGCTTGAGGCGAATTTCCTTGCCGAGAAACATCGACTTCACTCCTTCATGAGATAGGGATCAGTACAAGCCAAACAGGTGCAGCGGTCCCAGGACCAACGATGGGAACAGCACCATCGCGAAAATTGCCAGCGTCAAGATCGTCAGCGGTCCGAGTGACCCCTTGACCACATCTTCGATCGACATGTTGGCTACCTTGGCGACCGCGAACAGACACACGCCCACGGGCGGGGTGATCAAACCCAGCGTGAGCGTAATCACAACGATGATCAGAAAATGGATCGGATCAACACCCAGCGACATCGCCGAAGGCAGCAGCACCGGGATGAGAATGAACATTGACGCGATCGCGTCCATGAACATGCCGACCACAATCAGAAAGAGGAAGATCAGCACCATCACGATCGTCGGGCTCGAGGTCGCGGAACTGAGGAACGCAGCCACTTTGACTGGCAGACCATCGTAGGTAAACACCCAGGCCGCCAGCTTGGCTGTGGCCGCGATGAACAAGATGCTGCCGGTGCTGCGCGCGGTCTCGATAAAGAGGCCCGGCAGGTCCGACCAGCGCAGGCTCTTGAACACGAAGATCGCAATGATGAACGTGTACAGTACCGCGACAGCGGCGGCCTCGGTGGGCGTGAAATATCCGTCCAGAATGCCGATCAACAGGATCACCGGGGTCATGGCAGGGAGAATTGCTCGCAGCCCCGTGCGTCCGAGTTCGGCCAGGTTGAAAGCCGAGGGTTTGGCAACACCGTGCCGCACGCTGTAGAAGTGGTTGTAGGCCATCAGCGCGAGGGCAATGAACAATCCTGGCACCAGGCCAGCGATCAAGAGCAGTCCGATCGACTGATTGGCGATCGACCCGGCGATCACGATCAGGATCGACGGTGGAATGATCGAGGCCAGGGTCGAAGTGGTGAGCGTTAGCCCGACCGCGTATTTGCGGTCGTACCCCTGACCGGTCATCGCCTTGATCTCAAGGACCCCAAGGGAGGCGATGTCCGCCACCGACGATCCCGAGATGCCGCCAAAGACTACTGCTGAAGCTACGTTGACGTGCCCCATGCCACCCGGCAGCCAGCCAACCGCCGCCTGCGCGAAGGCGAAAATGCGCTCCGCCACACCGCCGCGGTCCATCAGCTGGCCAACCAGGATGAACAGCGGCACCGCTACCAGCAAGAACGAGTTCATCGCCGTGAACATGGTCTCGGAGAGCAAAGTCAGCGGGGTAGACGTGTAGACCACCAGCGCCAGCACGCTCGACAGGCCAAGCGAGATCGCCAAGGGAATGCCGAGCGCTCCAAACACGAGAAACGAGGCCAACAGCAAGACGCTCATCGCTCACGCTCCCCTTGCACGGCCACCACCGCGCGGTGATCACGGAGCGACGCTACCGTACCCCAGGCAGCGATCACAGCCGAGATCGGCATCGTAATTCCGATCGCCCAGCTCGACACACCGAGCGTGGCAATCGTCTCCCCCATCATGACCTGCTGGCGCACCAAGCCGAAGCCGGTCCACGCCATCAAGAGGAAGAAGGCGAGGCAACCGATGACATAGATCGGCAGCGCCAGGCGGCGCAGCCAGGGCACGTAGAGCAGCAGGACGGTCACGCGCGCCGCGTCGGCGGCGCGCATGCTCGAGGCCATGCCGATGAACACCATCCAGATGAAGATGGCACGGGTCAACTCTTCCGACCACGACACCGGCGCGTCGGCCAGGCGTCCGATCACCTGAATGGATACGACCAGCACCAACGCCGCGCAGGCAAGGCCCGCGGCGACGTCGATGCCGCGCGTCGCCCAGCTCATGCGAACAGCCGCCGAAGCGGCCGTTGCACCCGACTTGGGGTCAGCCATGACGCCCTATTTCTTGCCGACCGCGGTAAGCGTCTTGTCGAAGAACGCTTGATCCTTTACGAGCCCCGAGAACTTGGGAAACAGTTCCTTGGCTACTGCCACGAATGCCTTCTGCTGCTCAGCGGTAAGCGTGTCGACCTGCATCCCTTTTGACTTCAGGAAATCAATCGACTTGCCGGCGTCAGCCGCGTCATTGGCCGTCTTCCACGCTTCGGCCTCAACCGCCGCTTCCTGCAGAGCCTTCTTCTGCGCCGCGCTCAGAGCGTTGTACTTGGCCGGATTGATCCCCAGCACCCAGCCGTCGGCCATGTGGTTCGACAAAGTGACGTACTTCTGCACTTCATAGAACTTGGCTGTCACCGGAATGTTGATGGGATTTTCCTGACCATCGACCACCTTCAGCTGCAGCGCGTTATAGACCTCGCCAAACGCCATCGGGGTGGGCGATGCCCCCATCTTGCCGAAGAACTCGACCCACAGCGGATTGTTGGGAACGCGGAATTTCAGTCCCGCGAGATCCCTGGGTGCGAGGATCGGGTGGCGCGAATTGGTCATCTGCCGGAAAGGCCGCGTCCACATGTTCAGGCCCTTGATTCCGATCTTGTCCAGATCGGCAATGAGTTCCTTACCGAGCGGCCCGGCGAGGTAACTGCGCAGTTGGGCCGTGTCGTCGAACAGGTAGGGAATCGAAACTGCAGTGAATTTCGGGTTGAAATTCGCGTACAGCGAGGTCGACAACAACAACATGTCGAGGGATCCGGCCGCCAGTTGGCGGACTGCGGCAGAAGGATCGCCGCCGTACAGCTGTCCATTCGGAAAGACTTTTACCTCCACTCCACCGCCGGTCTTGCTTGCCACCAACTCGGCAAACTTGCGAGCGGCCACCGTGATTTCAGAAGTATCTGGATCCGGTGTCGAAAGGTTGAACGATACCTGTGCAAGTGCCTGCTGGCTCGTCAGAACCAACCCTGCAAGCGCTAGGCTTGCGACCTGTTTCAGAAATTTCATTGTTGTCTCCACCTAATGTTTAGACCAATTAATGCCGCTCCCACAGATTGTTAACTCATATTGGTTAGACCAATCGGCGTGGTGTGGTAGTGTACGACGCATGTTTCCCAAGATGCAATAGCCGGAGAACCATGATGCAAGGCCAGTGCAACGCCAAGATCGTCGCCACACTCGGCCCAGCGAGCACGGACCGCGCCACCATCGCGGCGCTGGTCAGTGCCGGCGCGGACGTGTTCCGACTGAATTTCAGCCACGGCACGCACGCTGACCACCAGCAGCGCCTCGAGCTGATCCGCTCAATTGAGGCCGACATCGGTCGCCCGATCGGTGTGCTGCTCGACCTGCAAGGGCCGAAGCTGCGCGTGGGTACCTTTGCCGACGGCCCCGTGACGCTGATCGAAGGCGCGCCGTTTCGCCTCGACCTTGAGCGCGACAAGCCGGGCGATAAGACGCGCGTAGCGCTGCCACACCCGGAGATCTTCGCTGCGCTCAAACCCGGCGCGGAACTTCTGCTCGACGATGGTCGGCTTCGCCTGCGGGTGGAGAAGTCCGGGAAGGATTTCGCCGCAACCATCGTGGCCAATGGCGGCATCCTGTCCGACCGCAAGGGCGTGAACGTCCCCGGCGTCGTACTGCCGTTGTCGGCGATGACCGCCAAGGACCGCGCCGACCTGGACTTCGGCCTGACGCTGGGAGTCGACTGGATCGCACTGTCGTTCGTGCAGCGCGCCGCCGACATCGTCGAGGCCCAGGCCATCATTCAGGGACGTGCCGGCATCGTCGCCAAGCTGGAGAAGCCCGCGGCCGTCCAATGCCTGGACGAAATCCTGGCGGTGACCGATGCGGTAATGGTGGCGCGTGGCGACCTTGGCGTGGAGATGCCCGCCGAGCAGGTGCCCGCGATCCAGAAGCGCATCGTTCGCGAATGCCGCAAATTGGGCAAGCCGGTGATCGTCGCCACGCAGATGCTTGAGTCGATGGTCGGCGCACCGGTGCCCACGCGCGCCGAAGCCTCGGATGTGGCCACCGCGATCTACGATGGCGCCGATGCGGTGATGCTGTCGGCCGAATCGGCATCGGGCAAATACCCGGTCGAGGCGGTGGCGATGATGGACCGCATCATTGCGCAGACCGAGGCCGACCCGCACTACCGCGAAGCGATCGATGCGTCGCATACCCAGCCCACCGCCAACACTGCTGACGCCATCGGATGGGCGGCACGTTCAGTCGCCGGTCTGCTCGACGTGGCTGCGATGGTGGCGTACACCAGCTCGGGCTCGTCGGCCCTGCGCATGGCCCGTGAGAGGCCCCGGGCTCCGATCATCGGGATGACGCCAAAGCGTGAGACCGCGCGGCGCCTGACGCTGGTGTGGGGCGTCAATGTGGTGGTTTGCGATGACGTGACCGACGTCAATGACATGACCGAGCGCGCCATAGCTACTGCCCGGACGCTGGGGTTTGCACAACGAGGCCAGACCATCGTCATTGCTGCCGGCATGCCCTTTGGCACGCCCGGCTCCACCAACCTGTTGCGCATCGCGCGGGTCGACTGAGCGCGTCCCAAGCCCAGCATCAATGCGTCTTACCAGCCGGTGTTACACGGTGCTGTGTGACAGGAAGTGTAGCAATTATGGCGCGTTATTGGGGGCAGACATTGCCAAGGTGCTGCTGTTTCTCGCCTCCGAATGCGCGTCTTAGATCAGCGGCACCTGTATCGAAATCACCGGCGGGAAATTCTGCGTGCAGAACCCTGCCGACACCTGGGTCTGATCAGCGTGCCTGCCCAAGCTGCGCGTTATGCGCCTTTAAGAGGTCAAGCGCGACGTCGACGATCATGTCCTCCTGTCCGCCGACCATGCGCCGGCGGCCGAGCTCGGCGAGGATGTCGAAGGTGGGGACGCCGTATTTCTCCGAGGCGGTCTCGGCATGGCGCAGGAAGCTCGAATACACGCCGGCATAGCCTATCGCTAGGGTCTCGCGGTCTACGCGCACCGGTCGGTCCTGGAGCGGGCGCACCAGGTCGTCGGCGGCATCCATCAACATCTTCAGGTCGCAGCCGTGGTTTACGCCCATTCTCTCGAGTACGGCGATCAGCACTTCGAGGGGCGCGTTGCCGGCGCCCGCTCCCATCCCCGCCAGCGCGGCATCGATGCGGTAGGCCCCCTCTTCCCAGGCGATCACCGAATTCGCCACGCCCAGCGACAGATTGTGGTGGCAGTGGATGCCGACCTGGGTCTCGGGCTTGAGCGTGCGGCGCAGTGCCCGGACTCTGTCGCGCGCACCGTCCATGAGGAGCGCGCCGGCGGAGTCGGTGACATAGACGCACTGTGCGCCGTAAGACTCCATCAGTTGTGCCTGCCTCGCCAATTCGGCCGGCGGATTCATGTGTGCCATCATCAGGAAGCCCACGGTATCCATGCCTAGTTTGCGGGCGTGCTCGATATGCTGCTTGGAGATATCAGCCTCAGTGCAGTGGGTGGCAATGCGCACCGTACGGGCCCCGGCTTGGTAGGCCTGCTCAAGGTCGTGTACGGTGGCAATGCCGGGAATCAGGAGCGTCGTCACCTGCGCATGCGTCACGACCTCGGCAACCGCCGCTATCCATTCGCAATCGCTGTGCAGGCCAAAGCCGTAGTTGAAGCTTGATCCGGCCAGGCCGTCGCCGTGCGAAATCTCGATCGCATCCACCTTGGCAGCGTCGAGCGCCTTGGCGATGGCGACGACCTGTGGCAGGGTGTATTGGTGGCGGCGCGAATGCATGCCGTCGCGCAGGGTCACGTCCGAGATGTAGACCTTCTTCGTTTTATCCATGATGCTCCCTTTGGGGGCCTCTGGCCGGTTCAGGCGGCGAGCGCGAATTTGGCTACGGCGAGATATTCCGCCGCGGCCAGCGCTGCCGAGGTCATGATGTCGAGATTGCCGCTGTAGTTGGGCAGGTAGTGCCCCGCACCTTCGACCTCGAGAAAGATCGACACCTTGAGCCCATGGCACTTGCCTATACCAGGTACGTTCAGCGGCCTATCGGCGGCAATCGTCTCGAACTGCACGCTCTGCTTGAGCCGGTAGCCCGGCACGTAGCTGGCAACCTGGGCCACCATGTCCTCGATCGATAGTCGGACGGCGGTCTCGTCAGTGCCTTGTTCGGCCAGACAATACACCGTATCGCGCATGATCAAAGGTGGCTCAGCCGGGTTGAGGACTATGATGGCCTTGCCTTGCGCCGCACCGCCGAGCTTGACGATGGCTCTGGAGGTAGTCTCGGTGAATTCGTCGATATTGGCACGAGTGCCGGGACCGGCCGACCTGCTGGCGATCGATGCGACGATCTCGGCGTAGCTTACTTTGCCCACGCGAGAGACCGCGTACACCATAGGAATGGTTGCCTGCCCGCCGCAGGTCACCATGTTGATGTTGGGACTGCCCAGATGCTCCTTGAGGTTCACCACCGGAATGACGTACGGCCCTATAGCCGCGGGTGTCAAGTCGATGACTTGCACCCCATGCTCTTGCAGCACCGCGTTGTGGTGCGGATGAGCGCCGGCCGAGGTGGCATCGAATGCGATTCGTATGTCCTTGAAGTTCGGCAGCCTCACCAGGCCGTCGATCCCCTCGCTGGTGGTCGTAACACCCATGCGTTGGGCGCGCGCCAGGCCATCTGAAGTTGGATCGATGCCGGCCATCGCGCCCATCACCAGACGCTTGGAATTGCGCATGACCTTGATCATCAGATCGGTGCCGATATTGCCCGAACCGATGATGGCCACCGGAATGCGAACGTCCTCAATCATGGCTCGCTCCTCTTGATCGCATCAGCGCACAATTTCGACGCAGGAAACAATGGGCCGCAGCAATTGCCGGGAGAATACTTCTCGGGCTTCGTCATCATGGCGCCATCCTTTCAAGCGTTGGAACTTTCAGGCTTTCCGGGTTGGTCGATTGCGAAGGGCGGAATTAGAAACTCTGTTTGATACTCCACCAGATGGAGATAGTCGTCCCGGATGGGGGAGAACAGATCGACATTTAGCACCGTCTCAGCGCCCACCACTTCGATGTAGTGCACCTGCCCAGCCGGCACCCTGAGCATGCTGCCGGGAGTGCACTCGAACACCTGGTCGCCAACGTGATACCGCGCGGTGCCGGCCAAGATCATCACCAGCTGCTCAAAGTCATGGCTGTGAGGTCGAACATCGTTGCCGGGATCGATCCAGTTCATCACGGATATCACCGCTTCCCCGCGAAACGCACACCTCTCTACACCAGCGCGCACCCTTTCGCGCGGCAAGGTGTGAAAGTTGTACAGGACGGGCTCGGTTTGATTTTTCATTTCCATTCCCAAGATCTGAGCCGCAGCACGGCATCATGCGATGAGCCGGGTGCTGCGCCGACTTCACCGCCACGCACGTCTCTTGCTCGCGCGAGCCATTTGCTTATGGGGTCGGATCAGCCCCCATGTCAGCGACGAAGCTCACTATCGCGCGCGACGCTATCAACGGACGAAAGCGCTGCGTGACATGTGCCTCGTGCTCGGCGCTCTTGAGGTAGCGGTCGAGGTCTTGCTGGCTGTCAAATTCGACCGACAGCGCATACTCGTATGTGTCATCGCGCTCGCTGATGTTCCTGCCCATCGCGAAATTGCGCATCCACGGAAACAACTGCGGAAACGTTGATTGCTCGTCGAGAAGTTGCCTTCGTTGCCGCGCCCCGATCTCCGGTTTGAAACGAAAGAACAGCGTATGTTTGATCATGGGCTCGCCGCGCGACGACTCTGGACGTCTTCTCTGCTTCCGACAGGCGTTTCGAATCAGCAGGGTTGCAGGGACTTGATGTAGTCCTTGTTGAGCGTAAAGCCCCAGCCGGGGCGCTCAGGTACCGCGGCCCTGCCTTCGGCAAACTGGATCTCTTCGTTGTAGAGGGCGGAGAACCACGGCATGTACTCCAGGTAGATCGCGTTGGCGAGGCCGCCGAGCACCTGAAGGCTCATTTCGCTGAAAAGGTGGCTCGATACCGGCACGTCAAAAGCCTCCGCCATGTGCGCTACCTTCACGAACTCGGACACGCCGCCCACCCGCTGCAAGTCCGGCATCAGAACATCAGCCGACTTCAATTCGAGCATCTGCCTAAATCCGTAGCGGGTGTATTCCGTTTCTCCGCTCGCGATCGGCGTATCCAGGGCCGCCGCCACTCGGGCCACGCCTTCAAGGTCGTAGGCCGGCAGCGGCTCCTCGAACCAGGTCAGCTGAAATTCCTCCAGCATGCGCCCG
>JACZKY010010708.1_pt1 | contig 12643 bp, 8 predicted proteins | sample 8237611 | NCBI WGS metagenome assembly JACZKY01 (sample SAMN16148055, study PRJNA663545) | marine sediment metagenome | biome: sediments and biomass from bioreactor inoculated with such sediments; feature: coastal sediments; material: methane- and iron-fed bioreactor; isolation source: Bothnian...
GCCGTGCTCGAGCGTGATCAGTTCGCAGATCTGCTCGGCGTTGTGCTCGAGCAGTTCCTTGAACTTCATCATGATCCGCGCGCGCTTGGCCGGTGGCGTGGCGCGCCAGGCCGGATAGGCCGCGGCCGCGGCCGCTATCGCAAGTTCGACGGTGGCCTTGGAAGCCAGCTCGACGCGCCTGCCGACGACGCCGGTGGCAGGATTGAAAACCTCCTGCGTCCGGCCCCCGGCCAGTTGCTGCCGGCCGGCGATGAGGTGGCCGATGGTATCGGCAGCGGCGGCGAGCTCAGGCGAGTTCATTGATCGAATCTCCCAGCGCATTGATCAGCAGGTCGATTTCCTTTTCAGTGGCGATAAAGGGCGGTGCCAGCTGGATGGTGTCGCCGCCATAGCGGACATAGAAGCCCTTCTCCCAGCACTTCATCGCGATCTGATAGGGGCGCAGCGCCGGCTCGCCAGGAAACGAGGCGATCGTCAGTCCGGCGGCGAGGCCGAAGTTGCGAATGTCGGTGACGTACTTGCTGCCCTTGAGCGAGTGCACCGCCTTCTGGAACTTGGGCGCCATCGCCCTGACCCGCTCGACCGCGGCTTCCTTGACCAGCAGGTCGAGGGCTGCGACTCCGGCCGCGCAGGCCACCGGATGGGCTGAATAGGTGTAACCGTGCGGGAACTCGACCAGGTACTCCGGGCCCCCGGCCGCCATGAAGGTCTGGTAGATCTCCTTGGTGGCGATGACCGCGCCGATCGGCTGCGAACCGTTTGAAACCTGCTTGGCGATGTTCATGATGTCCGGCACCACGCCGAACGCCTCGGCACCGGTGTTGTAGCCGGTGCGGCCGAAGCCGGTGATGACTTCGTCGAAGATCAGCAGAATGTTGTTGGCGGTGCAGATCTCGCGCAGGCGCTGGAGGTAGCCCTTGGGTGGAACCAGTACGCCGGCCGAACCGGCGAACGGTTCGACGATCACCGCGGCAATGTTCGAGGCGTCGTGCAGCGCGATCAGGTTGAGCAACTCGTCGGCGAGTTCGGCGCCGGTCGCGGACATGCCCTTGGTGAATGGCGCCGTAGCGCGCAACGTGTGCGGCATGTGATCAGCCGAAACGCCCTGTCCGAACAGCTTGCGGTTGCCCACGATGCCGCCCACCGAGATGCCGCCGAAGTTGACCCCGTGATAACCCTTTTCGCGGCCGATCAGCATGGTCTTGGAACCGTGCCCCTTGGTCCGCCAGTAGGCGCGCGCCATCTTGAGCGCGGTATCGGCGGCCTCGGAGCCCGACGAGGTGAAGAAGACGTAGTCGAGTCCGGCTGGGGTCAACTCCTTGATCCGGTTGGCCAGCTCGAACGAAAGCCGGTGTCCGAACTGGAAACCAGGCGAATAGTCCAGGCTCGCGGCCTGTTTTCCGATAGCCTCGGCGATTTCCTTGCGGCCGTGGCCCAGCCCGCAGCACCACAGCCCCGAAAGGCCGTCGAAGATCTTCCGGCCTTCAATGTCGCTGTAGTAGCAGCCTTGGGCGCTGGCGATCATCCGCGGTTTCTTCTTGAATTCGCGATTGGCCGTGAACGGCATCCAGTGGGCTTCCAGAAAAGCCGCCTCCGCACTGGCCGACCGGGCTACCTTCGGCTTTGGTGCCTTCAGCTTGGTTACTTTCGACTTGGCTGTCTGCGATTGCGATTCCTGCGACTGCACTGCCCGTTCCTTCGCCATGCTGTTCTCCTGAACTGTGCGTTGTCCTGGCGGCTTGCCGGCGCGGGGGTTGTCCGCACGGCGGCTGACCGGATGCCCGCAGTTTGACCCGGGAACAGTCTTTTGGATATAGACAGTTGCCTTACTGTCCGCCGCAACTGTCTATATTCTTGGAGAATGACAGTCGGTCCTGGAAGGCGGCCGGCGAGGCCCCATCGTCATTGGCTGGGGGGCGGCACGTCCCGACGGAGCTGGAACCGGCGCGACAGCAACTGCAACTGTATATATGCTTACGAATATTGCCGATACCACCGAGACTGGCGCCCACGATGATTACCGTAGACCACGACAGCAACACTCCCCTGGTCGCCCAGATCCACGCCTCCCTGATGGCAATGATCGACAGCGGGCGGCTGCGACCCGGCACCAGGCTGCCATCGATCCGCGCGATGGCCCGGATCTGCAAGGTCAGCCTGTTGACCGTGACCAACGCCTACAACCGCCTGGTCGCCGAGGGCCTGCTCGAGGCGCGGCGCGCCAGCGGCTTCTTCGTGCCAACGCGCTCGGGACGCAAGGCGAGCCCGCGCGGCCCCGCCATCACCGACGCCTCGGTCGACTCCGGCTGGCTGCTGCACCGGGTATTCCAGGAGAACTCGACCTTGTTGCCCGTTGGTTGCGGCTGGTTGCCCGGCGAGGCGCTGTTCGCCGACGGCATCAAGCACGCCCTGGGCTCGGTCGCGCGCAAGGCCGGGGCAGCCTTCTCGAGCTACGGCAACCCGCATGGCTACCTGCCGTTGCGCAAGCAGATCCTGGCGCTGCTCGGCGGACACGGCATCGACGCCGATGAGAACCAGGTCATCCTCACCCACGGCGCCAGCCAGGCGCTCGACCTGGTGGCACGCAGCCTGCTGTCGGCGGGTGACACGGTCCTGGTCGACGACCCCGGCTACGGCAACATCTTCCCGGCGCTGCAGAACCTGGGACTGCAGTTGGTCGGAGTGCCGCGGACCCAGGAAGGGCCCGACGTCGACGCGCTCGAAGCGCTGATCCCGAAGCACCGGCCAAGGGCCTTCATCACCACCACCACGCTGCAGAACCCGACCGGCACGACCTCGACGCCGGCGGTCAGCTACCGCATCCTGCGGCTCGCCGAGCAGCACGATTTCTATGTCATCGAGGACGAGATCTTCGCCGACCTGCAGGTCAAGCCGACCCAGACCATGGCCTCGCTCGACCAGTTGCGCCGCGTCATCTACGTCTCGAGCTTTTCCAAGACCATTTCACCGAGCCTGCGGGTCGGATTCCTCGCCTGCCCGGTGGAACTCGCCGAGCGCATCGTGCGTCTCAAGATGGCGTCCTCGCTGACCACTTCCGAGACCCTCGAACAGGTGGTGCACGCGATCCTGGTCGAGGGTCATCATCGCGGGCACCTGGCGCGGCTGAGAGAACGCCTGGCCGCCGCCCAGGACAACGTCTGCGACCGGCTTGAAGCCACCGGACTGCGGCTCTTCCATCGCCCGGCCGGGGGAATGTTCGTATGGGCCGGTTTCGAGCGTTCGCTCGACCCCAAGGTCGTCGCCCAGAAGGCGACCGGGGAAGGAATCATCCTGGCACCGGGCTACCTGTTCCGCCCCGACCACGCTCCGACACCCTGGTTCCGCTTTAATGTCGGGTATGCTCACCACGACAGCCTCTACCGCTTTCTCGACCGGGTCGCGCGCGAAGTGAAATGACACCATGAAGCCAGCCGACAACAGCAAGCTCGACCGCATTGTTGCGGAGGCGCGCCGCGCTTCCGACACCCGCAGCCTGGGTTACCGTGAACGGGCGCTTAAGATCTACCCGTGGATCTGCGGGCGCTGCACCCGCGAGTTCACGACCGCCAACATCCGCGAGCTGACGGTTCATCACCGCGACCATAACCACGACAACAACCCGAGCGACGGCAGCAACTGGGAACTGTTGTGCCTCTATTGCCATGACAATGAGCACCAGCGCCAGCTGGAAGCCCAGGCGGGAGGCAGCAGCGCGAGCGCACAAGGGCCGGCGGCGACCCACTCGCCGTTCGCCGACCTAAAGTCGCTCCTGGGCGGGGGAAAGTAGGAGCGCTGCTCCTACGAGCGCTGCTCCTACGAGCGCTGCTCCACGAGCGCTGCTCCACGAGCGCAGCTTACTCACCGCACCAGCCGGGCGCTCACTTGCGCCGCGCCACTCCCGTGGCAATCGCCTGCCCGAGCAGTTCCAGCCCGAGGTCGATCTCGGCGTCGCTCACTGTCAGCGGCGGCGCGATCCGGAACACCCCGCCCATCGCCGGCAACTTGACGATGTTCATGCTCAGTCCGAGCTTCATGCACTCCTGAGTGATCGCCTCGCCGAGCGCGAACGCGGGCTGCTTGGTCTGGCGATCCTCGACCACTTCGAGCCCGAGCAGCAGGCCGCGGCCACGGACGTCGCCGATGCATTCGTGGCGCGCTTGCAGCGCGCGCAGCCCGGCCATCAGCCGCGCCCCGGCCACGCCGGCGCGCTCGACCAGACCATCGCGCTCGACTACCTCGAGCACCTTGAGGCCAACCGCCGCCGGCAGCGGGTCCGAGACGTGGGTGGTGTAGAAGAGGTAGCCGAGTTCGTGCGCCCGCTCCTCGATCGCGGCGGTCGTCACCATCGCCGCCAGCGGCAGCCCGGCGCCGAGCGTCTTGGAAAGCGTCATGATGTCCGGGGCGACGCCATCGCGCTGACAAGCGAACATCGTGCCGGTGCGCCCGACGCCAGTCTGCGCCTCGTCGAGGATCAGCAGCATGCCGCGCTCCTCGCACTTGCGCTTGAGCGCCGCCAGGTAGCCGAGCGGCAATTCGATTATGCCGCCGCTCGAGAGGATCGGCTCGGCGATGAAAGCCGCCAGCGCGCCGGTCGACTGCCGGTCGATCTGCTCGAAGCCGTCATCGAGTTCAGTCTGCCAGTCGAGTTGGCCGGCGCGCGTGAACCGCGGCCGGTAGGCGTTGGGGGCCGGGATCGCAAACGAACCAGGAGCTGCCGGGCCGTAGCCCCGGCGCCCGGCGCTGTAGGTGGCCGACGCCGCGGCATTGGTCATTCCGTGCCACGACTGGGTGAAGCCCACCACTTCGTGACCGCCGGTGACCAGCTTGGCCATGCGCAGCGCCGCTTCGTTGGACTCGGCGCCGGTAGTGAGCAGCAGGCAGCGGTCGAGCACCCCCGGCGTCAGCCCCGCCAGCCGGGTGGCGAGATCGACCACGGGGCGCGAGAGCATGCCGCTGAAGAGGTGATCGAGTTCATGCACCGAATCGCTGACCACGGCGGCGATCTCGGGATGGCAGTGACCCAGCACCGCGCTCATCTGGCCGGAGGTGAAGTCGAGTATCGCGCGGCCGTCGGCGTCGTAGACGAAACTGCCCTGCGCGCGCTCGATGATCAGGGGCTCGAAGTTGCCGCCGTAGCGGACGAGGTGCTGGCCGGCACGGAGCCAGAAATCAGGATCGGAATTTTTCGACATTTGCCTGCCTTGCGAAGGAGCGCGTATGGCGACATCTTACGCATTGACCGCGACCAGTGCATGCGTCGCGGCGCCCTCCTCGCCCTAGGCCTGGACCAGGCGCCCGACGCCGGAGAGGACCTCGTTGTGTACCGGAACCACGGCGTAGCGCCGGGAGTGACGCTTGGCCACCGCTTCGATCTGGCGCAGCTCGTTGTGCGCGCGTTGACGCAGAAGTGGCGAACGCGGATCGCTGGCCGCGATGCAGTTGTTGATCACCCACGCCCAGGGTTCGATGCCGGCGCGGCGCAGATCATTCTGCAGGTCGGCCGCCTCCAGCACTGGCGTGGTTTCCGCCAGGGTCACGATCAGCACCTTGGTCTCCCCGGGATCCTGTAACTGCATCATCGGGGTAGTGAAATGCACCCCGCTTTCACTCATCTGGCGCACGATGTCGCGGTGGTACGCCCCGGTGGCATCGAGCAGCAGCAGGGTGTGTCCGGTGGGCGCGGTATCCATGACCACGAACTTCCTGCCGGCCTCGCGGATGACCCGCGAGAACGCCTGGAAGACGGCGATTTCCTCGGTGCAGGGCGAACGCAGATCCTCCTCCAGCAAGGCCCGGCCCACGGCATCGAGCTTGGCGCCCTTGGTGGCGAGCACGTGCTCGCGGTAGCGTTCGGTAACCGCCTGGGGGTCGATCCGGCTCACCGTGAGGCTGGCGGGTGAGCCCTCCATGGCCTGCGTCAGGTCACCCGCCGGGTCGGAGGTTGTGAGGTGCACCGGCAGGCCTCGGTCAACCAGTTCGGCCGCGACTGCGGCCGCGATCGTGGTCTTGCCGACCCCGCCCTTGCCCATCAGCATCACCAGGCCGTGGCCGTCAGCCGCGATCTCGTCGATCAACCCGGACAGGCCCGGAAGATCGAGCATGGCCGGCAACTTGACCTTGGCTGCCGCGGCGTCGGAGTCGGCGCTGAACAGCAGTCGCAGTGAGTCCAGCCCGACCAGATCAAAGGCCTTGAGCGAGAGCTCGTCACGCGGCAGGGGTTTCAGGACTTCAGGCATGGCTGCGAGCGCCGCCTGTTCGCTGGCGACAACCGCCGCTGCCAACGGGTCGAGTGCCGCTTCGCTGACTGGCAGCACACCGTTCACCACCAGGAATTGCTGAGACAGGCCGATGGCCGCGAGTTCCCGATGGGTGCGGGCCGCCTCGCGCAAGGTCGAGCCCTGGGCACGGGCCACCAGTACCAGCCTGGTGCGCAAAGGATCGGCCAGCGCCTCGACGGCTGCCTGGTACTGCGCGTGCTGTTTTTCGAGTCCGGCCAAGGGACCCAGGCAGGAAGAGTCGCCCATGCCGGTGTCCAGGAAACCACTCCAGGCGCCGGGGAGCTGCAGCAGGCGAATGGTGTGCCCCGTGGGCGCGGTGTCAAAGACCACGTGATCGAAAGTCGCGGTGAGGTCGGAATCGACCAGCAGCGCGGTGAACTCGTCGAAGGCGGCGATTTCCGTGGTGCAGGCGCCCGATAGTTGTTCCTCGACACCCTTGACCACCGACTCCGGCGCCGTGCCTGCGAGCGGGCCGACGATGCGATCGCGATAGGCCTGGGCGGCCGCCTCCGGGTCGATTTCCAGCGCCGACAAGTTGCTGACCGTGGGCACCACCGTGATCCGGTTGCCAATTTCCAGATCAAAGACCTGGCCCACGTTGGATGCCGGATCAGTGCTGACCAGCAGCACGCGCTTGCCTGCTTCCGCCAGCTGCAGCGCAGTGGCGCAGGCAATCGAAGTCTTGCCCACGCCCCCCTTGCCGGTGAAAAACATGAAACGCGGAGGGTTCGCGAGGAAAAACATATCTGGTCCTTGGGCTGTTTCGGCAACCGCCACCGCACCGGTAATGACCTATTACATAGTATCGTTATACAACTATGTTCAGCTATCGACACGCCTTCCATGCCGGCAATCACGCCGACGTCCTCAAGCACGTCGTCGTGGTGCAGCTGCTGCGTCACCTCGCCCTCAAGGAGACCCCGTTCTGGGTGATCGACACCCATGCCGGGGCGGGCCTCTACCAGCTCGACAGCGAGTGGGCCAACAAGCGCAGCGAATACCTCGACGGCATAGCGCGCCTGTGGCAGCTGAGCGCCGTGCCGGCGCCGGTCGCCGACTACCTCGCGGTGGTCCGGGCGCTCAATCCCGACGGCGAGTTGCGCCACTACCCGGGCTCTCCGTTCATCGCGTTGCAGCACCTGCGCGAGCGCGACCGACTCAATCTCTCGGAACTGCACAGCAGCGAGAGCCAGGTGCTGGCGCAGAATATCGCAGCCGCGGGGCGCGACGCCCAGCGCCGCACCAGGGTCGATGCCGCCGATGGCTTCGAGCGTTTGCGGGCGCTGCTGCCGCCACCACCGCGGCGCGCCCTGATCCTGATCGACCCGCCCTACGAGAACAAGGACGATTACGCGCTGGTAGTCCAGGCGGTGCGCGAAGCGCTCACCCGATTTGCCACCGGCTGCTATGCGATCTGGTACCCGCGGGTGCAGCGTCGTGAACCGCAGGAGATGATCAGCAGGCTGGTTGCGATTCCGGGCCTGCGCTGGCTGCACGCCAGCCTCACGGTGCGCAGCCCGTCGCCCGAGGGCCTCGGCCTGCACGGCAGCGGGATGTTCGTGATCAACCCGCCGTGGACACTGCCATCAGCACTGGCAAGCTGCCTGCCCTGGCTGGTCGATATCCTGCGCCAGGACGAGGGCGCCAACTGGACGCTGGACAAGGGCGGCCTCTAGCGGCGCTCAGAAACCGAGCCCTGAGCCGACTCCGATCAGGGTCGCCACGCCCAGCAGCGCAAAGATCGCGGCCGCGATGGCGTGCACCAACTTCATCGGTATCCTGTCAGCCAGATTCTTCCCGATGAACACCGCCGGCACGTCGGCAATCAGCATCCCGGCCGTGGTGCCGATTACGACCAGCACCGGCGTGGCGTAGTGCGCCGCCAGTGCCACCGTGGCGATCTGGGTCTTGTCGCCCATCTCCGCCAGGAAGAAGGTGATCAGCGTCGCGCCAAACACCCCGAAGCGCTGCGCGACCCTGGTCTCCTCCTCCTCAATTTCGTCGGGAATCATGGTCCAGGCAGCCATGGCGAGGAACGACAGGCCAAGCACCCAGCGCAGGATTTCGGGGCTTACGGTGGCCGTGATCCAGGCGCCCAGGGCGCCGGCCAGGGAGTGGTTGGCGATCGTCGCCAGCAGGATTCCAAGGATGATCGGAACCGGCTTGCGAAAGCGCGCCGCCAGGATCAACGCCAGCAGCTGGGTCTTGTCGCCGATTTCGGCCAGCGCGACGACGCCGGTTGAGACCAGCAACGATTCCATGCGGCTAGCGCGGCCGCACCAGGGCGCGCACCATGCGGTAGCCCCAGCGCAGCAGCAGCAGGGCCAGCAGCCCCTCGAGTGCGGTCTGGACGAATGCCAGGAAGGCGTTTCGACGTTCTGCCCGGGACTGGAACTTGGCCACGGCGCGGTCGCGCGTGATCTCGATGCTGTCGTAGAAGGTCGGCACTACCAGCAGAGTCAGCAGCGTCGACGTTATAACTCCCCCGATGATCGCGATGGCCATCGGGCGATAGAACTCGGCGCCCTCGCCCAGCCCTATGGCCACCGGCGTCATGCCGGCGATCAGCGCGAACGTGGTCATCATGATCGGTCGCAGGCGCATGCGACCGGCATGCATCAGCGCGCTCTCGCGATCGGCACCCTCGCTGGCCTCGTACTTGCGCGCGCAGTCGAGCAGCAGGATCGCGTTCTTGGCCACCAGACCCATCAGCATGATGACGCCGATCAGGCTCATCAGGTTGAGCGTTCCGCCGGTCAGCAGCAGCGCTATCACGACGCCGATCAGGCTCAACGGCAACGACAGCATCACCGCCACCGGAGCGGTAAATGAGCCGAATTGCACCACCAGGATCAGGTACATCAACCCGATGCCCATCACCAGCGCGGTCACCATCTCGGTGAACACCTCCTGCTGGTCGCGCGACGAGCCAACCAGCTCGACGCCGTAGCCGGAGGGGAAATCGATCTTCTTGGCAATCTTCATGGCGTCGCCGGTCACCTCGCCGGCCGATCGACCCTGGACGTTGGCCGACACCACGATGGTCCGCTTGCCGTTCTGGTGCTGGATCTGTGCCGGCCCCTTGCCCATCGTGATGGTCGCGATCTGGCTGAGCGGCACCATCAGCCCGGTGCCGCTCACTGAGACCGGCAAGCGCTCGATGTTGGCGGCGCTGACCCGGTCATCGGGGTGCAAGCGCAAGGCCACGTCGCGCGCCTCGCCGGTCGGGTCGACCCAGTCGCCGACCTCGACACCGGCGAACGCCACCCGCAGCGCCTGCGCCGCGTCCGCCACCGAGATGCCCAGGGCGTTGGCCAGGCCCCGATTGAGTTCAATCTGGAGCTCGTCCTTCGGATCCTGCTCGGAGAGCCCGACATCCACCGCTCCCGGCACCGCACGCAGCTGCTCCATGTAGACGTTGGTGATGGCCATCAGGCGGCGCGCGTCCGGCCCCGAGAACTGAATCTGCACCGGCTTGCGCACGCCGTTGTTGAGATCGTCCAGCACCACGTACTCGGCTCCGACCAGGCGCTTCATCTCGCGGCGCAGGTCGCTAGCGATTGCAGCCGCAGTCTTCTTGCGCTCGGTGCTCTTGCCGATGTCGACATAGACCCGGCCGCCCCCGGCGTAGACGCTGCTGTCGGTGGCCTCGGTTTCGGGCAGGGTCCGCGCCAGCGCCGCAGCCTGCTCGACCTTGGCCTGAGTAGCCAGCAGGCTGGCGCTCGAGGAGGTGCGGACCTCGATCGCCAGGGTTCCAACGTCCGAGGTCGGCAGGAAACTGGAGCCGCCGAATTGCACCTGCAAGCCCACCGCGGCGGCCAGGCTCAAGACGGCAATCATGGCCATCGAGCGGCGATGGCGCAACGCCCACGCGATGACCTTGCCGTAGCTATCGGCCTGCTGGTTGAACCAGTCGTTGAAGCGCACCAGGGTCCTGCCCAGCCAGCGCCGCGGCCGCTCATGAGCCGCCAGCGGATCGCCCCAGTAAGCCGACAGCATCGGATCGAGCGTGAACGAAATGAACAGGCTAACCAGCACCGAGCTGGCGACCGTCAGCGCAAAGGGCCGGAACCATTCGCCGGCGCCGCCGCCCATGAACGCCACCGGAATGAAGACCGCCACGATCGAGAACGTGGTGGCGGCCACCGCCAGTCCGATCTCGGCGGTGCCCGCTGCCGCGGCGCTAAGTCGGTCGGCTCCTTTGGCCATGTGACGCACGATGTTCTCCCGCACCACGATGGCGTCGTCAATCAGCACCCCGATCGCCAGCGACAGCCCCAGCAGCGTCATGAAATTCAGCGTGAAGCCGCTCAGCCAGATCGCGATGAACGCCGCGATCACCGAAGTCGGCAGGCTCAGCGCGGTGATCAGCGTCGAGCGCCACGAGTTCAGGAACACATAGACCACGAAAATCGTCAGCACTGCGCCGAAGAGCAGCGCCTCGATGACGTTGTTGAGATTGCTCTGGGCCTCTTCGCCGCCGTCGCGGGTAACCTCCAGCGAAGTGCCCCTGGGCATGGTCTTGCTGATTTCCTTGACCAGCTCGCGCACCTTGGCCGCGACGGTGACGGTGCTGGCGTCGCGCGCGCGGGTCACGCTGATACTGACATTGGGGCGGCCGTTGTGCCGGCTCAGGCTCGACCTCTCGGCGAATCCGTCGACGATGGTGGCCACCTGGCCCAGGCGCACGACCTCGTCGCCGCGCCGGCGAACCACGATCTGCTCGAATTCCGCCGGTGTTTCGATGCGGCCGTAGAGCCGAATGCTCTGTTCCTCTAGCGGGCCGATCACGCGCCCGACCGGCGCGTTGGTGTTCTGGCTGCGCAGAGCGGCGATCACGTCGTTGACCGAGACGTTGTACTGGCGCAGCTTGCCCGAGCGCAGCAGCACGCTCAATTCGCGCTGCAGCGAGCCATAGGTATCGACCACCGCGACACCCTCGATGGCGCGGAAACGGTTTGAAAAATCGTCCTCGGCCAGCCGCGAGATCTCGGCATGACTCAAAGTGGTCGACGACAGCCCGAGCTGCATGATCGGTTGCGCTGCCGGGTCGACCCGGCGCAGCACCGGCTCGCGCATTTCGACCGGCAATTTGTAGCGCACAGTGGCGATCGCGTTGCGGACCTCGTCGGAGGCCTCGATCATGTTCTTGTCGAAATCGAAGATGATGACGATCGTCGCCTTGCTCTCGCTCGCGGTCGAGCGAATCTCGTAGATCCCGGTGATGCTCTGCAGCCCCTTCTCGACCCGGTTGACGATCTCGCGCTCGACCGTCGCCGGCGAGGCGCCCGGATAGGGCAAAGTCACCACCAACACGGGATTCTCGACGTCGGGAATCTGGTTGACCCGCAGATTCTTCAGAGCCAGCAGGCCGATCGCCATCAGCGCGATGATGATCACCACCATCGCCACCGGCCGGCGGATGCTGAAGTCCGACAGGAACACGGCTACTTCCCTGCGCCCGGAACGGCTGCAGCCTGGCCTGGGGCAGCCGTCCCCAGTTCCACCTTCTGGCCATCACGAAGCGTTGAGATCGGGTTGCGCAGCAGCCGGTCCCCGGCGCTCAAGCCTGATCGCAGCACAAAGTCGCCGCGGCGCGGGTCGCGCTCACCCAGCTCCAGCGCCACCTTCTGCAAGGAAGTGCCGGCGATGCGCCAGGCAAAGACCTTGTCGCCCTCGTGCGCCAACACCACTGCCGGCACCATCAGGACCGAACTGCTGCGATCGGTCTCGAGGTAACCTTCGGCATAGAGGCCGGCCAGCGTGGGCTGGCGAGCGTCGGCGAAATCGACCAGCACCCCGACCTGGCGGGTATTCACGTTCGCGGCCGGATCGATGCGCGCCACCTTGCCGACGAATTCCTGCGGGCCATAGCCATTGACCCGGAAATTGACCCGCTGGCCGACGCGGACCGAATGCACGGCATCGCCCGATACCAGTCCCTCGAAACGCAGGCTGTCCAGGTCGATCACTTTGAGCAACTCCTTGCCCGGCTGGGCAGTGTCGCCCCGTGACACCTTGCGCTCGCTCACCACGCCATCGAAGGGGGCACGGCTGAAGGTGCGTTCGAGCTGCTGGCGCGCCTGCACCAGGCGCGCCTGGGCTGCGACCTGGTCGCTGCGCGCGCCATCGCGGCGCAGCTCGGTCTCCTCGAGCTGCTGGGTGGTGACCATGCCGGATTCGCGCAGGGTCTTGAGACGCTTAAGCTGATGCTCGGCCTGCTCCAGAGACTGGCCGGCGGCGCGTACCACCGCCTCGGCGGAGGTAAGGTTCTCGCGGATCGCCGTGTCGTCGAGGCGCACCAGCACGTCGCCACGGCGCACCGCATCGCCGTTGTCCTTGAGCACTTGCAGGACCACGGCGGA
>JACZKY010060039.1_pt1 | contig 12588 bp, 8 predicted proteins | sample 8237611 | NCBI WGS metagenome assembly JACZKY01 (sample SAMN16148055, study PRJNA663545) | marine sediment metagenome | biome: sediments and biomass from bioreactor inoculated with such sediments; feature: coastal sediments; material: methane- and iron-fed bioreactor; isolation source: Bothnian...
ATCTAAATACTCAAATGTTTTATCATAATTTTTCATCCCCATATTTATTATTGCATAATCAAAAAGAAAAGAAACATCTTTTTCGTTTTTAGTTCTTTTATCCAGCTTAGCCAAGCATTCTTCAAACTCATTTTTCATACCAAGCTTAGCATAGATATAACCAAGTGATGCATTAGATTTTAATGGATCGCCTAATAAATCTTGTGATTGTTTTAATTTCTCTATTGCAAGATCATGTTCCCCTAAGAAATAATGAGTCCAGCCTAAACCATTTAGCGCGGCTCTAAAATTGTGGTCTAATTCAAGCGTCTTTAAAAACTGTTGTTTAGCTTGATCAAACATTCCGCAATGAGCATAAGTTTCTGCAAGAGTTGTATTGATTGTAATTGAAAGCGGATCGATCTCTAATGCTTTTTCTGATTCCGCAACAGCTTTTTTAAGATTACCAATTGCAATCATATAGTAGGCAAAATACTGATGAGCTTCTGCACTATTCGGATTTAGCTCTAACGTTTTGATAAACGATTTATATGAATCATCCCAATTCCAATCAAAAAATTCAACCATTGCAATTGATAAGTGTGATTCGGGTAATGAATTATCTAACTGGATTGCTTTCCTTGCATACTCTTTAGCTTTTGGATATGCAATAGTTGAGGACATTTGTCCAAAGGCGCCAAGATAAACATAACAACCAGAAAGTGCAGAATATGCTTTTGCAAAAGAATTATCTAATTGAATTGCTTGTTCCAAATACTCTAAAGATTTTCTTATATCAGGTGGGGTCCACTTTTTCCAGAAATGCGAAGACTTTAAATATAAATTATAAGCCTCCATATTTTTTGTTGAAGATTTTACAAGAGTTTTATGTTGATCAGTAAATGTTAAATTATCAATTAGATTTTTGGAAATAGTTCGTGCAATCTCATCCTGAACAGCAAATATATCTTCAATATCTCTTTCGTAAATGTCAGACCATTTGTGATAACCACTTTTAGTTTCGATTAACTGAGCTGTAACGCGCACCCTGTTGCCAACTTTTCTCACACTTCCTTCTAAAACAGTTTTTACGGCAAGCTGTTTACCAATTTCTCTTATATCAACGTTTTTCCCTTTAAACGCAAAAGAAGATGTTCTTGAGGTGACATGCAATTTTTCAACTTTTGCTAAGGCATTTAATATTTCTTCAGTAATTCCATCAGAAAAATATTCATTATTAAGATCTGAGGTCATATTTATAAAAGGTAAAACTGCAATAGATTCTTTTTTCAAACCAATTAAAGTATCTATGGAAGAAGTTTCAGGTATGATTAAATTATTATTTTTTATAGCATATACTTCGATAGGTGTTTTAACATTTTTAAACTCATGATAGCCAAGTGAAACAGCAGTAATTTCTTTTTGGTTAATTAACTCATCATATACTTTTCTTGAAATTAAAACAGATCCACCTACGGCTGAAGCCTCAATTCTAGAAGCTACATTAACACTGTCACCAAAAATTCCATCATCATCATATACAATATCACCAGAGTGAATTCCAATCCTAAGATTTACCTTTGGATCTTTTTGTAATTCTTTTTGAACATTGATAGCACACAAAACTGCCTCAACGGCACTTCCGAATATCGTTAAAGTACCATCACCAAAATACTGTATTATTTTCCCTTGATGTTCAAGCGTTAAATCTTCAAGTACTCTACGATGCCTATCGTTGAGACTTTTAGCTTGCTCTTCATCTTCCTGCATCATTGCAGTATAACCCACAATGTCCGTAAACATTACTGCGGCAAGCATTCTAATACCGTTTTGATGCATGAAAAAGTCTCGGGATTTATTATTATTAAATGTAGATTAAAATTAGTTTATCGGATTATAAAAGGCAATCGATGAATGATGTTCGGTAAAATTATAGGGTGAACAAATTGTTCACCCTAACGAATCGATATGCTTAGAATTTTATTTCTTCGTGGATTGAGCTTCAACAACAGCAATAGCCGTCATATTATAAATATCATCTACAGTTGCACCACGCTGCAAAACGTGAACAGGTTTATTCATTCCCATTAAAATTGGTCCAATTACAGTTGCTTGTCCAATTCGTGCCATGAGTTTGTAAGCGATATTTGCAGCATCCAAACTTGGAAATACAAGAACATTAGCCCCACCTTTTATTTTTGTAAATGGGAAAGTTTTTTCAAGAATTCCAGGAACAACTGCTGTATCTGCTTGCATCTCACCATCAATAATGAGTTCCTGCATTTTTGATTTTACAATTTTTACAGCTTCTTTAACTTTTATTGATTCAGGATAAGCTGCACTGCCAAAATTACTGAATGATAACATTGCAATCCTTGGAACAACATCAAATGCTTTAACTACAGCCGCAGTAGAGATTGCTATTTCTGCCAACTGCTCTGCATTTGGATTAACATTAACAGTACAATCAGCAAAAAAGTAAGTTTCTTTCTTTGCGATAACAATATACATACCGGATACTATTTTAAATCCTTCTTTAACACCGATACACTGCAAAGCCGGCTTAATAGTGTTTGGATAGCTTGTTGTATATCCGCTGATCAATGCATCAGCGGCACCAACCTCTACCATCATTGCACCATAATAATTTGGTTTATTTATTAAATTTTTTGCATCCCAAAGTGTAGCACCTCTTCTTTGTCGTTTTTTAAAGAATGCTTGTGCATACTCATCACATTTCTCGCAACTTTCAGGATCGATTATTTGGAATTCGTTAACATCATACCCGATTCTCTCAATCTCTTTCTTGATAATCTTTTCATTACCCAGAAGAATCGGTTTAGCTATTCCATCACTATAAACAGTATGAGCAGCACGAATTATATTTTCTTCTTCACCTTCAGGATATACGACTTTCTTTGGGCTTTTCATTGCTTTGTGTATCATCACCCTAACAATTTCTTTTGAAAGACCCAATCTTTCTTTCAGTTGTTCTTCGTAGAGAGTCCAATCCATTTCTTTTACTTTTGCAACACCAGTTTCAATGGCAGCCTTTGCAACAGCAGGAGCAACATACCACAAAACTCTGGGGTCAAATGGTTTCGGTATGATGTACTCCTTACCAAATTCAAATTCTGCTCCGCCATAAGCTTGCATTACCATCTCTGGAACTTTTTCTTTTGCTAATCTAGCTAGAGCCAACGTTGCAGCCATTTTCATTTCATCGTTTATTTGTGTTGCTCTAACATCTAGAGCGCCACGGAAAATAAAAGGAAATCCAAGTACATTATTAACCTGGTTTGGATAATCACTTCTACCTGTAGCCATAATTAAATCTTTTCTTACTGAAACTGCATCATCATACATAATTTCTGGATCTGGATTAGCCATTGCAAAGATTATGGGATTTGGAGCCATTGTTTTTACCCATTCTTTGTTTACAACGTTTCCAACCGAAAGTCCAATAAAAACATCAGCATCTTTAAATGCAGCTTCTAGTGATGGAAACCCTTTTGCTTGTGCAAATCCATCTTTGTATTTGTTAAGATCTTTTCTATCAGTTGTTATACAACCTTTAGAATCAAACATATAAATGTTTTCTTTTTTAACTCCTGCACGAACATAATGTTTGCAGCAAGAAATTGCAGAAGCACCTGCACCATTAACGATTATTCTAACTTTATCCAATTCTTTTCCAGCAACTTCAACAGCATTTATTAGGGCTGCACAAGAAATAATTGCTGTTCCATGCTGGTCGTCATGAAATACTGGAATGTTCATCGTTTCTTTTAGCGTTTCTTCAATCTCAAAACATTCCGGAGCCTTAATATCTTCAAGATTAATTCCACCAAATGTTGGTTCCAACATTTGAGTAAGTCTAATAATCTCTTTGGGATCGTGAGAATTAACTTCAATATCAAAAACATCTATATCCGCAAATCTTTTAAATAGAACTCCTTTTCCTTCCATCACTGGCTTTCCAGCTTCTGGACCAATATCACCCAATCCGAGCACTGCGGTTCCGTTCGAAAGTACTGCAACTAAATTTCCTTTAGCTGTGTACTTATAAACGTCTTCAACGTTATTATGAATTTCACGGCAAGGATCTGCAACACCAGGTGTGTATGCCATAGAGAGATCTCTTGCCGTTAAACAAGGTTTTGTAGCAACTACTTCAATCTTTCCTTTGCGCTCACTGCTGTGATAATTTAGCGAATCTTCTTTTGTAAGTTTCATAATTAGACTCCGTTATGTAAGTATATTATTTTTTTTGGAAACCGGTCAACTACTTTGTGGAATATTAAAACAAATTTTTGCGGATTTTGGGAGGAGGCATAAGCCGAATTCTCTAATAACTTGAACTGTGTAACAAGTTTATTGCATACCGAAAATAAATCTGGGCAAATCAAAATATTCATCAAATTTGAAAGAAAAGGGCAATTGAATTAAATAGTAAGAATTACTAATACTAATATTTGTTGCTTCAAATTTAGGCAAATTTTAATAATTGTGCTACACAAAAGTTTTTTGTTTTTGATTTTAGTACGTTACTTATTCATCGCCTCCAACTGAAGTTTTTCCGCTAGTTCTTTTCCTAAATATTTATCTATAAAAGAATGTAAGATGTAGAGCATGGGAGTTATTATGATGGCAATAATAAATTTATAGATGTAGTTTACAAGTCCAATTACTAAAACCAATTTCAGATCCCACCCGGCACCGATATAAAAAGCAATGAACAATACAACAAAACTGTCTACCAATTGTGATACTAGAGTTGAGCCTGTTGCTCGCAGCCAAATCTTGGATGAACCGGTAAATGACTTAAAGTAATGAAAAACCGTAACATCCACGAACTGCCCAACTAAAAATGCCGTAAGAGATCCGACGATAATCCATAGCCCCTGACCAAAGATCGTATCAAAGGCAATTTCCATATTAACAGTTCCAGAGTTAGTATTTCTTTCAATCCAAAAATCAGCTGGTGTTAAACCCATTGCAAAATAAACCATAATAAATGCATAACCGATAAGAATTGCTGCTGTAAATGAAAGAAACTTTACACCTTTTCTTCCGTAATATTCATTTATTACATCTGTCATCACAAATACAATTGGCCAAAGTACAACGCCCGCAGTAAGATTAAATGATAGATTTTCTATTCCAAGAATTGTTAAATTTAATGGTTCAAGTCCAAAAGTAGATTCCAGCGAAAATATTTTTACACCAATAAATTCCGCAAGTATTGCATTTGCAATAAAAAATGAACCAAGTATATAAAAAAGAATGGAGGATTTGTCTTTCATAGTTTACTCAAATAATTATGGAAAATTATTATATTTGTTAATTGAAACAAAAAAGCGGTTCCGAAAATTCCGAAACCGCTTTGTGGAGAGAGTTGAATCGAGGTTATCTGCTTTTCGTCCTTTTATCTTTATCTGAAGTTCTTGTATTCTCTTTAGTCTGAGTTCTGTTATTTGTATCGTTTCTTTTTACTTCAGTATTTCTATTTACGCTTGTGTTATTGTTTTGATTTTTCTGAGTTCTCTGTTCAATCTGCTTTGTCTCTTTTCTCTGCTCAACTTTTCTGTCATCATTTTGTCTGAAGACCTCACCATTAGAATTTCTAACTTCAGGTTTTTGGATTTTTACTTCGTTTCTTTTTTTCATCTCTTCATTAGCTTTTCTCTGAAGCTCAACCTGTTCATTCCTATTAAACTGCTCGTTGCGTTTTACTTCTTCGTTTCTTCTGGTCTGATCATTATTTCTTTTTTCAATTTCAGAGTTTTGTTTATCTATTTCCTTTCTATCCTGAACTTTTTTATCACTTTCAATTCTGCTTCGAGAAACATCATTACTATTTACATTTCTTGAGTCTTCAATTCTTTCACGCTGATTGACAGTTCTATCATTTTCTTTCTTCAAAATGTTACGAGAACCCTCAATTTCCCTGTTATCAGTTCTACCGTTTGTTCTATTAAGATTTCTATCTCTGCCTAATTCAACTTTACTAAGCTCAAGAGTAGATTTTCTGTTCTTTTGTTCAACTTTAACATCTCTTAAACCGTCACGAGAAATATCATCTGAAGTTGCAAAGTAAGTTCTGATTTCTCTATTACGATTTTTAGAATCACGTTCTTTGGATAGTTCTCTCGGATCGTTAACTCCAACAAGATTTCTTTTTTCTATAGTTCTTCCACTTCTATCACGGATTCTGTCGAAATCAACTCCGTCATTTCTAACCCTTCCATCGTAATATGAGTAGTTAGTTCTCATCTTAGTTTTATTATGTACTCTGTATTTATACTTAGGAGCTACATAGTAATTATAAACATTTGTATTGCAAAAATTATTGTACTGTACATAATTCCAATGTTTATAAGGAACATAATAATCATGGGTGTAGTGAATTCCGATATTTATTGAGAACAATGCATAAGGTGATAAGGGTGCCCAGCCGATATAATCATCATCATATCTCCAATCAACCCAGGCAGGTGCCCATTCATTATCAGGAATCCAAATCCAACCGTAATAATCATCATAGTACCATCTTCCGTAATGATAAACTACGTGTCCAAATGGTTCGTAAGAGTCCCAATACCAGCCGTAATTAGTATAAACCCACTGTCCCTGATAATAAGGCGACCAGTTTCTTTTCATCATTGTAGGACGCCAGACAGGTGTACCGAAACCTATCTCGATCCAGGTTCCGTACGGTGCGAGTGAAGTATAAAAATATCCTCCAACTCTTTTTGCATAGTTTGTGTTTGCGTCAGCGCTTGCTGAGAGACCAAAAACTATTATGACTGCTGCGATTATTAACTTTTTCATGACGTACTCCTTTGTGTCTTGCTTCAATTAGCCAAGGTTTATGCCAGTGAAATAATATTATTTTAAGCTATAAATGAATTATTTGAATTGAAATTGTATAGTAGATTATACACTAATGTATTTGATAGATTCCAGTAAAAGGTTAGCGTTTAATTTTTCGATCTTTCCAGACAAGATTGCCAAACATTCCCATAAATCCGGAAACCAAAATGTATGGGACTTGAATGATCTCTGTAAATAAGAATGGTTTCAGGATTTTGGAATCAAATAATAATTCTACCCCCTTTTTTAGCACTAAATATTCTGAAGATATTTTTATAAAAAATGAAATAATAAACGTTAATAAAAATTTAGCAGATAGAAATATTCCTAAAATTGGCTGAACTACTAATGATAGATAAAATAAAAATATTAGGATTAGTTTGAGTAATAGAAGATTATCACCATAAAATAGTCCTTTACTCGCCCATCGCTTGCGCTGATGATAGAATTCTTTAATTGTAGGATTTGGGTCTGTAGAAACGATTGCATTTTTATCCAACGCAAAATTGATTTGATAATTCGTGTCGCGATGTATTTTCTGCATCAGCAATTCATCATCCCCTGATGAGAGACTCATCTGATATGTAAAACCATTAACTAGTGCAAAAGCTTTTTTGCGATAGGCGAGATTGGCAGCATTACAGATTATTGGATTATTAGATCCAATCAATCCAGCGCCTGTAATAACTAATCCTGCAAACTCTAGTCTTTGCATTTTGCTAAATAGATTTGAATTAGCATTAAATTGAACGGGACCTGAAACAAATCCCGTTTTTTCATCCATAAATTTTAAGAGATTTTTTAGCCAATCGTTTTTATGAATACAATCAGCATCAGTTGTTACAATTATCTCCCCTTTTGATTTTTCAATACCGAATCTTATTGCTCTTTTCTTATGAGCCTTTAAAGAATAATCTTTTGGGACAGAGTAAATAAATACATTTTCTTGTTTTGGCAGAGTTTCTAATAACTCTAAAGAATCATCCTCCGAAAAATCATTAACAAAAATTATCTCATACTTTTCTGTCGGATAATTCTGCTTAGTCAAACTATCGTAAATACTTATAATATTCTTTTTTTCATTTCGAAAAGGAATAATAATGGATACAAACTCCGTCGGAATTTTTTCAGAGGTCTTATTGGTAAGCTTCGATAATCCAAAATATATTTTACACAGAAATATAACGTAATGGATTAGAAGTGTTAAAAAGATTATGATTAAAATATTTTCAATCATCGTTCTTTTTTAGCAGAAGAATTAAACCTATCAAAGAAGGAATTAGTACATTTATAAAGAAGAGAAATATTGAAGCATTAAATCCTACTGAAGCGGATTCGCCAAGCTGCGTGATGAAGAAAACTGAAGCACCTTCACGAATTCCAAGTTCACCAAGTGAAACTGGAGGGATAATTGTTTTTGCAAACATCATAAGGTTGCCTGCCCATAAATAATCCAAAAATTGATTATGATTAGAAAAGGCTGAGACTAATAAAGCATACTGAATCAGAAAACATAAATAAAACAAAAAAGAAACGGCAAACATTTTTGCAGCATATTTTTTATCAAGTTTGCGAAAGACTTTTATTTTTTCAAATAGCCAGTGTAGTTTGATTGAGTCTCTGAGTTTTGTAAATAAAATATTATCCCAAAATTTATCATTAAACAGTAACAGCACTAGCAAATAGAAAAGCGTAAAGATAAGAATGAATAATCCTAAAGTAAGATAATAAGCCACATTATATTTATAATGAATAAATATTATGCTCGATATAGATCCAAAGAAGGCCACTATAATCAGGAGAAATACTTTATCCAACAAAGTTGCAAGTGTTACACGCAGTAAAGATTGATTTTTGAAAACAATAGCTCTTCCAAAATACTCTCCAATTCTTGCAGGAGTAAAAACTCCTGCGGAAAATCCATAAAATAGTGAAAGCCAAATTTTTCCATTATGATTTTCATGCAGAACTATATTAGCGGTAATTTTCCATTTATAAAATTGCAGATAAACGTTTAAAAAGCTTAGTAAAAATGCGGCAGCAATCAGGTAACGATTTGATTGATGGATTGCGGTAAGAATTTCCTGGAAGTTAACCGCATATATCAAATAGAATAATAATCCGAAAGCGATTATTAACTTTGCAGAAATAGATATTACTCTTTTGTAACGCACAATAAAACTATTCTGCTGCAAAATATTTTTGACTTCTTGAGCCGTCACTTTTTATTGTTCAATTTCCAGAATATTAATCTTTAATCCTTCAGTACAATTTGTACACATATTAATTTGTTTTCTATCCGCAAGTACTGAACTTCTGAATTTTTGATACGCATCTGATACCCAAATATCGGAAAATCTGTTACCATTTAAAATTCCCAATGTATATTCAGCATCCTTATCAAAGCAGCAAGGAACCACTTTGCCATCCCATGTGATCACAGCTGTTCTCCACAAAGCGAAGCAATGATTCTTTAACTTGTTCTTTATAGAAAATTGTTCATTCCTAACTGCATATCTTCTATACTTTGGATTATCAGGTAAAAACTTCAAAGCATTTTCATAAGAAGATATTTGCATTGTCTTGAAGACAAGTTTATCAACTCCAACTTCATCGCAATATTTTTTAACCTCATCGAGTTGATGTTCGTTTTGTTTCATCACAATAAATTGAAATTCTACGAAAGGATTTTTCTTTTTCAACCCTCGCTTTCGTTTGATTAGAAGTCTTAATCCCTCATCGGCTTGTTTAAAAGTGCCGCCAACACGATACTTTTGATAACTTTCTTCATCAAGTCCATCAACTGAATAGATCAATTTATCGGGTGCATTTTCAAGAACAGTATCTACATTTTTATCGGTGACAAAATGTCCGTTTGTACTAATAGAAATGTAAACATTATTCATCTGAGCATATTTTATCATTTCAGGCAGATGTTTATTTATGTAAGGCTCCCCTTGAAAAAATAGTTGTACATAAAATCCTGAATCTTTTATCTGATCGATCCAATTCTTAAAATCATTAAAGTTTAATAATCCAAGCGGTCGAGTTAACGCTCCTAACCCGGAAGGACATTCCGGACATTTTAGGTTACAGTGATTGGTTGGTTCAATTGAATACGAAATTGGCATTCCCCAAACAATAGGTTTTCTCAAAATACGGGAAACCGAAAATGATGCAACAATCTTAATTGCATTTAATGTACGCTTAAAAGTTAGATATTTGAAAAGGTTTATTTCCAACTGGATTTTATTTTGTGTGCTTCAAGATAAACAACTCGTAGAAATAGTAAAAGATTGGTTTAAAGCTATTATAAAAATGGACCTAACATTTATTCGAAATGGAGTTATGGAATTTTGGAATGCTGGTTTTAAGAACAGATAAATGAATTAAATCCAATCTCCATTACTCATTTATTCCATCTTTGCAGCGATATTGTGATGCACATTGCTTTTTCTTACTTTTGTCTAAGCTTTTTAAACGATTGAGGTATGCATGTTTATTAATTTCGGCGATATTCCTAAAAATCAAAATTTATTCCTTGATTACTTATACGAATTTGAGAACGTTAAGGAATATTTTAAACATAACTTCCGTGATAAGGATAATTATCTGCCGCTATTTAAAAATATTTCCGAATCAAGAAAAAACAGACAATTAAACCTATCTTTAAATATTAAAAATCAATACGCATCATTGGAAAGCATTTCAGGCAAAACTATTAGAAACATCGATTTGCTTGATAAAGAAAAAACAATTGCAGTTGTAACAGGTCAACAGCTTGGAATTTTAGGCGGACCACTTTACACAATCTTTAAAACAATAACCGCAATTAGATTGGCAAATCAACTTTCTGAGCGATATGATGAATTTAAGTTTGTTCCTGTTTTCTGGCTGGAAGGCGACGATCATGATTTTAATGAGGTGCGTTCAATAAACTTATTTGATAATGAAAATCAGGTTATAAACATTGGTTACAAAGAAGAAATTAATGATGATGATGCAAAACAAAGCATAGGGAAAATTAATTTTGATGAAGTATTAAATGAATTTTTCAGTAATTATGAAAGCAGCTTAAGGGAATCCGATTTTAAAAATGAATTGGTTTCAAAACTTAAAGAATGCTATCAAGTTGGTAAATCATTTAAACAAAGTTTCAGAGAATTACTTTTCTGGCTTTTTGATGAATATGGGTTAGTGATTTTTGACCCCCAGGATCCCCAAGTAAAATCATTATTAAAACCAATTTTCAAAAAAGAAGTGAATGATTTTGCACTTCACACTCAAAAGTTAATTCAAACAAGTGCAAAACTTGAGGAGCTTTACCATGCTCAGGTAAAAGTAAAACCTGTTAATCTTTTTTATCATACAGACGATGGAAGATACTCCATTGAACCTGTTGAAGGTATTTTTAAACTCAGAAGAAAACGGAAGCAATTTACGATCGAGGAAATTCTTACTGAGATAGAAAACTTTCCTGAACGCTTCAGTCCAAATGTTTTACTAAGACCTATCTGCCAGGATTATTTATTGCCAACAGGATTTTATATCGGCGGACCCAGCGAAATAGCATACTTTGCACAAGTTACTCCTCTTTATGATTATTATAATATAGTAACTCCAATAATCTTTCCAAGATCTTCTGCAACCATTCTTGAGAAAAATGTTTCCACCGGATTGGAGAAATATGATCTTTCTATGAACGATATATTTCTTGGCTTAGATGAATTGAAAGGAAAGGTGATTGCAAGTCTCTCAGAAAACAACATTGAAAGTGCTTTTGAAGAGGCTGTAAAGGAAATCGAATTAACTTTTGATAAGATTAAAGAAAATCTTTTTGCTGTCGATAAAACTTTAGTTGATTCAAGTGGTCGATATAGAGAAAAGATTATGTCCTTGATTGCAGAACTTCGATCAAAAGCAATCAAAGCCCAGGAAACGAAGCACGAAACGACAATCAGACAACTTACTCGACTATCGAATTTACTTTATCCTCTAGGAAATCTTCAGGAGAGAGAAATAAACTTTTCTTATTTCTACAATAAGTACGGGAAAGATTTTATTAGAAAAGTTTACGATGATATCTCTATAAGTGAATTTGAACATCAAATTATTTCACTCTAACAGATTGAGGTCACACTTCGACTTCGCTCAGTGTGACACATAGTTTTATGGTCAATTAAAATTCCATTGTCATCCTGAGCCTGTCGAAGGATGACCACTCAATAATTAGTTTACTATTGTTGATATCTGCTCTTCAAATTGTGGATTTGAAATACTTACGCATTCAAACCCATTGACTTCTCCCCCGCTATCTAACAACATACTTAAAACTGCAAATGCCATTGCAATTCTATGATCACCATAACTTTCAAAAATTGGATTAGAATTTTTAATCAATCCGCTTACATTAAATCCATCTTCACTCTCGTCAACATTCAATCCAAGTAATTTTAAGTTATTATATATCGATTTAATTCTATCTGATTCTTTAACCCGCAATTCTTTAGCATTCTCAATTGCGAAATCACCATCAGCAAATATTCCAGCAATTGTTCAGATCGGAATTTCATCAATGATATTTGGAATAATATGTGAATCAATCTTAATGTTTTTTAGTGAAGAAGATTTAACAATTACATTTCCATATTCTTCATTACTCGATACCTTTTCACTTTCAAATGAAATATTAGCACCCATCTGGTTTAAGATTTCAATAAATCCAGTTCTTGT
>JACZKY010041913.1_pt1 | contig 12586 bp, 12 predicted proteins | sample 8237611 | NCBI WGS metagenome assembly JACZKY01 (sample SAMN16148055, study PRJNA663545) | marine sediment metagenome | biome: sediments and biomass from bioreactor inoculated with such sediments; feature: coastal sediments; material: methane- and iron-fed bioreactor; isolation source: Bothnian...
AAACCATTCTTCAATTAAACATAAGCATTTTTAACTTTTTATTAACAAAAATTATAACAGTAAGGGCTAATTATGGCTAAGGCACACAAGACAGTTAAAGCATACGAGAACGATGATTTTTTATCTTCGTCGGAAGGCAGAATATTAAGATTATTAGCAGAGTATCTTGAACCAAAAGCAAGATTTAAAAAACATAAGATAATGGATACTATAGTATTTTTTGGTTCGGCAAGGTTGAAACCAAAAAAAGAAGCTGTTGTAAATTTGAATAAATTTAAGAACGCAAACCCCAAATCAATTCCTCATTTTGCTCAGGAATTACGCAAAGCACAAAAACAAGTTGATATGTCTAAATATTATGAAGATGCAGTTGAACTATCGAGAAGATTAACTGAATGGTCTATGAACCTGGAAACAAATGCCAACAGATTTATTGTCTGTACAGGAGGCGGACCCGGGATTATGGAAGCAGCCAACAGAGGCGCTAAAAAAGCCGGAGGTTATTCAGTTGGATTAAATATCAGTATTCCGTTTGAACAATTTGTAAATAATTATGTTACTAACGAATTAAGTTTTGAGTTCCACTATTTCTTTATGCGCAAGTTCTGGTTTGCTTATCTTTCAAAAGCTTTGATTGTCTTTCCCGGCGGCTTTGGTACATTTGATGAACTTTTTGAAATTTTAACTCTTGTTCAAACTGAAAAAATTAGAAAAAAATTAACCATAGTTATTTATGATGAAAAGTACTGGAAGAGTGTTGTTAATTTTGATGCGTTAATCGAGCAGGGCGTAATTAACGAATCTGATATGGAGCTATTCAATTTTTGCAACGATGTAGATTCGGCTTTTAAAATAGTTAAGGATCATCTGGAGAAAAATTTCTTAAGAGAAAAGGAGCCGGCAGTAATTGAACCAAGAATTCATATTAAGTAAAAAAAATCCCGCTCAAAAAGCGGGATTTTTTAATTACATTACATCATAATGTTTTCGGGGCGATGAGCGCGTCTAGCGGCTTTTATCTTTTCCATTCTTTTCTTTATCGATGGCTTTACAAAAAAAGTACGTTTCTTGAATTCTTTTAGAACTCCTGAGCGTTCATATTTTTTCTTAAACCTTCTTAGGGCTTTATCAATGGATTCGTTATCACCAATTTGAATGCCGACCAACTAAATCACCTCACTTTGTTCTTCTTGGTCTGTTTGTTTAATGTATGATTCAACTAATTTTTTATTTCCAAGTTTTTGAAAATCAACTGAAATTGATTTTTGACCGTTTGACAAAATTTCTTTTGCTATAACTTTTCCAAAATCATCCCAGTTTTCATGAAAAATTGTCTGCCCGACTTCATAAGAATTTGCAGGAGTATAGGTTACGCAACTTTCATTTTCAATACCTTCAAGCGAAACTTTTTGCGAAACAACATCTGAAGTCATATTTATAATCATCGTTTGTTTACACTTTTTGCATTTAGCCCAACGCTTGTTTTCATCACCGGCTATATCTCCGGTCAATTCCATTTTTCTAACTGCGTTACAAATGCTGCAAAAAGCTTCAACATTTTTTACTTTAGCCATAGTTTACCTTTATTACGAGAATGCGAGTAACTAAAATATCAAATCAATCAGCATTATGCAAGAAACTACTTTTATTAAGATTTTGAGGGAGGGGTAGTAACCAATACTGGTATTTTGGAGTATCTTATCACTTTTTCTGCAACGCTGCCCAATAATGTATGAAGTAAACCGGTTCTTCCGTGAGTTGCGATAACAATAATATCAATTTTTTTTTCGTTTGAATATTTTATGATTTCCTCGTAATCGATACCTTTGCGGATTACAGGTATAATTTCAACATCTTTAATTTTCTTTATTTTTTTGACACATTCTTCTAAACTTGATTGCGCATCAGCATCAATTGATGCGATTATTTTTTCACGTGATAAATCGAGTGAACGAATTGCGAGAATGGGCGGAGTTTTTTCCAGTACATTTAATACATGCAGTTTTGCTTTATATTCATTGGCTAACTCAACAGCATATTCTGCAGCAGTTAAAGATGTTTTACTAAAATCTGTTGGCAAAAGAATATTTTTAACTTTAAACATTTTTTCCTTCCATTTATTAAAGACTGCAAAATGTGTTTTCTACTTCTTTTGGATTTCCATTTGAAACTATCGCACAAATATTATTATCAAGTTTTGTAAACAGAGTAACGGATCCATCAGAAATATAAGTATAGCAATTCCCATCATCCAGATATTTTATAAGATCATCTGAAAGACTTATTATTTTATGATTATACAAATATGATTCATCCACCTGAAACAGGTAAGCTAGTTTTCCATTTTTATCAGCATAAACATGATGAGCAAATTTTTCTCCATTATCTTCTGATACTACCGCACCGACAAGAACCCAATCAGAAAAACTTGGAACTAATGTTGAATACTTAACTCCGTTATTATTAAAAAAGTTTTTAATTTCGTCCGCATTTTTTGAAGTTAGTTGAGGAGTTAATTTACCGGTGATAATACTGTTAAAATTATTTTTTGCCTGAACAAACATGTTGTCATTACCCAGTTGTTCAATTGCAAAGTCTTTATTTTCAATTACTCCGGGTCTGTTGATAATAATAAGTACAATAGCAAGTATAACAACAAATGCAGTTGCAAATGAAAAAGATGGTTTTTCAAAAATATCACTTAAAAAAGAATTGCTTTGAGATGGAACTTTTGTTGTTGAACCTATCGATTTTAAAATTTTTGCTCTTACTTTAGCAGGAGTTTGCTTAAATACTAATTTTTCTTTTACAAGATTTTTTACAAGTGAGTGCACACGATATTCAATTGCAAAATTATTATCATTATTTATTTTTGATAATATTTCTTGTTCAAGGGACTTATCTGTTATTTCGCCGTCAATATAGGCGTCTATCATATCTAATTTCATATCCATCATTTCTTAGCCTTAGCTTTTGTCACATATCCTTTGTCGCTTGCATAGCTGTGCAATTTTGTAAAGAGCATTTTTCTGGCTCTGTGTAATCTTGAACGCACAGTACCGACGGGCACATCAACAAAGTCAGCAATTTCATCATAGGTATAACCTTCAATATCGCAAAGAATTACAACTGTACGAAAATCCTCCGGAAGTGAAGATATTGCACTGGAAAGTTCATCATCAAGAAGGTTATCATATATATCTTTTTCAAGATGTGCACTGTCTGTGGACGAAGGTTTGATGTTTTCATAAAAATTTTCAATCTCTTCATAATCAACTTTATCGGGTTCTTTAGTATTCTTTCTGTACGTATTGATATACGTGTTTTTCATAATCCTAAACAGCCAGGCTTTGCAATTAGTTCCTTTTTCAAATTTATCCCAGAACCGGAATGCTTTAAGGTAGGTTTCCTGAATCAGATCGCTGGCATCGTCGCTGTCGCCTGTCATCTTTAATGCAAAATTATATAAAGCATCCATATGCGGAACAGCTTCACGCTCAAACTCGTCGTTTAATTTTTGTTCATCAGATTTGAATATTGCAAACAGGAAAGCGAACATATATCCCTTTTAGGAAATTAAGCTTTATTTTTTTTGTAATTATATGAATTAAACATCAATTATCAAAGATTCATCTGATGATCAATCCATTGCCTTCAAATTTTCTGTTCTTTTCAACTTTTTGTAAGAAGCCATTAATAACTATGTATTCAATTTTTCCGTCTTTTTTAAGTATAAAATTTGCAGGCTCACCAATGTTTATGGTTGTATCGATCCTGTTTTTTAGTGCAAGGTTTATAGGTAAACGGGTAAATTTTTCATCCGGTAATTCTTTTACAAGAATTGTTGAATATCCCTTTGAGTATAGTTTATTAAAATCCAGCTCCTCTAATTTTTTTAGGGAATAAACTTTATCATCATAAACCGGTGCCCGTTCAATTGTGTAACCTTCAAAATCATAATCATTGTAAGCATAGAAAGTTGAAAGATCACCAAGATCATCTACTGTGGATTTGTAATAAATATTTTTTTCGTTCGGTCCTTCAAATTCATCTAAGTTTATTCCGATATCAACCTTAATTTGTTTTTTCCCTTCCTTAACTGTCAGATTTCTTAACAGCATATCAAATATGTATTTATCGTTAAACGGAATTGATTCATAAATATCATTACTTGTATTTAAGTAACTTTCTTCTGCAATGGATTTGAAAGCAGAAAGCAAAGCAATAAAATTTATTTTTCTTATAAACTGTTTTTCAGGATCATCTTTCCATCCGCCGGATTCTATTAATATTGTACTCGTTCCCCATTTCTGAAAGTTATCACCAAATGCTCTCGGTTCGTATTCATCAGAATATTTTGCAATATGACTGGGAATAAATTGTGATAGCGACTGATACATATTCCCGATAAGTTTTACCGCATTTCCGCGTACATCATTTATATCTTTTTCATAGTTAAATGCAGGTGCAAGAAAACTAATGGTCGCAGTTCTAAAACTATTTCCTACTGAATATCTGTGACTTTGATCGTGTAAGTTAAATCCGAAATCGGCTTTCAGACTATCAAAAACACTCTTTAATATTACTGCTTCAGGACATTGCAAACGTGATGCATCACGATTTAAATCAATATCATAAAAATTTCTTCGTCTAAATCTTTCTGCACCATCAGGATTTACCATAGGTAAAAAGTAAAGTGTTACTCTTTCAAACAATGCTTTACAAAACTCTTTATTTGTAGTGTCGTTTATAAAATTAAAAATATCAAACAATGCGGCAGTAGCTGTTGGCTCATCACCATGCATTTGAGACCACATAAATATTTTCTTTTTGCCGTGACCAATGCTGATAAGTTTTAATTCTCTGCCTTCAACAGATTTGCCTACAACTTTAACTGTAAATCCGCTTTTATGTTTAAGCTTATCTATTAATGGGATAATATCAGCGTGTTTAAATCTTCTGTGAGTTAAACTATTTTCCTTGTATCGATCATAAGATTGATATAGGTTTTGTTCAAAATCATAATTTTGTGGCATAATGGTTTCTGAAATTATTATTGTTAAGATTAAGAGAAGTGTTTTCATAATTTGATATTTTTGTTCAGTTAACTAAAAGTTTATTTAACCTTTGGAAAATTTACCATGCAAGAAAACAAATTGAAAATAGATTCTGTAATTCCCGGTTTTTCTTTACCGGGTATTGATGATAAAATATACAGTTTAAATGATTTTTCTGACAAGAAAATATTGATTGTAATCTTTAGCTGCAATCACTGTCCCTATGTGCAGGCGTACGAAGAAAGAATAATGAAATTGCAAAATGAATTTGTAAATGATGCGCAGATAATTGCAATCAATTCTAACGATGATGTAAAATATCCTGATGACTCATTTGAAGAGATGAAAAAAAGAGTAGCCGCAAAGGGATTTAACTTTCCGTATCTAAGAGATGAAAGCCAGGATATTGCAAAAGCATTTGGCGCAACACATACACCGCAAATTTTTCTTTTTGATAGTAATAGAAAATCAAAGTACGAAGGCAAGATTGATGATAACTGGCAGGAACCCGATAAAGTTAAATCTGCTTATTTAAGAGATGCAATTATGGAAGTACTGAATGATAAAGAAGTTTCTGTGCCTGAAACTTTTTCTATCGGCTGCACAATTAAATGGAAGTGATACTAATACATCAAACCCAAATTAAGTGTAATAAAAAAACCTTGTATTTCAGTTTTCTCTCTGCCGGCAAGGCTTTCTACTCCGCCTTTTAGAATTTTTGAGTAATAATAGCGAACGTTAATTCCAACAAGACTTGATTTATCCAGACCAAAGTTTGCACCAAATCCCACATAACCGCCTGCAGCATATTTAGCCTGTGCTTTACCAAATGCATTAAAGAATTCTTCGGATGCGGGAGTTGTAACTAACATTGTTGGACCAACTCCTGCACAAATGTAAGGTCTTAAATTATCAGCAATAACATTTTCAAAAAGTCTGTACTGCAAACCGATATTTAAAGGCACCTGAAAAATTCTGTTAACTTTATTGAAAGTAATAAATGTGCCTTGATAGGGATCATAATATTCAATTTCTCTTTCATCTTTTGCTTCAGAAAAAGAAACATCGATAAAGGCAGTCCACTTAACATCAATTTGTTTTCTTAAAAAAGTACCCAATCCAAACCCGGCATCACCAAACATAATATCCATTCCCCACGCATTGGAAGGAAAAACTTCCAATGGTTTTGGCGGAGCCAGTTCTCCAATACCTTGCGGAGATATGCTTATAAATGGTAATGCGACAGCAAAGAAACAGAGTATAATTATTTTATTTACTCTGTATTTTAGTTTATCTGAATGAGCCGTGGATTGTAAGATTTCTTTCAACATTTTAATATTCTTATTTTTCTATCGGTAAAATAAATATTGAAACAACAATATCAATGTATTATTTCATCTTTATATTAAAAACATCTGGTTTAATCTATAAACAGAGGTGTTGTAAAAATCAGTTATTTAATGCAATAAAAATTTTATATAAGTCATTTCGACCAACGGGAGAAATCTATTGGCTATACTTTACAGATTTCTCAGTCGAAGACTCCTTCGAAATGACAATAAAATCGTTGTCTTCTCCTGACTTTTTATTAAAATAATAGATAGTAACAAATGCCAAAGAATCTTGAAATAAAAGTAAATTTGACTTCGCACAAAGAAGTAAAGGAAATTATTAATAAAAATAAAATTCCATTTAAGGAATTATTATTGCAAAAAGATATTTATTATAAGGTGGATAAAGGTCTGTTAAAATTAAGAATTGAGAATGGGAAACAGACGTTGATATTTTATGACCGGAATGAAAAATCAAAAAAAAGATGGTCGGATTATCATCTTTTAGAGATAGAGAATGCGGATGCAAACAAATATCTTAAACGATTTTTGGATGTTGTAACGATCGTAAACAAAAAAAGAGAATTATATCTTTACAAAAACACAAGAATACACCTGGATTATGTGAAAGGCTTGGGCTGCTTTTTAGAATTGGAAACTCGGGTTATAAATGGTTTAACTGATGCAGAAAAAAGGTTTAAGTTTATGATGGATTTGCTTAAGCTTAGAGACAAAAAAGAAATATGGGCTTCTTACAAGGATCTACTTTTAGCTAAAGACAAAAAATGATTTTATCCAAAAACAAAATTGAACGATTAGATGCCGATAGATTGATAGATGAATTTATCAGTCAGGAGAAACTTGATGAAGTTTTGATAATTGTACCAACAAACAGAAAAATAAGATATTTAAAGAGGGAACTGATATCGCAGTCACCGGGTAAATCGGTTTCAAAAATAAATCTTCACACTTTTGAAACATTTGTTACAGAGATATTTAAGACCGGTGAAATTAATTCATTTAAAACACTTAGCGATGCATCATCGGCTGTATTATTGAGTAAATCATTTAAGAAAACAGAATTAAAATATTTTTCGAATTACAGAAATGATATTCCACGCGGCACATTAGACAGAATTAAAAATGTTATTACTCAGTATAAACTAAACGGCATTTCACCCGATCAGATTATTTATGAGTCTGATAAACTTGAAGGTTCTGAAAAATTAAAAGCTAATGACATTGCAAATGTTTATAAAAATTATCTGGAGTTTTGTAAAGAATTAAATGTTTATGAGACAGGCGATATTTACAAAAAAGTTTTGTTACTGGATGATAATGAATTTGTGTCAAGGTTTAATGATTCATTTAACAATATCAAAAAAATATTAATAAATGGCTTTGATGAATTTACACAGCCTGAAATAGATATAATAAATCGTACTGCAGATGTTAAAGGTATTGAACTTTATCTGATCTTCGATTATTACCGGTACAATCCTGCGTTGTTTTCACATCTGGATAACTGTTATGAAAAGTTTAAAACTAAAGGTTTTAATGAAGTTGAAGATACATCTCAAATTCAGTTTAATGATTATCAAAAAAGAATACGCGAGAAATTATTTCTGCTGAATGAAAGTGATCTGCCAAGACAAAGCGAAACGGAGTTATTTAAAATAATTGCACAGACTCCTGAAGAAGAAATAAGACTTATTGCCAAAGAAATAAAAACGCTGATAGTCAACAATCAAGTTGATGTTGAAGCAATAACCATGGCGTTCAATTTAATATCGGATCACTCGGCTATAATAAGAGATGTGTTTAATGAATATGGGATACCTTTTAATCTAACGGACAGATATGCGCTTAATGAATCCCAGCCGGTAATTGCATTAATTAATTTTCTGGAAATACTGGAAAATAATTTTTACTATAAAAATATTTTCCGTGCATTAACGGGAAGGTGGATAAAGATTAATGGCGTAGATTTATCAAATCTGCTTCGTGTTTCTTCCAATCTTAAAATTGTATCCGGTTACAAAAACTGGATTGATTCAATAACCAGAACTATTGACGAAATAAATATTAATGATGATGATGAAGACAATCGTTTTTTACCGGCTGAATTTTATTCCAGGGCTAAAAACGATGTGGGAACAATTTATAATATGCTTAAGCCTTTCAGGGAAAAGAAAACTATTAATGAATTTAAATTTGAATTAAGAAAACTTCTTTACTCATTGGATTTGCCTCATCGGATAGTAAATGACCACCCTGATTATATAGAAAAAAATGTTAAAGCAATCACTGTTTTTCTTGAAACTCTGGATGAATTATTTGATTTACTAGCTGATGAAAATGATGCAGTTAAAAAATTTTCACTGGGATATTTTTTATCACAAATAAAAACGGCTCTTCAGTTTACGCGTTACAATATTAAAGAAAGACACTCAAGCGGCGTGCTTGTAACATCCGTTAATGAAATACGAGGACTGAATTTTGATTACGTTTTTATAGGCGGTCTGGTTGATGGCGAATTTCCAACAAGATATCAGCCTGAAATATTTTTATCAGGTTCTTATAAAAAAGATGAGTACAGGCATATACTTGAAGACCGTTATCATTTTTATCAGACATTGTGCTGCGCAAAGAAAAAGTTGTATCTGTCATTTCCGATGAAAGATGAAAAGAAAGAATTTACTCCTTCAACATTTGTAAGCGATTTATTAAGAATATTTAATGCTAAAGAAAAATCATCTAATGATTATTCAGATCTTATTTACAGTAAGTCTGAGTTAATGAGATATGCAGCAACTCTGGATTTAGATAAAGATAAAGATAAACTTGCTACACTTGGTATTGATATTGAAAAATTTAAAAACGATTTAGCGATAGATAAATTAAGATTAGAAAATCCATTTGGCGAGACTGAATATACGGGTAATATATCGGTTAATGTTAGTGAGGAAGCAAAAACAAGACTATCTGAACAAAAAGAAAAACAATATTCCGCATCCCAGTTAGAAGAGTACGCAAAATGTCCATTTCAATATTTCCTAAAAAGAATTTTACAACTTGAAACGATTGAAGAACCGACAGAAGAATTAGAATCTTTTGAACTCGGTAGTATCATTCACTCAATATTATATGAATTTTATAGGACTATCACTGAACGGAAAATAGAATTAGCCGGCTGCGATGATCAGACTTTCAATCAGTGTGAAAAATTAATTTTTAGCATAGCGGAAAAGAAAATCGATAAACTAAAATTAAATTCTACAATTGTATTTTTTGAAAAAGAAAAGATTCTTGGAATAGCAGGGAATAAGAAAAAATCAATTCTATTTAAATTTCTTGAAGAGGAAAGAAATAATACCGAAGGATTTAAACCGCAGTATTTTGAATTAGTATTCGGGCACTTTAAAAATTCCGGTGATGAAAATGCTGATGAATTATTCGTGGGTGAGGTAAGTGTTCGCGGTAAAATTGATAGGGTTGATTTTAAAACTGAAGATAACAGTTTTAAAGTAATTGATTATAAACTAAGCGGAAAGAGACCAACAAAAAAGGAACTTGAAACCGGATTATCGCTTCAACTGCCATTATATCTTTACGTATCTAAAAAATTAATTGAAGCTGAACTAAATACTGAAGCTGATCCCGCGGGCGCAATTATTTACTCATTAAAATTAAATAATAAAGAGTTTGGCGAAAAGATTATTCATTTAAGTAATTCAAAAAAACTTACAAAGGATGATTTAATAAGTTCGAACAATGAGCTTATAAAAATCTGCAGCGAATTTATTCCATTATACGTTAGAAATATTACAGAAGGCAAATTCAATCTTTCAGTTTTGGAAGATAGAGAAAATAAGGTTTGTCGTTTTTGTGATTTTAAATCTATTTGCAGAATTCAGGAAGTAGCGTAACAACAAATTTTGTGCTTGCTTTGAAGAGTATTATCTATAATTTTGTTTTCAAATTGATATTTATTATTGAAGGATTAAAATGAAAAACCTTGTTTCTTTTTTATTGATACTGATTACCGGACTTAGTTTTGCTCAAAGCGGAAGAGAAGAATGTATTGAGGGAAAAATTGCACAGTTCAATCGTTTACAAAAATTTGCAAATATTAATTATCCCGGCGATTCAAAGTACGACGTTAAATATTACAAGCTTGATATTTCAGTCGATCACTTAGCCCATACAATTAGAGGCAACATAACCTGCAATGCGCAAATAGTAAATCAAAATGTAACTGAAATATATTATGATCTGACTACACCTTTAACTGTGGACTCTGTTTTTGTTAACGGAAATGCTGCAGCATTTACAAGAGGATCAAATACATTAAACATTTCGTTAAATACTACTCTTAACACCGGTGATAATTTTACCACTCTGGTTTATTATCACGGAACGCCGGGCTCAAGCGGTTTTGGAAGCTTTGAGTTCAGTTCACATAACGGAACACCGGCAATCTGGACGTTAAGCGAACCTTACGGTGCAAAAGATTGGTGGCCTTGTAAAGACACTCCTGCAGATAAAGCAGATTCAGCAGATTTTTGGATAACTGTAAACACCTCGCTTATTCCGGCATCAAACGGAAAGTTAATGGCGATTGTTAATAACGGAGATGGAACTCATACATATAAATGGAAAAGCAGCTATCCTATTGCTCAGTACTTGCTTTCAATGGCGATTACTAATTATGCAGAGTACACAAACTATTACCATTACAGTCCAACTGATTCAATGCCAATAAATCATTTTCTATATCCGGAAAATTTAAATTCAAATATTCCTCAACTGGATAAAACACCGGGAATGATTGAAATTTATTCTGAGCATTTTGGTCAATATCCATTTTTAAATGAGAAATACGGACACGCACAATTTGGCTGGGGCGGTGGAATGGAGCATCAGACAATTACTTCTATGGGTGGATTCAGTGATGGTTTGATATCGCACGAACTTGCACATATGTGGTACGGCGACGCGATAACCTGTAAAGACTGGCATCACATATGGCTTAATGAAGGATTTGCAACTTATGGTGAAGGCGTAATATTTGAAGACTGGTACGGCAAACCTGGTTATGACAATTACATTGCAAATGAAATGAATAATGCAAAAAATGCTGTGGGGTCTATTTGGGTTCAGAATATTTCAAGTGTAAATGAAATCTTTAGCGGTGCACGATCATATTCCAAAGGTGCAGTTGTATTGCATATGCTTAGAGGAATTGTAGGTGATTCAACTTTCTTTGATATTTTGAGAAGTTATACTGCAGATCCGTCTGTTGCTTATGGTGTGGCAACAACAGAAGATTTTCAGGCGGTTGCCGAAAATGTTTCAGGTATGAACTTAGATTATTTCTTTCAGGAATGGATATATGGTGAAAATTATCCAAGATATTCAATCGTATGGAGTTCTCAGATCGTAAGCGGTAATTTATATGATCTTGCTTTGAAGATAACTCAAACTACAAATTCAAATCCAACATTTTTTACAATGCCGATTCAATTTAAAGTGAACTTTGCAAGTGGTGATACTATTGTTTCGGTTTTTAATGATGCGCAAGTACAGAATTTTAATATCAGTGTTAACGGCATGCCAACTTCAATTTCATTCGATCCCGGAAACTGGATTTTGAAAAATGTCAATTCAGTTGTAACAGGACTTGAGAATGAAATTAATCCAAATTCATTTTCGCTTGAGCAGAATTATCCAAACCCATTTAATCCAAGTACTACAATTAAATTTAATTTGGGCAAAGCAGGTTTTACAACACTAAAACTTTACAATGTTATTGGTAAGGAAGTCGCAAATATTGTTAACGACCAACTGGAATCAGGTCCCCACGAAGTTACATTTAACGCCAAAGATTTACCAACAGGAACGTATTTCTATAAATTAACTTCCGGAAATTATACAGAAACACGAAAGATGATGTTGTTAAAATAGTATCATATGATACTAACTATAAATGAGATACAATTGTCTTTTGCCCTGATATTTGTTAATTTTATGATCGTTATTTGGGCAGACAGGAACATGAATTAATCAGTAACTTCGGGAATCGGACCATTCAAATCTATTAGTAAACAGATTCACAATGTGACATAGATTTTTTGTATATATTTCATTCCCCTATTTTCCTTATTGCCTCGATATGTTTTAACCACTGTGCGATGG
>JACZKY010106420.1_pt1 | contig 12579 bp, 12 predicted proteins | sample 8237611 | NCBI WGS metagenome assembly JACZKY01 (sample SAMN16148055, study PRJNA663545) | marine sediment metagenome | biome: sediments and biomass from bioreactor inoculated with such sediments; feature: coastal sediments; material: methane- and iron-fed bioreactor; isolation source: Bothnian...
CCCCAGATATTATAATCGCCGTGGACGGTGCCCGGGCACGGAGAAAAGGGGGGAGAGCATGGAAAATGCGCAGTTGCTGGCATTCGCAGAAGATGTGGCCCGCGGGGCCGGCGGGATCCTCCGGCGGAGCTACGGCCTTCAGCAGACGATCCACTTCAAGGGCGAGATCAACCTGGTGACGGACGTGGACCGGGAATCGGAGCGGTACATCCTCGGGCGGATCCGCGAGGCGCACCCCGACCACGGGGTTCTGTCGGAGGAAAGCCCGGAGCGGACATCCCCCTCCGCGTACCGGTGGATCGTCGATCCGCTGGACGGGACCACGAACTACGCGCACGGGTACCCCTGTTTCTGCGTTTCGGTGGCCGTCGAGCGCGACGGGGAAATCGCGGCCGGGGCGGTGTACGACCCCCTCCTGGAGGAGATGTTCACCGCGACGCCGGGCTCGGGCGCCTTCCGGAACGGCGAGCGCATCGCCGTTTCGGGGATTGCGGACCTGCGGAAGTCGCTGCTGGCCACCGGTTTCGCCTACGACGTGAAGACGTCTTCGGACAACAACTTCGAGTATTTCCGTGCGTTCGTGCTCACCGGCCAGGCGATCCGCCGGGACGGATCCGCCGCGCTCGACCTGTGTTACCTCGCGTGCGGACGGTTCGACGGGTTCTGGGAGCTGAAGCTCAAGCCGTGGGACACGGCGGCGGGGCTGCTGATCCTTCTCGAAGCCGGCGGCGTCGCCTCGCGGTTCGACGGAAGCCCGTACGACATCCATCAACCGGACCTGCTGGCCTCCAACGGCCGGATCCACGGCCGGATGATCGAGGTCCTCGGCCAGGCGAAAAAATAGGGGGTGGCCCGGAAGGCCACCCCCCGGTTTCCGCGCAGGTACCGCGTTACTTCTTGACTCCCTCCAGGAGGGACACCCCGTACTTGTCGTGCGCGAACGGGTGCACGGCGGGGAATTTCGAAAACAGCCAGCCGTGAAAGATCTCCTGGCCCCCCTCGAACACTTCCAGCTGGAGCGCCGGGTTCTCCGGGTTGTTGGAGCCGGAAGTGATCTGGTCCTGCGCCATGGAGAAGTGCGGGAGGAAAGCCCCCACTTTCAGCGTGATGTCGCTGTCGGGAACCTTGAACTCCGAGTTCACGGGCACGGTGAATTCCTTCTGGGCCTTCTTCTCCTTGTACTCCACCTGGAGCTTTACCGCTTTCCACGTGCTCTGGACGGCCTCGGGAACGACGACCGCCTTCGGGGCCGGGGCTCCTTCCCCGTGCGGCGCGCCGGGCATGCCGGGCTGGCCCGGAGCGCCCTGGGGGGGCATCGGCGGCGGAGGGGACTGCTTCTTCTTGCAACCCGTACCCGCCAGGGTAACCATCAGCAGAGCGGCCACCAGCAGACTGAACTTCTTCATCGGTTCCTCCTAAATGTTCCAGCGGTTTTCTGGACCCGCGCCTTCACGGCGCGGGAAACAGTGCGGACGGATGGCGGAGGGCTCGGGTTCGAATCCCCGGGGCCTCCGGGCACGGCAAATCATGGCGGAGAGGGAGGGATTCGAACCCTCGAGGCGGGGATTAGCCACCTACGCGATTTCCAGTCGCGTTCCTTCGGCCAGCTCGGACACCTCTCCGCGCGGCAGCCGTTCGCGGCATCCGGGAATTCGGGACTGGCGGAGAGGGAGGGATTCGAACCCTCGGTACGGTTTTACCCGTACAACCGCTTAGCAGGCGGTTGCCTTCAGCCGACTCGGCCACCTCTCCGGTGTTCCTGCCTTCCCGGGAATACGCCATGGCGGAGGGAGTAGGATTTGAACCTACGGAAGCTTTCGCTTCAGCGGTTTTCAAGACCGCCGCCTTCAGCCGCTCGGCCATCCCTCCACGAAACATATATTTATACCAGATGCGTCGGCGACACGGCAGGAAAAAAGGCGCACCGCGATTCCTTCCCCACGGATGATATGATAGCGCCACGGGCCTTCCCGCGGGCGGTCTTTTCCTGGAAAGGGCGGATTCCTCAATGATATTGAACAATCTGCCGGGGTCGCTTCTGCTGCGCGCGACGAACTGGCTGGGGGACGCGGTGATGACGACCCCGGCGGTGTCCGCCCTTCGATCCGCATATCCGCAGGCGCGGATCGTCCTTCTCGCCAAACCCGCCGTAGCCGAGCTGTTCCGGCACCACCCGGACGTGGACGAAGTGATGGTCTACGAGCGCCCGGGCATGCACGACGGTGCCTTCGGGAGGGTGCGGATGGCCGGGGGCCTGCGGCGCCGCCGGTTCGACGCGGCCCTCCTGCTCCAGAACGCCTTCGACGCGGCCCTTCTGGCCTTCCTCGCGAGGATCCCCGAACGGGCGGGATATGCCACCGACGGCCGGCGGATGCTGCTGACCCATCCCGTGCGCGTCACGCCCGAGATCCTGGCGCAGCACGAGGTGGAGTATTACCTGCGCCTCCTCGAGCGGCTCGGGATCCCCCGGCCGGGATCCCCGTCGCTGCGCGTCGCCGTGACGGGCGACGAGCGGACGGCGATGGCTTCCCGCCTGGAGCGCCTGGGGATCGATGGGGGGAAACCGGTCCTTGCGATCAACCCCGGCGCCACGTACGGATCCGCGAAACGGTGGTACCCGGACCGTTTCGCCGCGGTCGCGGACGCCCTGTCCGAGGAGTGGGGCGCGGGAGTGGTCGTGCTGGGCTCGACCGCGGAGGCTCCCCTGGCGGGGGAGATCGGGGCCGCGATGCGCAGGTCCCCGGTCAACCTGGCGGGGAAGACGACGGTCCGGGAGTTGATGGCCCTTCTCTCCCTGTCCTCCTTCCTGGTGAGCAACGATTCCGGGCCGATGCACATCGGAGCGGCACTGGAGGTTCCCCTCGTGGCGATCTTCGGCCCCACGGACTGGCGCCGGACCTCCCCGTGGACCCGCCGCGCCCGGATCGTCCGCATCGACGTGGACTGCTCGCCGTGCATGCTGCGCGAATGCGACCGGGGGCACGAATGCATGCTCGGGGTGACGGCAAACATGGTGATCGACGCCGCGCGGGAACTCCTTCCGGACGGACCGGACCCCCGTGCCTGATTACCGTAGGATCCTGATCGTGAAGCTCACGGCCCTGGGGGACGTCCTCCACGCGCTGCCGGCGGTCCCGTACCTGCGGGGGCAGGCCCCCTCGGCGGAGATCCACTGGGCCGTGGACGCACGGTTCGCGGAGCTCCTTTCGGGGGCCCCGGGGATCACCCGGGTTGTCCCGCTCCCCATCAAGGAATGGAGGGGAAGGGTCTGGTCCGCGGCGACGTGGAAGGAGGCGCTCGACGCCGTGTCCCGGCTCCGCAGGGAACGGTACGATGTCGTCTTCGACGTCCAGGGAAACGTCAAGAGCGGGGTGGTGACGTACCTCTCGGGGGCCCCGGTGCGGTACGGCTTCCCGAGGGAGGCGGCCCGGGAACGGCAGAACGCGTGGTTCACCAACCGCCGCCCCGCCGCATCGGACTCGGACCGGCACGTGACGCAGAAGATCCTGCGCGTCGTGAGCGCGCCTTTCGGCGGCGGGTTCGCCTTCCCGGGCTCGAAGGGGGAGCTGGCGCTCCCGCCGGAAGGGACGTCGGAGGCCGAACGGCTCCTTTCGGAAACGATCCCCGGCGCCGCCCCGCGGCTGGCGGTGCATCCCGGCACCACCTGGAGCACGAAGCGGATGGATCCGGCCTTCTGGGCGGACACCGTGCGGATCCTGCGGGAGAGCCACCCCATGATGGGGGCCTACCTCTCCTGGGGCACGGAAAGGGAGAGGGCGGATTGCCTCGCGATCCTTGAACGGGCGGAGGGGCAGGTCGCCCTGTTGCCGCGGCTGGGTCTCGGGGCGCTGGCCGCCGCGTACCGTGCCTGCGGATACGTGATCGGGCCGGACACCGGGCCGCTGCACCTGGCGGCGGCGGCAGGCGCCAGGACGGTGTCGGTGTTCCGGGCCACGGACGGGAACCGGAACGCCCCGGTAGGCCCGGATCACCGGTTCCTGCAGGCGCCGCTGCCGTGCACGGCGTGTCTCCGGAGGGAGTGCGACCGGGACGCTTCGTGTCGGGCGAGCCTGCGTCCCGAAGAGGCCGCGGCGGCGATGGCCGAGTTGATGAGGACCGGCTGAAAATGCGCTACACTGCCGGATCACCGGGGGAAAGGACTGTTATCGGCATGGACGGCACACGGAAGCCGGCTCCACCGGCGATCCGGGAATCGCTGCAGGTCTGGGAGTTCTTCGCCTGCGCCGAGGAAGGGGTATTCGTCGAAGTGGGCGCCAACGCCCCGAAGGACCTCTCCCAGACGTGGCTCCTGGAGAAGATGGGGTGGAGCGGGGTCCTCGTAGAGCCGCTTCCGGACCGTTGCGAGGCGTTGCGACGGGAGCGCCCGAACTCGAAAGTCTTCGAAGTGGCGGTCGGCCCGCCGGAAAAGACCGGGGAAGCGGACTTCTACGTGCAGGACGCATTTTCCTCCCTGGCTCCCAACCTGAAGGACAACGTCATGGATTACCGGTCGGTCATCCGGGTGAACGTCGTCACCCTCGACGCGGTTCTCGATGAGGCGGGGATCACCCGGGTGGATTTTCTCTCCGTGGACACCGAAGGGACCGAGCTCGAAGTCTTCCGCGGACTCGACCTGCGGAGGCGTCGCCCGTCCCTGATCCTCGTGGAAGATCCCGTGCTTCACCTGAAGGTGCACCGCCACCTGGCCTCCGCCGGGTATCGCCTGGTCCGCCGCACCGGATTCAACAACTGGTATGTCCCGGAGGAGTCTCCCTTCCGGGCCTCGCTGCCGGACCGCCTTCGCCTGTTCCGGAAGATGTATCTCGGGACCCCGGTGCGCGCCTTCCGGTTCCGGGTCCAGGCGATGGGGACCCGGCGCACCGCGTGATGCTTCCGGAGCCGATTCGGATCGACATCGTCGAGCCGACGCTGGAAACCGAAGCGGGGCATTGCCACAGTTTCGTCCGGAGCCTCTGCGCCGCGCGGCGCGAGGGGGATGGGGCGATCACCGTTTATGCCGGCTCGGGCGCACGGCTGCCGGATCTCGAGGGGCCGGGCGTTCGCCTGGTGCCGTACTTTCGCCGGCGGATCCGCCGGCCGCAGGCCTTCTTCCTGTACCGGAGGCTGCTCCGGGAACCGGGCCGCATCCTCGTGTCGACCGCGGGACGGGTCGACATGATGTTGCTTTCCCTCGCGGCAGGGGGGAAAATTCCTCCGTCGAAGGTGTTCCTGTACCTGCATTGGGTGAACCTCACCCCGTCGAAGCGGGATTTTTTCCGCAAGGTGGGCGCGCGCCAGCCCGACCTGGTGCTCATGGGCCCGACGGAGACGGTGGCCGGAGCGTTCCGCGGGTGCGGATTCCGGGATGTCCGCGTGGTCCCGTACCCGATCACGCCGGTTCCCCCGGAACCCCCGGCGGGCGGGCGGGCCTTCCGGCACGTGCTGTTCGCGGGCGCGGCGCGGAAGGACAAGGGGTTCCCGAAGGTCGTCGACCTGGTCTGCCGGTTGGCGCGGGACGGAGTACGGATTCCCGTGGCGATCCAGGTTTCGCCGGCCCATTACGGGAAATACGACGAGGGAGTCCGTGCGGAACTGGACCGCCTCCGGGAGGCGGCCTACTCCGATCTCCGGATGATCCCGGACACCCTCGGCCAGGAGGCTTACCGGGAAATGTTCGAGGGCGCCATCGTCCTGCAGCCTTACTCCCGGGAGGATTTCGCCGACCGGATCAGCGGCGTGACGCTGGACGCCTTTTCCGCGGGTGCGCCGGTCGTCGCCACTTCCGGCACCTGGATGGCGCGGGTCGCCGGGCGGTTCGGCGCGGGGGTCGGCCTCGACGATCCGACTCCGGAAGCCCTTCTCGGGGCGGTGGGAGCCGTCCGCGAGGCGTACGCGCGGTATTGCGGAAACGCCCTGGAGGCGGGACGGACGCTTCAGGTCGAACACGGCGCCCGGGCCCTTCTGGAGGCCATCCTGCTCCCGCCCGGGGAGGGACGATGACCCCTCCCGTCCGCCGCCCCGTCTCCGCCGTGATCATCGCCCTCAACGAGGAGAGAAACATCGCGGCGTGCCTCGAGTCGCTGCGCTGGGCGGACGAGGTCGTCGTGGTGGACTCGGGCAGCACCGACGGCACGCAGGGCATCGCCCGGAGGTACACGGACAAGGTCTTCGACGTCCCGTGGGCGGGGTTCGGCCCCCAGAAGCAGGCGGCGGTCGACCGCGCCAGTCACGACGTGGTGTTCAGCATCGACTGCGACGAGCGGGTGACGGCGGAGCTGGCGGAGGAGATCGCCCTGCTCCTCTCCGGGCCCGAAATGGCCGCCGCCTACACCGTTCCCCGCCGGACGTTCCTCGGCGAAAAGGAGATCCGCCACTGCGGCTGGTCCCCGGACCGAACGACCCGGTTGTTCGACCGCAGGCACGCCCGGTTCTCGGACGACCTCGTCCACGAGCGGGTCGAGGTTTCCGGGCCGCCGCGGCAGCTGCGCCATCCCCTGCTTCATTACGCGTTTTCCGGCATCGGGGACATCGTCGCGAAGATGAACCGGTACGGCGACCTGTCCGCGCGGCAGATGTTCGAGCGGGGCCGGCGGTGCGGGATCAAAGACCTCGCGCTGCGTCCCGCCTTCGCGTTCCTGAGGACCTACCTGTTGCGCCTGGGCGTCCTCGACGGAGTGGAGGGGCTGGTGGTCTCCGCCGCCACGGGCTGGCTGGTCTTCCTCAAGTACGCCAGGCTCCGGGAGCTTTCGGGACCGGCCGGCAAGGGAGCAAGGTGACGCCGCCTCGCCAGCGCAAGGTCGCCGTGGTCGTTCCGAAGTACGGGACCATCGGCGGCGGCGAGAAATTCGTCCGCGAGCTGACGGAACGGCTTGCCCGGGACGGCCGCTTCGAGATCCACGTCTTTGCCAACCGGTGGCTTCCGGGGCCGGGGCCGGTGACCTTCCACCGGGTCCCGAGGCTGACGTTCCCCCGCTTCCTGCGCCAGGTCGCCTTCGCCTGGCGGATCGACCGCCGGATCGGGGAGGGAAATTTCGACCTGGTGCACGCCCACGACCGGATCTTCCGGGCGGACGTGTTCACCATGCATTCGATCCCCCATGAAGCCTGGGTGCGCGAGGTTCGCATGCGCCGGGCGACCCTCTTCGACCGCGCGACGACCTGGGTGGAGCGGCGGCTCATGGAAAAGGGCGGATGCAGGCGATTCCTCCCGGTTTCCAGGATCGCGGACGAGGGGTACCGGGCGGTGTACCCCATCCCGCCGGAGCGCGTGCGGGTGCTGCACCCGGGCGTGGAGCCCGAGCGGTTTTTCCGGCAGGACCGGCAAACGTGCCGGGACAAGGTCCGCGGAAAATACGGGATCGGACCCTCCGAGGTCGTGGCCCTGTTCGTGGGGATGAATTTCGAGGTCAAGGGGCTGGAGGTGATCCTCGAGGGGGTGGCCAGGGCCAAAGCGCTGCGGCCGGACTCCCCGGTCCGGCTGCTGGTCGTCGGGAAGGGGAACGTCGGGAAGTACCGCGCCGTCGCGTCCTCCCTGGGCGTCGGGGACGCGGTCGTCTTCGCGGGTCCCCAGGCCAAAGGGGTGGAGTCCTTCTACCTGGCTTCCGACTTCCTGATGATGCTTTCGCGGTTCGACACGTTCGGCATGGTGGTCCTGGAGGCGATGGCGGCCGGCCTGCCGGTGATCCTGAGCGCGAAGGTCGGGGCCAAGGACATCGTCGAGGAGGGGGTGAACGGGTACGTCCTCCCGGACGGCCGGGATGCGGATGCCGCCGCGGCGAAGATCGTCCTTCTCCTGGACGGGGCGCGGCGCGCCGCGATGGGGGAGGCGGGCTGCCGCACGGCCTCGCTCCACACCTGGGACCGGCTGGCGGAACAGGTGGCCCGCGTGTACGAGGAGGTCCTCGCCGATGCAGGCCTGGTGCCGGAAGGGAAGCCGGAATGACGGATCCCGCCGCGCCGGATCTCTCCGTCGTCGTCGTTTCGTACAATACGGCCGACCTGATCGAGGCGTGCCTCCGCTCCGTCCAGGCGTCCCGGGGCGTGTCCTTCGAACGGTTCGTCGTCGACAACGCGTCGGGGGACGGGGGCGCCGCCGTCGTCCGGGACCGGTTCCCCTCGGTGCGCCTGGTCGAGAACCGGGAGAACCGGGGATTCGGCGCCGCCAACAACCAGGTGCTTCCCGAATGCGCGGGGCGGTATGTCGTCCTGCTGAACCCGGACGCCGAAACGACCCCGGACGCGTTCCGTCGGATGGCGGACTACATGGACGGCCACCCGCGCGTCGGCCTGGCGGGGCCTGCGGTGCGCAACCCCGACGGGTCCCGGCAGGATTCCGTCGCGCGCAGCTACCCGGGCCAGAAGCGGGCCGCGGGAGAGCTTGCGGGGCTGCCGGGGGAGATCGCCTGCGTGATGGGCGCGTGCCAGATCGTCCGCGCCGGCCTGATGCGCTCTCTGGGCGGATTCGACGAGCAGTTCTTCCTCTACGGGGAGGACCAGGACCTGTGCCTGCGGATCCGCAGGGCGGGGTACGAGATCGGCCACGTCGGCGACGCCGTCGTCCTGCACCACGGCGGCAAAAGCGAGCGCGGCGTCCCGTCCATCGAGGTGGTCCGCAGGAAGGCGCTGGCGGAGTACTGTTTCTACCGGAAGCATTACAGCCCGGAGACGATCCGGCGCATCGCCCGGGCGCACGTTTCCAGGGAACGGCGCCGGATCCTGCTGACCAGGCTCTCCCTCCCCTTCGTCCGGGACAAGGGGCGCGCGCGGGACCGGATCGAGCGGTATCGGTTGATCCATGATGTCGCGTCCGGGCATCTCGGATAAGGAAGGGGTCGACGGTCCATGGAAAGAGCGCCCGGGGAATGCATCCTGTGCGGGGGGCTGGAACGCACGCCGCTGCACCGCAGGGGCGAGTGGACCGCCTACAAGTGCATGGGGTGCGGGCTCGGCGTTCTCGATCCCCGGCCCGACCCGGTCGAACGGGGGCAACTGTATCGGGAAAGCTACTTCGCCGGCCACTACGAGGGCGTCCTGGAACCGGGGTCGGACGGAATGCGGCGCCGGCTGTCCCAGGAGCGCCACAGGGTGGATTTCTTCCGGAGGCACAAACGGTCCGGCAAGGTGCTGGATATCGGTTGCGGGAGGGGGTACTTCCTCCTCGCGTGCCGGCTCCGCGGGTACGACGTGGCGGGATTCGACGTGTCGGAAGACGCGGCGGCCGCGGTACGCGAGGTGCTCGGGATCCCCGTGAAGACCGGGGAACTGCGGGAAGACCTTTTCGAGCCGGGATCGCTGGACATCGTCACGATGTGGCACTCGCTGGAGCATACGCAGGATCCGCGGGTGCCCCTGGAACTGGCCCGGAACTGGCTGGCGGGGGACGGAATCCTCGTTGTCGAGATCCCCAACCACGAGGGTACGGATGCCCGGAAAATGGGGGATGGCTGGAACGATTGGGATCTGCCGTACCATTGCTTCCACTTCACCCCGGGAACGCTCAAGAAACTGCTCCTGCGTCACGGGTTTTCCGTGGTCGGTGAGAAGAGGTACCACTCCGAGTACATAAAGGAAAAGATGAAGGGAATTCCCGGGATGGGCTGGATCGCGCGACCGGTCGCAACGCTGTTTTCCGGTACCGGGTATGCCGTGGTCGCCAGGGTATCGCCGGCCGGGGGCCCGCGGGGGTAGGTCCGGTTCCTCCCCCGGATGCCCGCTTCACCCGGCGGGTCCGCCGCCTTTCGGTCCGGATAATTTTTCCTTGAACGGCTTGATGATCTTCCACGGCAGGTGTTTCGCGGTCCATTTCCATTGGAACCAGGTGATGTGCCGGTCCGTGACCGTTTTCGAGCGGCGACCCGTGATCACCGAGTACAGTTCCATGTCGGAGGTGTCCGCCTCCCTGAATTCGTCCGGTTTTTGCGCGAATACGAATACCCCGGGCAACGAGAAGTCGGGTTCGATGGACTGGACGAGGAAATCGGAAAAGATCTTTTCCATGTCGCTCACCTCGTATCTCCAGTAATCGAACGGGTATCCGTGGAACTTGCATCCCTTCGACCGGGTGGTGAGCAGCAGCTTGCCGCGGGGTTTCAGGACGTTCTTGAAGTTGCTGATGACCCTTCTCCAGTCCCTTACGTGTTCCAGCAATTCGGTGGATATGAGGAGATCGAACGTCTCCCGGCCGAATTTCTCCAGCAGGTCGTTCGCGTCGCAGACCTGATCGACCCCCGGCCCCGCCTGGAAATCCACGCCGATGTACGAGGAGGGGGAATATCTTTCCGCGACGGTCCGAAGCGAGCCGTTCACGTCCAGGGACCCGACCTCCAGGATGGACTTTCCATGGATGTCCTCCCTGGAAAGCGTCGCACGTCCGAATTCGATGCATGCTTCGTTGCACATGGCGGTGTCCCCCGTTCCTCTATTCTTGATTCCGGTCCGACGCGGCCCCGCCGGAAGCTATCGGCCCGCAGGGGCGCGGCGCGCCAGGACCGCGGGAAGCATCTCGTCCAGGGCGTCCAGCATCCGCGGGGCTTCCATCCCCTCGATGCAGGTGCTTCGACCCTTGCCCGCGCACCCTTTCTGGTTGCAGGGGACGCACGGCATGTCCGGCGTGACGACCCGGCACAGGTCGCCCGCGACGATCCACGCCCTCCAGTCCGAGGGGCCGAAGAGGGTCAGGGAGGGCGTGCCGAGCGCGGCCGCCATGTGCGGGGCGGCGCTGTCCACCCCCAGGTGAAGGCTGCTTCTCCGGATCATCGCGGCGAGTTCCCCAAGGGACGTCTTTCCCGCCGCGGACACTCCCGCGGTCCCCGCCTTTCCGAGGATCCCGGCCGACGCATCGGCCTCCTCCCGGGTGCCTACCAGCACGGACTTCAAACCGTGCCGCTCCCCGAGCCATGCGATCACTTCGGCCCACCGCTCGTGGGCCCACTCCTTGTACTTCCATCGGGAGAACGGGTTGATCGTGATGAATCGTTCCCCGGGAGGGATGCCCGCAGCCGACAGGATCCCACGCGCCGCGGCGTCCGCGGCCCCGGACACGTGGAGCCGCGGCAGGACATTTCCGGCGGGGAACCCCGCGGCGCGCAGGATCCGAAGGGACTGGTCGGCCCCCGGATGCGCGGGGGGCGGCGCAGCGTCCAGGGCGTCGAACAGCCGGGAAAACACGTGCCGCCTCCACCATGCGCCGTCGCCCGCGAAGGCGACCTTTTCCGGAGCCCTCGCCAGGAACGCGAGGATGGCGCCGCGGTCGCCGGTCCGCAGGTCGATCACCAGGTCGAACCGTTCGGCCCGCAAGGACCGCAGCAGCGCGAGGTTCTCCCGCGCGGCTTCCAGAAGATTCCCGCCTCCCCGCCGGGATTCGAGGATCCCGGTCAAGGCGGGGTCCGCGGAAAGGAGGGAGGCGCACCCCTTCCGGACGAGGGCGACGACGCGCGCGCCTGGCCGACAATCCCTCAGCGCCTGGAAAGACGCGGTCGAAAGGACGACGTCGCCGATGTCGCCGAGTTGAATGACGAGGATATTCCTGTGGTCCACCGGGAGCTCCGCAATTGCGTGATGATCCAATATACAGCAGCGTGTGGAGGTCTGGAACCGCCTGGGGCACGGGCGTCGACCTCGTCCGCAGGCGCCTGCTCAGGAGCCCGCGCGGTCCGCGACGGCGTCCCGCAGGGTCCCGAGAAGCTCCTCCGCCGCCTCGCGCAGCATCGCCTCGTAGCGGGCGAGGTCCGGCGACTCGCTGCCGTCGAGGAACCCCGCTGCCCGCCCGTGCTGCTTTCCCCCGTCGCGGCCGCCCTTCGCGGACTTCCCCTTCCTCCCCTCGTCCACCAGCAGGTACCGGATGCGGGACCCGGGGCGCAGCGCGACGCCCCGGCCGGACAGCTCCCGGGCAACGAAGGCCGGCGCCGTGCCCGCGACGTACCTTTCCGGCTCCTTCGACAGTCTCCGGGAGACCGACAGCTCTTCGGGCGGGACGCGGCCCTCGCGGAGTTCCAGCGCGGCGGTCTCGACCATTTCCAGTAGCGTCGGCCGCATCGCCCGCAGCTCCACAATGCCGTGCGCCCCGGCCATCCGCAGCAGCAGCTCCCGCTGGAAGCGGGCAATGAAGGGCGGGGTGTCGGAGCGGCGCATCGCGATCCCCCGCGCCTTGACGGAGCCGTCGGCGAAGGCGCCGACGAACCGGTTGGGGACGCCGACGCGCGGGTTCCCCTTCGACGGCAGGAAGGCGATCCACCGGTAGACCCCTTCGAGGGCGATCGGCATCCCCGTCGCTTCCGTGATCGTGCCCTCGAGTCGCCGGTAATCGTCCTCCATCGCCCCTTCCCGCGCAATCCAGAGGGCGTCGGTGAGCCCGTGGAGGAAGGCGAACCCCGCGGCTTCCGCGGTCTCCTTGGCCGCCAGCAGCTTCTCCCGCCCCCACGCCGTGGTTGCCTCGTGCGCCTCGATGCGCCCGAAACGGGCGTTCTTGTATCCCAGGAAGCCGAAGCACACCACCAGGAGCCATTTGAGCGCCGTCTGCCGCTGCCGCAGCGCCTCCCGCTCCGCCGGGACCACGGCCGTTTTCTGCCGCCCTTTCAGCGC